>Ga0315314_1000166_pt1 | contig 84993 bp, 74 predicted proteins | sample TDP9_MG_FD_203631 | JGI IMG/M metagenome (GOLD analysis project Ga0315314, IMG submission 203631) | Freshwater sediment microbial communities from Lake Towuti, South Sulawesi, Indonesia - TDP9 | ecosystem: Environmental > Aquatic > Freshwater > Lake > Sediment | place: Indonesia: South Sulawesi...
GGCTCGGACAAATTTTTGCTTGGAAGAGAAATGGTCATCCTCGTTTTTTGGCTAAGATTCCAATGGCTCCTCACAAACTATCTTTCAACTGAGGGGTGGAAAAAGAGGAAATAGTTTGTTTGTCGCCAGGGAATTTCTTAACGCCAAAAAACTTTGGATTCTGCAAGGCGCAAAAATAAACTCGCCCCGATTTATCGGGGCTCGGACAAATTTTTGCTTGGAAGAGAAATGGTCATCCTCGTTTTTTGGCTAAGATTCCAATGGCTCCTCACAAACTATCTTTCAACTGAGGGGTGGAAAAAGAGGAAATAGTTTGTTTGTCGCCGGGGAATTTCTTAACGGCAAAAGGTGGCTTGGAATTTGATTGGCTGGCTGATGAATGGGCTCAATAAATTGAGCCCCTACAAATATTGTAGGGGTTCGATTCATCGAACCCGTATCATCTGAGGGGTAGGAAATGAGGATGTAGTTGCAGAGCGATAGCTCTGCTAATAAGATGGCTTGATGGAGGGATAGATGCCAAAATTAAAATTGGGTTTACCGAAAGGAAGTCTGCAGATGCCAACCATGGAACTGTTCCGTAAAGCTGGAATCCGCATTTACGTAGGGGAGAGGTCCTACTTCCCTTCTTGCGATGACCCGGAATTGGAAGTTATGGTGGTAAGAGCCCAGGAGATAGCCCGATATGTGGGGGATGGCACTTTTGATGCAGGGCTCACTGGCTACGACTGGATTAGAGAGAGCAAGGCAAAAGTACAAGAAGTGTGTGAACTGGTATATTCCAAGTCTGGCTACCGCCCTGTCAAGTGGGTTCTGGCTGTTTCCAATAATTCAGGAATTAAATCCGTGAAGGACTTGCGGGGGAAAAAGATAGCTACTGAGTTAGTTAATGTAGTTAAAGATTATTTGAAGATGAAGAGAGTAAAAGCAGAGGTGGAATATTCCTGGGGAGCAACCGAGGGAAAGGCGGGCACTTTGGCAGATGCTATTGTGGAATTGACAGAGACCGGTTCTTCTCTGGAAGCAAACTATCTAAGAACGATAGATACAGTTATAGAGTCGACAACACGTCTCATTGCCAATAAGAGGTCATATCAGAATTCCTGGAAGAGGAATAAGATTGATAGTATCGCTATTCTATTGCAGGGAGCTCTGGCGGCAGAAGGTATGGTGGGATTAAAGATGAACGCCAGAGAAAAAGACATTGCCAAACTTATGAACATCCTGCCTGCACTCAAAAAACCAACAGTTTCCCGTTTGACCATTCCGGGATGGGTTGCCCTTGAGGTAATTCTGAAAGAAGATATGGTAAAGAAGATTCTCCCGGCGCTGAAACGTGCCGGTGCTGAGGGGATAATAGAGTATCCTCTGAACAAAGTAATCTATTAGGAAGACATAATTGGAAGCTGGAATCCTCCTCTTCTTTTTCCCTCTCCCCTTTGGGGAGAGGCTTGGGGTGAGGGGGAATAATCATAGGAGGCTAAATGTCCGTTCGGGTACGGTTCGCACCTTCGCCTACAGGTTATCTCCATTTAGGAGGAGCGCGCACCGCGCTATTTAACTGGCTTTTTGCTAAGCAGAAAGGCGGTACGTTCATCCTGCGGATAGAGGATACTGATGAGGTGCGATCTACAGATGACGCTGTGCTGGCGATTATTCATGGGCTCACGTGGTTAGGTATGGATTGGGAGGAGGGCCCGGGCTGTGAACTTCCGGTAACGGGTGTAGGAAAACGAGAGCCTGTACCACAATATCCACTTGACCTAATCCAAGGGAAAGGACCCCATAAGCCATATTTTCAAATGCAAAGGCTGGAGTTGTATAGGAAGTATGCGGACGAGCTGGTGAGAGCTGGTAAGGCCTATCGGTGTTACTGCCTTCCCGATGAGCTTGAAGAGATGAGAAAGAAGGCACTCCAGGAGAAAAGGCCACCAAAGTATGATGGTAGATGTCGGAATCTTACTCCAGAAGATGAGCAAAGATACGTAAACCAGGGCAGGAAGCCGGTGGTGCGGTTCAAGACTCCGCAGGAAGGAGTTACGGAATTTGATGATATGGTAAGAGGGAAGGTAAGTTTTGAGAATCGCCTGCTTGACGATTTCGTTATGCTTAAGTCGAGCGGGACTCCCACATACAATTTTGCTGTTGTAGTTGATGACTGCAAGATGGAAATAACCCATGTAATTCGCGGTGATGACCATATATCGAATACTCCCAGACAGATTCTCTTATACGAAGCCTTCGGTTGGGAAAAACCACAATTTGCTCATATACCGATGATTCTCGGCTCGGATGGAGCCCGATTGAGCAAGAGGCACGGGGCAACCTCATTGGAATACTATGAAAATGAAGGTTATCTTCCAGAAGCAATGATGAACTATTTAGCTCTTCTGGGCTGGGCTACAGAAGATAGTCAACAGATTTTCACCAGAGAGGATTTGATTGAGAAGTTTTCTTTGGAAAGATGCGCGAAATCTGCTGCCATTTTTGATCCTCAGAAACTTCTCTGGATGAATGGCGAGTATATAAGGAACATGAAACCAAAGGAGCTTTACAGCCAGGCTTTCAACCTATTTATAATAAATATGATAAAGGAAATATGGTCGGAAGATAAGAATTATGAAGAAATTGAAGATAGAATAAAAATTGCCATTTCCTTGGAACAAGAAAAAATAAAGTTGCTGAAGGACGTTCCCTATTTGATTAGTTATATGCTCAAGGAAGATTTAGAGGACAAAGATTACGAAGAAGAGGCGAAAGAGAAAGTATTAAAGCTTAACGGTGTTAAACAAATATTATCCGATTGCAGGGATAGGCTCGCCAGGTTGAAGGACTTCTCAGAAAAACAAATCGAACAGGGGATTCGTAACTACGCTAAGGAAAGCGGGAAAAAGACAAGCGAAGTCTTCCATCCTATCAGAGTGGCAGTCTCTGGCCGAACAAGAGGCCCGGGCCTGTTTGCCCTCCTATCGTTTCTCGGCAAAGAGAGGGTCCTGAAGAGAATAGATTACACAATCAAAAACTTCCTATAGATTCTCTCCAAGGAGGTAAAATGGCTGCAGAACCAAAATTGAATATGCATTTTATGAGCCTTGTTCTCTCCCTTTCTCAAGCAGCAATGCAGCAGATGGGTAAGATTACTAATCCCTTTACTGGCAAGATTGAGAGAAATTTAGAGCAGGCGAAGGTAACAATCGACATGCTGGAAATGCTAAAAGAGAAGACTGAAGGGAATCTGGTGGAGGAGGAAAACAAGTTAATTGGTGATACGCTTGCCACTCTCCAGCTAAACTATGTTGACGAGGCAAAAAAGGGAGAGAAAGAAGTCGGCTAGGAAAAAGAAGAGAAACGAGAGGAACAGTAAGAGCAGAAGAAATAAAATTGCCGGGTGGTCTAATGGTAGGACACAAGACTCTGGATCTTGCTGTGGAGGTTCGAATCCTCCCCCGGCAGCTTGGCTTACCTGCGAGGATTCGAAGCCAACGAGCGCCGAGGTTACCCCCCTCACCTCTATCCTCTCCCCCGAAGGGAGAGGAAAAGGTGAAGGGTGTCCACTGAGGGGAGAGGGTTTAGGGTGAGGGGGAATGGGAATGACCATAGCGCTTGCTCCTACGCCATCTTATAGTAGCAGGTTTGTATTGTTTATGCTCGAGCTTGGATATTAAGGTGTCCGCAACAGTAGGGATGCAATAAGTCTGGCGATTTTTGCCAGTCGTAAAGAAAGGAGGCGATCAAAATGGGAAAGCTGAAAGGGTTGGATTGGCTGGCTCTGATACTGGTCATAATTGGCGGCTTGAGTTGGGGAGTAGCGGGTCTATTCAAGATTATTCCTATTTGCAGCATATTTGGTGAAATGTCAGCTGTGTCGCGAGTCATCTACATTCTCGTTGGCTTGGCCGCTATTTGGATGGTGGGAATATCAGGGAAACTGGCAAGAAAGTGATGTCGGTGCATTTAGGGGGAAGCGAGGCTTCCCCCATTCAAATCCTTCAGACCGGAGAATTATGGGGAATAGTCGTACAAGTAAAATTCTTAAGTTGATGATGGCTATTTTGCTTTGCCAAGTGGTAGGTGTCGTCGGTTCGTTATTCACTTATCCTTCTATTCAAACATGGTATGCAACAGTAAGGAAACCAGATTTCACTCCACCTAACTGGGTTTTTGCTCCTGTTTGGACTACTCTTTTTGTTTTGATGGGTATATCGGCTTATTTGATCTGGAATAGAGGTCTCGAAAATAGAAAGGTAAAAACAGCCTTATTGTTTTTTGTGATCCAGCTGGCATTGAATATCCTATGGTCATTTTTGTTCTTTAAACTGCAATCCCCGTTGTATGCTTTTTTTGAAATAATTGTACTTTGGCTCGCAATTCTGCTTACAATTCTGAACTTCTTCAAGATTTCCGTAACAGCGGGCTGGTTGCTTATCCCCTACATAATTTGGGTAAGTTTTGCAGCCATTCTCAATTTTTCCATAGTCAGGCTCAATCCGTAAGATTATAGAGTATAAATCCAGAATGCCTTTTCGCTCAGGAAAGTATGTAAATTTGGATAAAATTGGTAGAAAATGTTACATAAAATATTTGCTGATGCGACCATTGTCGCACATTTCCTGTTTATATTATTTATGTTATTCGGGTTTCTCTTTACCGTATACGCTCTTTTCTTCAGGCAGAAATTCTTTGATTGGTGGCTTTTCAGGTCCCTCCACCTTATAGGGATTTTGTATGTTGCCTCTTTGAGCATTCTCGGAAAGTATTGTCCCTTAACTCTCCTGGAAAACGAACTCAGGTCAAGATACGAAGTCTCTTCAGTATATTCTGGTTCGTTTATAGTTCATTATTTTGAGAACTTGATTTATCCTGATGTTAATCCCTTAATAATACAAATACCCACAATTCTTATTGCCACGTTTACAATAGTGGTCTTCGTAGTCAAGCCCCCAAAGAAAAAAGGGGACAAAAAAAGGGGACAGGCTACTTTTTAGAGGGAGGGAGAGATGATTTTAGACAAGATGAGTCTCAAAGGGAAGGCGGGGATAGTGACCGGAGCAAGCCGAGGCCTGGGAGAAGGCATTGCTATTGGCCTGGCTCAGGCTGGGGCAGACCTTGCTATAACCAGCCGGCAACTGGAAAAGATTGAAAAAGTGGCGGATGAAATAAGAATTTATGGAGGAGAAGTTCTTCCCTTGCAGCTTGACGTGAGCGATAAAGAAGACATTGATAGAATGGTAAAGAAAACTCTGGAAAAATTTGGAAAGATAGACTTTCTATTCAATAATGCGGGAAGGATTACCAGAGTGCCTTCTGAAAAATTTTCTGAAGAGGATTGGGATGAGGAGCTCAAGGTTAATTTAAAAGGTACTTTCCTATGTTGCCAGGCGGTGGGAAGGGTGATGATAGAACAGAAGAGAGGGAAAATTATAAATATTTCTTCTGTAGCCAGTTTTATAGGTGGTAAGAACATTCCTGCCTATGTAGCGAGCAAAGGGGGAGTTTCTCAACTGACGAAATCTCTTGCGAGCGACTGGGCGAAATATAATATTAGAGTTAATGCCATCGGGCCAGGCTATTTTATGACTGATTTGACCGAGGCTTTGCGCAGTGACCCGGAGAGATTTTCAGCAATAAATGCCAGGATTCCTTTAGGTAGATGGGGTGAGCCTGAAGATTTGGCAGGGATAGCAGTGTTTCTCGCTTCCGATGGTTCTGATTACATAACTGGACAGACAATCTTTGTAGACGGGGGATGGCTTGCGGTATAAGGGGGAAATTCGATAAGAAAAAGTAGCCTGTCCCCTTTTTTAGGAGGGATGGTCTATGAGAAGAGTTTTTAATATTAGTTTACTCATATGTTTTGTCTTTATGACGGGATGCGCGGTGAACCCGGTTACTGGGAAAAAGGAAATCAGGCTACTTTCTACGAGCCAGGAAGTATCTCTGGGAAAAGAGACTGCTCAACAGGTTGAAAAAGAGTTTGGCGTTTACCATGACCCCGAATTAGAGGAGTATATAGATGGAGTAGGGCAGAAACTGGTTAATGTTTGCGAGAGGAAAGAGATAACCTACTCCTTCACTGTGCTCAATACTCCAATGGTGAACGCTTTCGCTGCTCCCGGAGGATTCATTTTTGTGACAAGGGGGATCCTTAAGGAACTGGATGATGAAGCCCAGCTGGCGGGAGTGATGGCGCATGAAATCGGACATGTTGTGTATCGCCACGGGGCAAAACAGTTCGAGAAAGTATTTGGCTACCAGACGATTCTACTTATCGGAGAAATATTGACCAAAAGGGATTTGAGTAGCCTCCAGCAATATACTAATTTCTTTGTTTCTTTGATGCTTCTTGGATATAGCCGGAAGAATGAGCTTGAGTCAGATAATTCAGCAATCCGCTACTCTTTTGCTGCCGGATATGACCCCAGGGCTACGGTTGAATTTTTTGAGAAGCTTAAGGCTTTGGAAAAGAAACCTCCAACTAAATTCGAAACTCTATTTCGCTCCCATCCAGCTACAGCCGATAGAATCGAGAGGGTTGACCTCTATCTCGAACAGGTCGACCTGGAGGGAAGAGAACTTGTCAGAAATCGGGAAAGGTTTAAGAAAATGACGCAGAACCTCCCTGCCGTTGAATCTCCAAGATAATCGATTCCATCCTTATGTGGTTGAAAAAGCCGGCTAAATATGTTAAAATCCACTCAATAATTGAATTCAAAGGAGATGTTTATGGCTCTTCTTTTTAATCTGGAAAAGTTAAACAGTCATGTCAGAAAGATTGCTGTCCCTTTCAGCGAGGCAATGGTTAGATTGCACGGGGATAACCTCAAATCTATTTCCCTTTATGGCAGTGCAGTCGGAGAAGATTTTATTCCTAAGAAATCTAATGTTAATCTCCTTTTCGTAATGGAGAGAATAGACCCCTCTGATTTGAAGAAAAGCTTGAGACTTGTTGGTCAGGGGAGGAAGAAAGGCATTATCCCTCTTTTTCTCACTGTTGAGCATATGAAGTCTTCTGCGGATACATTTCCCATAGAGTTTCTGGAAATAAAGGAGAATTATATTCTCCTTTACGGGAATGACATATTAAAGGAACTGGAAGTGAATAGCCAAAATGTGAGGCTACAATGCGAACAGCAGCTGAAGGGAGGATTGATCAGGCTATATCAAGTGTACTTAGAAACAGGGATGAGAGAGAAGAAAATTCGTTTTCTCCTGATCAATTCGCTCACTTCTTTTATTCCCATTTTTCGAAGCTTGTTGCGGCTGAAAGGAAAGGTCCTGCCCACTAAGAAAAAAGATATCATCGGTGATTTGGGAAAAGAGTTCACTATCAATGCTGACATTTTCTTGAAGGTTCTCCAGATGAAAGAAGGTAAAAAGATAGAAGATAATTTAGAGAAACTTTTCGGCGACTATTTGGAAGAGATTGAGAAATTATGCATACTCTGCGATAGAATGGAAGCGTAATGAGAACAATTAAGATAGATAAGATACTCCTGGCAATCCTGATAACGCTATTTCTATCACATATTCTTTCTTTTAGTAAGAATAGTTCTTTTCCCGAGCCAGTGGGATATGTTAATGACTTTGCTCACATTATTCCGTCCAGTGATATAGCCCGGTTGACGGGCCTGATTACAGAACTTGAGAGAAAGACTACTTCTGAAATTGCCATAGTAACACTGGAAAGTGTACCCGAAGGAGATATCGAAGGCTATGCGGTAGACCTCTTTGAGGCATGGGGGATTGGGAAGAAGGGTGAGGATAATGGTCTTTTAATCCTCGTCTCTGTTAGTGAGCACCTGATTAGAATAGAAGTTGGTTATGGTTTAGAAGGGATTATAACCGATGGCTTAGCTGGACAGGTTATTCGCCAGAAGATTGCCCCCAAATTTCAGCAAGGTAGTTTTGGTGGAGGACTATTCAATGGTACTGCGACTCTTGCCAATCTGATTGCCAGTGAAAAGGGAGTAGAATTAGGTGCGCTAAATTCCCTGCCTCAAGAAGATTATGAGATGGCTCATCAACGCAGTTCTCGCCCTAAGAGAGCTGTGGTAAATCTGTTATACCTATTGCTGATTCTCTTCTTCCTGGGAGGCAGGTTTTTCCTTCTACCCTGGCTATTTTTTATGGGAGGCGGCTTCTGGGGTCGTGGGCGAGGGGGATTTGGAGGAGGATTTGGTGGATTTGGTGGAGGAATCTCTGGCGGCGGAGGTGCCACTGGAAGATGGTAATGGAGTTCAAAAATAGTTTGTTCATCACTGAGGAATTTCTCTACGCCAAAAAACTTTGGACTCTGTAGGGCGCAAATCGAAACTCCTCGCTTCGCTCGTCGGACAGCGATTTGCTTGAAAGAAAATCAGTCGTCCTCGTTTTTTGGCTGAAATTCCAATAGTTCTTCACAAACTATTTTTAGGTGAGAGGGAAGCAGAGTTGATTCACAAAAGGAGGAGGAAAGGATGAGAAAGGCATGGGTTTTTTTGGCTATCGTCGTGTTCTTAATTCTTGTTGGCGTCGCTTGGTACATTTCCGGGCTTAATCGCGTGGTGAGAATGGATGAAGAAGTAAACGAGGCCTGGGCTCAAATTGACACACAGTTAAAGAGGAGAAGTGAATTAATTCCTGACCTGGTGGCGACAGTCAAAGGATATGCCAAGCATGAAAGGGAAGTTTTTACCCGAATAGCCGATGCGCGTTCAGCTCTTGCTGGAGCAAGAACAGTTGCGGAAAAGCTTAATGCGGCAAGGGAACTGGATGGCGCTTTAGCCCGCCTTCTGGCAATCGTGGAGCGGTATCCCGAGTTGAAAGCCAATCAGACATTCCTCAGGTTAATGGACGAACTGGCGGGAACTACGAATAGAATTGCTGTGGCCAGGGTTAGGTATAATCGGGCTGTTAGAGACTTCAATGCCCACATTAGAGAAGTCATTGGGCGCTTCTTTGCCAAGAGGAGGGGTCTAGCTGAGCCGCGGGCTTATTTCGAAGTTGAAGAGGAAGAAGCTGAAATCCCTCCGGTTGAATTTTAGATAATAGGAATGTAGCTGTCCCGATGAATCGGGACCAATGACGGGCTCAATAAATTGAGCCCCTACAAATAAAGGAAGCAAAGCTTACGCTTTGCTGCTACAAAAGGAAGGGGAAATGGGTAAACTAAAGAACGAGTTCTCCTGGTCAAAGTCGAGAAACGATATTTTCAGGGAATGTGCAAGAAAATATTATTACAATTATTATGGACACTGGGGTGGTTGGGAATTTGATGCTCCAGATGAGGTCAGACAGATATACATTCTGGGAAAACTTAAGAATAGATTTATGTGGGCAGGAGAGGTAGTCCATAACTCTATTAAGAATATCCTGGAAGAGACTAAGTCTGGGAGAGTGCCTTTAATGAATAGGCTTATTGAATTGACCAGGGAGCAGATGCGGCACGATTTTGAGTCCTCAAGGAACAAAAGGTATTGGCAGGATCCTAAAAGCTGTGCCTTGTTCGAGCACGAATATAATGTGGAAGTGAAAGAGGAAAAATGGAAAGACCTCTGGAATCACGTGGACACATGCATTCAGAATTTTTACAATTCTGATATCTTCGATATGATTAAGAATATCGGCTTTTCACTCTGGTTGCCCATAGAGGAGTTCCAGACTTTTCTTTTTGAAGATACTAAAATTAATGTTAAGTTAGATTTCGCTTACAGAGATGGCGAGGGCAATATTACCATAGTAGACTGGAAAACTGGCAAATCTGGACGGGCTGGAAGCGACGTTCAACTTGGTTGCTACACTCTATTTGCGATTGACCAATGGAATGCGAGGCCGGAAAAGGTTAGAACGATTGAGTACAATCTGCACAATAAGAGGGCTCTGACAAACAGGTTAGATGCTAAAGAAATAGAGGAGATTAAGGGATATATGAGAAACAGTATCGGGGAAATGAAGGCGTTGCTGGTAGACCCGGGAGAAAACATAGCTTCCATAGAGAATTTTGCCAAGACAACCAACAAGGAAACATGCAACTCCTGTAATTTCAAGAGGGTTTGCCTGTGCTAAGAATAGATAGTAAATTATGTGAGGTCAAGAAGAAATGGATTTTCTCGAGGCTGTGGAAGAAATTGTGACCGATGATCCACGCTATAAAGCCGAGGCTTATGAGTTTGTTATAGCAGCTCTAAATTACACGCAGAGTAAACTCGATAAGCCGAGGCACGTTACCGGTCGAGAGCTCCTTGAGGGTATCAGGGGATACGGTCTGGAACGTTTTGGGCTAATGGCTCGCACGGTTTTTTCTAATTGGGGCATCAGAAAGACAGAGGATTTCGGGAATGTAGTTTTCAATATGGTTAATGCTGGACTTATGAGCAAGACAGACGAAGATAGTATTGACGATTTTAAGGACGGGTACGATTTCAAAGAGGCCTTTGATAAAGGTTATAAATATTGATTTCAATTATGTTTAAGAGATAGTTTGTTCATCGCTTAGGAATATGCTCGGGATTTGGTTCGCTCGCTGATGAGCGGGCTCAATAAATTGAGCCCCTACATATTGTAGGGGTTCGATTCATCGAACCCGTAAGAACTATCTTTTAAACGTACATGGATAGGGAGGAGGTAAGCTTGGCGGAGGATTGTAAAGATGGTTGAGCCGAAGAAATATCAGAAAGGTCGCCATATTTATACTAAATGGGGAGGACAGGTCAAGGAGGTTAAAGTTATGCCCGAACAAGAGGAAAAACAGGTGCAAATTCGAATTGAATTGGATGATGTTATGGCTCAGGGGGCATACGCGAATTTGGCTTTTATCAGGCACAGTGAGACTGAATTCACAATGGATTTCATTTACGTTCAACCTCAGGAGCCGAAAGCAAAGGTTAGAGCGAGGGTAATTTCAAGTCCTGGTCATACCAAGAAATTCCTCCTTGCCCTACAAGAGAATGTTAAAATGTATGAAGAGAAATTCGGAGTGATAAAAGCAGCAGGTGAGCCATCCAAAAAAATCGGGTTCTAAAAAGGAGGTCAAAGATAGTTAGTTCATCGCTCAGGAATTTCTTTACGCCAAAAAACTGCGGACTCTGTGAGGCGCAAATCGAAACTCCTCTCCCCGATTTCATCGGGGATCGTCAGACAGCGATTTGCTTTTATGGTCAAGAAGTCGTCCCTGTTTTTTGGCTAAAATTCCAATAGCTCTTCACTAACTATCTTTTAGTAGAGAATATTGTTCTTGTAAAGGAGACATAGATGAGAGAATGTAATGAACAGGCAAACAGGAAAAATTGTACCTGTACCTACGAGCCTTGTTCCAGAAAAGGGATTTGTTGCGAGTGCATAACATATCACTGGAGGTCGAGAGAGCTGCCCGGATGTTTTTTCCCTCCTAAAGTGGAGAGGACTTATGATAGGTCTTTGGAAAGATTTATTGAATGCTACAAGTGAGTATTGACCGATGTTCAAGGCGAAGAGAGATGAGAAAGATTCTTCTGTTTTTGAGACTGTGGCTACCCGTGGGGTTATGGTGTGGTGCCATTTTTTACCTCTCCAGCCTTCCTAATCTTGCCACGCCCTGGGGAACCTGGGATATAATCTTTAGAAAAATTGCCCATATCACTGAATATGGAATTCTCGCTTTTCTTGTGTGGAGAGCGATTTTCTATTCCACCAAAACTATTTTACTAAGAACTTACGCCTGGTCCGGGGCGCTCTCCCTGCTTTACGCAATATCCGACGAAATCCATCAGACTTTCGTTCCCACCAGACATGGCTCGATTTTCGATGTTTTGATAGATGGAATTGGGATAGGTCTGATGCTCTATTTTCTAATAATTAGGACGAAAAATGTTGATCGCTGATTTTCACATTCATTCTCGATATTCAAGGGCTACCTCTGGCGAGATGACGGTTAGGGAGATAAGTAAGCATGCCAAGGTTAAGGGAATTGATATTCTGGGAACAGGAGACTTTACTCACCCTCACTGGTTGGATGAACTTGAAGATTGCCTTAAGCCAGTGGCTTACGGTGTTTATGAGTATGGCGGTGTCCATTTTTTTCTGACCGGGGAGATAAGTTGCATCTATTCCCAGAGCGGCAAAGTAAGAAAAATTCATATTCTCATCTTTGCACCCAGTTTTGAGATAGTGCACAAGTTGGATAACGAATTGTCGAGAATCGGTAATTTGAATGCTGACGGGAGGCCGATTTTGGGAATTTCAGCGAAGGAGTTAGCCAAGATTGTGTTGGAAATTTCCGATGAATGTTTTGTTGTCCCGGCACATATCTGGACTCCCTGGTTTTCGCTGTTTGGAGCAAATTCCGGGTTTGATGACATAGAAGAATGCTTTGGGGAATTGACCTCTCAGATTTACGCTCTGGAGACAGGATTGTCCAGTGACCCCGAAATGAATTGGGCTCTATCAAGGCTCGATAGGTTTACATTGATTTCCAATAGCGATGCCCATTCTCCTGCCAGTCTGGGGCGGGAAGCCAATATTTTTAACTGCAAGATAGATTATAGAGAAATGGTTTCTGCAATAAAGAATAAAGAAAAGGATAAGTTCCTGGGTACTATAGAATTCTTCCCCCAGCAAGGGAAGTACCATTATGACGGTCACAGGAATTGTAACGTATGTCTTTCGCCCAAAGAGACGAAGAGTTATAATAACATCTGTCCACGGTGTGGCAAGCCTCTCACTATAGGAGTTATGCATCGAGTGTGCGAACTCGCCGATAGAGAAATCGGCTTCAAACCCAGGGGCGCAATTCCTTTTACCAGTCTGGTGGTTCTGAAAGATCTGGTCAGCGAGGCGATTGGAAAGACTTCCAAGTCCACAGAAGTGGATAAGTTGTACCAGTACCTTATTGAGAAATTTGGCAGTGAATTCAAAATTATGCTAACAGTTCCTTTTGAGGAACTTTATAAAGTTCATCCCAGAATTGCCGAAGGTCTTGCCAGGGTGAAGGAAAAGAAAGTCAAGATTTTTCCAGGACACGACGGGCTCTATGGAAAAGTAACGATATTCGAGGAAGAAAAGAGGGAAGAACCCGAGCAGATGAATCTTTTGTGAATCTCAGGAAAGGAAAATAGAAATGGAGAAAAACCCAGTCTATAAGATTAAGAATTTTGGGCAGAGCATCTGGTATGATAACATCGAGAGGTCTATCCTCACCTCAGGGAAATTGGAAAAGATGGCTGTAGAAGATGGCATCTCCGGAGTTACATCAAATCCGACCATATTTGAAAAAGCAATAACTCAAAGTAACGAGTACGACTCTGAAATTAAAGAGATGGCTGGAAAAGGCAAAACTGCCGAGGAAGTATACAGTACCTTGACAATAAAGGATGTAACTCTGGCGGCAGGCATTCTCTACAGAGTATATAAGGAAACAGAAGGAAAAGATGGATATGTGAGTATTGAAGTCTCTCCAAAAATTGCATACGACATTGAAGAGACGATTGGTGAGGCTCAAAAATTGTTTGAGAGAATAGGAAGAGAGAATATTATGATAAAAGTCCCGGCAACAGAAGAGGGGGCTTTGGCAATTGAGCGTCTGATATCGAATGGCATTAATGTAAACGCCACTCTCATTTTCTCGTTGTCCCATTATGAAAATGTTGCCCTGGCGTACATCAGGGGACTGAAAGAATTTTCTGAAAAAGGAGGAGATTTGAGGAGAGTGGCATCGGTTGCCAGTCTGTTTGTGAGCAGGATAGATACACTGGTAGATCAGCAGATTGATTCACTAATCTACTCGGAGAAAAATCCTGAAAAGAAGAGAAATTTGGAGGCACTGAAGGGAAAAGCAGCAGTAGCCAATTCCAAGAAGGTTTATCAAAAGTTTAAGAAAATATTTTCTCAAGAAAGGTTTAAACACCTGGAGAAACGAGGAGCAAGAGTTCAAAGGCCTCTCTGGGCAAGCACTTCAACTAAGAATCCCGCTTATAATGATGTGAAATATGTGGAAGAGTTGATTGGTCCCCATACTGTGAATACTATTCCTCAGGTGACCCTGGATGCCTTTAGAGACCACGGTAAGGCCAGACTATCGCTGGAAGAGGATTTGGGCATGACGGATGAGATTCTTTCCCGGATGGAAAGAGCCGGGGTCAATATAGAACAGGTCTGTGAGACGCTTCAGAGAGAAGGGGTAGATGCATTTGAAAAATCTTTTGATAATCTTCTTGGTACTTTAGAGAAGAAGATGAAAATGGAGTAGCGGAGCAAAACTCCGCATTCACGACGGAGTAGCGGAGCAAAGCTCCGCGTTAAGAATGGAATTTTCAGTAGCAAATACGAAGATAAAACTTTTTCAGGGTGACATTACCACTCTCAGGGTTGACGCTATTGTCAATGCGGCTAACGATAGGTTCTGGATGGGAGGGGGAGTAGCTGGCGCAATCAAAAGAAAGGGAGGGACTGTTATTGAAGACGAGGCGGTGGCTCAAGGGCCCAAACCTGTAGGAGAAGTAGTAGTCACTGGTGCGGGAAATTTGCCATCAAGATATGTCCTCCACGCAGCAGTAATGGAACAGGATTTAGTAACCGATGCGCGAATAATAGCAAAGGCGACTCTGAATACTCTTAAGAAGGCGGAAGAACTGGGGGTTAATTCTTTAGCATTTCCAGCCTTTGGAACTGGCGTGGGTAGATTTCCCCTTAAGGAGTGCGCTAAGATTATGTTGCGAGAAGTTTTCGATTTCTTGAGGAGAGGAAAGGATATAAAGATTAAGTCTATTATTTTCGCCCTTTTCGATAAGCCCGCTTTTGAAGCCTTCCAAGAGGAGATGGAAGAGGTAATCAAAAGATAGTTTGTTCATCGCTAAGGAATTTCCTGACGCCAAAAAACTTCGGACTCCGCAAGGCGCAAATCAGAACTCCTCGCTTCACTCGTCGGACAGTGATTTGCTTGGAAGAGAAGGAGCCGTCCTCATTTTTTGGCTGAAATTCCGAAAGCTCCTCGCAAACTATCTTTTAACTGATGGGTAGGAAAAGAGGAGATAGTTTGTTCATCGCGTAGTACGGCGGGCGTGGTTGGGGAAATTGAGGACTGAAGGTGGATATTTTAAGGGATCTGAATAGTGAACAAAAGGAGGCGGTGGCCTGCAGAGGTGGAGTGCTTCTTCTTTTGGGTCCCGCTGGTTCGGGTAAGACAGAAGTCTTGAAGAGAAGAGTCGAGCATCTCATATCTTCTGGAACTGCTCCACCTGAGAAGATACTTGTGTTCACCGACCAGGGGGAGATGGTAGATAGTTTGAGGCCCCATCTCCAGCCGGGGTACGGAGAGTTCTGGGTCGATAGTTTTACCGCCTTCTGTAAGAGAGTTCTCCGGCAAAATTATAATAGAGTTCCCGGAATCTACCCCAACTTTCAGGTCCTCGATGGATTAGAGGAAAGGCTGGTGTTGAGTAAGATTCTCAAAGATTTGAACTTAGACTACTATCGGAGAGTCCAATACACGTCAGGATTTTTAGACGAGGTAGTCGACTTCATTGACCTTTTGAAACTCAATCCCCAAGTTAGCCTGCCCGACTATGGCAAATTCAGGGATTTGAAAAGAATTTATGGAGAATATCAGAGTTACCTGCACAAAGAGAGCCGGCTGGATTTCAGAGACCTCGTTTTGAAAACCATTCAGCTTTTTAGGAGTCATCCTGACGTTCTTGAAAATTATAAGGAGAGATTTAGCTATATTCTCCTCGACGACTTTCAGAACCTCGATTTGAATCAGTACGAACTCTTCTCTCTCTTAGCCTCAGGGAAGCAGGATGTACTTTTCTCCGGTAATGTCGAGGAGAGCGTCTTTCGTTTTCGCGGAGCCCTGCCGCAGGAGGTGAAGGAGAGATTCCTGAGTGAGTTTGAGCCGGACATAATTTCGCTTTCCCCACCAGTCACCTCTTCTCCGAAGATAACTTTAGTGAAATGTTCCAGTGAAAGCGAGGAGGCTCTGTTCATTGCCCGGAAGGTCTACAGTTTGACTCGCCAGGGCTACCACTATCGCGACATTGCTATCCTCTGCCGTGGTGTATCCAGGGAGATAAAGAATCTGGAGGACGCGCTCAGGATTTACGATATTGATTATACAGTGATGGGGGGCATAGCATTTTTCAAGCAACCAGAAATTGTCCAGATTATCTCCATTTTAAAATGCATCTGGGGACGGGAAGAAGAGATGAACACCTATCTCCTGAGAGCTCTCTCAGCCCCTGAGTTCAAGATAGACCCCGTGGATATTCAGAGGTTATTCACTTATGGTGAAAGAAAAGGGTTGCCTTTCTTAGCGGTCATAAAAATGGTGGTGAAAGAAATACCCGGGGACTTTTCGGAGGAGGCCGACTCTGAGGCGACCTATCCTGGATGGGGTTTGAGGGAGGACAGTGTTTCCTCTCTCCGAGAATTTCTGGTAGCATTAGAAGAGATAGAGAGATGGGCAAAAGAGGAATCTCTGGAAAGGCTCATTTATAGGGTTTTTTTGAGATTCGGTTATCTCCAGGCAGGAACGGAGAATAAGAGATTGGCTCAAAACTTGAGCTATTTTCTAGAAGTGGTGAAGAAGTTCCAGAAGATTGAAAACAATCTGTCTTTCTCTGATTTTATGAGTTATCTTGACGAGATGCTTGCTTCGTACGGCCGGGAGGAAGCAATTACATTTATTCCCCAGGAGGATAGTGTCCAGATTATGACTGTGCAAAGGGCAAGCGGGAACTTTTTCCCGGTAGTCGTCGTAACCGGCCTTGTAGAAGGAAAGTTTCCTCGAGATTTGCCCGAATCTTCCCTCTTAGCACTTTTAGAGAAAAAGAAATTAGGGCTGAAACCCCTTCCCGAACTTTCCGAACACCTGAAAGAAGAGGAGAGGATATTCAACTTAGCTATAAGTAGAGCGAAAGAGAGGTTATATTTAACTTACGGAAGAAGCTACGAGTCTAATCGCGATTCTCTTCTCTCTTCTTTGGTCTTGAAATTCGTTGAGGCGGAAAGGGAAGACGAACTTTTTGAGAAATGCAGAAGTGGAGGGATAGAATTTGTGGACAAGCCGCCCGTTCTGGGCCCCGAGGCAAAAGATGAAATTCTGACCCGGGGAGATTTGGTCAACTTCTGGCTGGCAACAGGAAATAAAGATTTGGAAGGCCTGCTTGAGGAAATTGATAGAGAGAAGTATAATGAGATAATGAGAATCAGGGGAGAATTCGACCAGAAGACTCTCTGGGATAAAGTAAAGATTTCTCCCAATTATCGGTTCTCTGCCTATAAACTTGAATCATATAGTGAATGCCCGGCAAAGTTCTTCTTCTCTTTTCTTCTTAAGATATGGATTAAGCCCAGACCTGCTGTAATTTTTGGAAGAATTATCCACGGGATTCTCGCATCCTTTCACGAGAAATATAGTAGTAGAAGTACTCTATTCTCTTCCCAGGCAGAAAAGGATATGGAGAAGGTAATCGATAAGGTCTTTTCCGAGGAAGGGAAAAGTTTTTCTACGTTGTTTGAGAAAGATGTTTATCAGAGATTGGCTTCGAAAATTCTTCTGAGGTATATTGATAAGGAAAGGGAAAGAGAGAGTTTCACCGTTGAGGAGACAGAGAGAGAATTCACCTGGCAGATGGAAGGGTTGGCTATTTCTGGACGAATAGACCGCCTGGACCGGCTGGAGGGCGGGGTGGAAGAAGTTATCGATTATAAGACCGGTAAGAATCCGTTTATGGAGTTCCGCCTGTGTCGGAAAATGAGCCAGGGAGAAAGTTTCCAGTTACCTATTTATTTTTTTGGTGCCAGGGAAGACCTGAAGAGGGCAGTAGAGAGACTCTCTATCTACTGGCTCCGTAAAGACCTGGAGAACTCTAAGGCGAATATCAAAACAACGGTCGAGGTAGGTAAGGAATATTCTGCGGGGAGAGTTGTCCTTTCCACCAAGGAGTGCCTTGAGGAGGCAAAAAATCATCTCAGAGAAAAGGCAAAGGAGATTCTCCAGGGATACTATCCACAGAGGCCGAGGAACTGCTGGAATTGCGACTTCAATTTCCTTTGCGATAAGAAAATAACAGAAGAATGAAGAAAAAGGGGACTGTCCCCTTTTTCTTTTTGCAGCGCCCATTTTCTCTTTGTAGGGGTTCGATTTATCGAACCCCGATTGAAAATCGGGGCTCAATGAATTGAGCCCCTACATAAAATAAAAAATTTTGGGCTTTTTCCTGTTGATGAACAATGAGAGAATTAACTTTAGAACAGAAGAGAGCAGTTGATGAGATTGAAGGTACTGTCTGCCTCAAGGCTGGGGCGGGGACAGGAAAGACATCCGTCCTGGTTAACAGATACTTAAACATATTTTCTAATCTCCTGAAGAAGGGAGTATCTGCCGAAGAGGCTATAGAGTCCATTCTGGCGGTAACCTTCACAAACAAAGCTGCCGGAGAGATGAGGGAAAGGTTGGAAGAGGAGTTACAGAAAGTGTCGTTTCCCAGAGAAGTTCTGGCAAGGAAAGCCTACATCAGCACCATCGATTCTTTCTGCACCCGGCTTCTCAGGGAGAATGCCCTGGAAGTTGGTCTGGAGCCAAATTTCAGAATCATTAATGAGATAGAGGCTAAGATTCTTTTCTGCAAGGTGGGCAAATCGCTGTTTGAACAAGGAAAGCTGCCCCGGGTCACTATCGACCAGTGGCTTGACGATTTCTTGAGTGCGATTTGTGGATACGTTCAGGATATAAGAAATAGGGCAATGTCTCCTTCGGAATTTCTTGGTCAGATTCCAAAAGCAAAGGGCGAAGAGAAAAGAAATTTAGCCCACCTCATTGCCGAAGTCTATACTTCGTATGAGGCGGAACTCAAGAGGCGCCATTACTTCGATTTTTCCGGTATTCTTCTGGAAACCTTGCACCTTCTTAGAGAAGATGCGAGGATAAGGGAGAAGTACAGAAAAAAGTTCTTGTATGTTTTAGTCGACGAGTACCAGGACACAACCCCACTTCAGGATAAGCTGTTGCGCCAGTTCTCTCCTAACTACTTCGTTGTTGGCGATATCAAACAGTCCATCTATGCCTTTCGAGGAGCCAAGCCCGAAAATATAGAAGATTTCGATAGAGAATCTGAATTGAGCCTTTCCTTAACTAAGAATTTCCGCTCTTTTAATCAGATTCTCAAAGTAATCAATAAGGCCCTGGACAAGGAAATTCCTGATTATGAACCCATAACTTCAGAACATGAAGGAGAAAAGTCTGCTGTTGAGACATTTCTGGCAGAATCCCAGGAAGAGGAGGCTGAATTTATAGCCCAGAGGATTCTTCGGCTCCTGAGAGACTACCGGCTAAAAAGTCCAATCAGAAAAGAAGATTGGGGAAGGAGTTTAGAACTTAAGGATATATCCATACTCCTGAGAGGGATTAAAACCCCAGTGGGAATATACGAAGAAGCTCTGAGGAGACACGGGATTCCTTTTGTTACTACCGGTGGGACCGGCTACTACGAAAGGCCAGAAATAAGGGATTTGGTAGCGCTATTGAGCACAATTAATAATCCATTTGATGACATCTCCCTGGTAAGGCTGTTGAGGTCACCAATTTTTAGAATTAAGAATTCTAGTCTCGCTTTACTGGCCAGTGTCTTTCCCGAGCGAGAAATCGAAGATGAAGAAAAGATAGTAAGGAAGCGTTATCCTCTCTACGATGCCCTGGGTAAGCTGGATGGCCTCGATATTGGAGAGGAGGATAAGAAAGCGCTCAGGAAATGTAGAGAGTTTTTAGATAGGTTCTTTCTGGAGAAAAGTAGTTATAGTTTGGGCGAACTTGTGTATAAAGCAATTAACCAGAGCAACTATTTCCATTACGCCCAGAGTCTACCTCCCATCGAAAGCAAGCGAACTCTGGCAAATATTAAGAAGTTTTTCAGCCTGATTCAGGAATTTGAAGAGAGAAACATCTTCTCCACACTGGAGGATTTCATTGCCTATGTGAAGGAGGTTACGGAACAAGGGGTGGTTGAAAGTGAAGCGAGACCCGGCGAGGAGAACGCTGTGCGTGTAATGAGCATTCATCAGGCGAAGGGATTGGAATTTCCCGTCATTTTCTTAGCCAATGTCAGGGATAGGGCTTTTCCTTCCAAAGCAGGAGCTCCTCCATTTTATGCTTATGATGAAGAATCGGTTATATCTACTCGAGAGGAAAGAAAGGGGAAAACAAGGGGTATGGACATGGAAGAAAAGAGGCTTCTCTATGTCAGTATGACCAGGCCTCGAGAGAAGTTGATAATTTCTGGCACCAGGAACGCACAAGGGAAGTTGAGTACATTTATGTCGTATTTTGTGGATGAGAAGGGGAAAATAAAAGAGGGGTTCTCTTCCCTGATTGAGGACGGAGGAAAAGAGTTTTTGGAGAAGAGGAAAGTCTGGGAGAAAGAAATTTATCCCCTGGCCCAAAGAGAGAGAGAAATCGAGGGGCTAACACTGGAGGAAATAAGAAGAGTCGTATTTTCATCATATAAGCCGATTCCTTCCCATGAAATTTCCCTCCCTTCCTTTACAGTAACCCAGCTTGCGACTTTTGACCAGTGTCCCTTAAGGTACAAATATCTTTATCTACTCAATCTTCCTCCAGATCCGGGATTGGAAAGAGATAAAGAAGAGGAGATGATTGAAGAGTCAACTTTTGGGACGGTTATTCACAAGACCCTGGAAGAATACGTTCTCTTAAGAAAAGAGGGAGAAAAATGGGAAGAATCGAAATTGATAAGTAAATTCCGTTCCTTGGCCAAAGCTCATGGAATGACTGACAGGGAGATTCAGAATATCTATGAGAGAGAAGCTAAATCAATTCTTCTGAGTTTTGCGGATAATTCAGAGAATAGAATCGATAGTATCGTCACAGTGGAACAGCCGTTCCATCTTTTCTTTGAGGACTGTGAAATCAGGGGAATAATCGACCGAATTGACAGTCTTTCCGGAAATGGATACCGTATCATTGACTATAAGACCAATCGCCAGAAGAATCAGGAGTCCTATATTTTACCAATGCACCTATACAAATGGGGAGCTGAGCGGGTCCTAACATACAATCCAGTGCAAAAGTTGAGTTTATACTGGCTTCGCCACAACGAACTCGACACAGTAGTGACCAGGAGGGATATTGAGCTTGATATTGAAAATAGAATTAAGATAATAGTGAAGAAAATTCGTGAAGAAGATTTCGAGCCAGCCGTTCCGCCAAAAAGATGCGATTTTTGCGACTATAAATTGGTTTGTGAAATTTCCCTCTCCCATAGGGGAGAGAGAAATGGTTAAGGTTCGTAAATCCTCTCCCCATAGGTGAGAGGGCAAGGGTGAGGGGGGACTTTGGAATGTTCATTATGCCAGGAGGTGACTTATGGAATACATTTTCTATTCTCCTACTAGGATTATCTTTGGCGATGGTACTTTAAAAAGAGTAGGTGAAGAAGCCAAAAAATTTGGAAAGCGTAGTTTAATTGTTACAGGCAAGACTTCGACGAAAAAGTCGGGTAGCCTGGACGAAGTGGTTGATTCGCTCGCCTCTAATAATCTTCGGGTAGAGATATTTAACAATGTGGAGCCCGACCCCAGTATCGAGACAGTTGAGGAAGGAGCAAAATTTGCCAGGGAATGCGCCGTGGATGTAGTGATTGGCCTCGGCGGCGGAAGCGCAATGGATGCATCAAAGGGGATTGCACTACTTATGACAAACAAGGGAAAAGTGGACAGGTATTTCGGGATAGACAAGGTGGAAAAACCAGGGCTTCCGATTATTGCTATTCCCACTACAGCCGGAACCGGCAGTGAAGTAACAAAATACGCGGTTATTACCGACGGGAAGAAAATGCTAAAACAGATAATCGGTAGTCCCCATATTAGTCCCAAACTCGCCATTCTCGACCCAATCCTAACCCTTACTATGCCACCCTCTCTTACCGCCAATACAGGAATGGATGCTCTAAGTCACGCCATTGAAAGCTATGTCTCCACCCAGGCAAATCCGGTCTCTGATATCCTCGCTTTGGAAGCGATTCGCCTAATTGCTGAGGCTTTACCAGAAGCAGTTTCTCAGCCGGAGAACTTAAAATCCAGAGAGAGTATGCTGTTTGGTTCTCTAATTGCGGCAATGGCGCTTAATTCCTCCGGGGCGGGGATAATTCATGGTATGGGCTATTCTATCACCTTATTCTACGATGCTCCCCATGGATTGGCAAATGCTCTACTTATGCCTGCGGCAATGGAATTTAACCTTGTAGCCAATCCTGTCAAATTCAGAAACATTGCTGAAGCAATGGGAAAGAAAGTGGAAGGTCTATCGGATAAGGAAGCTGCTGAGCTGAGTGTGGTGGCAGTAAGGGAGCTTTCAGAGACGATAGAAATACCTCGGGGCTTAAAAGAGATAGGGGTGAAGGAGGAGTCCTTACCTGGCTTTGCTAAGACCGTGAGCGAGAACGAGCGTATTCTTACTTTAAACCCTCGCCGTCCTACCCTCGAAGAGATAGAAGAAATATACAGGAAATCAATGTAAATCATCCTTGTTTCAGGTCTTTAAATTTGTTACAATAATTTTTATTAATTTGAAATTGGTAGTGTAGGGCTTTATGCCCGTAATTTGGATTTGGCATTTGGCATTTGAGATTTGTAGTGTAGGGCTTTATGCCCGTAAAGATTTTGGTCGCCCGGAATCAGCCATGAGATGGAGGAGAAATAATGGCATTAACTGTATGGATACTACTCGGAGGGCTCGGGCTTCTGGTTATCGCTGCGGTGTGGGTAGGCCTTAACACCAGAAGAAGAATTAAGGAGTTGGAGGAGGCAAGAGGAGGTGGGCAGGCACTACTCGTAATGCAACAACAGATAGGGAACCTCACAACTCAACTGACAAACCAGTTGAACGCTGTTATGAGCCAGGTAAGTGAAAGGCTCGGCAATACTACTGAAGTTGTTACCTCGGTAAAAGAGACCCTGGGCAGAATGGAAGAGGCGAACAGGAGAATTTATGAAGTGGGGAAAGATATATCCAGCCTCCAGGAGCTTCTGAGGGCGCCCACCTTTCGCGGTGAAGTCGGTGAGTTCTTGCTGGCAAATCTCTTAGGCCAGATTCTGCCGCAGGAACATTTCACCCTCAAGCACAAATTCAAGAATGGGGAAATTGTAGATGCGGTGATTCGCCTCGGGAATCGACTTGTTCCGGTAGATTCTAAGTTTCCACTGGAAAACTTCAAGAAGATGTTGCAAAGTGGTGACGAGGACGAAAAGCAGAGGAGTCGCAGAGAGTTTGTGAGGGATGTCAAAAAACATATTGACGATGTTTCAGATAAGTATATTTTGCCTGACGAAGACACTTTCGATTTCGCACTGCTCTACATTCCCGCAGAGAATGTATATTATGAGACGATAATCAAGGACGAGCCCCAATGCGAAGGGGAAGGAATCTGTTCGTACGCACTTTCCAGGAGAGTTATTCCGGTCTCCCCGAACAGCTTCTATGCCTATTTGCAGGCTTTGGTACTGGGGCTGAAGGGATTGAGAATCGAGAAAGCTGCGGAAGAGATTTTGGGCAATCTGGCTCGCCTGCATGGAGACTTAATTAAGTTCAGAGAAGATTTTGAGGTATTAGGCAAGCACCTTTCCAATAGTAGAACTAAGTACGAGGAAGCCGAGAAGAAACTCGACAGACTGGGAGAGAAGTTATTAAGCGTAGGAGAAGAGAAATCTCCAGAACTACCCGAAGAATCTCAGTGATTTTAATGCCCTCATCGACTAGTGGTTAGGTCGCCACCCTCTCAAGGTGGAAACAGGGGTTCAACTCCCCTTGAGGGCAGGAAAACGTTTTGAGAAGAGATCACGGGGTCGCTGGCGTTAGTTCCGGGGATTTTTTTCGGATGTAGTGTAGCCCTTATTAGAAATTCCAAAATCCAAATTCCAAATTCAAACCACAAATTACGGGCATAAAGCCCTACACTACCCAAAGTATGTCTCCCGGTCTCATTGGGGATGTAAAGATGGAAATTCTATTTGAGCCGATAACGATAAATGGTATGGTTTTGAAAAATAGGTTAGTGAGAACGGCAACCGCAGAGAGAATGTCCCCTGCTGACGGAAGATTCACTCAGGAGATGATAAGTCTTTATAAGAGACTTGCCCGGGGTGGGGTAGGACTTATCATAACAGGCCATGCCTACATACATCCTCTGGGCAGAGCTGAGCGCAGGATGACAGGTATCCATAACGATGGTCTGATTCCAGCCCTCAAGAGATTGGTTGGTGAAGTTCATAAACTCAAGACGAAGATAGTGATGCAAATTAACCACTGCGGTGGAAGACGAGATAAAGATGTGGGAGAGGAGACTCCCATTGGACCTTCAACAATCGAATATAAACCATTGGAAATCATTTCCAGGGCAATGGAGCCAGAAGAAATTGAACAGGTAATAGACCTTTTCGCTCAGGCTGCGCGGAGAGTGAAGAATGCCGGATTTGATGGCGTCGAGATTCACTCTGTTCATGGATATCTTATAAATCAGTTCCTTTCACCTGTGACTAATAAGAGAGAAGATTCCTGGGGAGGAAGCCTGGATAATAGGATGCGATTTCTTCTGGAAGTCTACAAACGGATTAGAGAGACAGTGGGAAAAGATTATCCTGTTCTGGCAAGAATTCCAGCTGGAGATTTCGTTGAAGGTGGGCTTACTGTGGAAGAAGCACTTGAAGTAGCCAGGAAGCTCTCTGAACTTGGAATTGATGCGATTGACCTTTCTGGTGGACTTGCTGGGAGTAGATATAGGAAAGGTAGGAAAGACCTGTTATGGATGAAAAAAGAAGCGTATTTTAGACCCTATGCAAGAATGGTAAAGAAGGTCACTCGTGTTCCTGTCATTTTGGTGGGTGGACTCAGGAATCCCGAGACTATGAAAAAAGCATTGGAGGAAGAGACAGCTGACCTTATAGGCCTTGCCAGGCCCCTTATCAGAGAGCCAGACTTTCCGAATAGAATTAGAAGGGGAGACCTGAGGAGAGCCGAATGCGTCTCTTGCAGTAATTGCTCAGGTCGTTCGGGCAGGGAACCAACTAAATGTCGAGCCAAAGCCTAAGAGCTCGTATTCTTCAAATAATTATAGAGGTAAATGAAGCCATATAAGACGAAGTAGATTCTATTTAAAAAGGCGAATATGTGTGGTTTTTGTATTTAGATGAAAGTGGCGATTTAGGATTCGATTTTGTAAATAAGAAACCCTCCAAATTCTTTACTGTAACTATTCTTGCAGTGAGCGAGGCATCCCGTAACCGTGCAATTATAAATGGGGTAAAGAAAACACTGAAAAGAAAATTGAAAAAGAAGACGGTAGAAATAAAAGGAAGTAAAACCTCTTTAGAACTCAAAAGATACTTTTATAAACAGCTTAAAGATGTTAAATTTGGTTTATATAGTTTGACATTAAACAAACGCAGAGTTTTTGAAGAATTAACCAAGCAGAAGGCCAGGGTATATAATTATATTTCCCGCTTGGTACTCGACCAAATTCCTTTTGAGGAGGCTATTAGTAGAGTATATCTATTTATTGACAAATCGAAAAGTAAGCCCGAAATTGAGGAATTCAATTCTTATATCATCAGGCAGTTACAAGGAAGGCTCGATCCTAAAGTGCCATTGGAAATTTCTCATCCTTCATCAAATGAAAATAAAGCTTTGCAGGCGGTAGACATGTTTTGTTGGGGAATATTTCGTAAGTACGAGAGGCAGGATACCTCGTGGTTTGATACTTTTAAGAGTAAAGTACTTTTTGACCAAATATATCTATAAAAAAATGAGCGGGCCTTCCGGGCTTGTTTCTTTGAGGCTATAGCCAACACGATGGAAGGGAACACCTCAAAAACCCGAAACGGTCTTACCGCTCAAAATTAACTTTACTATAAACATGAAATTTTGTCAAGTTTTTTTTGACTGATTGCGAAAAAGCCCAGAATGTGCATTTATATAGGGGCTCAATACATTTGACAAGTTCGGGAGGGGTAAAATGAGCTTTTCCCCTTCACCTCTACCCTCTCCTCAGAGGGGAGAGGGTAACAAAGCGGGTTCAATAAATTGAACCCCTACAAAAGAATATATTCTTATGAGGGATAAAAGAGTTTTACTTATCAATACGAATAGGATGAAGCCGGCTATAGCCCCGCTGGGCCTTGATTATCTGGGAGAGGCGCTGAGGGGGAAAGGGTATCGCGTAGATCTACTCGACCTCTGCTTCTTAGAGGATTATAAGAAGGCGATAGATGATTATTTCAGTAAGGGTTCGGTTCTGGCTATAGGAATTACGATTAGAAATACAGATGACTGTTATCTTTTGAGCCAGGACTTCTTTCTTCCCGAGATAAGGGAGATAGCGAGGTATATAAGAACCAAGACAGATGCCCAGATTATTCTGGGAGGAGTCGGTTTTTCAATAATGCCAGAAAGTATCCTAAGATATTGCGAACTGGAGCTGGGAATAAAGGGAGATGGAGAGGAGGTATTGCCGATTCTTCTCGAGAGGATAGCCCAAGGTAAGGATTATAGAGACCTTCCTGGACTGGTGTACAGGGGCGGTGGAGATTTTCTCAGCAATCCGCCGGAATACTTCGATCTGGATAAATTATCTTCGAGGCGAAGAACGCTGGTAGATAATAGAAGATATTTTAATGAAGGAGGGCAGGGGAACATTGAAACAAAGCGGGGGTGCAATAAGAACTGCGTCTATTGTGCTGACCCTGTGGCTAAAGGGAGAAAGATTCGTCTGAGGAATCCAGAGCAAGTGGCGGATGAACTGGAAGCCTTGCTTGAAGAAGGCGTCAATTATTTCCACTTTTGCGATAGCGAGTTTAACCTTCCAGAAGAGCACGCCCAAGCGGTTTGTGAACAGATAATCAGGCGAGGAATCGCCAGGAATATAGATTGGTATGCGTATTGCAGTCCCAGTCCTTTTTCTGAGGAGCTAGCAAGGCTGATGAAGATGGCAGGCTGTAGGGGAATCGACTTCGGCGCAGATAATGGAAATAGAGAAATATTGCACAATTTGGGCAGAGAGTTTGGAAAAGATGAGATAAAGAATACGGCAAGACTCTGTCATAGATACGGTATTACATTTATGTTTGACCTACTTCTCGGAGGTCCAGGCGAGACCCGAGATACGGTCAGGGAGACGATTGACCTGATGAGAGAAACTGAGCCGGATAGAGTGGGAGTAATGGTTGGTGTGAGGATATATGAGGGAACTGAACTGGCAAATATTGTCTTAAAAGAAGGTCGGATGGAGGAGAATAAAAACTTACAGGGTAAAGTTCTGGGCAATAGTGATTTCTTTGAGCCCGTATTCTATGTCTCTTCAAAACTTGGCGAAGATGTCCATTACCACATATCTAAGTTAATCGAGGGTGACGGGAGATTCTTTTTTGCTACAAGGAATGACCAGGAGAGTGGGTATAATTATAATCAGAATCGGGTTTTAGTGGAGGCAATCAAGAGAGGATACCGTGGAGCGTACTGGGATATATTGAGGAGGTTAAGCACTGAAAAGAGATAAATTAAGGTTGCGACCACACCATCTTCTGTGTCTCTACGGATTTCGAGGTCTGGGCTATAGTAAGGAATTTGTGGAGAATATGCAAAAAATAGCTGATAGAATAAGAGAAAATCCTTCCCTAAAGATTGAGTTGGTTAAGGGTGTCGATGACATCTGCTCAAAGTGTCCCCATAATGTCGAGAATAGATGTAGTAAGCCTGGAAGCGACGTTGGAGAATTTGATCAGGAAATCGTTCATAGAGTTGGGATAGATATAGGTCAAGAAGTAGAATCAATAACTTTATTGAATTTGGTAGAGAAGAAAGTTCAGCCGGAAGAACTCCCTGCGATTTGCAATGGCTGCGAGTGGCTTGAGTTGGGTTTTTGTGAGCTGGCTTTCCGTAGGAAGAACTGGTGGAAGCGAAGTTGAAGATTTCAAGAGAGATATTTCTACTTTTCCTTCTGCTTCTATTTGTCCGGAGTAATCCTTTAGCTTCGTTTCCAGAAGAGGAATCTTGTCTCGGCGATTTAGGCACAGTGGTTATCACGGGTACAAGGATTCCACAGCCTGCCTCCCTTATTTTGCGAGATGTGACTATCATCGATGCTAATGAGATTATTTCCTCTCCTGTCCATTCGGTTATCGAGGTTTTAAAATACGCTCCTGGTGTGGACCTGCAGGAACGGGGCCCTTATGGCGTACAGGCCGACCTGGGCCTGAGGGGAGCTGATTTCCACCAGGTTTTGATTCTCCTCGATGGAGTGGGGATGAACGACCCACAAACTGGACATCATAATCTCGACTTGCCGATAAATATGGAAGACCTGGAAAGGATTGAGGTTCTTTATGGACATGGTTCTTCTATTTATGGAGCCGATGCTTTCGGTGGAGTTATCAATTTTATTACAAAGCCTCCACAAGACCGCAAAGTAGATTTTGAGGCTTTCGCCGCTGGAAACCGAACGAGAGGTGGGGCTTTTTCCTTCTCTGATAGGTTCGGAGATTTTGGTACTCGCTTCTCTCTGGGAGGGGAGACGTCCGATGGTTACCGTTTTGATACCGATTTCAAACAGTTCTCCTTTTCCAGCAATTCTACAGTAGATATCCCAAAGGGCTCTATCGGCTTCTCCCTCGGCTATTTAGAAAAGGAGTTTGGAGCAAACGACTTCTATGGAAACTGGCCTTCCAGAGAGTGGACAAGTACCATATTGGGGAGCGTAAGAGCACGAACGCAAGAATGGAAAAATTTAGTAGTGGAGTCAACACTGTATTACCGCCAGCATGACGACAAATTTATTGGGGATGTTACTGACCCTGATTCTTATGCGAATTTTCACACTACCTACCTTTACGGAGGTGAAGTTCAGGTCAAGACCGGGTCAGAAGCCGGAGGAGCATTTGTACTGGGAGTAGAGGTGACGAATGAGGAGTTGGAGAGCAGCAGGCTGGGCGACCATGCGAATTTCAGGGCAGCAACCTACGCAGAGTCCGGGGTCTCCTTAGGCAGGAGGCTCAATCTTAATCCAGGAGTTAGAATAGACCACCACTCGGAATGGGGCTGGCAGTTTTCTCCAGCAATGAATATAGGTTACCATGTCTCCCGCAAGGTGAGGCTGCACGCTTCCTTGGGGAAATCGTTTAGAACTCCTGATTATACGGAGCTTTACTACTGGAGCCCGAAGAATGTAGGTAATCCAAGACTGGGAGTTGAACGGGCCTGGTCATATGAGCTGGGAGGAAATTTTGGTTTAAATACCTGGTTACATTCCAGAACAACTCTTCTTTTCAGAAATGGGCGGAATGTCATTGACTGGGTGAGGAGGAATTCTCTCTCACCATGGGAGGCGGTGAAAATTGGAAAGGTGAATACTTATGGAGTGGAGTCGCTTTTCGAAGCCGGGTTCGCGAGTTCAACTCGACTCTCTTTCGGGTATACCTTTCTCAAATCAGAGTCTGAAGAGTTGGAAAATTATGTTTCCAAGTATATTCTGAACCATCCCCAACACCAGGTCTCTCTGGGATTTGGCTTTCCTCTCCCCTGGGGAATTCGCCAGAATTTAAAAGGGATATATAAACAGAAAAGTTATGAGAAAGGGTACTTCGTTCTCGATGGTAAGCTATCGAAAACTATGGGACAGTTAGAATTTTACCTGGGGGCTACCAATCTCCTGGATTTATCCTATGAAGAGGTCCCGGGAGTACCTATGCCGGGAAGCTCGATTGACTGTGGAATTAAATTAGAGTTTTAAGAAGATTTTCAAGAGTCCTCCCCAAAGGGAGGATTCATAATGGGAGCTTGCTAAGGTGTTACTGAAAACGAAAGGCATGATTTTATGTGCTCTCTTCGCAGCCTTAACTGGAGTGGGAGGATTGATTGCTATTCCTTTACCTTTCACTCCTGTTCCCATTACTCTGCAGACATTTTTTACTTTTCTGGCAGGGGCTATACTGGGGAAGTATCTGGGGGTTTTAAGTCAACTGATTTATCTTCTTCTGGGAGTTGTTGGGCTTCCTGTTTTTGCTAAGGGTTCAAGTGGAATTGGTGTTCTTCTGGGACCTACTGGTGGGTATCTGGTGGGGTTTGTCCCTGCCGCCTTCCTTGTGGGATGGATATTAGAGAGAAAGGAGAAACCTCCTCTGGGACTAATATTTCTGGCTATGGTGGCGGGATTTCTGGCGATATATCTACCGGGAGTAGGTTGGTTGATGTGTGTAGCCAGGATGAATCTGGTAAAGGCGCTGTTTCTGGGAGTTTTGCCCTTTTTGCCCGGGGATGCAGTCAAGATTGTAATGTGCGTATTGATTGTCAGAAAATGGGGACAGCGACCATTTTTCATTTCTTCTTGACAGAAGGATGGAATTCTTATAATATAATTTGAGATGTTCTCCGAGCCATTCCACCTAAGTCTACGGGATATGGTGAGTGGCCATAGAGTGCGCTGAGAAATTGGTGTGCTTTCCGTGCTTGAGAAGGAGAAAAAAAGTCCAGTATTTTGCAAGTGCGGAATGCTGGATTTTTTATTTTTGAAGCGGACAAGAAAAAAAGTAGCCTGTCCCCTTTTTCTGTAATGAAAAATGGTCGCTGTCCCCATTTTTTAATATTATGTGTCTTTTTTTCAGGTGTTATTCTGATATTAGCCGGAAGAGGAAAGAAGCCACAATTAACTTTAGCTACCACTACCAGTGTTCAGGACTCAGGCCTTTTGGATGTTTTGCTTCCCCCATTTGAGGAAGAGAATAGGTGCAAAGTCAGAGTTATTGCCGTGGGTACTGGACAGGCGATTCGCCTGGCTAAAGAGGGAAATGCAGATATAATTTTAGTCCATGACCCAGCTCGAGAGGAAATTTTTGTAAAAGAGGGTTATGGTGTGAGAAGATATAATGTTATGTATAATGACTTTGTGATTGTGGGTCCAGAGGAAGACCCTGCTCATATTAAGGGAGGCAAAGAGGGAGCTAAAGCACTTAGGAGAATCGCACAATCAAAATCTACTTTTATTTCTCGAGGGGATGATTCGGGAACACATATAAAAGAAAAAGAACTGTGGAGGGCAGCCGGAATTGAGCCTTCGGGTAGCTGGTACGTGGAAGGAGGCACAGGAATGGTGGGAACTTTGAGAATTGCAAATGAGAAGAGAACATATACATTGACTGATAGAGGAACCTATCTCGCACATACAAAGGAATTGAATTTAACTATTTTGGTAGAAGGAGACGACAATCTCCGCAATCTGTATAGCATAATTCCTCTCTCTAAGAAGAAACATCCCCAAGTAAATTTCCATCTGGCGATGAGACTGGTTAAGTTTATTACAGGTAGCGAGGGACAAAATATTATTAGCAGCTACGGTCAAAAAGAGTATGGACAGCCACTCTTTTTTCCCCTGGCAAGTTCTGGACTCTTTAAGGAGAAGTGATGCAGAATATTCTTATTGCCTTCGATAAAGCTCTAAGTTTAATTATATCTTTAGATAGAGAAGTCTTCAGTATCGTTTTGCTTTCTTTCCTGGTCTCACTCACTGCTGTGCTTTTCTCTTCTTTATTGAGCCTCCCTTTGAGCCTCTTACTTGCCCTGAAAAAATTTCCCGGAAACAGGTTCATCGTGAATACTGTAAATAGTTTGATGGCAGTGCCAGCAGTAGCCATTGGGCTGGTCGTCTATCTTATCATCAGCCGGCGGGGACCTTTAGGAGTTTTTGGGTTACTGTATACTCCCTGGGCTATGATTATTGCCCAGGCTCTTCTGGCCACTCCGATTATCACCAGCCTTTCCCATCAAACTCTGAAAAGAGTTGGTTCTATGGTTAAGGAGACGGCTGTCAGTTTGGGCGCCAGCGGGTGGCAGACTGTTATTACTGTGGTCAAAGAAGCGAAGAGCTCACTTATGGCTGCATTTATAGTGGGCTTTGCCCGGGTGATTGGAGAGACTGGTATGACTATGATGGTGGGAGGAAATATCAAGGGAGCTACCAGAGTGATGACTACTGCTATCGCTCTGGAAACAATGAAAGGTGATTTTGAACTGGCAGTTGCTCTGGGGATTATTCTCTTAATCGTTGCCTTTCTGTTGAATATCTTTTTGCAAACAGTAGAGGGATTGGGACACGCAAGGTAGACAGGAAATCTATAATATCCACCTCACTTAATCTCCTCTCCCCATAGGGGAGAGGGTAAAGGTGAGGGGGTCTTCCCAAGGGGCGAGGAATTAGAAGGAGGAACAGGGGAAGTTGAAATTTTGCACAGCTCGGAGGGATGTAGTGAATATTGAAACAAGAAAAGTTTCTAAGAGTTTTGATGGCAGGGAAGTTTTGAGAAATATTGATATGGCGATTGAGGAAGGCAGAATTAATTGCGTGATTGGGCCGAATGGCGCAGGCAAGACCACACTTTTTAAGCTTCTTACTCTGTTAGATAGGGCGACCTCGGGAGAAGTCTATTTTGATGGTTCTCCTTCATCGTCGTTATCGCCAGAAGAGAAACTCAACCTCCACAGAAGGATTGGTTTGGTAATGCAAAACCCTCTTATGTTTAATACCTCTGTGCTGAAAAACGTCGCCTATGGACTGAAATTGAGAGGAGACAGCGATATAGTCAAAAAAGTTGAGGAAGCGTTAAAAATCGTTGAGCTTTCCTCCATCAAAGATCAATCTGCTCTCACATTGTCTACTGGAGAGGCTCAGAGGGTTGCACTGGCGCGGACAATGGTCCTGGAGCCAGAGGTTCTTTTCTTAGATGAGCCGATGGCCAATCTTGACCCTTTGAGTACGAAGATTATAGAGGGTTTAATTCTTAAAATACGGAAGAACCACAACGTAACTGTAGTAATGGCAACCCATAATCTATTGCAAGCTCGAAGATTTGCTGAAAGAGTCTTCGTATTGAGGGATGGAGAAATCATACAACAGGGTACAGGTGAGGAGGTATTTCGATATCCCAACTCCTCTTTTGCTGCCGAGTTTGTAGAAGTGGGAAATCTGTTCAGAGGGAGCTTGATTATTGAAAATGGCATTCAAAAGTTGGATTTAGGGAAGATAAAAATTGAGATTGTTCCTCGGCCAGAATTTGAGAACGTAGAGAGTCCCGTTTTTGCCACTATTCGTCCCGAAGATATCTTACTCTCTATCCAACCCTTCCATTCCAGTGCTCGAAACAGTTTTCTTGGTGAGATAGTCAATCTACAGGATAGAGGTGGAATTATCTGGGTTACTATGGAGGCGCTACCCTTGTTTCCGGATTCAACAGCGGAGCTGGCCCCCACCTCCTTTGTTGCTGTTATTACCAGGAGGTCGCAGGAAGAGATGGGTTTGAAGGTTGGCATGCGAGTATATTTTACTTTCAAGGCTTCTTGCGTGAATGTGTTTAAATAACGCTATCCCGCAATTTGAAATTTGGCATTTGGATTTTGGAATTTGGATTTTGTAATTTGTAGTGTAGGGCTTTATGCCCGTAATGGTTTTGGTCAGGTGGGGGCGACTCTTGAGGTCGTCAAAGGACGGCACCATAAATGGTGCCCAACCAGTGGTTGGTCGGTCGCCCTTTCCCGACCCCGTTCCGGTTTCGGGACGGGGCAGGGTGACGGAGAACGGGCTCAATAAATTGAGCCCCTACAGTTTTGTAAGGGTTCGATTCATCGAACCCAAAAAGATTTTGTGATGCGGGTCACTGACGGATTACGATTTCAAGGGTATAATTACTATGGAAAGTGGGTTAGTTGACAGGTACAATCGTAAGATAGATTATTTGCGAATTTCGGTTACTGACAGATGTAACTTGAGATGCTTCTACTGCATGCCCGCGTCCGGAATTCAGAAGGTGCTTCCTCAGGAGATTTTGAAATACGAGGAGTTAATTGAAATAGTCAAATCTGCCCATGAACTCGGAGTTGGTAAGTTCAGGGTTACTGGTGGAGAGCCACTGGTTCGGAAGGGAGTTATTGGCTTTATTGAAAAGTTAGCTAAGTTGGGGATAGATTTTTCGCTCACTACCAATGGACTGCTCTTAAATAGATATGCCAGGGACCTACTTAACGCCGGTCTTCCACGAATTAATATCAGTCTGGATACTCTGAAGGAGATTAGATTTAATCATATTACGGGCGGTGGTGATATAAGAGAGGTCTTTTCGGGGATTGATGCAGTAAGGCGATTAAATTTTTGTCCAGTCAAGATTAATGTGGTGGTGATGAAAGGAATAAATGAGGACGAAATTATTGACTTCACTGAATGGGGGGAGAAAGAACTTTTGAACGTACGCTTCATTGAGTTTATGCCCTTTTTTGGGGAAGATTACTTTTATCCACTTAAAGCGATTATGGATAAACTTATAGAAGAAAAAAAGCTGGTTTCTGTTGAGGTCCCTGGTTCTGGCCCGGCGAGGAATTTTAAGGCGCCAGGCGGTGATAACATTATTGGATTCATTTTGCCTCGCTCGGAGCCTTTTTGTAAAGAATGCAATCGCTTGAGGTTAACATCAAGCGGTATGCTTCTTCCCTGCCTCTTCTCCAGAAAAGCAGTTGATTTGAAAAAAGTTTTACGAAATGGCGGGGATATTCGAAGTTGTTTTTACGAAGCGGCTTATGGGAAGCCTCCGAGCCATAATTTGAACAAGAGATATTACCACTATATGAATCAGATTGGAGGGTAAAATGAAGGGACTTACCCACTTTAATCGCGAAGGAAAAGCCAGGATGGTTGACGTTACAGAGAAGAGAATGACGAAAAGAAGTGCGACTGCTACGGGAGCAATTTTTATGAAGCGAGAGACCTTAAACTTGATCGAGAAAAATAGAATCGTCAAAGGTGATGTAATAACCGTAGCCAAAATTGCTGGAATTATGGGGGCGAAGAGAGTTAGCGAGATGATTCCTCTGACGCATCCGATAAAAATTAGTGGTTGCGATATGGATTTCCAACTTTTAGGGCAGGGCGCGTCTACCCGAACATCTAAGGCTGGCGTTAAGATAACTGCCAGGGTTAAGACCAGGGATGCTACAGGGTGTGAAATGGAAGCTCTATCTGCTGTTGCTTGTGCAGCTTTGACCATTTACGATATGTGTAAAGCGGTGGAGAAGGAGATGGTAATTGGCGATATATGTTTATTGGAAAAAAAGGGCGGAAAGAGTGGAAGATATGTTAAAAGATAGTTTGTTCATCGCTTAGGAATTTCTTAACGCCAAAAATTTCGGACTCTCGAGGGCGCAAATCAAAACTCCTCCCCCCCGATAAATCGGGGGGTCGTCAGACAGTGATTTGCTTGGAAGAGAAGGAGCCGTCCTCATTTTTTGGCTGAAATTCCGAAAGCTCCTCACAAACTATCTTTCAATTGAGGGGTGGAAGAAGAGGAAATAGTTTGTTCATCGCCTGGGAATTTCTTACCGCCAAAAAGTAGCTTGGAACTTGGTTCGCTCGCTGATGAACGGGCTCAATAAATTGAGCCCCTACAATTATTGTAGGGGTTCGATTCATCGAACCCGCATAATTTGGCGGAATGGGTTTTAGTTCATTGAGTAGGAGAGGACAGAAATGGAGATTTCGGTTGGTATTTTGACTATTAGTGATAAGGGATCAAGGGGCGAAAGGATTGACACCAGTGGTGGACTAATTAAAGAAATCGTCGAGCAGAAGTTGGGAGCTCGGGTGGAGAAATACGAAGTCGTTCCTGATGAGAAACGAACCGTAATTGAGAAGTTAAAAGAGATGGTGGATGCGGGGATAGATTTAATTCTTACTACTGGAGGGACTGGTTTATCTCCCAGGGATGTTACTCCCGAGGCAACAATGGAAGTTATCGAAAAGGAGGTGCCGGGCATAGAAGAGGCAATGAGAATGAAAGGATTGGAGAAGACTCCCCGCTCGATGCTTTCTCGGGGAGTAGCAGGAGTGAGAAAAGGGAGTCTAATTATCAATCTGCCGGGCAGTCCTAAGGCGGTGAGTGAATCTTTAGAAGTAGTTCTACAGGCAATACCACACGCTCTCGATATCATATCGGGCCGCGGTGAGGAGTGTGGGAAATCATAAAATGTAGCTGCACAGCGATTATGCATCCCGATTTTCAATCGGGAAATTTGTGCCTACAATAAGTGCAAAAATTTGTAGGCACGGTTTTAACCGTGCAAAAAAGGAAGCTTGACGGTGTAAATAATTTGTGGTATACTTTATTTAGATATGGAAAAGACTATGTCAAAATTCAAGAATCGAATTCTTGATGATACCGACATGCGGTTTCGCAGTAAAGGTTTTAGCTATATAGAACTGGCATTAGCGCTGACAATTATTACTTTAATTGTTCTGGCTTTTGCCCAGCTTTTTATTCGGAGTTCTATCTCCGTCAAAGGCATGGGATTTCAGACACTGGCTTATAGTTTTGCAGCAGATAAGATGGAAGAGATAAAGAATGAGGCTTTCGAGGCGATTGGTGGCCCCTGGTATCCCAACATCTGGCAGACAGAATCAGAGAGCCAGTCGGGAACGACTTTCACTCGCAATGTAAGAATAAGTGGTCTGGAAAATTCGTTAAAACGTGTAGATATCGAGGTAATCTGGACGGAGCAAGGGCAAAGTAGAAGCATAGAAGTTAGCTCATTAATTGTCGATAAATGGTAGGAGGTAAACAATGCTAAATATAAAAGATGAAAAAGGAATCGCGCTGGTGATGGCGCTTATTCTGTTAGCTGTTCTGTCTATTCTGGCGGTAGCAATGGTTTCTTTAGGTAGATATGAGACGAATTTTTTAATCAAGGAGAGATTATCGGATTCAGCCCTCTACATTGCTGATGGCGGGGTAGAATATGCGATTAATGAATTGCAAAAAGATACAAGCTACCGCGGGCCAACAACCTATTCCGTCGGCAATGCAGGTCAATTTACCGTCAGCGTTTCCACTAATGGGCAACCGGCTAACTATTATGAAATAACTTCTGTAGGTTATGTGCCCAATGCTACCAATCCTCAGGAAACGCGGACGGTAAACTCCGTAGTCAATATAGTGCCCGGCACTCCTCCCTATGCCGTGGGAGCGAAGGACGGAATCACTGTTGCTTCCAACATTACGGTTAAGGGAGACTTAAGGAGCGACGGCCAGATAGTTCTCGGTAACAATGTGTTCATAGAGCCGAGTAGTGCTGGGGCCAGTGATGGTTCAATATATACAAGCACAACCATAGCTAAGGGTGTGTGGATTACCGGTAATCTTTATATGCAGCCAGGAAGAGAAATTAAATCGAGAGGGCCCACCAATGCAAGCCAGGGTGGAGACACGCCTGGAACTGGAGTATACCAGGAGAGCAGAATATCGAGCGGGAATCCATTGATTGTAGAGGGGGATACTTCCGCAGATACAAACCCACTGGGCTCCTACTCCTCAGTGGATTTCACTCAACTGGATAATATGGATAAGGTAGTTTACGGGAGTTATATGAACTATGAGAGCAATGAGACGTTCGATCTCGCCGGTAAGGTGCACAAATTCACGCAGGGAGTGAGGTTTAGTAGCAACATTACCTTTACTGGAGAAGGTACAATATGGGTAAGTGGTGGCTCGGGACACAGCTACGGGTTAGAGCTCTGCTCCAATGTATTTGGCCCAGATGGGGGTTATGCAGACGTGAATCTCATTGTATCTGGAGGGACCTGGAATGAGGCTGATATCAAAATAAATTCCAATGTTAAGATTAACGGCCTTATTTCTGGCAGCACTGAAGTAGACGCTAATTCAAATGTTGCAATACAGGGGGTCATAGAATCCGGCGGAACCGTTAATATAAACTCAAATGTGACAATACAATGGGGAGAATTTGGCTTCCAGGTGCCTGTAGTAGGCTCTCCAGCTACAACTGTCGTGATGTCCTGGCGAGAGTTATAATAGATTGAAAATTACTTAGTCCAGAGATGCAATGGGAAAAAGGACTTATTTTTTTATATTTATTTTTACTATCTTACTCTTTCTTCGCCTCATTTCGCTCTGCTTAGCCGCTGGCACAAGTGGAGCTATAGTTTTGAAGCAGACCAGTGGCGCTCGCCCCCTGGGAATGGGAGAAGCATTCGTTGCTCTGGCTGATGATGTGAATGCTCTCAATTTTAATCCCGCCGGATTAGCCCAGATTAAGAATCATGAAATTAGCGTAATGTATCTTGATAGTTTAGTGGATACCTGGTTTGGATTCATTGGTTACGCATATCCCATAGGGGGGAAAGTGGAAAGGCAGGTCGGTAAGAGGAGAATTAAGGCTATAGGCGCAAGAAGAAACCGTGGAACGATTGGGCTGAGTTTTTCTCTTCTACAGGCGGGGAAAATGGTTCTCCATCCTGAAGGCACCACTGTCCGCGCCGAGGAGGACTATTTGGCAAATTTAGGTTTTGGCTATACTGTATGGAGGGGTGTTGAAAAGCCTGAGAGAAGAAGGCAAGGGGTAGGGTTCACTCCTGAACTGAGAAACGAAGTATCTTTAGGAGTAGGGATTAAATTCGTCCAATCAACCCTGGTAGAGAAATATTCGGCTACGGCCTATGCGGCTGACGTGGGGCTACTCGGAAGGTTAATTGTAGGGAAGAACAAACTTCAGCTGGGAATTGTGGGACAGAACCTTGGGGCGAAGATTAAATTTGAAGAAGAGGGAGATACCTTGCCTCTGACAGTGAAAGCGGGTGCTGCTTACCAAATAGACTTTAAGCAGGAACACAGACTTACCATAAGTGGTGAAGCAGTAAAGCCAAACGACGCTGATTTTAGAGGGAACAGTGGTATGGAGTACTGGTACAGGGAAATTTTTGCCTTAAGGGCTGGCTATAAGATTGGTTATGATTTAGATTCTTTTACTTGTGGAGTAGGATTAGTATGGAAGAATTTTCAGCTCGATTACGGCTGGGGAATGATTGGCACCAAGATGGGCGACAACCACCGATTTTCCTTAACAGTGAGGTTCTGATTTGGGTAGAAAAAAATTTCTTCTTTTTGCGGTCATGGTAATTTTTAGCTGCATTTCTGGAATTGCCGAATCCGGGACGCTCAGTGATTCTGGAATGGACCTGACCAATGTGTACAACAGTTCTATTTCATGGGGAGATATAGATAATGATGGAGACTTCGATTTAGCGATAATGGGCTGGGATGGAACTGACAGGTATTTTCAAATCTACAAGAATGGAGCGAATAATAGGTTAACTCTTTCCCAGAGCCTGACAGGAGTGAGCCACGGTTGTCTTTCCTTTGGTGATTACGATAGAGATGGCGACCTTGATCTGGCAATCACAGGCAGGATAACCGAGGCTTATGGCACTACGAAAATCTACCAGAATGACGGGAAGGGCAGTTTTAGCGATAGTGGAATAGAGATAATAGACGTCTATTTTAGTGGTCTTGCCTGGGGGGACTACGATAATGATGGTGATTTAGACCTTGCGCTCGTAGGATTCCGTATGGGTACAGGATATACTGCCAAAATATATGAGAATAAAGGCAACGGGATGCTTGAGGATAGTGGAATAACAGATTTAACTCCTGTGGCCAGCGGTTCTGTTGCCTGGGCGGATTATGATAATGATGGCGATTTGGATTTAGCCCTTAGTGGAGAACGGGGCGTAGCTGATTATATTTGCAAAATTTATAAGAATGACTATAGAAACAATTCTGCTAATCCCTTTTCCACGGTAGGGGAGAGCTTAACCGGGGTCAGAAATAGTTCTATAGCCTGGGGAGACTACAATAACGATGGATGGTTAGATATAGCCATTTCTGGAGAATCATTGACAAGCGGCTATGTCTGTGAAATCTGGAAGAATGGCGGAGATGGAAATTTCAGCGAGACAAGCGATATTTTGACCGGGGTTTCCAATAGCTCTTTGGCCTGGGGAGACTATGATAATGATGGAGACCTCGATCTGGTAGTAATAGGGTTAGCTAGTGGGGGGATACGGACTTCCAAAATCTACAAGAATAGTGGAAGCCCGGGTAGTTACAGTTTCAGTGAGGATATCAGTCTGACTTATCTTGTCGATCAGGGGAGCGTCGCCTGGTGCGACTACGATGGTGACAAGGATATTGACCTGGCATTGACTGGTTTTTCTGCCAGCGGCCCGGTCACTAAAATTTATAAAAACTCTGAAGAGCCGAATACTCTTCCAACCCCTCCTGATAGTAGCAAGTTTGAAACAACTTACAGCAGCGCCACCCAGCAGCTTACGATAAAGTGGGAAAGTGGTTGGGACGATGAGACCATGCAGTCGACTGGTTTGTATTATAATTCTCGAATTGGGTCCGAATCCGGAAAAGATGACCTTGTGGCGGCAAGATATGGAAGCCCTCTATTAGGGAATTTTATTTCCAAAAGCACGACTACCGTCCACACGCTGACTTTCACTCTTTACGCTAAGGGATACTACTGGAGTGTTCAGGCGATAGATACTGGCCTCGGGTATAGCTGGTCTCAAGAGGAAACAGAGAGTGGCTGGTCTGAAGAGGGCCATTATGATGATACCAGCCCTCCACCAGCGCCGGAAACACCTACCGACGAAGGTCAATATACATATAACACTACAGTGCGTTTCAGCTGGACTCAGAATAATCCCGACCCTGAAACAGCAATCTATAACTACAGGTTGCAGGTGAGGTGCGAGGATGGAACAGTATTTGATGGCAATGTCGGCAACGTTAAGAGTTATAGCGTGTCGGGATGTGAATATAATAAGACATACGAAGCTCGAGTGATAGCGCAGAGTGGTGGTGGCTGGAGTAACAACTGGTCGGGCTGGAGCGATGGAATAATGGTTGTTCGCCTCCTCGATATATCAAACAACTTGATTCATCCCCGGGAAGCGGGAGATAAAACAGCGGCCATTAAATATTACGTAATAAACCCGGGTAAGGTTAGTCTAAAAATCTACAACCTGATGGGCGAGCTGGTGAAGATCCTGGTCGATGATGAAAACAAAGAGCCCGATTTATATGAAGAGCCCTGGTCAGGGGAGAATGAAAAAGGCTCAACTGTTGCCAGTGGAATCTATTTAGTGCATATAGAGGTAGCGGGAGAAAATGCAACGGAGAAGATATGTGTGGTGAAATGAGGAGGGTAGAATGGAAAGAGAGAAGGGATTCACTCTTATAGAATTGGCACTGGTTGTCGCTTTGTTAGGTATTTTGGGGTACGGGATAGTAATGTTTTTCACCAATACGTTCAGAAACTGGTGGCAGGCCAGCCAGCAGATTGACGCCCAGCAGAAGGCGCGCGTAGCTATGGACGAGATGACCAGGTTTATCAGGCAGGCGAGGCCTGTTACCGGAATAGTGGTTGGGCAGCAGACTGGCGAAGATGTCAATTCAATGATAACATTCACTCATATTGATGGCAGGCAGATTAGCTACTATAAATCTGGTGACAGTCTAAAAAGGGTAGTTGATGGAGCTACTACTAACGCAATACCAGAAGACCTTGTCTCAATCTTTTTTATCCTCGACTCCACAATGACCCCAAGCCAGTTGGATATCTCAACATTTACCGTCCAGACTCCTGGAATTGGAGGGCAGCAGGGTAGCATAACCTTCCCCAGAAAGAGAATATTTTTGCGCAATCGTTAGTCCCCTTAGCCCCTACAGTAAGAGAATGTAGCTGTCCCGATTCATCGGGACTAGAACGGGCTCAATAAATTGAGCCCCTATAATTTTTAAATGTAGGGGTTCGATTCATCGAACCCGCAACTGGATGTAGATGTCTCGCCTCTCCTTGGAGGTGAGGGGGGTAAAAGAAAGATTTATGAACAAACAAGAGAAAAAAGGTCTTTTTATTACCCTGGAAGGGCCAGATGGTTCGGGAAAGTCCACGCAGTCTCTATTGCTGGCTCGTTACTTAAAGAGGCATGGACATAAGGTGGTGCGGACGAGGGAGCCGGGTGGGACGAGCATTGCCGAATCTCTGCGCAGGATAATCTTGAATCCCAAGAACAGAATTTCTAAGATTACAGAAGTCCTTTTGTATGAGGCTGGGAGGGCACAGCACACATCAGAACTTATTCTTCCCGCACTGCGACAGGGAAAGACGGTAATCTGTGAACGTTATAATGACGCTACTCTTGCCTATCAAGGTTATGGCAGGAAGCTCGATATCCAAATGGTAAAGGAATTGAATCGCATTGCCTCATCTGGTTTGAAGCCTGATTTAACTCTTCTACTTGACCTTGACGTGAGAGAAGGCTTAAGGAGAATTCGAAAAATTTCCGGCGGAAGGATGGACAGGATGGAGCGCGAGTCTATAAAATTTCACCAGAGAGTGAGAGAAGGATATCATGAGCTCGCTTCCAGGGAGCCGGGTCGGGTTAAACTGATTAAAGTGAAGAGGACTCCAGAGAAGACGCATTTAGAGGTTGTAAAAGCTATTAAAAAATTGGTAAAATAGAGGATGGTCGGTCGCCCTTCACGGTGACGAAAACGGCACTCTGAAGAGTGCCCGACCAAAGGGAATCCCCGATTTCATCGGGCGACTCCAGAATTATTGGAGTCCTGCCGAAAGGGAGGGTCTAACCGGCCTTGCTTATGAAAGGACTCCAGATTTCTAGAAAGTTGGAAAGATAAAGAATATAGGATGAAGTTTTCTGAAATCGTTGGCCAGGAAGTGGCTGTTAACATATTAAAGAAGTCGATAGAGAACAACAGATGTGCTCACGCCTACCTATTCGTGGGGCCGCAAGGTGTTGGCAAACGGACGACTGCCATTGCTTTTGCCAAAGGATTGAATTGCCGTTCGTCCTCGTCAGATGGGTGCGACCGCTGCGATTCCTGTGTAAAGATTGAAAATGGAAAACATCCAGATGTAGAACTAATTACTCCCCGGGAGGGGGGGCTTGCAATCTCCATTGAACAGATTAGAAAGCTCCAGAGAGACGTTTCCTATAAGCCACTGGAAGCAAAATGGAAAGTATATATTGTAGATGATGCTGCTGATGCTACGGAAGAGGCTGCTAATTGTTTACTGAAGACTTTAGAGGAGCCACCTCCCCAGGTAATTATCATCCTCGTAACTGAGAACATTTACCGTCTTCTTTCCACCGTTCGCTCTCGCTGTCAGTCAGTCCTATTCAGACAAATTCCTCGCAATTTAATAGAAAAGATACTGGTACACCAATACCAGGTGCCACCTGAAGAGGCGCGCTCCTTGGCCTGGCTTTCCTCAGGGAGCATTGGCCGAGCGCTTTACTATCTGGAGAGAGAGACTCCCGAGTTTGTGGAACAGTTGAAAGAGATTTTTGAGACGGGAGGGTCTTTTACTGGAAATTATGGCAGTATGTTTCAGTTTTCTGCTGAAATTTCCAGAGACAGAGAATCTGCAGTGGAATTATTGAATTTCTTATTAGCAGATTTGGGCAGGGAATTTGTTGAAAATCCATCTGCACTGGGACAGAAAAGGATAGAAATCATTATGGAAACACTCGATTTGATTAACAGGAACGTCAATATAAATCTGGCAATAGATGGAATGTTATTGAAGGTACTCGGCCTGGGATATTGACACAGGCTGAAGCTCCGAAGGAGTCCGACACCTATTCGGAGTCATTTCGGACCTGCGGCTACCACTTTTCCAAAAAATATGGAGTCCTCCGATGAAATCGGAGGTAACCGTTTATCAAACCTCCCTTTCGGGAGGATTCCAGATTAGACACGCTACCATTTTCAACAAGGGGGAAATATGCCAATTGTTGTAGGAGTGGAAATAAGAAGAAAGGATGTTTTGGATTTCCTGCCAGAGGGGATAGACCTCGCCATAGGTGACAACTGTTTGGTGGAAACAGACAATGGGATTGAAGTGGGAAAGGTTGTCTCACCTGAGAGAATGTTTGAGCGAAGTAAGAAGAAGCTTAACCGGGTAATAAAAAAGATGGAGTCGAGTGATTGGGAAGTGGTGGAGAGGAATGCTAAGAAGGGAAAAGAGGCATTCCAGACGGTTATGCAAAAAGTAGAAGAACACGAATTAAAGATGAAATTGACCTGCGTGGAGTATACTTTTGACTGTAACAAATTGTTTGTCTATTACACTGCAGAAGGAAGGGTAGATTTTCGCGAACTAATCAAAGAACTGGGGTACTTATTGAAGACTCGAATACAGATGGTGCAGATTGGAGTCAGGGACGAGGCCAAGATGCTGGGTGGATTTGGACCATGCGGACTTCCTATCTGCTGTGGCTCATTTCTGAGAAATTTTAGACCTGTTTCAATTGATATGGCTAAAGACCAGGACCTATCCTTGAACCCGGCGAAGATTTCTGGGGTTTGTGGCCGATTGATGTGTTGTCTGGCATATGAGAACGATTTTTATCACGAGTCAAGAAAGAACTTTCCCAAAGTAAATTCTAAAGTATCCACCAAAGACGGAATAGGAATTATTAAGGCAGTCGATATTCTGCGGGAAGAAGTCACTGTTGAATATGCGGATGGAATGTTGAAAAAGTTGTCTCGACAGGAAGTATCTCCGGCAGGATTTTTTGGTAAGTTTAAGTTTAGAAAGACGGAAGGTTAAATATGTCTATGGCAAAGAAATTTTATATCACTACTCCCATATTCTATGTGAATGACCTGCTTCACATCGGACACGCATACTGCACGATAGCCTGCGATGTGGTAGCCCGCTTCAAGCGCTGGGCTGGGTATGAAGTTCTGTTTGTTACAGGTACGGATGAGCACGGACAGAAGATAGCACAAGCAGCCAGTTTAAAAGGAAAGACGCCGCTGGAATGGGCCGATTATATTGTTTCTGAGGACAAGAAACTCTGGGAGAGGCTAAATATTTCCCACGATGACTTTATCAGAACAACCGAAGACCGTCACGAAAGGACAGTGCAAGCAATTTTTACAGAACTTTACGAGAAGGGCGACATTTATAAAGGAGAATATGAGGGATGGTATTGCACTTCGTGTGAGACATTCTATCTGGAGTCACAGCTTGATGAAGGCAGGTGTCCTGAATGTGGAAAACCCGCAGAGAAGCTGAAAGAAGAGAGTTACTTCTTCAGGCTGTCTAGATATCAGGACAGATTGCTCGATTATTTTGAGAAGAATCTGCAGTTCATGCAGCCACCCTTCCGCAAAGCAGAAATGGTAAATTTTGTCAAGGAAGGTCTGAGGGATCTTAGCGTAAGCCGTACTGCTGTTAAGTGGGGAATACCAGTTCCTTTTGATAAAAAACATACCGTTTATGTCTGGTTTGATGCTTTGATAAATTACCTCACCGCCTGTGGATATTTGGATGATAAATTGAAGTTTGAGAAGTTCTGGCCCGCTGATATTCACGTGGTGGGTAAGGAGATTTTCAAGTTCCACGCCATCATCTGGCCGGCAATTTTGATGGCTCTGGAGATACCGCTTCCCAAGAAGGTTTTTGGGCATGGCTGGTGGACTGTGGAGGGGGAGAAGATGTCCAAATCTCGAGGGAACGTGGTTGACCCTGTTAAGGTTTCTAGAGAGTTCGGGGTAGACGCATTCCGTTACTTCCTGATGAGAGAGGTGCCTTTCGGTCAGGATGGCGATTTCTCCCAAAAAGCACTTATCAGGCGCTATAATTCCGACTTGGCGAATAATTTAGGTAACCTCCTCAGTCGAAGCCTGACAATGGTGGATAAGTATGTTGATGCAAGAGTTCCTGAGCCAGATGGAGAAGAAGATGAGGATAGAGAGTTAGTTCAAAAAGTGAAGGGACTTTTCGCAAGAGTCATCAAATTATACGATAAGCTGGAGTTAAACAATGTGCTGGCAGCCGTCTGGGAAGTTATAGACTATGCCAATAGATATATCGAGAGGACAGCTCCCTGGAAGTTAGCAAAGAATAATAAGAAGAGACTGGGGACTGTGTTATACAATCTTTTAGAGACTTTGAGAGTGGTTGCTTTCTATATTCTTCCTTTCATGCCCGAAACAGCCCAAAGAATCTGGGACGAGCTGGGGATGGGAGAGAAAATCTGTAATCAGAAAATTGAAGAAGTGGAATGGGGAAGGCTCAGGTCAGGGATAAAAATTAAGACCGGTAAGCCCTTATTCCCCAGGATAGAAGCAGATCTGTAAACAAGGGAAGCTTCAATCTCCTTTCCCCTCGGGGGAGAGGGAAAGGGTGAAGGGTCTGTCCATCAAGGGAGAGGACTAAAGGTTAGGACGAAGGGATACTAAATGATTGGAGTAATTTCTGATGACTTGACCGGCTGTGGCGATGTGGGATTGCATTTTGCCGATCATGGTTTAAGAACAATTGTCCATACTTCTGGTTTGGAATCTTTCTTTAAAAGCTTCAAGCCAGATGCAAAATGGGACGTTCTTGTGGTCGATACTGAAAGCCGGTGTGATAATCCTCAAAAAGCCTATGAGAAAGTTAAGAATGTATGCAAATTATTCAGAGAATTAAATATAAAACGGATTTACAAAAAGATAGATTCAACCTTGCGAGGAAATATCGGTGCGGAGGCCGACGCGCTTTTCGACGAGTTAAATATAAGAGAGCTCCCCTTTTGTGCTGCTTTTCCCAGCATGGGAAGGACTACAATAGATGGCTATCAGTACGTGTGGGGCGAGCTGGTTACCGAAACAGAATTCGCTCGGGAACCCAGAAGTCCAGTTAACGACGCTCATATACCTACTCTGCTGAAAGTGAAATCCAAATATTCTGATAGAATTAAGGTATACGATGCAAGAAATCAACGAGATTTGAAAAATGTTGCTAAAGAAATATGGGACTCTACCGCTATATGTGGAGCAAGCGGTCTGGCTGGAGAGTTGGTCAGATTCTGGGGAAAATTTACATCAGGCCGGCGCTTTAAATCTAAAAATATAACTCTTGGCCCAAAACCAGTCCTGATTATTTCCGGAAGTCTCAAAACAGTTACGTACGAACAGATTGAGGATTTGAAAACGAAAGAGGGCTTGCTGGCTGTCCCCATAGACTTCGAGCGAAATCGCGTAGAAATACCGGGTCCAAAAAATGGTAAACACATATTAATCTATCCCCGGAAGAGCAGGCAGAAACTGAATCCAGAGAAGATAATTGGAGTGCTCGTCCGTCTGGCAAAAGGATTGTGCAAAGGGGGATTATTTAGTAATCTGATTCTTGTGGGAGGAGATACTGCATTCAGTATCTGTGAAGCATTGGGAATAGATACTTTTCAAATCATTTCTTCTATATCGCCTGGGGTTGCCTTCTCTAAGACTTTGGATGGAAAGTACAATTTTGTCTTGAAGCCAGGAGGTCTCGGAGATGAGGGAGCGTTGACTAAATGCTTGCAATTTTTTGAAGGTCGCAAGATTTCATAGATGCCTACAATAAGAATTAACGATAGGATTTGTAGGTTCCGATTCATCGGGACAGAAGTTATGCTTTCCTCATAGGTTTTTCCCTCCACATATTTCCCTGTTTGTACTTTACAATTTGAAATGATATTTAGTATAATATCGATAATTGACGACGATTACGCATTTATCAAAAAATGAGAAAAATTTCGAATCTATTTTTCATATACTTCCTACTGAGTGCTTTTGCCCTTCTTTTGGGTTGTGCCGGGGTGCCGCCAATAGAAAAAGAAGTGAGGAGAGTTCCCCCAAAGCCTACCGAAGTTCCCAGGCAGCTTCTCTGCCTTGCTCTTATCTGGGATGGGGAAACGCCACGCGCAGGGGAGGCCAATTCCGAAACGATAAGCAATCTTTTGGCTTTGTTAGAACGCTATCCCCAGATACATATGACTCTAAATTTATCTCCTGAGATGATTCAATATATGAATTCTGAAGCCATAGGTATTTGCAGTCGCCTTCAAAACCTCGGTCGAATTGAAGTGTCAATGGTTCCTCCCGGCCGCCCTATTCTGCCCCTTCTTTACGATACAGATTTAGCCAGTGCATCCCTGCCAGAGGTTCCATTACCCGCTAAGAAATATAAATATCCGGAAGATGTTAGGGCCAGAATAATGAAGGGAGTAAGCCTTTATCGCAATTATTTTGGTAATCTTCCTCGAGGAATCTGGCCTCCGGAAGGCGCGGTAGCTCAGGAAGTATTAGATACCATCAGCGATTGTCGATTGGAGTGGATGGCTTCTGGTGAGGGAGTGTTAGAAAATTCATTGAACATTGAATTGACCAGGGACGACCAGGGCCATCTCCTGAATCCCGAGGTCTTATTTCGACCTTACCGCGTGTCTGGAAAGAAGGGAGCGCTGACAATGATTTTCCGCGATGCGGTGCTCAGTGATAGAGTAAATAATGTCTATCCACTAATGAACGGAGATGAAGCGGTTAACGATTTTATGGGATATCTCCATTTCATTCAAAAGCAATGGAAGCAAAGTGCTCCTCCTCTTGTCACCATAGTTGTTGAAAACGAGGAAAGCATATATTTTTTAAGTCAGTTTTTCGGTAAAATTGAAAACCTTTCCTCAATCAAAACTGTCATACTGAAAGAGTATTTGGAAGAATTTCCTCTGATAGTAAGCATAAAAGAATTATGGCCAGGTTCCCTGGTCAATGCAAATTTCGATAGCTGGGTCGGTGAAGAGGAAGAGAATGTCGCCTGGGAACTTCTCGCTGAGGCCAGAATAGATTTAGAAAATTATAAGAATAGTGGGAGAGCAAAAATTGAGGAACTGGACCAAGCCTTTGCAGCGATTTCGAAAGCATCGGATAGTAAGTGGTTCTGGTGGTATGGTCAGGACCAGAATTCGGGTAGGGATGAGATTTTTGATCAAGAATTCAGAAGCTTATTGATTGAAGTTTATCAGGCCATAGGTAGCGAGCCGCCGGGTAGACTCTTCCAGCCAATTGTTGTTCAGGAAAGGTTTGCCCCGGGTAGAGAAATTGCAGACTTAGTTACTCCTGAGATTGACGGTATAATTGATGAAGGAGAATGGGACAATGCCGGTTACTATGTGGCTGAAGGGTGCGAGATATTCGACAAAATTTATTATGGATACGATAGATACAATCTGTATCTCAGGGTGGATACGAAAGATTTGCTGGCTGAAAGGAAGGGTACAGAATTCTTCATTGGGTTCTATATAGGGACACCCGGCGCGGGGAAGTATAATCTTTCTACTCGCTACGCAGATCCCGTTAGAGGGAGAACGTTGGGATTTGGACTGTCTAATGAAGTGGGCATATGGTTTAACCAATTTAGCCTGGAATCTGAGGCTGGGAGAGGAAAAGCAGTCCTTTCCAGCGCCACAGGGAAAAACACCTGGCAACCTATAACCGATGTCTATTCTTTGGCAGTAGGAGCCTATTCATTAGAAATTACCGTACCTCTAACATATCTTAACATTTCGGGCGGAGAGGGCTTACGAATTATTGCGGTAACAGCAAAGGACAGTGTGGAATTAGAGATTGTGCCATCCGCCGCACCGATTAGTATGATTCTTCCCGAGATGTTTCAGAGGGGGGCCGGTATACCAAGAATTATAGACCCCGTAGGTGATGATTATGGACCGGGTACCTATACCTATCCTGCCGATCCAATCTTCAAGCCCGGCTCATTCGATATTCGCGAGTTTGCGGTAAGCGAGGGACCTGAATATGTTATTCTTAAGGTTAGATTAGGCGTAATTGAAAACTCCTGGAATTCTCCTTCTGGTCTCAGTCTCCAGATTGTCGATGTTTACATTGACCTGAATAATAGAATAGGAGCTGGCGCTATGCAGCTTCTCCCTGGAAGGAACGCCTACACTAAGGCAGAAGATGCCTGGGAATACGCAATTTCTGTGGATGGCTGGCAACAGACAATTTATAAGATAGATTCGGCTGGCAAACCGGCCAAGTTGGCAGACCTGGAAGTGAAGGTCGACTCTACCAGGGGAGAAGTTACCATATATGTTCCCCGAAACATAATCCGTGGCGACCCCCAGAATTGGGGGTATTTGCCTATGGTTTTAGGTTACGATGGAGAGGCCCCGCCAGGAAATTGGAAGGTGAGAGAGGTCAGGCAAGGAAGCGATGAATTTTACTTTGGTGGCGCGTACATACCATTTAATGGTAATGTAAGTAATAACCCAAATATTATTGATGTCGTTTTGCCTCGAGGACAAGATCAGAAAAATATACTTGGTGTTTACAGGAAAGGCAAGGCAGTTGAAATTCCTGGAGTAAGAGTTAAGTAGCTTTTTGAAATTGCCGGTCAAAAGATAGTTTGTTCATCTCTTAGGAATTTATTAACGCCAAAAAACTTCGGACTCTGTGGGGCGCAAATCAGAACTCCTCCTCCGATGAATCGGAGTCGTCGAACAGTGATTTGCTTGAGGGAAAAAAGGCCGTCCTTGTTTTTTGGCTAAAATTCCCGAAGTTCTTTACGAACTATCTTTTGCCGTCAGCGAAGGTAGGATGTTTGGGTCTGCTTGGAGCGAAGAATTGAAGCATGCTCTGGCAAAAAATATGTGAAGGAGGTTGATAAAGATGGAAAAAAAGTTAAGGTTCAAAATCTGGATTTTGATGGTAGCACTGGTTTTGTCTTTTTCACTATTCTTGGGGTTCAGCTGCAAAGCGAAGACGGGAGGAGAGAAAATAGTCCTAACCAGGGAGGAGATATCTTCTGAGAAAGCTGTGCCCGTTCCTGGCGCAGTGCTCGAGCTTCAAGGAGCTTTTGAGAATGTGGCCGAGGCGGTAAAACCTTCAGTGGTGAATATCTCGGCGGTGCAAATTCTGAAGATACAAGCTCCTTATTATGAATTCTACTTTGGCGACCCTTTTGAAGAGTTTTTTGACCAATTTTTTGGAAGGCCAAGAACGGAGAGGCCTCAGCCTGAGAAGAGAGAGTTTGAGCGAAAGGCTGAAGCAACAGGTTCGGGGGTAATTATCGATCAGGAAGGCTATATACTGACGAATTACCATGTGATTGCCGGAGCAGAGGAGATTAAGGTCACACTATCTAATGGCGTGGAAAAGAAGTACGACGCCGAGATAGTTGGCAAGGACCCCAGAACTGATTTAGCTGTAATTAGAATAAAATCGAAGGAGAAATTTCCCGCAGCAAAGCTTGGCGATTCGGATAAGATCAGGATTGGAGATTGGGCAATAGCCATCGGCTCTCCATTTGGATTACAACAGACTGTAACTGTGGGCGTTATTAGTGCTAAGAGGCAATCCCTGTTCGTTGAAGGGAGAGAGTACAGGGATATGATTCAGACCGATGCCTCAATTAACCGGGGCAATAGTGGCGGCCCCCTGGTCAATATCAGAGGAGAGGTCGTGGGGATAAACACAGCAATTTATGCTCCGACCGGAGTCTTTGCAGGCGTGGGGTTTGCCATTCCCATTAATAGCGCTAAAGAGATTCTAAGCGATTTAATCGAAAAGGGCAAAGTTGTGCGTGGCTACCTGGGTATAGAGATAAGAGACGTGGACGAAGTCATAGTCAAGCAGTTTAACCTTCCCCGGAAAGAAGGAGTTTTGGTTAATAGAGTAACGGAAGGCTCCTCCGCAGAGAAGGGAGGAATGAAAAGAGGCGATGTGATTATACAATTTGAAGACCACAAGGTTAAGGATGCTAGAGACCTTCAGGATGTAGTTTCGGGAACAAAACCTGGAACGAAAGTCAAGGTAGTGGTAATCAGAGAAAAAAAGGAGGTCCCGCTTACCATAAAGTTGGGAGAAATGCCAGAACCGACGGAGGAAGCGAGAGTTAGGGAAAGGGAGGAAGAAAGAGAAGGAGAAAGAAAAGGGGAAGAAGCCGAAGAGTGGCTCGGCATGAGAGTAGAGACATTAACACCTGCCTCAGCCAGAAAGTATGGTGTTGAAAATAAAGAAGGAGTTCTGGTTGTAGGAATTGCGGTTGGGAGTAAAGCTGAAGAGATGGGTGTGCTGGAGGGTGACGTGATAAGGAGTGTAAATCGGCAATCCACAGCAAATGTTGAGGAGTTTAAGAAAGTAATCAAGAAAGTGAACCTTTCAGAGGGTGTGATTTTTGATATTCTGCGTGGTGGCCGTCCTATATACGTAACCTTTATGGAGCGAAAGTGATAGAGCACAACTTGTCTCTTAATGGAGCCGGGATTGAGAGGCAATTGAATTTTCCCAAATCATTAACGAACAATTTAGAAAAAATTATCCTTGGGATATTTCTATTCTTTGTTCTCTTCTCTGCCTTAGCAATTGATGTCAAACTCACCCGATATAAGCTCTTTGCTATGCAATTGTCTGTTATTCTGCTTCTGGTGTTCTGGATAACAAGGGCGATGCTCGAGGGCCGGCTGGTTCTTAAGAATAACCTTCTGAATTTACCCATTCTCTTCTATGCCTTGACCATTTCTCTCTACTACATATTTTCCGCGGATAAGTTGGTAGCAAAGAACGAATTTCAAAGGATGGTAATTTGCCTATTAATTTTCTTTATCGCTGCCAATAACATTCGCCATAGAAGAAACTTAAATTATATACTTTCAGCCTGGCTTCTGGGAACTATCTTTGTAAGCCTGAACGGAATCAGTTCTTTCTGGGCAGTTAAGAATCCTGCAAATGTTTTGACTTCATTCTTTTCCTGGCTGGCCGGGATTTTCTCAGCAATTGATAAGTCACTTCACCTTCCAGTGAGGGAGTTCTTTGGTGTCGCTCACTATGGACCTAACCAACGTCCTTTTGCTACTTTTGGCAATCCCAATTTCTTTGCTGGCTATATAGTAATTTCTTTACCCATATTCTTCTCTATGTATTTGACTGAAAGGAAGGGATGGAAATTACTATTCGGTTTCGGCATTCTGCTTTTACTTCTCAATTTGTACTTCACAGCCACCCGGGGGGCATGGGGTGGCTTCATAGTTTCTGCGCTGATTTTTGCAGCACTTTACAGCAAACTGATTGGACGAGAGCGGTGGCAGAATTTTAGAAAGGGGAAGCTAAAGTTTCTTATTCCCTTATTTCTGGTGCTTCTTCTGCATTTTGGATTAATGTCGACCAGTCAAAAATATAAGAAGGCAATTGAAGGGGGTGCTGATAAAGTTCACCAGATACTGGTTCGGCGCACCGAGCGTCTACTGATATGGAGGGACACGCTGGTAATGGGGCTTCATAATCCTCTGGGCGTGGGAATCGGAGCATTTCACATATATTTTCCCCGGTACGCTTCACCGGAACTTTTGAAAATTTTGCCACAGGATAGGTTCATCGTCAATTATTCGCACAATGAGTTTTTGGAAATCTGGTCAGAAACAGGATTTATCGGAATTGGCATTTTTCTCTGGACGATTTTTGCCTTCTTTTTTCAAGGAAAGCTGCTTTTGAAGGGAAATTCGCGTCTGAAATCCGAAAAAGTTTTGACTGTGGGTTGGCTTGCGTCAGGTGCTGGAATTCTTGCAGATAGCTTCGTTTCGGTCAATATGAGGTTCATCATAACCGCAGTCTATTTCTATTTTGTGCTTGGGCTCTTGGCCTCCCAATGCAAGGAAGAGATAGAGGTGGCGATAAATTGGCCAGGAGCTCTAAAACTAATCACAATTGCTCTCGTTCTTTTGATGGGTCTATTTTCTGTAAAGGGAATAATTAAACCTTTTCGCGCCCACAAGCTACTGGCAGAAGAGGTAGGTTTCTTTGAACAGAAAGAAGTCGACCCTCAGAAGGCAATCGCAGTGCTCGAGGAAACAGTGAGGACTAATCCCAACGAAGCTCTGGCTTATTACAGGCTGGGATGGGTCTATGCTAAGGAGAAGAACTGGGGCCAGGCTGTCAAGAATTTTGAGTTGGCTTGCAGATTAAACCCGGAACTTGCAGGAGCAAGAAATAATCTGGGAAATATCTATTTCACCCTGGGAAATAAAGAGAAAGCAATTGAGAATTATAAGAAGGCAATAGAAATAAATACCGAGCTGATTGATGCCCATTTCAATTTAGGATATTGTTACTATACTATGGGGAAACTCAAAGAGGCCGCTGATGAGTTTAAGAAGGTTCTGAAGCTTGACCCTGATAATTATAAAGCCACGATAATGATTAAAAAAATGGTGCAATAAGGGGAAAATTTAAAAGTTAGTTTGTTCATCACTCGGTACTGCAGGGTCTTATGCCCGTAATTTGGCATTTGGATTTTGGATTTTGAAATTTGTAGTGTAGGGGCTCGTCCCCGTCCCGATAAATCGAGACGCCCATAAAGGGCTACACTACCTTACCCAAAAAGACCGAAAGGAAAAAAGGAGTTCTGGTTTATGGAGAGGACGAAAGGGCACAATATATTGAATGACCTCAATCCTCAACAGAGAGAAGCTGTTCAACATATCCAGGGTCCCCTTCTCATCTTAGCCGGGGCGGGCTCAGGGAAGACCCGAGTAATCACTTATCGCATAGCACATCTAATTGAGATGGGTATCTCCCCCTGGAATATCCTGGCGGTTACTTTTACCAATAAGGCCGCAGGAGAAATGCGGGAAAGGGTGGACCGCCTGGCGGGAAGCAAGGGGAGGAGTGTCTGGATTTCGACCTTCCATTCATTTGCTGCACGGCTTCTCCGAGAAGAAATTGATAAGATTGGCGGAAATAGACACTTTGCCATCTACGATGAAATGGATCAGTTGAACTTACTTAAAGAATGTATGAAAGAGTTAGATGTCGATGAGAAAAGATTTAAGCTAACGGTGGTGGCAGCGCTCATAAATAGAGCGAAGGATAATCTGGTAGACCCTGATTCCTTTGCCATTTATGCTCAAGCTTCTAATGATTCCTTCCGCACGCCTGTCGCTAATATTTATCAGCTTTACCAGAAGAAGCTAAAAAGTAACTCTGCCTTAGATTTTGGTGACCTGTTGATGGAGGTCGTTAGACTTTTGAAAGAGAGAAAAGAGATTCTGGAGAAGTACCAGGAGCGCTTCCAATATGTTATGGTTGACGAGTACCAGGACACCAATCACGCTCAGTATCTATTGACCAAACTTTTGGTTTCTAAACACAAAAATATATGTGTTGTTGGTGATGACGACCAATCCATCTATTCATTTAGAGGTGCAGACCTGCGCAATATCCTAAATTTCGAAAAGGACTATAAAGATGTTAAAGTTATGAAATTGGAGCAGAACTATCGCTCCACAAAAAATATTCTGGATATGGCGTGGAAAGTAGTGAAGAATAACAGGTATAGGAAGGAGAAGAAGCTCTGGACGAACCGGAAAGAGGGAATCCCTGTGGAGTACGCCCAGGTGGATAATGAAATTGATGAGGCTAATCTTGTGGCACAAGAAATAATTAGATTGATGGAAGAGGGCCACTCTCTGAAAGACTTCGCCGTGTTCTATCGCACGAATGCACAGTCGAGAGTCGTGGAAGATGCCCTAAGGAAAGCAAGAATGAATTATATGATTGTAGGGGGTGTTAGATTCTATGAGCGAAAGGAAATAAAAGACATTTTGTCTTACCTAAGGGTAATAGTGAATCCCTCAGATTCCCTTAATTTGAAAAGAATACTTAATGTTCCCCATCGCGGCATAGGCAAAAAGAGTTTGAGCTCTTTGGAACAATATGCTCATAGATACGGTAAATCGCTCTTTGAAGCTCTGGGAAAAGTTCGGGAAATTAAGTCGGTCTCTCCTCACATCTCTTCCTGTCTTGAAGACTTCGTAAGCATGGTTGGGGACCTACGCGAAAAGAGTAAGAACTTAACGGCAAAGGAGTTAACGCGCCTGGTAATAGAGACCACGGGTTATCTAAATGAACTGGCAAGCGAGGATACTCCTGAGGCTCTGAGCCGAATTGAGAATGTAAAAGAACTGGTCTCCGCAGTTGGGGAATTTGAAGAACAAGCGGAAGATAAGACCATCGAGGCTTTTCTGGAACAGGTATCTCTGATTACCGATATAGATACATGGGACGAGGAAAAAGATAAAGTGACTCTGATGACACTACATCTGGCTAAGGGCCTAGAATTTCCGGTAGTCTTTATTACTGGTTTAGAAGAGGGGCTCTTCCCCCATGCCGATGCTCTTTATAACCAGGCAGAGATGGAAGAGGAGAGAAGACTATGTTATGTTGGGATGACCAGAGCTAAAGAGAGGCTTTATCTGACCTCAGCAGCACAGAGGCGGCTTTATGGGCAGTGGAGGTGGAATGTGCCGTCCCGTTTTGTGGCAGAGGCTGGCCTGTTGGGAGAAAGGGCAGAATTCTCGGATGGAGAAATTTCTCCTGAGGTGGGTGAAGGGGGAAATATTCGGCCTTCTACTTTTGGTCAAACTCAAACTGATGAGTGGCAGGTTGGTGCTTGGGTCCGGCATGAGGAGTTTGGCCCGGGTAGAATAATAGAACGGAGCGGGTCTGGTGATGATACAAAGATTGTTGTTCTTTTTGAAAATGGCCAGTGGAAGAAGCTTTTAGTAAAATATGCGTCTATAGAAATAATATGGGGTAGTGGAGAAGATAAATGATTACTAAGAAGGAAGTTGAATCTGTGGCCAGGTTAGCAAGATTGAGGCTGACAGAAGAGGAAAAAGAAAAGTATACAAAGCAACTGGCAGATATTTTGAAATACATTAATAAACTCAACGAGTTGAACACAGAAAAAGTAGAGCCTACTTCCCACGTTTTGCCTTTATCGAATGTTTTCCGTGAGGACAGGGTTAGACCCTCCTTGGAGCAGGAAGAGATATTAGCGAATGCTCCGGAAGCGGAAGCGGGCCACTTCAAGGTGAAGAAGGTAATAGAATAGGATGAAGGCATAGTTTTCGGAGGACGGCACTGTAAACAGTGCCCGACCAACATTGGTGGGGCGCCCTTTAGGGTGCCCAAGTAACAGTGCCCGACCAACATTGGTGGGGCGCCCTTTAGGGTGCCGAAGTAACTGGGATAATTTTTGGAGTCGCTGGGTATAAAATGGGTAATGGGTGTTGGAGAATTTTTGATTTTTAATTGGTAGTGTAGGGGCTTGTCCCCGTAATTTGGAATTTGAAATTTGGATTTTGGCATTTATATTGTAGAGTCTTGTCCCGGTAAGAATTACGCCCATAAAGGGCTACACTACGCTATAATAGGAGGAGGAATGCTAAGGAAGATCAGGATAAAGACGGAAAAGGTTACTATGGAAGCAGAACTCCTGGAGACAAAGACGGCAAAGGCCATCTGGAATTCTCTTCCCATCCAGGCAAAAGTCAATACCTGGGGGGAGGAAATATACTTCGCCATTCCTGTGAAGATGGGGCAAGAAGATGCTGTGGCTATTGTTAAGGAGGGAGATTTGGGTTACTGGCCTCAAGGAAACGGTTTCTGTATTTTCTTTGGAAAGACTCCAGTTTCTACACAGTCTGAGATAAGACCAGCTAGCCCTGTGAATCTTATTGGTAGACTTCTGGGAAATCCAAAAGAGTGGAAAAAAGTAAAGGATGGCGAAAAAATAAGTATTGAAAGGGCAGCTTAATGGAGCTATATGAACTGACTGCTCATGAATTATTAGAAAAGATTAAGAAAAGAGAGATTTCTTCCGAGGAGATTGTAAGGTCTGTTTATGATAGAATTGGTCATGTAGAAGATAAACTTCATAGTTTCGTTACCCTGACTGAAGAAGAAGCTTTGCTCCAGGCAAGAAATATTGATGAGAATGTGGCGAAAGGTGAATTCTGTGGCCTTCTGGCAGGCATTCCTGTTGCAATAAAAGACAATATATGTGTGAAGAACATCAGAGTGACTTGTTCTTCCCATATATTAGAAAATTTTATCTCCCCCTATGAGGCTACAGTGGTTAAGAGATTGAGAAATGAAGGAGCCGTCTTTATAGGAAAAACAAATATGGATGAGTTTGCAATGGGCTCCTCAACGGAAAACTCCTATTTTGGAGTCACGCGTAATCCGTGGAATCTCGACTATATTCCCGGGGGTTCTTCAGGTGGTTCGGCTACGGCAGTGGCTTCTGATGAGACGATTCTGGCGATAGGTTCTGATACAGGAGGCTCTATTCGCCAACCGGCAGCCTGCTCCGGGATTGTGGGTTTAAAGCCGACTTATGGTAGGGTCTCCCGCTATGGATTGATTGCCTTTGCTTCCTCGCTTGACCAGATAGGTCCCTTTGGTAAAGATGTCCAAGATGTGGCGCTTCTGATGAATTCTATTTCTGGCTATGACGAAAGCGATTCCACATCAGTTAACCTGGATGTGCCTGATTTCACCAAGTCCTTGGTAGAGAATGTCAAGGGTGTTAAGATAGGAGTTCCCAAAGAATATTTTGTCACGGGCATGGATGTCGAGGTGGAAAAAGCAGTGAAAGAGGCAATAAAGCTTTTGGAAAGTTTGGGCGCAAAGACTTTTGAGATTTCTCTTCCCCATACGGAGTATGGAGTGGCAGTCTACTATCTGATTGCTCCTTCCGAAGCCAGTGCCAATCTGGCGAGGTATGATGGAGTCAGGTATGGTTACCGCTCTCCAGAAATACAGGACTTGTTAGAGGAGTATGAGAAGACAAGGGGTGAAGGATTTGGCGCAGAAGTTAAAAGGAGGATAATGCTTGGCACTTACGCTTTGTCGCGTGGTTACTATGATGCTTACTATTTGAAAGCTCAGAAAGTGCGCACTCTGATTAAAAAAGATTTCGATGAGGCCTTCGAAAAAGTAGATGCCATCGTGACCCCGACAGCTCCCACTCCTGCATTCAAGATCGGGGAGAAGGTCGACGACCCCTTGCAGATGTATCTCTCAGATATATTTACGATTTCCGCCAATCTGGCCGGCATTCCGGGGATTTCCCTCCCCTGTGGATTTAGTAACAAGGGACTCCCCATCGGACTACAACTTCTGGCAAAGCCTTTTGCTGAGGAAGTCCTGCTTCGAATAGCCTACACATATGAAAGGAATACGGACTGGCATAAGAGAAAGCCAGACCTGTAATTATACTTGTAGGCACAATTTTAAATTGTTTTCAATGACATTTGTAGGCACAATTTCAAATTGTGCAGTTTTGTGGGTAGTGTTTCAAATGTGTAGTTCTGTAGGCACAATTTCAAATTGTGCGAGCTTTCCAAAGTGCGTAAATGGCAGACTAAAAAAGTAGCCTGTCCCCTTTTTGGAATGGCAAATGAAAAAAAGTAGCCTGTCCCCTTTTTTGTATGAGACGATAATTGGCTTGGAAGTCCATGTCCAGCTGAAGACCAGGTCTAAGTTATTTTGTGGGTGCTCAACTGAATTTGGTGCTGAGCCAAATACTCATGCCTGCCCGGTATGCACGGGTATGCCGGGAGTATTGCCCGTGGTTAACAGGAAGGCGGTTGAATATGCAATCAAGAGCGCTCTGGCACTGAATTGCGAAGTGGCTTCGCGTTCAATATTTGCGCGCAAGAACTATTTTTATCCCGATTTGCCCAAGAACTACCAGATTTCTCAGTACGAGGAGCCCCTGGCTCAAAATGGCTATCTTGAAATCGGAGCCGATAGTGGCAGGAAGAGAGTTGGGATTACCAGAATTAATTTAGAGGAAGACGCAGGAAAACTGCTCCATAATATTGGTTCCCGGGAAATTGACGGCAGTCTCGTTGATTTCAATCGCTGTGGCGTTCCCCTTCTGGAGATAGTTTCCTCGCCTGACATAAATAGTCCTGAAGAAGCCTATTCTTATCTTACCACATTGAAGACTCTCCTTAAGTACCTGGAAGTATCGGATTGCGATATGGAGAAGGGTTCACTGCGCTGCGATGCCAATGTCTCTGTGCGAAAAGCCGGGGAGAAAGAACTGGGAGTGAAAGCGGAAGTTAAGAATATGAATTCTTTTAAAGCCATCCAGAAAGCCCTGCAACACGAAGTCAAAAGACAAATTAGCTTATTGGAAAGTGGAGAGAAGATTGTTCAGGAGACAAGACTCTGGGATGAGAAAAGGGAAAGCACATACCCTATGAGGAGCAAAGAAGAGGCCCATGATTATCGCTATTTTCCCGAGCCGGACCTGGTGCCTCTAATAGTGGAGAAGGGATGGATAGAAGAAATCAGAAATGCGATTCCAGAGCTTCCAGATAGACGCCGTGAGCGCTTCTTAAGAGAATATGGGCTTTCGGAATACGATGCAGGGGTACTCACTGCCGAGAAACCTCTGGCCAACTATTTTGAACAGGTAGTTAAATTGTATATTAATGCGAAGGCGGTTACCAACTGGGTAACGGTAGAGCTTCTGGGAAGATTGAATGCAGCGAATATAGAGATAGAAGAATCCCCGGTCTCTCCCGTGCAGTTGGCAGAACTTTTGAAATTGATAGATAAAGGAACAATTTCGGGAAAGATTGCAAAAACAGTATTTGAGGAGATGTTCAATACCGGAAAGAATCCCCAACTTATTATCCAAGAGAAGAAATTGGTGCAGATTACTGATGAGAGAGAGATTGGAAAAGCAGTCGAGGAAGTATTAAAAGAAAACTCAGGAGCTGTAGAAGAATATCGAAAAGGTAAAGAAAAAGCCCTGGCGCACTTGGTAGGTCAGGTAATGAGAAAGACTGAGGGGAAAGCTAATCCTCAGTTGGTCAATAAGATTCTTAAGGAGAGACTCTTGAAGAAGTAGCGAGTCCGATGCTTTCAGGCGTCAAAGCACACGCCTCCCGGTAAATGTAAGAGAAACTTTTTGCAGCTTGCCGGAGTTCCTATCCAGGTTCCTGCCAAATTTCCACGAGCCTTCCTTGCATTCCAGTATTACGAATACGGCCTGCTTGATTTTTTGAGGCTTTTTTGGTAATATTTTTAGAGGAATATATTGATGAGCGATGAATTACTTCAATTCTGGGAAGGGAATCGAGCCTTAAGAGAAATTTCTGAAAAGATAGCCAAGAAAGAGGGGAAGATAAAAGTCTCAGGGCTTTGGGGCAGCTCCAAAGCTTTTTTTGTTTTGGGTCTCAAGAGGATAATTTCTCAGCCGCTATTAGTAATTACGGAAAGAGAGGATGACTTAGAGAAGCTAAGGGAAGACCTCGAAGCTTTTCGAGGAGAAAGCTATCTTTTTTCTCAGGAGAATAGAGAAGATTCTCTTGTTTCCCTTTCTCATTTGTCAGCTCAAAAGAATCCCCTTCTGGTAACTACTTTAGATAGCGTAGATAAGAGAGTCATTTCTTCCCGCCAATTTTCTTTTCTCACCTTAACTCTCTCCCGAGGTCAAAATATTGAATATCAGAGGATAGCGGAAAAACTAACAAGTGCTGGCTATGAAAGGGTTGATATTGTGGAGGCAGTGGGAGAATTTAGCCTGCGAGGTGAGATTTTGGATGTATGGTCTGCCAACTTCGACCATCCTTTAAGGGTGGTGTTCTTTGAGGACCAGATTGAAGAGATGCGGTGGTTCGACCCGATGACGCAAAAGTCAATAAGAGGCATAACGGAAGCCGAGGTGGTTCCAGCAAAGTTATCTGATGAGGAAAGTTCGCACACTATTTTCGATTATTTCCCGGAACATGGAGCGGTGCTATTAGACAATGTTGGATTACCAACATCTGGGCACAGGCGTCGGCATGTACATCTTTATCTTTCCGTTTTGCCCCAGAAGAGTTCCATTAATTTTTTCACCAAATCACCACCCTCGTTCTATGGCAAAATTGGCTTATTCTACCAGGAACTTGCGAAGTGGCAAAAAGAAGGATATGAAACCTATATCTTCTGTAACAATGAGGGCGAAAAGTCGAGATTGGGAGAACTCTTGAGAGAAGAAGGAGAAGGCGTATTTCCCCACTTAAGGATTGGGAGTCTCAATTCTGGATTTATCTTTCCTGCTTTGAAACTTGTTGTGATTTCCGAAAAGGAGGTATTTGGTAGATACAAGATAAGACACCGCTATGCCAGATTCAAATATCCTGCCAGAAGACTAAGCGATTTGATTGAACTCAATATTGGTGATTATGTTGTGCACGAGAGGTATGGCATTGGAAAATTCTTAGGGCTTAAGCAGATAGAAATAGAAGGAAGATTCACAGATTATATAGCAATGGAGTATGCGAAGGGCGATAAATTGTACGTGCCTATTGAAGACTTTAATCTGGTGCAGAAATATATTGGAACCGAAGGTTACAAGCCTAAATTATATTCCCTGGATAGCACTTCCTGGCATCAGGTAACGGCCAGGGTGAAGAAGTCTGTCCAGCGGATTGCCCGGGAGCTTCTGGAGATATATGCTGCCCGCCAGAAATTGCCGGGACACGCTTTCCCGCCGGATAGCCATTACGAAAAAGAGTTTGCGGATGCTTTTATTTATGAGACGACCCCGGACCAGGAGAGGGCGATCGAAGAAGTTAAGCAGGATATGACACGCCAGAAACCAATGGACAGGATTGTTTGCGGAGATGTTGGTTACGGCAAGACTGAGGTAGCTATGAGGGCGAGCCTTAAGGCTGTACTTGACGGTAAGCAGGTAGCAGTGCTTGCTCCCACAACAATTTTGGTTGAACAGCACTGCCACACTTTCTCTGAGAGATTTGCTGACTATCCTGTGGTGATTGAGATGCTCTCCAGATTCAAAAGCAAAAAGGAGCAGAATGAAATTATCACAAAATTGAAGCAGGGTTCGATTGATATCGTCATAGGCACTCACCGCCTTCTGCAGAAGGACGTTGAGTTTTTTGATTTGGGGATAGTGATTATTGATGAAGAGCAGAGGTTTGGTGTCCGCCACAAGGAGAAGTTGAAGCAACTTCGAAAAACGGTTGACGTATTAACCTTGACCGCCACACCTATTCCCAGAACTCTTTCTATGGCTCTGGGCGGGGTCCGCGATATGTCGGTGATAGATACTCCGCCACAAGGGCGTATACCTATTGACACCTATTTAGGAGAATACGATGAGGACATTGTGCAGATGGCAATAAGGAACGAAATTGGGCGGGGAGGCCAGGTTTTTTATGTGCATAACCGTGTGGAGACAATCGAGACAGTTGCCAGCCGTCTAAGAAAAATATTGCCTGATGTGACGATAGGGATGGCACATGGTAAAATGGCAGCTTCAGAACTGGAACGGGTGATGGTAAAATTCATAAACAAGGAGTACGACGTCCTGGTAGCAACCACTATAGTTGAGGCAGGACTCGATATTCCCAATGTAAATACAATGATAATTACAAACGGACACGAGTTAGGTTTGGCCCAACTTTATCAATTGCGGGGGAGGATTGGCAGGGATAAATACAAAGCTTACTGCTATATTTTCTATCCGCGCCAATTACCTCTAAGTGACATTGCCGAGAAGAGACTTCAGACTATTGTTCAGTGCACCGAGTTGGGTTCAGGCTTTAAGATTGCACTCAGGGACCTGGAACTCCGCGGAGCAGGTAATATCCTGGGGCCGGAACAGCACGGACACATCCTTGAAGTAGGATTCGATTTCTATTGTAAACTACTGGAAGAGGCGGTTAACAATGAGAAAGGCATCGAGGTAGAACGGGAGCTGCGTGTGGAAATAGATTTACAGGTAGATGCTTATATTCCTATGGATTATATTCCGGATCCGGCTCAAAGAATTAATATCTACAGGAAATTTGCTTCCTCACGAGACCTCCAGAGCCTGGAGAAAATAAGAGAGGAACTCGAGGACCGTTACGGCAATATTCCGCTACCCTGTCTGGTTCTGTTTGAGCTGGTGGAGCTTCGCCAGTTAGCTACAAGATTGGGGATTGAGAAGATTAGTGAAAAAGATAGCGAGGTAGAAGTTGAATTCGGTGCCCAGACCCGGCTACCGCCGGCTAAGTTTGTGGAGCTCGCCAGTAGTTTGAGAGAGGAGGTTAGGTTTAAGCAGGCGGAAAATTTTAAGATTTCGTTTGGCCCCTGGGATTACCCTTCGAGGGTCAAAGAAAATTTAGAAGAAAAATTTGAATATGAACGGCTGAAAATGAAGAAGTTGAAGGATTCCTTGCAAAAGCTGGAATAATCTGGTATAATAAATTTTCAATAACAGTACAGGATGGATTCAAGATTTTGTAGGCACGGTTTTAACCGTGCTGAAAGGGACGATATGAAAAGAAAATTTCTATTTTTGGTACCAGCCATTTTGATTATTGGACTTGGTTTACTGATTTTTTTCAAAACCAAGGGCAATCAAGATGTCCTGGCTCGGATTAAGGGAAGAAAAATAACAATTGAGGAGTTTGAATCAAGAGTCGCTGAGATTCCATCTTATTATCAGGGATTTTTAGCTACGGAGAGCGGGAAAAAGGAGGTTCTGGATGGCATGATTGCTGAGCTGGTGCTTGTTCAGAAGGCAAAAGAAGAAGGATTACATAGAAAAGGAGAGGTCAGGAGTAAATTGAAGAGCGTACAAGACCGCATCCTCCTGGAGGCGATGGTTCAGGAATTACAGAAAGCTCGCATTGCCGTGGCAGATGAAGAGGTTAAAGAATATTTTGAGAAAAATAAGAAGAAATTTACAAATCCTCAAGAGGTAAGAGTAAGCCACATTCTGGTAAGGAAAAAATCAGAGGCCAAGAAGATTTTAAATGAACTGTCGGAAGGCGTTAGTTTCGAAAAGTTGGCGCAGAAGTATTCGATTGATTCAATTACAGCTCCCAAGGGAGGCGACTTGGGTTATATTTCTCCGGGAGAAATGATTCCTGCATTCGAAGAAGCTATCTTTGCTCTGGAAAAGAAAGGAGACATCGGCCCCATCATAGAGACTCAATTCGGATACCATGTGGTTAAGCTAACAGATAAAAAGAAGTTAGAAAATAAGACCCCAGAGGAAATAAATTATGAAATAAGGACAACAATTCAAAACGAAAAACTGGAGAGACTGATGGAGAGGTTCAGGCAGGAGTTAATGGTTTCGGTCAATTATGAACTTCTAAACGAAGTCTCACTAGGGATTCAATCAGAGAATAAAGGAGAAACGACAGATGAGGAAGAAAAATCGACCAAGTCCAGAACGCAAAGTGGTGAGAAATCAAATCGTTAGCATCATTGCAGTTTTTCTGTTCACGGCCCTTGGGCTTTTCCTACCCGGTTACCTTAAGGCGAGGGTTGTTGACAAGACTGTCGCTACAGTAGATGGCGATGTGATACTTATGAGCGAATACGAGAGAAGAGCTAAACCCTTAATAGAAGAGTATGAGAAGTTCCTCACGGGCCCGGATAAGGAAATAAGAATTAAAGAATTCAAGGAAAAAATCCTTGACCAGATGATTGATGAGAAAGTTTTGATTCACGAGGCGAAGAAAATGAATATCAGGGTGACTGGTAAAGAGATTCAGGATGGAATAGAGGAAATAAAGAAGAGGTTTGCCACAGAGGAGGAATACAATCAAGAGCTTGCCAGGCAAGGATTATTGGGGAAAAAATTTGAAGAGCAGGTAAAGGAACAGCTAATGGTGATAAAATTGATTGACCAGGAAGTTAAGGCAAAGGTTGTTCCACCGACGGATAGTGAAATTGAAGACTTTTATAAACAGAATGAATCGGAAATGGTGGAGCCCGAGCAGGTGCGAGTTCGCCACATATTGATAAGAGTTAATGAAAATACCGATAAGAATCAAGCTCTAAAGAAAATTAGAGATATTTTAAAGGAAGCTAAACAGGGCAAGACGAGCTTTTCGGAATTGGCTAAAAAGTATTCAGAGGACGCCTCTGCTTCCAGGGGTGGCGATCTCGGTTTCTTCATAAGGGGCCAGATGGTCAGAAAATTTGAAGAGGCAGCTTTTGCCCTGCAGGTAGGAGAAATAAGCGACGTTGTGGAAACAGAGTATGGTTACCATATTATTCAATGCGTAGAGAAGAAAGCGGCGGAAAAGAAGAACTTAGAAGAAATTAGAGACTATCTACGCAACTTTATAATTCAGAAGAAAATGGAAGAGCGCTATGAAAAGTGGTTGAGGAGATTGAGAGATACGGCAAGTATTACCAGGGGGGAGATGGATTGAGACTTACCGGGAAAGTAGAGAATAGATTCTTGAGAACTGTAGGTGAGAGAATTTTAGTTGCCACTAATAGTTTGGGCCGAATAGCAGAACTACTTCGCCAGACAATATACTGGGCCGGTCGTAGACCCCTGAGGAGCCAGGACATTGTAAGACAGATGATGGAGATCGGGGTAATGTCTTTTCCAGTAATTGGACTCACCGCCTTGTTTACAGGCATGGTTTTGGCTTTACAGACGGGCTATGCTTTCACCAATTTTTTTGGTGAGCCGGTCTATGTGGGAATGGCGGTTGGATTTTCAATGGTTAAGGAATTGGGTCCAGTAACAGGCTCCACGGTTTTGGCTGGTAGGGTCGGGGCGGCAATAGCCGCTGAGCTGGGGACAATGAAGGTGACAGAGCAGATAGACGCACTCTATACTTTAGGAACAAATCCTGTAAAGTATCTGGCGGTTCCCAGGTTTCTTGCCTGTCTTGTTATGGTTCCTGTCCTAACGCTCTTTGCGGATATAATTGGCGTTGTGGGTGGGCTCCTGGTGAGCGTATATTCCTTTGGTATTCCGGCAACTGTCTATCGAGATGAAATTCTAAATTTTATGCGGATTGACGATGTGTATCAGGGTCTAATAAAATCTGTCTTTTTTGCCGTAATCATTATTATGGTCTGTTGTTATAAGGGATTCACCTGCGAAGGGGGAGCGCAGGGTGTGGGCAGAGGGACTACTTCGGCAGTGGTAACCTCTATGGTCTTGATTCTAATTTCAGACTATTTCTTGACAGCCTTTCTCGTCTCCATTGGAATTGGCGCCACCCATTTCTAAAATTTAGTTTGGAAGTTAGGAGTAGCGAAGCGAAGCTTCGCAATTATGACGTCCCGACTTTATCGGGACTACTCCAACTTCCGCTGTAGCGGAGGGATGGGTCAAAATATGATAAGGATTAAGAATCTTCGTAAGAGTTTCGGAGATAATAAAGTTTTAAGGGGAGTGAATCTGGACATAGAAGATGGAGAGACAATTACTATAATAGGTGGCAGCGGCTGCGGGAAAAGCGTGCTTTTAAAGCATATTGTTGGGCTGTTAAAACCAGAAGCCGGTAAAATCGAAGTAGATGGGCAGGAAATTACCAGGTTAGGAATGGAGGAGTTGGCTGAGGTGCAAAAGAAATTCGGTATGCTATTTCAGGGAGCTGCTCTGTTCGATTCTTTAACAGTAGGAGAAAATATAGCTTTTGGTCTCAGGATGTTGACCGATTTGGAAGAGAGACAGATAAGGAAGACGGTTTCTGAAAAACTCTCCATGGTTGGCCTGGAAGGAATTGAAGAGATGATGCCTGCTGAACTTTCTGGAGGAATGAAGAAGAGAGTGGCACTTGCGCGGGCAATTGCCATGAACCCAAAATATATTCTGTACGATGAACCCTCAACCGGACTGGACCCAATTATGGCTGATGTGATTAACAATTTAATCTTAGATTTACAAGAGAAGCTAAAAATATGTTCTATTGCCGTCACTCACGATATGGTCACTGCCTATAAGATTTCTGACCGGATTGCCATGCTTTACGAAGGCCGGATAGAAGAGGTAGGAACGCCGCAAGAGATAAGGGGAACAAAAAACGCAGTGGTGAGGCAGTTTATTGCCGGTTCAAGCGAGGGACCCATAAAGATGAAGTTGAGGGAGTAGGCCGATGTTAAGTCAGGAGACAAAGGTTGGGCTTTTTGTTCTGTGCGGTCTTGTAGCCCTGGTGATAGTGACTGTCCTTCTTGGCGATATCCATTTGGAGAAGCGGTACAAGATAAAAATCTTTTTCAGCGATATTAGCGGACTTCCGGAAAAATCCCAGGTGAGAAGAGCGGGAGTGGTAGTAGGAAAAGTAACAGATATCGCACTGGTTGATAATAAAGCTCAGGTGGTTGCTTCCATAAGAAAGGATGTGAAAATTCACAAGGATGCCGAGGCAAGAATTGTCTCTTTTGGAATTGTTGGTACCAAGTATCTGGAAATCACTTCCGGTTCGGAAGAAGAGCCGCTACTGAGGGACGGCGATACCATTATCGGTATTGAGCCCGTTAGTATCGACAGGGCAGTAGAGAAAGTTTTACTTGGTGTGGGAGATTTGGTAGAGAGGATAAAAGAGATTGGCAAAGAAGAAGAATTAGGCAGGTCTTTGAGATTGATTCTGGATAATATGCGAGATGTGACCGGGAAATTGAATAGGGCTTTAGGCGCTGAAGGGCGGGAGCTAAATGAGACAATTGAGAATCTTCACCAGGTCTCAACTAATTTGAGGGAAATAACTGATATGGTAGATGAGGAAACTATTACGAGGTCTCTTCAAAAACTCGATAAGATGCTGGATGAAATCACTGATGTTGCAGAAAAGCTTAATAAGGGGGAGGGATCAATAGGTCGGCTCCTGACCGATGAAGAGATGGGCGAGCAGGTCGAAGAAGTGGTGAAAAGTCTAAAAGAGAGTTCTGAAGAGGCTGAGAAGATTTTACAGAAAACCTCCAGTTTCGAGATGGCGTGGGATTACCAACTAAATTATAATACGAATCAGGAAAAACTTAGAAGCGACTTTGGCTTCTACTTGATTCCAGGGAGAGAAACGTTCTACTACTTTTCAGTAAACAATATAGGAGAAGGTGGCAGCGCCGCGGATTCGGGTGACCAGAAAATAAATAGCATAACGGTGAACGTGGGGAAAAATTTGGGACGGTTCTCTCTATATGGTGGAGTTATTCGCTCCAGTGGCGGTATTGGTGGAGCTTTCTGGCCTATCGAAGACAGAGTAGAAATTGGCGCAGAAGTTTTTCGTTTTTCTAAGGAAAGAGCCTGGGTTAATGCTGGAACAAAATTCAGGATAAATGATTGGTTTCATTTTGGAATAAATGGTGAGGATATATTGAATCAGGGCACACTCAATAGCAGCATCGGAATTGTTTTGAAGTGAGGCGGTATTGGCAAAAGCAAAAACGGCCTTTGTTTGTCAGGAATGCGGATACCAGTCCACGCGCTGGCTGGGAAAGTGTCCCGCTTGCGGGAAGTGGAACAGTCTGGTTGAGGAAAGATTGGAAGTAGATGTTACTTCAAGGGAAGAACGCAGGTTTTCCACGGCAAAGCCAAGTCCAATCAGTTCCATCAAACTTCAGCCTGAGGAGAAATTCCTCACAGGAATATCGGAGTTCGACCATGTCTTAGGTGGGGGAGTTACAGCTGGCTCTCTTGTCCTCCTGGCTGGCTCTCCTGGTATTGGTAAGTCAACTCTACTTTTGCAGGTGGCAGGGAGTCTGGCGGCTTCGGGCAGGAAATGTTTATACATTTCTGGAGAAGAATCTCTGGAACAGGTAAAGTTGCGAGCTGATAGGCTGAGTATAGATTCTCCAGAATTGATAATATTCTCGGAAACAAATCTTAAAGAGATAATTAATCAGATTAAAGAGATCGAACCGAAATTTGTAATCATCGATTCAATTCAAACGGTTTACCATGAGGATTTTAGTGGCTCGCCGGGAAGCGTGGGTCAGGTTAAGGAGTGCACTGAGGAACTACTCTATTTAGCCAAATCGAAAAGAATTCCGGTGTTCATTTCGGGTCAGATTACCAAAGAGGGAGCAATTGCGGGCCCCAAGGTATTGGAACATATAGTGGATACGGTTCTATACTTTGAAGGCTCAAAGGACTACTTATACAGGATTTTGAGGGTGGAGAAGAATCGGTATGGCACCACCTCGGAGATTAGCATCTTTGAGATGAAGAGTGATGGACTGCAACAGGTGTTGAATCCTTCACAGATTTTTCTGGAAGGTCGCGTTCCCGCTGCCGGGGCAGTTGTTGTGGCGCCTTTAGAGGGAACCAGGCCCCTTTTAGTAGAACTCCAGGCTCTGGTGACAAGAGCAAATTTCAACCTGCCGAGGCGACAGGCCAGTGGCCTGGACTATAATAGGATACTTTTGCTGGTAGCAGTAGTGGAAAAAAATTTCAATCTCCATTTAGAAAAATGTGATATCTTCTTAAATATAGCGGGAGGAGTGAAAATTTACGAACCCGCCTGTGACTTGGGTGTTATAGCAGCTATCTATTCCGGAGTGAAGAACAGGCCCATTAGTGAAAAGGTAGTGGTTATTGGTGAAGTGGGTTTAGCAGGTGAAGTGCGGGGAGTTACCTTTGTTGAAAAAAGAGTAAGCGAGGCAGAAAAGCTGGGCTTCAAAACCTGCATATTACCAAACAATAACCTCAAAGAATTTCACAGGAAGGGGAAAATAGATTTGATTGGCGTATCTACAGTCAACGAAGCTATCGAAAAACTACATATAGGTCGGGCCTGAAGGTCTTTGTGGCAATGATTCCCCCTCACCCCTCCCCTCTCCCCATTGGGGAGAGCAAGAAAAGGTGAGGGGTTTCTTGACCACTTAGATTGTCAAAGTCAATAGTTCACATGTAGCCGACGGCTGTAGGTCAAGGCTTTAGCCTTGACCAGCCTGGAAGGCTGCCGGCGGGCCGGAAGTAAGATATTTAGTTATTAGAGAAGTGAAAGTCGAAGGAGGTGAAAATTATTGTTTATCTGGATTGTTCGCTTATTAGTTGTTGTTGCCGGGCCAATTATCGGGTATTTTCAAATCTCTCCAAGTCCCAGGGGGATTCTAATCGGGACAGGTGCTGCAATTCTGGTTATCCTTGCAGAGATACTTATTGAAAAAGTTGCCCTGGATACAATCATAGCCGGTGGGATCGGAATAATTCTTGGATTAATTGCTGCTAAACTCATCGACTATTCAGCGTCATTAATGGAGAACCCAGCCGTGGAGACATTCTTCAAGTCTTATTCCTTGCTAATAAAAATTATCCTTGCTTATATCGGGATGGTCCTGGCTATCAGGAAGAGAGAGGAATTGGAACTTCTGGATAGAAATATCAGCCTTTCCAGCAAGCGAAGAGGCGGCGCAACAATGAAGGTTATCGACACCAGTGCCCTGATTGACGGCAGGATTGCCGATATCTGCGAGAGTAAATTTCTGGAAGGGACTCTGGTAATCCCCGGATTCGTTCTGAAAGAACTGCAAGAAATTTCCGATTCACCTGATTCATCCAAAAGGAATCGAGGCAGGAGAGGCCTGGATATTTTGAAGAGGCTCCAGGAGATTAAACAGGCCTCGGTAAAGATTTTTGAGAAGGATTATCCAAAAATTGAAGAAGTGGATGCGAAGATAGTAAAATTGGCTGAGGAACTGGACGCCAGGATTTTAACCGCCGATTTCAACTTAAACAAAGTTGCAGCGGTGCAAGGGATTACTGTTTTGAATGTTAACGAACTATCTAACGCAATTAAACCGCCAGTTCTACCCGGCGAGGCAATGAAAGTCTTCGTCTTGAAAGAGGGAAAAGAGCCCAAACAGGGAGTAGCTTACCTTGATGATGGAACAATGGTAGTAATTGAAGATGCAAGGAGACATATTGGTAGAAAAGTCGACGTAATGGTAAATAGCATTTTGCAAACTGCCGCTGGTAGAATGATATTTGCCCGCCTTGTAGAGGAATGAATAGATTACTTTTAGTAAGAGAGGCAAGGTTTGAAAGTAGCAGCAATTATCGCCGCTGCGGGCAGCGGAAAAAGGATGGGGCAATCAACAAAAAAGCAATTTCTCTCTATCGGCTCTAAACCAATTCTGGCATACACTCTCGACGTATTTGACTCAATAGATAGAATTGACAGGATAATTCTGGTTATCCCTGAAGGCTGGAAGACTTACTGCCAGAAGGAAATTATACAAAAGTATGGATATAGAAAAAAGATAGAGATAATCGGCGGAGGAGCGCGCCGACAGGACTCGGTGGCTTCGGGACTTGCCCTTGTGTCTTCGGATTATGAGATAGTAGTTATTCACGATGGGGTGAGGCCATTCGTTACCAGAAGGATGGTAGTAGAATCCATTGCTAAAGCAAGAAAATTTGGAGCCTGCGTTGCGGCCGTTCCCGTGACTGAGACCATTAAATTGGTAACCGGAAAGGGCGTTATAGACAGGACGATTCCTCGCCAATGTCTATGGAGAGTTCAGACCCCACAAACATTCCGGCTCAGTTTGATTAAGAAAGCTTATTCTAAAGCTTTCAAAGATAGATTTTATGGCACCGATGACGCAGAACTGGTGGAAAGGATGAGAAAATCAGTAAGAGTTACCCCAGGTGACTACCGCAATATAAAGATTACCACCAGGGAAGACCTGGTTCTTGCCGAGAAGATATTATCAGAAAAGCAAGTTTAGTTAGGTAGTGTAGGGGCTTGTCCCCGTAATTTGAAATTTGGATTTTGAAACTTGGATTTTGGATTTTGGAATTTGCATTTTGGATTTTGTAGTGTAGGGCTTCATGCCCGTAATTTGAAATTCGAAATTTGGAATTTGAAATTTGTATTGCGGGCATTTGTCTCTCCTCTCCCCTCCGGGGAGAGGATGAAGGTGAGGGGAGAGGGAGTAAGGGAATCCTTATGAAAGTGGGTATTGGCTACGATGTGCATCGTCTGGTAAAAGGCAGAAGATTGGTTTTGGGCGGTGCAGAAATACCTTTTGAGAAAGGACTCTTTGGCCACTCCGATGCAGATGTCTTAGTCCATTCAGTCTGTGATGCAATTCTTGGCGCGTTGGGCAGGGGGGATATAGGCCGGCATTTTCCGAATAGTGACCCGAAGTATGAAAATATCTCCTCCCTCATTCTTTTGGACAAAGTAACTGAAATTATGGCTGAAGCTAATTTTCGGGTAAATAATCTCGATTCGGTAATCGTGGCTCAGAAACCCCATCTTCTGCCTTATGTTGATGAGATGAAAAAAAATATTAGCAGGGTTCTAAAAATTAGTCCGGAAGTAATTAATATTAAAGCCACAACCAATGAGGGATTGGGATGGATTGGCCAGGGTGAAGGTATAGCTTCCTATACCATAGTTTCACTCACGGGGCTGTGAGGCAAAATTATGGCTCTATTTGTCTACAATACTTTAGCCCGGAAGAAAGAAGAATTTAAGCCGCATTCGGCGGGAAAGGTGAAGATGTATGTCTGCGGAACTACGCCGTATGACCATTGCCATCTCGGGCACGCTCGCTGTTATGTGGTTTTTGACGTAATCAGGAAATACCTCGAATATAAGGGATATGAAGTAACGTATGTACAAAATTTCACAGACGTTGATGATAAAATCATCAATAGAGCTCAAGAGTCAGGAAGGAGCGTTGAGGAGATAGCGGAAAAGTACATAAGCGAGTATTTCGAAGTAATGAAAAGACTAAACATAAAGGAAGCCAGTTTCTATCCCAGGACCACAGAGCATATAAAGGAAATGGTCAGACTTGTGGAAAAGTTAATCAGCCTCGGGCACGCTTATGTCATTGACGGAGATGTCTACTTCGAAGTATCGAAGTTTAATGGGTACGGCAAGCTTTCACATCGGTCCCGGGAAGAGATGAAGGCGGGAGCCAGAATAGAGGTGGACAAAAGGAAGAAGAACCCTCTCGATTTTGCCGTATGGAAGAGAGCTAAGCCAGGTGAACCATCCTGGGACAGCCCCTGGGGAAGAGGCAGGCCAGGATGGCATATTGAGTGCAGTGCTATGAGCATGGGGTACCTCGGACCTTCCCTCGACATCCATGGCGGTGGACAGGACCTGATTTTTCCGCACCATGAAAACGAAATAGCTCAGTCTGAGGCAGTTACGGGTAAGCAATTTGTAAATTACTGGTTGCATAACGGATTTGTTACGCTCAACAAGGAAAAGATGTCCAAATCTCTGGGAAATTTTTTTACTATGAGAGAGATTTATGAGAAATATTCTCCCGATGTAGTCAGGCTCTTCCTTGTCTCCCAATACTATCGAAGTCCTATGGATTTTTCTGATGATAAGTTAGAAGAGGCGCGGAAAAGTCTGGAGAGATTTCACAATACATTAGAGAACATCAAATTTTTACTAAAGGGATTAAAAGCTGAAAAGAAATCAAGTCCTCCTAAAAGAGAGGATAGTAGCCTCCTGGAGGCAAAAGAGAAATTCATTACAGTCATGGATGACGATTTTAACACAGCTCGCGCCCTCGGTCATATGTTCGAGCTGGTAGGCAAAGCAAACAAAATGGTTTCCGAAAGGAGCCCCGATTTATCCTTTCTTCTCGGAGCGGAGAGAGCGTTAAGAGGTATGGGTTCTCTCCTGGGGTTTATTAAAGAGAAGTCTATAGAGAAAGCAGGGATAGACGAGTTCCAAATCGAAAAACTTGTTGACGAAAGAAATGCTTTCCGGGAAAGAAAGGATTGGGGAAAGGCAGACAAAATTCGTAATGACCTGGAAAAAATAGGTATTATTCTGGAAGATACTTCCTTCGGAACTCGTTGGAAGTATCGGACAGGCACAAAAAGCTCTTGACACAAAGTTGGTTTAACGACATTTTTTTCTATCATAACTATGACTATCATAGCCACTTTCTAAAATTAGGAGAAGTAATGACCTCATCGAATACAGATGAATATGGATTGTTTAAAGCGGGGTACTCCAAATGTTGAGGTCGCCCCGCTTTTTCATTTGTCGAAAGAAGCCATAGACTGAGGAGCGAGAATTAGGCCCGGTCTGATTTGATATTTTAAGTATGAAACCGTTTTATTTGATGAGGTGCTCATAAATGTAAATACGGGTAATATAAGAAAGACAAGCTTAGACTTGATTTTCACCTACACGAATAAAAAGACGAATCAGTTAATCGCGGAAGGAAGACAAAAGTTGGCTTTTGCTAACTCTATTGGCAAACTCATCCCTATTCCTGAGGAGATAAGGGAGAAGGCATTGTATTTTTTGGTTGAAGCAGGAAGAACAACACCAGGGATAAAGAAGTAATGAACCCCTACTCGTTACCACCATTTAGTTTATCGTAGGAAGTACCTTTAATTGACGGTATCTTGGGAATTACAGAGCGAGGAGGCCAGGAAAGAAGACGAAAGATGAACGTTGAAAGGGCATACAATTAATCTTAGAAAAAATAATGAAAGCCGGAGGACAAGGCAATTCTATTAGGAGGAAACTCAAAGATAAATGATGCGAGGAAATTCTTGTGAAGAAATTAGAGCGTGAAAAGGGAATCTCTCCGGAGATTATCGCTGTTGATAGGAGGGGTTCCTCCAAAAAAGAAATTTCACACAAGATTGGCTTTGTGGACAGGAGAGTTACTTCGGACAGAAGAACCTCTAAACGGGCTATCATTGCTTTTCCTGTCGAAATAGAGATTCTTTATTCGTCTCGTGGACCTCTATCGAAAATAAAAGGAGCAGCTAACAATATAGGTGATAGAGGGTTGTTAGTAACTTTAAATCAATCACTTCCTTGCGGCACGGTGGCTAATATTTATCTAAGTCTATCTCCTCACTCCCCTCCGATAAAAGCAAAAGCGGTAGTAATTTGGACAAGTTTTTCACCCCAGGCTAACAAATTTCTATGCGGCCTATATTTTCTAGGCTTATCTAATGATCGCGATTCAATCATACCTGACTCTGCGTGGACATCAAAAAAAAGTAAGCGACAGGGAAAGGAAGAAGGCTTAGAGATAATAGAGCCCAGGTTTAAAGATATAAAAGAAATTCTTCGGATAGAAAGTGAAGCGTGGCCAAGGGAGTTATGTGCCACCAGAGAAATGTTTCGTTCTAGGATAGAGACTTTTCAAGAGGGCTTCTTGTGTGCGATGGTGAATGGCGAGATGCAAGGATTTGTAGTTACAGAAATCTTGGACTACGACACACAAAAATCCTCGCTTTCTTGGCAAGAAGCTACTGACCATGGATACATCAGGAAAACCCACAATCCCAGCGGCGATACGCTCTACGGCGTGAGTCTAAGCGTATCCGCTCGTGCGGAAAAGAGGGTAGCCATAGCCCTTCTTGAAGCCACGGGAAGGTTGGTTATTGAGCATGGGCTTAACCGAGGGGTTTTTGGCAGCAGGATCCCTCGGTACTATAAATATGCTTCAGAAATGCCCGTCGAAGAATACATCAATGCTAGAACAAGAACAGGGCGGCTTTTGGACCCGGAACTCGGGATGTATCAAAGCGTAGGGCTAAAACCTATAAGAATCATTCCCAATTACATAAAGGACCCTGAAAGTTTGAATTACGGAATTCTTGTGGTTTGGGAGAACCCATTTTTGGGTTTAACGGAACTCTTCCCCTTTTGGGCTCAGTTAGTATCATCTTCCTTTAAAGTAATCAGGAGATATAAATAGTGGATGATTGGATTTTAGAAATTGCTAATAAATTTAATTTGACTTTTTCATATATTGATAGAATTTATGATGCTACTGCAGGAAAACCAATTCGGCGATGGGTGCTACTGGTTCCCGGTTACGGGTGTTCATGGGCAAAGAAGGAACATGGCGGATGCTATATGTGCGGTTTTAAGTCTAGAATGGAGGAAATCACCCGTGGTAGGAAAATTTCTATTAGTCAGTTACTCGCCATCTACAAAGTGGGGAAATCTATGATTGAGAAACAGAGCCCCGAAATCCTGACTATTTATAATGGTGGCAGTTTTCTCAACGACGATGAAGTCCCTATTGAACTCCAATTGGAGATTTGCGACGATGTCAGGTGTACACCAAGCATCAAGACACTTTTTGTAGAATCGAGGCCAGAGTTTGTTGCTGAAGAAAAAATTCATCTGTTGACTTCGAAGATGGGAGGCAAGAAGCTTAAGGTGGGTCTGGGACTGGAATGTGTGAGTGACGATGTGAGAGAGAGATGTGTTAATAAAGGTCTATCAAGAAAGGATTACGAAAAAGCAGTCAGGCTTTTGAGAAACAGTGGCGTCGAAGTATTAACCTATGTATTTATTAAGCCTCTTTATCTTACCGAACGGGAGGCGGTCTTGGAAGCTATCCGAACTGCCACTTATGCGTTTGAAACTGGCTCCAATGAGGTTACTTTGGAGGCTGCCCTGGTGCAGAGAGGAACAAAAATGGAAGAGGCTTATAGGGAAGGTAATTTTCGCCCTCCTTGGCTGTGGAGTATCATCGAGGTTTTGAACGCAACGTACAGAATGGGAACAGTCAATGTTGGTGATTTTACCGATGAGCCGCCTCCTATCGCTATCCCTTATAATTGCGAAAAATGTTCCTCCAGGATAGAGAGCTTGTTTAAAGAATACAAAGTGAGTCATCAAGTAAGCGTTTTTGACAATATTGACTGCGAATGTAGGAGTATTTGGAGTGAGAGTTTAGGCAAAGGTTGAGGAGAAAATGATAGATGCTGTTCTTGTTGTCTTTGTAATAACATCACTTCTAATCCTTGGTGGATTGGGCTACTTTAGCAACCGTCGCAGCAAAGTAAATAAGTTTTTCGCTAACATGGTGTTATGTGCAGCCATTTGGGCGGCATCTAATTTTTTGGAAAGTGAAGTAAGGAATCCCACGCTTGCTTCTTTCTTGTTACGGTTAGACTTTGCCTCCGCGGCACTTTTTGCCTATTTTTTTCTTCTATTTTGCGTAAGCTTTCCGAGCCCTCCTTCCGGTTGGAAAGCCAATGAATTAATAGCCTTTATTCCAGCAGCATTCTTAGCTGTCCTTTCTTTTTCTCCGCTCGTGGTCAGGGACATTGGGAATTACAAAAGTGGACTGCAATTACAGTTCCGGACGGGTCACTTATTTTGGGTGTACGCCCTGTCTCTTTTCGGATACATAGTAACAGGATGCACTAACTTGGTGATAAAATGGAAGAAATTGTCGGGCATTCCCAAAGTTCAAGTCTCCTATGTATTATTGGGGCTTTCACTCTCCGTCTTCCCCGCTTTATTCATAAATTTGGTGCTAAGTCAAATGATTACCCTTTCAGTCACCGTTTCCAGGTTAGGCATTTATGGAATCCTTTTTTTTGGAGGGTTGACAACATATGCTATCGTCACTTATCGTTTAATGGACATCAATGTGGCCATTACCAAGGGAACAGTATTTGCTGTGGTATACGCCTTCATTCTTGGCCTCCCTGTGGCAGTGGGATTTTTGGGTCAATCATATATTTCTGATAAACTTGGACCAAGGTGGTGGCTTATCCCTGTTGGAACAGCACTTATTCTGGCCAGTTTAGGTCCCACTATTTATGGTTTTATTCGCCGGAAAGCCGAAGCTGCTCTGTTTGCAGAGCGCCAAAGATATCAGGAGAACTTGATTGCGCTGGGAAAACAGATGACTTTGACCAAGGATTTAAAGAGTCTTCTGATTTTAATCATTCGCAATGTGACCAGGGAAATCGGAATCAGTCATGCTCGCATCTATCTTTTGGATAATAAAGCGAATGAGTATGTGCGGGAAGTCCATTATGGTAAGGAGAGAAGAAGACAGTTTGGGGATTCTCTATACAAGGGCGCTCCTTTAGTTCATCTATTATCCAGAAGAAGAGATAGCGGACCTGTTCTGAGAGAGGAAGTTATCAGTCATTTTGAGACCAATGAGCCAGAACATCTGGAAGAAATAAAAGCACAATTGAGAAGTATGGGAGCAGCTGTATTACTACCTGCTTTCATTGGGGAAGAACTGGTTGCGTTTTTGGCACTCGGCACGAAGCGTTCCAAAGAGATTTACACGCCTGACGATTTAGGCATGTTTAAGATTTTAGCCGGGCAGGCAGGTTTAGCGATTGAGAATGCTCAGTTCTACCAGGAACTTAAAGAGACTCAGGCGACAATGCTTCAGGCGGCAAAGCTCTCTTCCATTGGGGAGCTGGCTACTGGTTTTGCTCACCAGATAGATAATCCTTTGGGGATTATCAGTGCGGGATGTCAGTTGTGCATCCGCGATATAAAAGAAGATTTCACTCAGGAGAATCTGACCGAAAAGGGCAAAAAGGCTCTGGAAGCGATGAAGGACAGGTTAGATAAAGTGATAGAGACTGCCCATAAGGCGGCCGACCTTGTGCAGAGGATCAGGGGGTATGCTAAGCCTGCAGATAGGGATTTTGAACCAACAGACCTCAATTCTGTAATGGAAGATGCTTTAGGTTTGGCCCAGTATCAAATTTCCCGGGGAGGGGTTAATGTAGTTAAGGATATTCCAGATGATTTACCTAAATTAAAAGGGATTGGTGTCCAGCTGGAACAAGCTTTTTTGAATATGATTATGAATGCGTGCGAGGCGATGGTAGGGAAGAAAAGAGAGCTGACTATTTCAGCGAGGGTTGGTGAAGAAGACCCTCATAAGGTTAAGGTGATTATTGCAGATAATGGTTGTGGAATTCCCGAAGAGAATATAAAAAAATTATTTGACCTCTTCTATACCACCAAAGGTTCGCAGGGAACTGGCGTAGGTTTGTCAATGGCTTATCGGATAATAAAAGACCATAATGGAGATATTAATGTAGACAGTGAAGTGGGAAAAGGAACTAAGTTTACAATCTCTCTACCAATCTGGGAAAAGAAATCCTGAACGGTGCGAACATAATATTAAATTATCGAATACGGAATATGTCTTCTGTGATTAGAAGGGTTTCCCGCCTGAGAAGCAACTCTCCGAGGATATAGACAATAAGATTGTACTTGACCTATTTCTAAATTTTTGTTAATTTTACTGCTGTTCGGACATTTTGATAAACGCTTTAAAAGGCACTCCAAAAAGTCCACAAATCACACTTCCTTTAGGCACTTTTTAAGCATCTCTTTTTACACAGCGAAAGTAATTTTTTGCATGCTCGAACTATAGATTTCTCTGTTATGGCGAACCTATGAGGAATGGAATTAAGGTACTAACTTTCTTGGTAATCTGCGCCTGGGCAATATTTTGTAATTCTACCCATTCATATGCCAGGGGAACTCAAAAACTCACAATTCAGCCAGGCCCGGAGAACGGATGCGATAGCTATATATCAAAGGATTGTACCGAGGAGAACACGAACTTTGGAAACAGGCAAGATGTGGCTGTCGGAAAGCGCGATACTAAACGTGGTTTAATTAGATTTGACCTGACTTCCGTACCGACTGATGCTATTATCTTGTCGGCAGAATTACAGCTCTGTCTGGCGGGACAGTATTATTTCCCCCAGAAGAGGGTCATTTACGTACATAGGGTTACCGGCTTCTGGAAAGATAAAGAAGTAACCTGGAATCAGATGAGAGAGGGCCAAAACTGGCAATCGCCAGGGGGCGACTTCGATTGGGTAATAGAGAACGCAACGTCTCTTATCGGAACAAACTCCGGCTGGGTGTCCTGGGATTTGACGCGGACGATAAAGGATTTCCTGGCTGGAAAATATCTTAACTTTGGTTTTTTGCTGAAAGAGCAAAATTGTGACACAGACGCAATTTGGTTTCTGTCAAGTGAGGCAGATTGGGAGACTTACCGTCCAAGATTAGTAGTATCCTATGAGGTAGAAGAGGAAAAAGAAGAGGAAATAGGTGCTCCTTTTATCAAAGTTTACCCCAATCCCTTTAAACCGAGTGAGGGTCACACGGAAATCACATTTACTAATCTTCCCCCGGGCGCATCTGTAAAAATATTTCATATTGAAGGTAGGATAATTACAACTCTTAAAGGAGAAGCCGGGCAAGCAAAGTGGAAGGTAAAAGATATTGAGGGAAATAACGTATCCAGTGGGTTGTATCTTTATCGTGTTGAAAGCGAGAAGAAACGTGAAACTGGAAAATTAGTAATTATCAGATGAAAAGGACGGTAATGGAAAAAATTGCCCTGGAGACAATAGTATGGACTCGGAGTACGATGAGTGGGACCAAATCTATAGAGGGTATCCCTTACAAGCTCTACCCTGGGAACTCGGTAAACCGAGGAAAGTTCTGGTTGACCTTGTGGATAAAGGGCTGGTAAAGAAAGGGAAAGCTTTAGACGTATGTTGCGGGGCTGGAACCAACGCACTTTACCTGGCCGAAAAAGGTTTTCAAGTTACTGGAATAGACATATCTTCTAAAGCCGTAGAATATGCAAGGGAAAAGGCGCGAAAGGCAAGCGCCAGGATCCAGTTCCAGGTACAAAATTTTCTAAAGCTTCCCTTTGAAGACGAAGAGTTCGATTTTATTTTGGACATGGGCTGCTTTCACCATGTGAAGGTCGAGGACAGAAGCACTTTCATAGGGGGCATACATCGAGTCTTGAAAAGAGGTGGCTCCTATCTCGTGGTCTGCTTTAGTTACAGGAACGGTCCCGCATGGAACCATTTTACTAAAGAGCAGATAGTCCAGCTTTTCTCGGGTCATTTCAAAATCAAAAACATCCAGCACATAGCCTCTGTTGAAGGAGACGGCTATAAGCGATACTTCTATTCGGTTTTGATGGAGAGCAAGTTGTAGCCCCGCTTCTTAGTTTATGGCAGATAGTATGTCAATTGGTAATATCTGCAATATTGAGGGTATGATACAAAAATGGAAGGATAAATGTAACGATGGGCTTATTTATGGTCGTGCGAAATTGTCGTTAACAAAGGAGAAATAGAACAATGAAGGCGTTAGCAAGAATTGCTTTATTAACAATGCTGGTCCTATTCATTACTATATCCGCTCACTCCCAGGAGAATTTGTGGTACGAACTAAATGGCAAGGTTGTTGAGCTTTATCAACAAGGACGATATTCAGAAGCGACCAATGTAGCTGAAGAAGCCTTGAAAGTTGCAGAAAACACATTTGGGCCGGACCATCCAAGCGTGGCAACTTCCTTGAACAATCTGGGAGAAATTTATAGAGCCCAGAGCAGGTATGCCGAAGCCGAGCCACTTTACAAGCGGGCGCTGGAAATAGGTGAAAAAGTCCTTGGGGCGAACCATCCACGTGTGGCAACATTCCTGAACAATCTGGGGGAAGTTTATAGAGCCCAGGGCAAGTATGCGGAAGCTGAGCCACTTTACAAGCGAGCGCTGGAAATAGATGAGAAAGGCCCTGAGCCGTACGGTGGCGATGTGGTAACATCCCTGAACAATCTGGCAATACTTTATCATTCCCAGGGCAGGTATGCCGAAGCCGAGCCACTTTACAAGCGGGCGCTGGCAATATTGGAAGAAGCCCTTGGGCCGGACCATCCCGATGTGGCAAGTATGTTGGAGAATATGGTAGAGCTTTATAAGAATATTGGAAATGAAGATGAAGCGAAAAGGCTGGAAGAGCGTGCAAAAAGAATTCGTTCAAAAAGTCAATGATTGCCAATCTTTCCTTGACTTTTGCTCAACCAAATCATAAAATAATTACTAAACTAGCGGGGTCTCTTAAGCAAGTCGCCCTGCTTTTTGGTTTTCGAATACGAATGACACAGTTTAGTTATTTTAAGTTTGGCGAGATTTTGTGTGGCGAGCTGAAAAACAAAAAGGAGGTACAAAGATGAAAGACCCAAAGGTCCAAAGTTTGGCGCTCATACTTGCCGCCATGTTATTGGTGAGCGTCCCCTCTTTGTCTGCTGGCCAAAAGGATGTGAAAGGCTTTCCCGGGATACCTATATATCCAGGTGTTGACACCTTGTTAGATGAAGACTATTCTGGAGCTACTGATGAGGACGGACACCCTTGGGTATGGTATGAGATTAGTAGTGAGAAGCTCAAAGATGAATGGGATAAAGGTGTTGATTTATTAGAAAAGATTATGATTTTCTACAAGGTAGAACTTAAGAAACTGGGATGGCAGTATATCGGAGAAGGCATCGGTTACTATCACTGGGTCAAAGGCAAAGAGGCTATCGCTATCGGTTCTGTCGCTGATTATGTAATAGCATATACACGCATGAGTAGTGAACATGCACAAGCTAATATTACTAAACTAAGCGATAAAGAGTTTATTAAAGCCTTTGTAGATTGTGCAAAGGCTGCACAAAAAATATACGAAAAATACGGGATGAAAACGGGGGACGATTACGCTAAGAAAGCTTCTGAGTTGGGTGGCAAAAGCCCGGAAGAGTATGAGAATTTTGAGAGTAGCCTCCAAAGCGAGGTCAAGAAAACAATTAAGGATGTTCTAAAACCTTTTAAGGTTTCAGTAGGAAGGCTTAAACAGCTGAAATCGGAGTATGAAGATATGTTCGCGCAATACATCGCCGAGCACGAGGGCGAATACACGGCGAATCAGTTGGGCTTTATGGCAATGGATCAACTAACTGACTAAAAGAAAGATCTTGCTGCTATGCAAAACGGTCACTGGACACAACATTTGCGGTTTGGCCTTGGGGCGGAGGCGAAGTCCCCCCGCTTTTTGTTTGTCGAAAAAAATACGTAAAAAGCTCAAGGGGCAAATGACGAACAATAATCGAAGAGAGACCGAGAGAATTTTAGCAAAGCTACCCAATTTTTGGGTTGGCTATATTATCGCAGTACTCTTTCTTATTGGAGAAATTATACAAGTTATTGCTAAATTAATCCTGGTGAAACAGAGAGTCTATCCTATGATTTCTCCAATTGGAGTAGCAGGGTGGATATACTGGTTTATTTGCATCTACCAGATGCATAAGGTACTTGCAGAACTCACAAATTCAACATATCCAATAAGACCTGCTGCTGCAGTTGGATACCATTTCATTCCATTATATAATGTTTATTGGATATTTAAATGGCCTGCGGAAATTGCAAAGTTTGTAAATGCCCATCTGGCCCGAGAGGCAGCTTTCAAAGGCGCAGGGGTATTTCTTTTTCTCGCCCCGTTTCTTTCAACAGTGGCAGGTGCGGGGATACCGTTAATAATAGCCTTTAGCGTTGGACACTATTTATCGCGAAAGATTTCCCAAGCGATTCAAAAGACCAACAAGATTTCCCATTTGCCGAAATAAATCGACCGAGAAAAAGGTCTCACCCTATTTCCGGAAGAGCCTTCCTAGGGTTTCTTGTCTGAAAAGCAAATTTCCCACGATAAAAATCACCAAGTTTGTACTTGACATATTGGTAAATATTTGCTAATTTTACGTCTCGTCTCGAAGTATAGACATCAATATTACAAGTCATGCAACGGCGCATCATTTCCAGCAGAATGAAACAGACGACCCCATTGCTGGAAGAAAACCCTCAATTAGCTATAAAGAGAATTTACTGACGCTGCTCCATATCCACGCCGTAGTCCTTTATTATTTTGAGACTTTATATCTCTCCGTGCCGGTTCGCGCTTTTTTATTCGTCGGATATGAAAAAGGACCTCGAGCGCTTTATCAGGCAGTTCAGAAGAAAGGAGGCAAATACAAATAAAGGAGAGTCCCGATGAATCGGGACGAACGGAGTAGCGGAACTTTGCGTTCTGGCACTCTGAAGAGTGCCCCCGATATTTATCGGGGTCGCCCTTTAGGGTGACGACGAGAAGCGAAGCGAAAGGAGGTGAAACATGCGCAAAATTGGACAAGTTTTCAGGTTCTTAATCCCTGTCATTGCCCTGGCGGTTTTAGTGGTATTTCTGGTTGGGGCAGGGAGACGGGAAAGGGCAACATTAGAAAGAAACAAGGCCATTGTTCTGATGCGCTGGAATGAGGAACTCTGGAACAAGGGGAACATGGCCGGAGCAGATGAGATTATCGCCAGCGACTGTGTCCGCCACATTGCGGGCCTGCCTGACTTGGTCGGCCCCGAGGCCATCAAAGAATACATCGTGGCCTGCCGCACCGCCTGGCCTGACTGGAATAGCACCTCGGAGATGATAATTGCCGAAGGGGATAAGGTGATGTCCCGCTGGAGATGTATCGGCACACACCAGGGAACCGCGTGGGGCATTCCCCCTACTGGTAATAAGGCGAATTTTATAACGGATTGCATGTATCGCATCGTTGGTGGTAAGATCGTCGAGATGTGGGAAGTCACCGAAACGGCCTGCTGGCTGCAGATGGGCTTTAAATTAATTCCTCCGGGACAGTAGGCCGGGAAGTAATCCTGTAGTCTACCTTTCCGTTGAGGTAGGTTAAGAATCGTCAAAGTTGGTTGTCACAACATGGTCTAACACGGGGTTGCTGAATTCGCTGGCTTCGTCCAAATCGCCTCTTTTCTGCCGGCGACTTCGGCAACCCCGGAGTCATTACCTAACCAATAGTTCTTACTTCACTTTTGGGAATATTCAGGATTTTGTTCTAACCTCGGTTTTGTGAGGCGAAACGAAGACAGACACAAAGAAAGGAGGCGAAACAGAATTAATAGCGGACTCAGCCATGCGCTGAGTCACAAATCAGACAACGAGGGTCCCGATGAATCGGGACGAACGGAGTAGCGGAACTTTGCGTTCTGGCACTCTGAAGAGTGCCCGACCAGATTAGGTCGGTCGCCCTTTAGGGTGACGGGAGTGAAGCGAAGCGAAAGGAGGT
>Ga0315314_1000167_pt1 | contig 84886 bp, 77 predicted proteins | sample TDP9_MG_FD_203631 | JGI IMG/M metagenome (GOLD analysis project Ga0315314, IMG submission 203631) | Freshwater sediment microbial communities from Lake Towuti, South Sulawesi, Indonesia - TDP9 | ecosystem: Environmental > Aquatic > Freshwater > Lake > Sediment | place: Indonesia: South Sulawesi...
TCAATTTAACAATTTCGTTTTCCAGCTGCTTAATATATGCGTCCTTGTCCATAGAATCATTATCGGCCAAAGACAAAAGTTTACTAAAGTAATTCAATTACTCGAAATTGGGTGAACGCTTACCAAAATTCAAAATTAAGGAATTCGTTGCCCCCGCGTCTTCTTGTCGAAGACAAGAGCGGGGGCAACACCAAAATTTTGATTTTTAATTTTTGATTTTTTATTTGGTTTTGTCTGGCACAGAATTTGCACTAATTTACCAGGTTATGACCATCGTATGACTGTTTTTTGAGAATGGGGAGTAAAACTGATGACAACGGGAACAAACTCAGATTATTACCAGAGAGGTCTGGAATTGGCGGAAGCCGGCAAATATCAAGAAGCTCTTGCCTGTATTGAGGGACACCTTCGGACAGCACCAGACGATATGCAGGCGCTGAACGATGCGGGGGCAATCCTGCACTGCTTAGGCCGCTCAGATGAAGCTATCAAGCATTTGGTCCAAGCAAGGAACTTATCCGGCGGGGCGTGTGCGGAGATAGTCTGGAATTTAGTAGAAGCCTATCTTGCTGACGGCAGAGCCAGCGAAGCCACGCAGCTTTTCGATGATATGGAACGCCTCGGCATACTAAATGTGGACGTGCTTAACAGAACCGCCAATGTATTTTTGAACCAGGATAAGCTGGCTGACGCTATTGAAACATTGCTTCGCTCACTGAAGCTTTCGCCGGCGCAGGAAATTCTGCGGCCAATGATTGAAGTGATTCGCAGCAAAAGAGCCAAGATTGCTTTCTTCTGCAACTCAGCCGACCAGAGGCAGTCCCTTGCAGATATTTATGAATTTACCCAGCGGCGTTTCCTGGTGCAGCTTTTTGAAGGCCAAGGCACTGACCAGATGCACGAATTGATGAAATGGAGCGACATCTGCTGGTTTGAGGGCTGCACCGATATGGTGGTAGAAGCATCGAAACAGCCGAAGGCCTGCAAGAACATTGTTCGGCTGCATGGATTTGAGCAAGTCCCCGCTTTCGGGGGGATCGACTGGGTAAGCCAAGTTCGGTGGGAGAACATCGATATACTCATAACAGATGGCAATCCGTTTGTCAAAAACGCTCTGCTTCAAGAAATGCCTGATATTGAGAATCATACGTCGCTGATTACGGTTCCAAACGGGGTCAACCTCGATAAGTTCAAGTTCATTGATAGAGGACGCGGCAAGAATCTCGCCTGGATCGGCAGTCTGGATATGAGAAAGAATCCTATGTTTCTTCTGCAATGTATGCAAAAATTACACTACATCGATCCAGGCTATAAACTGTTTTTTGCCGGGACTTTTCAAAGCCTGATCTTGGAGCAGTATGTCAGGCATATGATCCAGCAACTTATGCTCACAGAGGTAGTTTTTTTTGACCCGCCTCTGGCGGGGCAGGATGATATAAATTCCTGGCTGCAGGATAAGCACTATATCATCTGCGGCAGTCTTGCAGAAAGTCAGGGTATGGGGCTTTTAGAAGGTATGGCCTGCGGATTAAAACCGGTTATCCACAATTTTCCCGGAGCAAGCCAAATATTCCCGTCTGAGTTTTTATTTAACATCTCTGAGGAATTCTGCGGGCAGATTCTCTCTGATACATACCAGCCGCAGCGTTATCGTAGATTTGTCGAAGAAAACTATCCACTGGAAAAACAGCTAAGCAAGGTCAACGATATTTTTACCCAACTCGAAGCTGGTAATTGGTTAAATGGTAAATGGTAATTACCAATTACCAATTTATGCGAGATATGAAATGCAAGATGCAAGATTTGGGCCGATGGTCAGCATACTCATCCCGACTTTCAACCGGCCCCGATATTTATCCGAGGCCCTGGCTAGCGCTTTGTACCAGAGTTATAGAAATCTGCAGGTCATTGTAGTGGCCGATGGAGGCCAAGATGTAAGCGATATAATTAATTCGTTTAGATCCGCCTCTGGCGGACGGTTAATATTCATCAACAGAAAAGAAAATCGCGGTAAGGCCTTTTCACTTAACCAAGCTCTTGCTCGGGCTGAAGGTAAATACATCGCCTATCTTGACGATGACGATATATATTATCCCAATCATATCGAAACGTTACTTAATGCCCTGGAGGAACAAACCGATTGCCAGGTTGCATATAGCGATTTGTATAAAACATATTGTAAGGTTATGCCGGACGGCAGCCGGCAGGTTCTAAGCAAAGTTGTTGAAATCAGTAGAGACTTTGATCGGTTCTTTATGCTGCACTTCAATCATGTGCTGCATGTATGCTTGATGCACCGCAGAGACCTGATTGAAAAAACCGGGCTTTATAATGAGCAGCTCAACGTACTAATCGATTGGGATATGACTCGGCGGCTGGTTTTCTTTTCGGATTTCTATCACGTACACGAAATCACAGGTGAATTTTATAGCCCCATTGGCGAGTGCGACAGGATATCAATCCAGCGACGAAAAGACCAAAGCGAATATCTCAGGAATGTTCTGGCGATACGAACTACAAGACCTGCTAAGCCCTGGCCAAAACTTGAGGATATGTCCATCATTTTTGTAACAGAGAGGCTTAATAAATATGCAGGGCAAACCATCGGCTCTATCTGGCGGCATACTTTCTATCCCTACAAGCTTTATCTGCCGCTGCCGCAAGCAGATTTTGCCAGACTCAACACCGATATGCCGAATGTAGTTTTTGTACCGGTTAATCCGCTGGACTCTCAAACCAAACAAATAGACGCAGCCCTGGCCCAGTGCGAGGGTAGGTATGTTACCATTGTACCGAGTGGCTTTCCCATAGACGAAATGTGGGTAGAGAATTCGCTCTATGCTCTGATTAATAGCTCGATGAGCAGCGAGGGATTTGAGTTGGAGGGTTCAACAGATGATTTCTGGGCGGTGGTAGTCAGAAAGGATGATTTGCAGTATGCCCGAAAATGCTTTCCAAGCCTAACGCTTCGGCAATCTCTAAAGGCGGCTGGAATCAGACTAAGACAACCAGATTTTGAGGAGCTGCCTTTTCAGTTTGACAATCTTCTTCAGCAAGCTCGGTTGGCCGAGCGAGACGGAAACTGGGCAGAGGCGGCCCAGATGTTTGAGTATATCGCCCAGCGATACCAAAACGAGCTGTGGATGAAAACCCTGGCTGCAAAGGCTTTTTATAAAGCTGGCGACCATACCAAAGCATCAAAGTTAAGCAGCGAAATTAATCAGCGGCGTCCCACGGTGGATACACTTTTATTGGAAGCGAAAGTCAGCAGAGAGGGGAAAAATTTCAACGCGGCTATCGAATTACTCAAAACAGCAGAGCAAATACTTGTCCGCCAGACGGATGGCGGACTTGTCGGAAAGACCGACCATTTTGTTAGTGCCGAGATAAATTGATAGGGAGTATCGAGAGATTTAAAAGGAAAAGGTTTACTATGGATGTAACGCAAAAAAATAGCGCGGACGAGCAAAATTATACCCAGCACTACGAGGTTTTGCAGGAAATGGGCGATTGTTACACTTCTATTGGTGATTACGCCCAGGCCCAACGCTACTATGAAAAAGCAGCGTCACTGGGGCCTGATGAGCCGGGGCCATACGTTGGGCTTGGTGTGGTCGCCTTGCAAAAAAATCTGCTCGACGATGCTGAAATAGCTTTTAGGGTCGCTTGCCGCCTGGGGCCTGACTGCGCCAAAGCCTATGCCGGCTTGGCTATGGTCTGTCAACAGAAAAAAGACTACCAGCAGGCATTTGAGCTGTATATGAAATCTCTTGAGCTGGACAGCGATAACATAACAGCACTTTTAGGACTGTTTCAGACCTCCTGTCAAATGGGAACATTTGCAAAGATTATTTATTATCTGGAGGTGTATTTGAACATGCACCCGGGTGACACCGCTGTTTCGTTCTCTCTGGCAGCACTTTATATGAGAGATGGGAGGCTTGAGCAGTCAAAAAAAATCCTGCTGGATATTTTAGCTCTCTCGCCGGCTAATCAAGATGCAGCTAATCTGCTGGAAGAAGTCGAGCACAATTTAGCGCAAGTGAGGCAAACAGGAGTTAAGACCCAATGAACCCCGTTAGAAATCCCATCCCGCTCGGAATTAAGAGGAACAATGTTCCTGGGATTTCTAACGGGGTGAACGAAAAGGCTGCAGTCCGAAAATTCGAAATTCCCACCGGCGGCGGGCACGCACATCTATTGGATGAGCTACAAAGTCTGTTAGAGGCGCAAATAGAGCTGGTTCATCAAGGCGGCGTCATCGATTCGGAGCGATTAAGCACTCAGGCCGGCAGGCTGGTGGAAAAAATCGCACAAGCAGGAATTCTTGAGCTGTCTGAATTTAAGAGCCGTCGAAACCGCTTGCAAAAACTATACCAAGAGCTGCACCTGGCTCTGTCCGTTCAGAAAGCTGACATCGCTGAAAAGCTAAGCCATGTTCGCAAAGGCAAGAAAATCATACAGATTTACCGCAAAAATATTTGATTATCAGGGCCATGCTAAATACAGAAGTACAGGTTGAAGCGGCGGTGCGTTGCTCGATTATCTTTTCTGCGGGCAACGATTCTTCAAGACTTAAAACATACCTGCTTTTTTTGCGCGAGGCGAAGTTACCGGAGAACTATGAACTTGTTGTCATTAACGACCAACATATGCAGTTTGACGAAAGCCAGTTAGGCGAGTTCCGACTATCTCTTAAGGTATTAAATGTTGATGGGCCGTTACAACAGCAGCAGTTATTCGACACAGGAGCAATGGCAGCAAAAGGTAAATTCTTGCTCTTTGTCAGGAGCCTGGGCAGCTTTGACAAACTGACATTGCAAGAGTCTATCCAAGAGCTTGAGAATTCTGGAGAGAATGTGAGTGTCTCGGCCAATGGGATTTTTGTGCTGGCCGAGAGGTCCCATTATACAAGTGTGGGAGGATTCGCAGGGCTGTTTAACCGTTTTGATCTGACCAAAGAAGAAGCGGTATTTATGGCATCTTGCCAAATAAGCCACTTTAGAAACCTTTATAACGAACCTGTCCTATTCAAATGCAGCCCTGGGACGTTTATTGATCCGGGGGTGATTATTGATTCACCAAAATCAGTGAAGATTGGTTCAAATTGCATTATTCGCAACGGTGTAGTTCTAAGGCCAGAAAGTGGGGAAATTATAATAGGGGACAACTGTGTGATAAACCATTATTGTGTGTTTCATGGAAGGGGAGGGATATATTTAGGTGATTGGACCATCGTCGCGCCACATTGTGGTTTTTATGCCCAAAATCATACTTATGAGAGCTTCGATGTCCCTATTACAAAACAACCAAGCACAGGAAAGGGCATTTATGTGATGGGGGATAACTGGATAGGTGGGCACTCAGTAATATGTGACGACGTTACCATTGGCAAAGGAGCCGTTATAGGGGCAAATTCTACAGTGACAAAATCGATACCGATGGCTTCGGTAGCTGTGGGGTCTCCTGCTAAAGCCATCAAAAAAAGATATTCAGGAGATTGGGATTTTCACAAACAAGAAAGGGCTGCTGCTAACGGTATGTCTGACGAAATAAATCAGCACGTTAGAGAAAGAGGAATGATACTCAAGGAACTGATAGATGCCCAAGACAATATCTTAGATGTTGGATGTGGGGAAGGAATCATAACCGCCATTCTCGCAGAAAAAGCCCGAAGTATAGTTGGTTGTGACTATTCGATTGAAGCTATTAACGTTGCTAAAAAGCATCATCCTCATATTGAGTTCATTTACTCAAATTCAACGAGTTTAGCATTTGATGATCAGTCTTTTGCAAAAGTAATACTTTCTGATGTTGTTGAACATTTAATGCCGGTTCAATTTATTAAAACGCTTTTACAGATGAATAGAGTATTGAAAGCAGAAGGGCAGGTTATATTAACTACACCTATTACTGGAAAAGGAAAGAACACCTCAACTTATGCCCATATATATGAATATTCTGAGAATGAGATACAGAAAATTCTCAGTGAGATATTTTGTAATGTTAAATTTATTAACAAGGAATTCGGGATTTTCGTTGCACATAAAGGGTTACAATAGTGACCAAGCCAGAAGATTCACTCGGCCATATATCACCTAATACGCCTTATAACTTCAGTGCAAAAGTGCGAAAAAGGATTTTGCTTACAACTTCTGCGGCTCCGGCTCAGTCGCCCTTTTCGACCAAGGAAAAAAGGCCGCCCATCGGCATCGGTTTTTTGATTTCCGTGTTGCGTAACGCTGGACACGAAGTGTTTTTCATAGACAACTATTTACAACCAAGCGACTTCCTGCAGACAGATCACTTGCAGAAAAACCGAATAGATTATGTTGGTATTTATGCAAATACAATTTGTTTTCGCGATACATTTCAAATGTTACATAAATTGGAGCATCTAAGAAATACCGGCCAATGGGGTGGAAAGATAATCGTAGGAGGGCCTCATACCACTGTAGCTCCGGATACGATCCCCGATTTTGTCGATTATGTGGTGCAGGGAGAAGGAGAACACGCGATTGTCGATATTGTAGATGGCAAGGTCACCGATAGGATTGTTAGATATCCTCGGATAGAAAATCTGGATGGGCTGCCCATGCCAGCGTGGGATTATTTTGTCGATTTACCATACACTTGGAGCGTAGATTTTTTTGAGGATAAACCTGTATTTACCATGAACACCAGCCGGGGCTGCCCATTTCAATGCACATTCTGCTCGGTAGGGGCAATCTGGGGTAAGAAATATACATATTTCAGTGCAGAACGGATTGTATCTGACATTGAATATCTTATTGAGCATTATGGAGCAAGAGGAATTTATTTCCGAGAGGATAATTTTACTCTTAACCAGACAAGATTGAGAAAGTTCTGTAATCTTCTTATAGAAAGAGCAATAAAAATACCCTGGGTTTGCGAATCGAGAGTCTCTAATCTTAGTAGAGACCTTGTAGAATTGATGTCCCGCGCCGGCGCAAAAGGATTTTATTTTGGCGTAGAAAGTGGTTCTCAACGGATACTGGATTTCTTGCGCAAAGATATTACCGTTGAGCAAATTAAAAATGCTTTTAAGTGGTGCCAGGAATTTAATATTAAAACTGCAGCGAGTGTTATTGTAGGCGTGCCGGGTGAGACAGACTTGGACCTACGGCAAACGCATGAATTATTAAGAAAGATTGTACCTACGGTAACCTGGTTTAATGTGTTCGTTGGCATACCAGACAGCGAATTATATTGCCTGGCGTTAAATAACAGGCTGTATCAATATATCGATGACCGAGGCCTGGTTTACTTGCAGGAACATAATAGTAATGTCGACCGTTATTACGGTGGCAGTTGGAACGCATATATACCTGACAAAGAACAAAACAAAGACTGGACTAACAGGCCTCAAGTAAGTGTCTTGCTTTGCGTTTACAACGGTGCAAGATTTATCGCTGAAGCGCTCAAAAGTATATACAACCAGACATATCAGGATTTTGAGCTGATCGTAGTCGATGATGGGAGCATCGACAGCACGCCGAATATCCTGATGGACATGAAAGATTCAAGAACCTTCATTTATAGAAACGCTGAGAACCAAGGCTTGACTAAGTCTCTGAACATCGGCCTGAAGCTGTGCAGAGGCGATTATATTGCCCGCATGGACGCAGATGATATTTCTCACCCCCAACGATTTGAAAAGCAAGTAAGATTTTTGGCTGAGAATCCGGAATGCTTGGCTGTCGGCTGCTGGTGCAACTGGATTGATTCTAGCGGCAAAACCTACGGCAGTTGGGAGCCTCCAACAAGTTATGAGAATATTAAAAAGAAATTGTTAGTTAATAATAGCCTTGCCCATGGTTCGGTGATGCTACGAAGATCCTCTCTGCTGGAAATTGGAGGATATAACGAAAAATATATATATGCTCAGGACTACGACTTGTGGTTGCGGCTATCCGAATTCGGAGAAATACGAAACATACCAGAGCATTTATATAACTTAAGATCTTGGACAGAGGCTGTTTCTTCCGCAAGAAAGAAACAGCAGGATGGATGCGCTGAGCTTGCACGGCAAGAAGCGCTGCAAAGGAAAAATATACAAATGTCCAGAACGACTTGCGGTGTGTCCTCAAGTCCCCAAGTCTCTGTCGTTTTGACTACTTACGACAGACCAAAGTTGCTGGAAAAGATTCTTAGCGGTTTTGCTAATCAAACGGCTCGTCGAGAAGATTTTGAAGTTATCATTGTCGATGATGGCTCCGAGCCGCCTGTGAAGGAAGTTGTCCAGAAGTTCTCCGGTCAGATAAATACGGTGTATCTTTATCAGCCCAATAGCGGCCTTGCCGCTGCACGCAACAATGGCATAAGGGCAGCCAGAGGACAAATCGTGCTCTTTAGTGATGATGACGATATGCCAGGGCCCGAATTGATAGCCCAGCACCTGCGCAGCCATCGACAAAATCCTGATGAGCGAATAGCCGTGCTGGGGCATCTGGACTGGCATAAGGACCTGCAAGTAACTCCATTGATGCATTACATTACCCACATAGGCGGTGAATACTTTGGATACGATAGGCTGCAGGATGGCCAGTTCTATGATGTATGGAAATGGTGGGGAGGCTTGATTTCAGCAAAGCTATCGCTGCTGCGAAGCGTTGAAGGTCCGTTTGACATAGGCCTGCGCTTCGGATATGAAGATACTGAACTGGCGTGTCGTCTGCTGCACAAAGATGTCAAAGTTTTATATAACGCCAGAGCCAGGAGTTTCATTCTAAGAGCCGTTGATTTTGAAAGCTTTTGCAAACGCCGTTTTCTGCAGGGCCAGGCACTATATCGCGTGGCGTCTTTGCACCCGGAAATAATTATTCCTCGGTACCAATTGCATGATGCGGCTAATCTATATTACACCAAGTACGCGCCATTTCTTGACGATTGGACGAGCAAGGTAATTAGATTTGAAGCGTTGCTAAATAGCGAATCCCGCTTGCAGCGTCCGGATATTGATAGGTATTTGAGGTCACTTTATATTGTTTATCAGCAGTGCTTTATAGGTTATTGGCTGAAGGGATACGTAGAGCAGTTCGAAAAATCGAAATTCGAAACTTGTCCCGAGCGAAGTCGAGGGATTCGAAACATGTCCCGAGCAAGGTCGAGGGATTCGAAATTCCCGCCGGCTGCGGGCAGGCCTTTGAGAATCGCTATGGTAAGCACTAATACGCCGGGGTTCGACGTGGGTAGTTCCAACTTGAGGATTTACCACATATTGAAAATTCTGGTAAGCTCGGGACATAAGATTGACTACTTATATTTCAGCCGATATCGAGATGACAGCAGATACAGAGCGGCTTTTGATGGCGCGATCAATTTTATCAAGGTCCTGGGAACCGTAAACAGCTTTAGCGACTACTTGCACTTCAATAAAGTGGAAAAATTAGATTGTGTGTGGATAACAAATTTGTGGTCGGTCGATTATTTGGAATGGGCTTTCCAGCTTACACAGTGGCTGGCGCACTATCATCCACAAACGATGGTTTTCATCGACACTATGGATTTCCACTACAAAAAACTCATGCGGAAATTCAACGTAACCGGCGACAATAATGACCTTCTAAATGCTAACCGATTCCTGGAGGTCGAAAAAAAGCTCTATCCATCGGCTGATGTGGTGCTTACAGTCACCGAAGTTGAGAAACGTGATATACTTGAGACTATCGGCTCGGACTGCAACGTAGGCGTGATTCCGAATATTCACAGGATATTCACACAGCAGCCTAACTTACAGCAAAGAGAACATATCTGTTTTTTGGGGTCTTTTTATATCAGCCACAATGCTGATGCCGTGAAATGGTTTCGCAAAGAGGTCTGGCCGCTTATCGTGGAAAAGGCCCCACAAGTCGAATTCCACATATTAGGTTTTGATAACGAAAAGTTCAAAGATGAGCTCGGAGACAATCCAAATGTAAAGGTAATAGGGTATGTGGAAGATGCTGAATCGGCTGTTGCTAACTATAGATTATTTGTTTGCCCGATGACCTATGGGGCTGGTATGAAGGGTAAACTCGGCACAGCAGCCGCAGCAGGAACCCCTATTGTCACTACCTCCATCGGAGCGGAAGGATTCGACTTTGTTGATGGTCAGGATTGCTTTATTGCTGATGAGCCCCAGGATTTTGCCGACAAGTGTCTGCGTCTATTGAGTGAGGATTCTCTCTGGAGCCAGTTCAGTACAAAAGCAAAGGCTATGGTCGCCGAGAAATTCAGCATTGAAGCGGTAACTGAGAAAATACAGGCTCTCTTACAGCGAGTCACAAGGGTCAGCGAACGAGAATTTCCAATTTCCAATTTCCAATTTCCAATTTCAACACCAGGAACTGCAAAGGTTTCCATAATTACATCCTGTTATAACTGCGAAAAATTTCTGCCGGAATGTCTCGACAGCATCAGAAATCAAACTATGCCTCAGTGGGAACTATTTCTGCTGGATGACGGCAGCACGGACGGCACAAGAAGTATAATCGAACAGTACAGCCGAATGGATCAAAGAATAGAGCCTTATTATTTCCAGGATAACAAAGGCCCTTACCTGCGAAGGAATTTTGCCATTGAGCGGGCCAATTCTGATTTTATCGTAATACAGGATGTGGATGATATTATGTCCCCATCTAAGCTGCAAGTTCTATACCGCCAGATAAATAGTGATAATCGCCTGGGTATTGTAGGTGCCTTTTACTACATTTTTCTCGATGAGTTTCGAGGGCTGAAATACACCGACCCAGTTGAGCTGCCGACCGAACACAGCGATATTATTGACAGACAATCGTCTTGGCAGAACTCAATAACTCATGGCTCAGCCATTATTCGCAAAACGCTCTTTGATGCTATCGGTCCATATGATGAAAATCCGTTCGCCTCAGATTCATTTTGGCTGGTTAAGGCGGCTGAATACGCAAAATATTGCACCGATGTAAAATTTAAGAATATCCCAGAGTACTTGACTTTTGTGAGGGTGCATCATAACTCACAAACAGGGCTTCTGCCTCTTTGGGACCAGCGTAGTAGAAGATTTCGATACCGTTGTTATTGTGAATGTAAGCTGAAAAAAATACGGCCGAGGCTTGCCAAGTTGTCACAGACGGATTTAAGGAATGAGCTGAGAAACTGTGTATGTTCCGATTTTCTTGAAAGATTCAACCACGATATTATTCGATGGGAAAGCGTTCCGCTGGATAACAATGTTATCCAGCAACTGCTGGGCAATTCCGTTTGGTTGTTTAACCAATCCTTTTACGTAAGCTGTATAAGTATGCTCCGCGGAATTGAGCAGATGCAGCCTAATATTGAAACCAGGTTCAGAAATTATGATCTTCTAAGAGCCATGGCCCTTTTTGCGCTAGATACGAAAAAGCAAAGCCTTATGTATCTAAATAGAGAAATACAAAATCACAATAACCTTGCTGCGAAGCAGTTTATCTCTGATTATTTTGAAAAACGATTGAGGACAGATGTTCAGAAATGGTGTGCAGAAAATAGCGACCTTTATGACCTTCGGTTGATTGATTCTAAGATAGTCTGCCAGACTGTTGGCCCACACCGATGACATAAATACAGGATAAATATTTAAGTAGAGGCATCTTTTGACGATAACAGCTATGTAGGGTGGGCTATGCCCACCATTTCTTTGTTGGTGTGCGGAGCACACCCTACTAAAAACTCAAAACTGATATGTGAGGCGAATAAATGTCGGATTTGCGTCTTCCAGGCCTTTTAACAGGGATAGATACAAATACGCTGATCGCTCAACTGATGGCTGTTGAACGACGTACACTAAATATGTACGAGCAGCGTAAAAGCCTTTGGGACGAAAGAAAAGATGCCTTGAGCACCTTAGAGACCAAGCTGGATACCTTAAGAAGCACGCTTCGCACTCTTTCCGACGCCCAGGAACTGCGTGCTTTTACCATCGCCTCCAGCGACAGCGATGTATTGACTGCTGAAGCCTCATATAACGCTTTTGAAGGTAATCACACCGTTGTAATAAACCAGTTGGCTACTGCCGAGCGATGGGTTCACACCAATGGACTCGAATACGCCGAGGATTACGTGGGAGCCGGCACTTTCATTTATTCCTACAACCACAAAGAAACAGTTATAACGACCACTGCAACTACAACGCTGGAAGACCTGGTCGGCTTAATCAATAATGATGCGAACAATCCCGGCGTCACAGCAAACCTGCTATACTATAATGATGCTTATCATCTGGTGCTAAATGGCAACGACGCTGGCTCTGATTATAAAATCGCCATCAACGCAAGTAATACGCAGGTTGTGGAGGCTCAATCTGCTTTTACGGTCAACAACGATAATGCCACCCTCGGCTCCAAGATTGTAGAGCTGGACCAGTTCAGTGGTACACTTGCCGGAGGTGAGAAGATTACCATAACTGGCAAAGACCATAATGGTAATGCTATAAGCGGAGAGATTAGTATTACCGGCAATACCAAGCTAACCCACCTCATTTCAGAAATCAACGATGCCTTCGACGGTCGGGCCATAGCAACATTAGTCAACGGCGAAATACGCCTTACAGACTGCACATGCGGCAGCAGTCAGATGCAACTTACCTTGACGTATGACCCTGGCTCCGGCTCAACAACCTTGGATATTCCAACCATAAGTCAATCAACGCAAGGCGGGAGCACAACAGCCAACCTTACAGGTTTTGCGGAGGCGGACTTTACTGAAACCCAATCAGCGCAGGATTCAAAGCTCAAGGTGGATGGTTTCCCTTCGACCTCGGCAGTTGCCGAGGTGCAAAACCTCGCGAAAACGACCATAGCGACCGCTGGCACGTTTACCTTGACTTACGATGGATATACAACCGCAGCCATCGCCTATAATGCTACCTTAGCTCAGATTCGCACTGCGCTTGAAGATTTGCCAAACCTTGACGCCGGCGATATAACGGTGAGCGGTAATAGATTGAGCGAGACTGGTGACACGATATTTACGTTTAGCAATACTTTGGGTGACGTTAGCCTGCTTTCTATCAACCCCAGTAACCTTACTCCCTCAGCTAATTCCAATTATACGATGACTGAATTCACAAAAGGCAACGACGGCTATATCCGCAGAAGCTCTAACACGGTGGATAATGTTATCAGCGGTGTGACACTGCACTTGCACGATACGACCGATTCCAGCGGAGAGGAAATAACCCTGACCAGGGACATCGAATCAGTCAAAGAAAAACTAAATTCTATGGTTGACGCCTATAACGCTGCTGCGGTCTATATTCAGGAAAAGACCGGCTATAACGATGTTCTGAAAACGGCCGGTGTATTAATGGGGGATTACATCGTTTCAACCCTCCGCAATCAGCTTCGTACGCCGCTTATCGCCCAAACCAGCGGGTTTGTCCAGGACATTGACACGCATCTGATGCCAGGCCACATCGGCCTGGAACTCGATAGAGACGGGGTATTGAGTCTGGACACAAATATCTTCGGCCAGGCCTTAGCTGAGGATTATATGGGTGTCCTTGCCATAATCGGAGCTGACAAAACCGGCAGCAGTAATAGTAATATTGTCAAGTTTTACGGCGCAAGCAGCAATTATACTACAGCAGGTACTTATAACGTTCAGGTGGTGGTAAGTGGCGGAGCGATCACCAGCGCCAGAATCAAACTTTCAACCGAATCCACATACCGAGATGCCGCCTATAGCGGTAATATTGTCACCGGAGATAGCTCCTTCGATGACAATGGCGATCCTATATATCCGGAGAATGGCCTTCAACTAAGCGTTGATTTAAGCCAGGCCAGCACTTTCACCGCGACGGTCAGGGTCAAACAGGGCTTTGCCGGCGCCATTGAAGATGCTCTGGATAAAATGCTCAAGGTAACGACCGGCTCACTCCAAATCGATCAGGAATATGTAGCCGACACCATTGAGGGTCTGCAGGAAAGAATCGAGCTGGAAGAATCCCGCCTGACTCAAAGAGAGGCCAGGTTGGTGGACCGTTTTGCCCGCTTGGAGCGAACCTTAGCGTTATTGCAGAGCCAGATGGCTGCCTTGGGTTTCAGTACAGCATAGTTTAGCCGTCGCCGGTACGGCGACGTTTAACGATTTCTTTTTCTCTGGCGCAGCCGATAAATCAAAGCCAGCACCTCAGCTACTGCCACGTATAGAGTTTCTGGAATAGGGCTGCCGGGCTCCACCGTGGAATATATTGTTCTTGCCAGTGCCGGCCTTCTGACGATAGGCACGCCGTATGCCCGTCCAATTGCGGTGATTTTTTCTGCCAGATAATCTGCTCCTTTTGCCAGAAGCAGCGGCGCTTCCATGGTCTTGGCCTGGTAACGTAGTGCCACCGCCACGTGTGTGGGGTTGACCAGAATTACGTCAGCCTTGGGCACTTCCTGCAAAAAGCGTTTCATAGACATCGCCAGTTGAATCCTGCGAATTCGGATTTTAAGCTCCGGCGAACCTTCTGTGTCCCTGCGTTCTTGTTTGACTTCCTGCCGCGTCATCTTCAGTTCCTGAAGGTACTTCCATTTCTGGTAAAAGGCATCAGATAGGCTTATAACCAGTAACACAAGACAGGTGCGTACACATAATCCAAATATTATTTTGGCGATAGCGGCGATTATCTGCGCCGTTTCGCCCCATCGAAGTGTAGCGAACATATCGAGCTTGCTGCGAATATACAGCCAGACAACGATAGAGATACAAAACAATTTTGCGATGGATGTGAGCAGGTGTATTAGTGAGCGATGGTCAAAAAGTTTTTCCAGACCTTTTGCCGGATTTATCGCACTCCATGTCAATTGGATGGCAGCGGGAGCGAAATTAAAGCCGCTGATAGCAACCCCAGCCGCAATTGCCGCTGCTAAAAGTGCCGCCAGAATGGGGCTGATAATGAGAATTGAATCGATGACTTTGGCATTGATAAAGTGAATAAATGTTCTACTATCAGCAAAAATATTAGCTTGGCCTGATAGGCCAAGTTTGATTTTCACGGTGAACCATTGCAGCAGACTCGGTGCCAAAAAAGCCACCATTAACACCAGCATGCAAAGTGTCACCGTTGACGCCAGCTCTTGGCTTTGTGGAACCTGGCCTTTCTCTCGGGCCTTTTGCAACCTGCGTGGTGTTGGTTGTTCTGTCTTTTCAGTGGCCGGCTGCTCCGGCATAATCTGAACCCAATGAAGTTGATTAGTGAATTAGTTGATTAGTTAATTGGTTAATCCGCTAATTCACTAATTCGCTAATTAACTAATTAACTACTCACAAAGGCAGCAATTTGGCCATCCAGTCAGCCAATTCTGCTACAAATCCGTTGATAAATGGCAAGAATATTGCGGCCATTAACAATCCCAGTCCTACACGCAACGGCATACTTATAAACCAAATATCCATTTCCGGGACGATGCGTGCTAACACTGCTAATACGACCAATAACAACAAAAATGCTGCCAACATCGGTGCAGCTAATCTTAAACTGGCTAAAAACATTGCTGAACCAGCTTTAATTACGCCGCTGGCCAAAACCGATATTGTGGGGATACTTCCAGCAGGAAAGACCTCGTAGCTTTTTGAGATAATCAATAAGAACAAATGGTGGCCATTGGCGCTTAGAAACAAAATTATAAATAGCATCTCTAATAAGCTACCGAAAGACTCAGTTTCCTCACCGGTTAAAGGGTCCAAAATCTGTGCCATAGTTAAACCCATTTCCCCTTCGATAATCCTTCCGGCCAATTGAATCACGGAAAATATACAAACGATAATTAACCCCAGCGCCAATCCGTATGTGGCTTCATTAGCAATCAGCAATATCGCCCCGCACCAATTGAGCTGGAGACTATGGGGCCAGCTCATTCGTTGGGTTGGAACCTGCGCAGAAGGCAATTGGTGCGGGGTTATAATCGAGAAGAAAATCGCCAATAGCATGGTCACCGCTACTTTGATCCTAAGCGGAATGGTTTTCCAGCCGAAAACAGGAAGCAGCATAAAAAACGCTGAAATCCTGGTCAGCACCATTGCAAAACCGAGTAGTTTTTCAGACATCAGTTCCATATAAGTGCCTAAAGTGACAGCTTTGCTGTCATTCTGAGCGCAGCGAAGAATCTGCTTTTCGTTGACCAGATCCTTCGGCTCCGCCTCAGGATGACACATAAGTGTCACTTTAGTCAATTCAGTGCCCGATATTTTGGATATGACCAAAAATTTCGTTGGCAAATCTGAGCGTAGTCTGGAGCATCCAGCCGCCAAAAAGCAATATGACAGCACCTACAGCCAGGAGCTTAGGGACTATCGTTAAGGTCATATCTCGTATGGAAGTGACCGCCTGCAGCAGTGTCACCGTTACGCCTACAACGGCGCAGGTTATCAGAATCGGGGCAGCTAAAAGCAAAGCCGTCTCGAGAGTGTGTCGTCCCAAATAAAGAGCGAAACTACTGTCCATAATTTGTATCTCCTATCTCGTATCACGATTCACGAGATACGCTCGGTTACTTGAAGCCTAAACTAAGGCTTTTCGCCAACAGTCCCCATCCATCAACCAGAATGAATAGTATCAGCTTGAAAGGCAGTGAAATCATCATAGGTGGCAGCATTATCATGCCCGCACTAATCAAAACACCGGCAATAACCATATCCACCAATAAGAAAGGTATAAACAAAAGACAACCCATCTCAAAAGCTGTGCGAAATTCACTGATAATGAACGCTGGAATTACAATATGCAAAGCGATATCCATAGGCTTGGCGGGAGGCTCTACCTTGGCCATCTGTACAAAAAGAGCCAGATCAGCTTCTCGGCTCTGGCGGAGCATGAATTCCTTGATACAATCGCCGGCTCGCAATCCTGCTGTTGCAAAATCAATCTTGTCCGCAAGATAAGGCTCAATTGCGACACTATTGATCTTGGAATATGTTGGGGCCATCGTATATAGCGTCAGGAATAATGCCAGACCTATAATAGCGATGGTAGGCGGTATGGTCTGTGTAGTCAAAGCCCGGCGAACGAAAGATAAGACAATGACTATTCGTGTAAACGAAGTCGTCATTACCAACAAGCTGGGCAAAATCGCCAGGCCCGTAAAGATGATTACCAGCTTTACCGGCGTCGACCAGTCTTTGCCTTTTGCTTCCTTGGTGGTGGCCTTATCAAAAACTTGCATCAAATCGCTGAGGCTTGGAATCGTATTTGTGGGCGCATTCTTTGGGGAAGCATTGGCAGAAATTCCGACTTTATTGTTAGCCTGTCCGAAGGATAAGCTGTCCGGTATAAATAGCACAAAGACCAGAAATAGAGGACAGATGACAGAGGACGGATTACAGAGGAAGGATGACAGAGGACAGAATTTCGGTCTTCTGCCTTCTGTCTTCCATATTCCGTCTTCTGCCTTCTGTCTTCTGTCTTCTGTTCTAACCATTTATATCCTTTACATTCTCGATTCTTGATTCTCGATACTCAATTCCTGGCGAGTATCCAGTATCGAGCATCGAGCATCGAGCTCAGCTAACATAGTAATATTCTCATTTGTGCTGCCTATAAGAAGCCTTTGATTGTCTATTTCGATCAGATGTATTGCTTTTCTTGGTCCCAGGTGGGCCGTTTCCAGGATGCGAATTTGTTTGCCGGGCAAGTTGGTAAGGCCTGGCAGAAGCTTCCGGCAGGTTACAATTGCCGCTACGCCCAGAGCAATGACCAGCAGAACTGCAAGCATCGTCTTAAAGAAAAGCTCTCGGCCTGTGGCCGGCAAGTCAGAAGACAGAAGGCAGAAGACAGAAGGCAGAAGTCTGTCCTCTGTTTTCTGTTCTCTGTTTTCTGTTTGCGAGCCTTCGACCAACTCAGTTGAGGCGATCGGTCTCGCCGAGAGTGCAATAAATCCACCGCTGACCAACGCAACTGCTGCAAGAAACGCCACCACTCTTTTCCTATTTCCTGTCACGTTTTTTTTGTTGATTAGTAGGGTGGGCTGTGCCCACCATTTCTTTTCTGGTGTGCGGAGCACACCCTACGAGCTAATTCTCTAATTCACTAATTTCTTTCGTGCAAATAGCGTGCCGAAACGCTGAAATGGGGCAAAATAATAATGCCTAACTGCAGGGCAAAACTCCAGCAAAAGAAAGTGTCTAAAGTGAGCTAAAGTGCCTAAAGTGAGCTAAAATGCGGTTTTCGTTTATCGGTTGCGATACTCATATCGTTTATCGTCATACGTTAAGCGGAACCGTGACGAGCCGCGCAACCACAACCGTTAAAAGAATTTTAGGCACTTTAGGCACTCCAAACTTTAGGCACTTCAGTAGACTGTCCAAAAACTTGACGTGTGAAAATCAATCAGATGCCTTCAGCACAGCGATTAGGATCTGCCCGCCATAGGCGGGTCTGGAAATTGGACTATCTTGGCCTACCCAATCTCCTCCGGGTCCTGCTCCCCACCAATAGATACGCCATGATGGCCGTGTGGCATCCGTTGGTAATTGGTAATTGGTGATTGGTAATTGGTAATTATTTAACCAGTTACCAGTTACCAATTTCCAGTTTTCGTCTAACGCAGATTGTAAGAAATCCGCCGCTGCTTGGGCCCTGCGGGCCGAGAGCAGCCACTGCTGTTTTTCGGGTAGTTGCTCATCGGCCAAGCCGAGCACATAAAGCATGCTGGTTTTGGGATCGGCGTTTTGTTGTAAACCCAAGCAAAATTCCGTTAGAAATCTCTTTGCCGATTCGTCTAATATCGCCTCCTGCGGTGAAAACCGAATGTTTGTTATTGAAAAATTCGTTCTTCCTGCAACTATTTGGGCAGGCATAGCGGTCATCGACCGGTTGACTTTTTCAAATACCCGTCGAATTTCTTCTTCCTTTGCATCTATGGTCCTACCTTCGGACAACTCCCCAGGGCCAGCTATGAAATATTTGATTTTAACGTTTCCAAAATCCGGGCCCTCTTTAAATCCAAATCCACGTTTGACCGACTCCAGATATGTTGACGCCTGACCCTGATCGAATAAGGTCTCATCCCGAATATGACCCATACTCATCAGCAAGACAAAAAAGGTCAGCAGATTTGTTGTCATATCCGAGAATGTAATGACCCATATTGGGACCTGATAAGGTTCTTCGGCTATTTTTTTATGGCTCACTTGTATATGCTCCGTTCCAGTAGGATAATCTCAAGCGTCCGTTCATTCGAAAATTCGAGATTTGCAAGGGTGGTTGCCGAGGAGATGCTGAATCGCTTTTTATCAAGGCCTCGTTTTGTTGTCAGGTATTCTATCACTGCCCACGCTCGCTGTAGGCCAAGTTGGTCACCGCTTTGATTGTCCAAAGTATGTTCACTGATAACCACTCGGCTGGGTACTTCCTTCAGGAATAATGCTACGGTCGCGAGCGTTTTTTTGCCATCGGATGAAATGGCGGTTCCTTTGCCCCAGAATATGTCTTCTGAATCTATCAAAAATACCTTGCGACCACGGAAATCAGCCGGTTCTGTTTCCTGTTCTAAATTGTCCTGTGGCCCTCTTGCCGGGGTGGGTTTCTCGCTACCTTCTGCATGGGCTTCTACCGGCATAATCTGGGTAGTTGGCAAAAAGGCACTCTTATCCATCTCTGCTTTGGCCAGTGTAAAAGAAATCCCAATCCCTGGTAGGATTCGGCGGAAGACATCGCCCAAATTTGTCAGGACATTCGTATCAAAGGATGAGAACGTTACCAGCAGCACAAAGAACGTCAAGAGCAGATTCATACAGTCGCTGAAGGTCACCATCCATATTGGTGCGCTTGGCCCTGCCTCATCTTGTCGTTGTTTTCTTTCTTGTCCCATTATACGTTAGCTTTTACTGTCTCGCGTTTTTTCTGCGAGACGAACACCTGCAATTTCTCTCGAACGGTCCTTGGGTTTGAGCCTTGTGAAATAGCACAGATTCCTTCGATAATCATTTCCATAGCGATGGTTTCTGCTTTGGAATAAAGGCCGAGTTTTCCAGCCAGCGGAAGGAAAAGTAAGTTGGCGACTATCGCCCCATAGAAAGTTGTGATAAGCGCCACTGCCATTCCGGCTCCGATTTGGTCTGGTGAATTTAGGTTCCGCAGCATTTGAACGAGGCCGATAAGGGTGCCTATCATTCCAAAAGCAGGGGCGGCACTGCCCATAAATTCGAGTATCTTTTTGCCATTTGCATGGCGTTCCTGAAGATACTGGATTTCCATAGACATAAATTCTCTGATCTCCTCCGACTTCTGCCCATCGACCAACATCTGCAATCCCTTAGCCAAGAACGTATTGTTTGCCTTATTAATCTCCTGTTCTAAGGCCAAAGCACCATCACGCCTGTTGACAGCAGCGTAGTTAACCATTTTCTGAATTAGTTCGGAGGGGGTTGGTATCTTGGTGACAATCGTTTTTTTGACTACAGAGAATATCCCCAAGAACTGTGGCAGTGAGAAATGTATAAGCGTAGCGCACAGCATTCCACCTATAGTAATTGCTACCGAAGGCATGTCCCAAAATATTCGCATACTGCCACCAAGAAGCATGGCCCACCCGATAACTATAAAACCGAAGATTACTCCTATTATCGTTGCAATATCCATAAGCTATTTTTCTTCTGCTATCTGTTTCAGCTTCCCGCACAGTACCGCTGCAAGTTGCGGCTCAGAATTGACCAGCTCAGCTAACACCTTCGCCTTGGTTCTTTCAGTCATATAGTGCAGGATCTTAACTGCATCATCCATGTTGCTATCACGCAGTGTGGCTTTCACTGCTGCGTGGCCAGGGTCTGCACTTTGAGCTTGGCTTTTGCACATATTGGTCAATATTTTGCCGGCACTGGAAGAATCCATCTTGTCATACGCAGATGCTATTTTTACTAAGTTAGCCTTTTCAGCTTGGGCAATCTCAACCCTGCTACTGGCCAGCTTATCTCGCTCGCTTTTGAGACTGGCAACAATGGAAGCCAGTTCGACTCGTAGGGTATTTAGGTTTTCGATGTCCTTTTTTAAGGTTTCTTGTACCATTTGCAGCCTCTGTTCCTGCGTTTGGAGGCTTTGCAGCTTGTCGTTATATTCTTTGATCTTTTCCTGAACTTCATAGACAAGATTCTTGAGCTGTTTTTCCGTCATAGTTTTTTTCATTGTGCCATCGCTAGCGCCGGCGATAGTCATTGTACCGACTTCTGGCTGCGACAACGCAAGCTCAGCCCCGCCCAGCGCCGGGCGGGGTACGGGTTGATTCGGCTCAGCAAGTTGACTTGTTGGAGATGGTTTTGTCAGTCGTGCAAAGACAAATGCACCTGCAAAGCTTACAAGACCTGCTGCTGCCATCATTATTATGTATTTCTTGTTCACTACTATTCTCCTATAAGCGTCGCTCGTCGCTCGTCGCTCGGGTCACGGGTAACGGGCGACGGGCGAACCGAATTGTAGAGCCTTCGTCCAATTCTTTTTGCTCGAGTTTTTCTTGTTCCTTGATAAACCGTTTTTTAGCCTCGGCTCGTAATCTTTCCAACCCTTCTTTAAACTGCCTGGCCTTTACAACCTCAGCAATTTTGGCCCTTTGTTGTATTTCAAGCTTACTTATTTGGTCTTTGAGCTTTTTAATCTGCTCATCACTGGCTGCAGAATATTTCAAAAAAAACTCTTGCTGGCCTAATCGCTTCGCAGGCAAATCCTGCGCTATAGCCAATGCTATGTTCCGCAGTATCCTCTGCTGTGTAAGTAGTTGTCCTCGTGCTTGCGCCAGTTTTTCTGTTATTTCTAATAATTCAGCTGTTTTTTTCTGTTCCTGCTTGGCCTTGATGTCGAGAACACGCTGCAGCCGCCACACGAATCGTTTCATTTAACTTCCAGAATTGGTAACTGGAAATTGGTAAATGGTAATTGGCCGTTGGTAATCGGTAACTGGAAACTGGTAATTTGTAATTACCAATAACCAATAACCAATAACCAATTACCATTTACCAATTACCGATTACCAACAGTTAACAGTGCATCCCACGAGCGGGTAATATCGGTCAGCCGTTTCACAGTTTCCTCGAAACTTGTTCTTTGGCGAATAGGCTGAATAAGATAGTCTCTTACCTTATCAATCAGGCTAATCGCACCATCAATACGCCGATTGGCCCCCGGCGAAAATGCGCCGATATTTATCAAATCTTCAGCATCCGCATAAGTAGCATATATTTCCTTGAGCTTGATAGCGGAAGCGGCGTGCTCTTTGCTGGTCACAGCAGGCATCAATCGGCTGACACTTTGCAAAATATCTACCGCAGGATAATGCCCTCTGTCGGCTAACTTTCTCGACAGCACAATGTGCCCGTCTAATAAGCTTCTGGCGCTATCAGCCACTGGGTCAGCTAAATCGTCGTTCTCTACCAGGACCGTTATGATTCCTGTAATGCTGCCATTTTCGGCGCAGCCAAGACGTTCAATGAGTCTGGGCATCAGCGAAAAAACGCTCGGCGGGTAGCCCTTTGTAGCTGGTGGTTCACCCGCAGCAAGCCCTATTTCGCGCTGGGCCTGAGCGAAACGCGTAAGCGAATCCATCATAAACAAAACATTCTCCCCTTTGTCTCTGAAGTATTCCGCAATTGTAACCGCTACAAACGCTGCCTTTACCCGCTGGACGGGGGGCGAATCCGACGTAGCGACCACCACCACGCTGCGAGACAGACCCTCTTCACCCAGGTCTTCTTCGAGGAATTCACGGACCTCTCGGCCACGCTCTCCTATCAGTGCCACCACATTAATCCGCCCATGGCGGACCTCACTGGAATTGGCGATATCGCCAAGAAGCACGCTTTTTCCCACGCCGCTACCCGAGAAAATGCCTACTCGCTGACCGCAACCTGTCGTTAATACCCCGTCTATCGACCTGATGCCTAAAACTAAAGGTTCGGTGATTTTTTCTCGGCTCAATGGGGGGGGACTACTTACATCTAATGCCTTCATATCCATCCCTACTAAAGGCCCTTTATTGTCGATAGGCTCTGCCAATCCGTTTATTACTCTACCTAAGATAGCTTCGCTTAAAGTAATATAGCGCGGCGTAGTCCGTGCAGTTACCATATCACCTGACGATATGCCCTCTATATGCTCTAATGGCAGCAAAATAAGCACGTCCCGAGCGCAGCCGAGGGAATGGTCGTTACGGAAGCCTACCACTTCAGCTAACACGCGTCGGCCGTCACGAATATGGATTCCGCAAAGCTCGCCTAAGCCAACGATCGGACCAGCGGATTCGACAGTCGAGCCCGACACTCGCACTACGTAACCCTGGCAGTCCAACAGATTCACCTTGTCTAAAGCCAAGCGAAATTTATCGAAGTCAATCGAGTTTGCCCGCGGTTGACTAACGCGACTTTCAGGCATAATTTATTCTACCTTCATAAGAGCTTCGCTAATTCGTTCCAAATGTTGCTCGATGAATGATTTGATTATTCCCTTCGGTGTCTCAAGCAAGCACTCTGCACGTCCAATACTTGGGTCTGCGATAAACTTTATCCCGGCAAAGGCACTACCAGGATCATCCTGCTGCAGTTTTTGGCACGCAGAAAGGTCCTGTGGATTGAGATGCACAAGCACATCCTGATGAACGGGAGCATTTTTAAGAGCTTCCTTGACAATCGATTCGATCTGGTAATCTGACTTTTGCACTTTTTGTATCAACACCTTGTTGGCTATTTCCACCGAAAGTTTGGCAATTTCCTCTTTGTGCTTAGATAGAACCTGCTCATAAAAGCGATTAAGTTCGCTGACCAGGCAATTGAGTGTCTGACAAAGCTGTGCAATCTCTGCCTTCTCTCGTTCCTCGTCGCTCGTCGCTCGTCCCCCTGCCTCCGCAGGGGCAAGCCTGTCCCCGCGAACGCGGGGATCTCTCATCTCACCATTCACGGGCCACGAGTCACGAGCCACGATAGATACCGACGTTACCTGCTGGGCAAGATTGACTGTAAATGTGTTAGCCATCACACTATTCTTCTATACTGGTAAATGGTAACTGGAAATTGGTAAATGGTAACTGGAAACTGGTAACTGGTAATTACCAATTACCAATCACCAATTACCAATCACCAATTACCAACGGCCAATTACCAATTACCAATTACCAATTACTAATTTCAAGTTTCCTCAAACGTAAGTTCGCCTTTGCTATTGCTTTCACGCAAAGCACCGATTATTTTTTCTCTGGCCGCTTTAACATCATCCTTTTTGGGGGTTGCCAAGAGTGATGTTTCTTCATCCACCATAGCAGCGACTCTCTCAGAGATATTTGTCTTTATTTTCTGGATAATCGCTTCGTCAGCCTTGTGCAGTGCCAATGCCAAAGTCCGTTCATCAATGCCTCGCAGAGCTTCTTGCAACGACCGCTCTGCCACCTGTGGGATATCTTCCCAGACTATCATCAAATTTGTCACGAGCGTTCCCATTTGGTTATCTTTTTCCTGTATTGCTCCCAGTAGTCCGTCTCTAAGTTCTTTGCCTAAGTTTCGCAGAATCACGGCTACCTTCCTTAGAGACTGCTCCGGACGAGCCTGTAGTCCGGCACCTTCACGACTGACGGTAACAGCCTCGAGACGTTTGCTAATCGTTTCTGCTATTCTTGTCTTTGCTTCAGCAGTGACAGTCTCGATGTTTGTCATTCTGCTGATAGCACTCAGCCGCATACCTTCACCCAAAAGGCCAAGAATTTCTGAGCTAATTTTTGCAGGCATTTCTGATAAAACCACCGCTACCGCCTGTGGATGTTCGTTCTCCAGAACCGCTGTTATGGTTTGCACATCCGCCGAGCGAACAGGCATAAAAGGGTCACGCTGCCGCAGCAAATCCTGTATTTGCGTCTGAATCTCTGCTGCTTTTTCGTTACCAACTGTGCTTGTTAGCATTTCCTTCAGGAAGCTTTTAAGGTGAAATGTGGGGCCATTTTGCAGGCTATGGTAGAACTGCCGGGCAATTTCAGAACTTAGCTTGCTGCTGCGTAAACCCGCCGCATCAAGATAGGTCAATTCAACCGCCAATTCCGCAACCACCTCTGGGTCAAGACCTTTGACTAATTCGTGAGCAGTTGCAACATCGAGGCTCATTAACAGCATCGCGGCTTTTTGTTTGCCTGTTAATGCCATTATTTACTACTCCTTTTGGGTTCCCGCTTCGCGGGGTCCCTCTTCGATCCAAGTGGAGAACAATTGTCTGGCCTGCTCGGGATTGTTCTGCAAGGCATGGGCTATTTGTTTACGCAACACTAATGGCTCGGAGCCGGCCTGGCCGGCTGGCAGAAGACCGATAGCCCCCCCAGCTGCGGGTAACTGCCCAGGTGAAGCTATCAAGGCCGCCTTTTTCTTAGCACCTCTGAATATCCGCAGCACCAGCAGCGCGCAAATCGCCATAATCCCCAAGGAAAGATGGCGAGCAATTGCTATATAGCGGGGCCAGTTGGAGGGTTTGTCCTCTATCATCAATTCGCGCCCGCCGAAGGCGGGATGAAACTTCACGTGGACTACTTTGAGTAGGTCTGTCTGCTTAAGGCCGAGCGCATTCTTAATGATCTCTTCCACATCAGATAACGACATTATCATTGCGGGCTGTCCTGCGGAGCCTGTTTGGGACCCCTCATTCGCATCGGACACTGACAGGTCAACAAAAGCTGCCACTGACAGCGACTTTATTTCACCCGGCAGAATAGCTTCCTGTTTTACGGTCTTGCCGACCTCATACTCGGTAATAATTGTTTCATCTTTTTTTGTATTGCCGGAGGTAGCTGTTTGGCCTTGAGCCGGCGTATTGCCTTGCTCAACTTCAGATTTGGTTGTAATCTCTTCTTTTGAGGCAACTTTCGTGCTGGGGTCGTAGATCTCCGTAACAGTATTGACGTTGTTCATATCGATAACAGCACTGACCCTCACCGCTGCTCGGCCGGGCCCTAAAACAGCCGTGAGCATATCCTCAACCTTCTTGGCCAAATTCTGCTCTACCCGCTCCTTGTAATCAGCAATAGTTCCAGCGCCACTTGCAATAGTTTGGTCCGAGTCGCTGGAAAGAAGATGGCCGTGACTATCTATCACGATTACATTTTCCGATCTTAAGGCCTCAACACTTCCCGCTACTAAATGGGTAATTGCTGCTATATTCGAGGCACTTAATTTGTAACCCGGTCTTAGCTGAAGGACTACAGAAGCGGTGGTTTTATCAGCCTCAGAAGTCAATAGTCTGCCATAGGCGGATTGCGTACTTACAATATGGACCCGAGCGTGGACTACACCGTCTATCATTTGGATGCTTTTAGCAAGTTCTTCCTGCAGCGCCCGCTTAAGATTAACATTCTGCACAAAAGGACTGACCCCTATTTTTTCGTCATCAAATATCCTGTAACCGCTCTGCTGGCCTTGTGGCAGGCCTTCCTTTGCCATATCCAACCGGAGCTGATAAACGTGTTCTTTGGGGACATAGATAGTTGTCCCTCCCTCTCGCAATTCGTAAACAATGTCCCTTTCGCTGATTTTGTCCGTAATCTTAGCTGCTTCTTCCGGGGATAAGCCTTGATATAGCAGTCTCATATCGGGTCTGCGGGAAAAGTGAATAAGAAGCGCGCCAATAGTAAGCACAGACAAACCGACTGCAATCAGTAAAGCCCGTTGAACCAAGCCTACCTTTTGCCAAATTAGAACTATTTTCTGAAAGAAGTTCATAGACCTTACAACGGCATATTCATTGTTTGCTGATAGGCTTCAATAAGCTTGTTTCTAACACCTACAAGAAGTTTGAAGCTCATATCAGCTTTTGCTACCGCCGAAACTACCGAATTAATATCCGCATTTTTGCCGGCCAATAAATCCGCAATCGACATATCGCAGTGGTGCTGAAGGTCGTCAATCTTGGATATATATTGACCAACAGCCTTAATGGTATTAGTGAAATCTGTCTTTTCGGTTGCTGCGTTTTGGGCTTGTGGCAGCAGTTTATTGGGATTAGGGGCAGCTAATACTGAGCTTACACTTGTGGTGAGCTTGTCGAATCCATTGGCATTTAAGTTAATCATTGTTTTTTCCTTATCGCAGTAGTTCAAGCGCTGTTTCTATCATCTGCTGATAACGTTTAAGGATTGCCGCGTTGGCCTGATACGCACGGGTGGCGATAGTTAGATTCATCATCTCGATCGGCAAATTTACATTGGGCATTGCCACATAGCCGTGCTCGTCCGCCAGAGGGTTACCAGGATCGAAAATCCTTTGGAAATCTCCCATGTCTTTCACTATGTCTTCCACGGTAACACCGCTGATGTCGTCACAGTCTGTTTCTAATATAGCCTCGAGTCTGCGGTAGGGCTCGCCATTGCCAGCATCGGTTGTGCGGACGTTGGCAACATTCGATGAGATCACTTCCATATTCTTGCGTTGCGCCCGCAGACCCGAGACTGCTATATCTATGGGGCCGAAAATATCATTAACGTCCATCTATTCTATCCCCAAAAGTGTGAAGTGCCTAAAGTGCCGGATAGAATTGAATTGAGAATATCGAATGTCGAATAGTGAACCCCTGCCTTCGCAGGGGCAAGCTTGCCCCCGTGAAAACGGGGGTTCAAAATTCCTTGTTCAATATTCATTATTCATTCTTTTTAACTTTAGGCATTTTAGTTCACTTTAGTCACTTTTATTTTCTTTGCCGTTATTATGTTTTTGTATTTATCGCCTGTTCAATTTGCTCGTACTTTTTGGCCAGCAGTCGAATGTATGCCTTGTGCCGAAGGGTATTTTTGACCATTTCTCCCACCTCAGCCTCCAGATTTACATCATTACCGTTTGACTTTATTGGCGTGCCCTTCGGCCGATGAAGCTGCGGCTCAATCTCACGAAGCTCAACCGCCCCAGATGAGTCCAGAACCTTGGCAAGTAACTCTTCGAACCTGACATCAATTCTGCGGTATCCAGGAGTCTCGAGGTTAGCGATATTACTGGCGATCGCCTTCTGGCGGAGGCTTTCAGCCCTTATCCCAGCATCGAGCAAATCTACTATATTGCTTGTTTTAGCCACCTCTGTTTTCTTCCCTGTACCTTTGCACAACCTCACTCTGCCCAGGAAAGCAAGCAATAATCGTGCCAAGCCATAAAAGTCAGAAGTCAGAAATCAGAAATCAGAGGTCAGAAGTTAGAAAACAGGATTCTGTCTTCTGTCCTCTGTCTTTTTTTTATTAGGATGTCAGGATTCTATACAAACAGGCGTTTTTTTTTACACGGCAAGGGCTTTCCGCCGTGCGGCGTCCTGTGGACCGCAAAGTGGGGGCCCAAGCCTGTGGTGGCCGTAGCCGAGTCAGAAATTCTTTCCTGCCTGCAGGAATATTTCTCCGCAATTGCAGCTAATAATCTCGTGGCTCGTGACCCGTGCGACGAGCGACAAGCGACAAGAGACGAGCGTAAGTCCTGACCTATTAAGAACTTATTCCCTGTGGCAATCCTTTTGCCAGTTAGTGGCACGCTGATTGCTCGATATGGATGGGTTTTTGTAAGGACTGTGGTATGAATGCCAGCTTGTTGGCCATCACTAATATGCTTGCGGACTCAACCCGCATAGGGCGGACCAGTTCCCCAGCATTAAGGCCTGAAGTAACCAGCGATACCAAGCCATTTTCCCTCAACCTGACTGATAATCTTAAAAGGCCAACGACCGATAATAATATCACTAATAATACTAAAAGCGACCCTATGAGCCCCTCAAAGGTGGGATCGCCAGATTTTAGTGGTACATTCCTTCGACAAGCTCAGGATGGTGAGCAAAGTCGAACCATTTGCAAAGAAGCAGCCTTGCAAACACCCCGACGAGTAGCGCAACCGCAACCGCTTGCCGGAACGGTTGCGTTTATCGGTTGCGCAGCTCGTGGGGGGGCTAAGCCCTGCCCACTCGTCACGGCGGAGCGTGCCGGAGCAGGACAGGTGGCAGGGCTAAAAAGGCTCAATCCAGCCGAGAATCCAGCCCCGCACGAAACACGGACTGACACTGACCTAACACAGACTGCCACTGATCCGCCTTTGGCGGATGTTCGTCCGTGCATTGGTGCGGGAGCATCGGCTCAAGGAACACCAACCACCACGGGTGGCAGCGTCAAGCGCAGCTTGCCCCCGATCCAGTCGGGGGTGGCCATCCCCAAAGACTTTGCTTTTGAGGCTGCCACCCGCCATCTGGCAAGCCAGCAACCAAAAGAGGGCGAAACTGCCGCTAATTCTGCCCAATTAATAAACAATCCGTGCCTAAATAAGCTTACGCCTTTTTTACGTAGCAACGCCGGCGGGCTGAATGCGGCTGATAAGCAACAGCACGTAGGGTGTGCTCCGCACACCAAAAAAGAAATGGTGGGCACTCGTCTCGGCGCAGGCTCGCCGAGCCGTAGCGGGACAGCCCACCCTACCGATAAAGCATCTGTATTAAGTGAAAAAGTTGTTGTTGCAAAAGACCTTATCGGCCCAAAGGGCGGTCAAGAACCGATGGCCAAAGTGGTTGCCATTGGTAGCCAAAAAACCACAACAGCCGAACGCCCAGGGCAGACAGATACTACAGCCGGTTCTGCCGGTCAAAAAACAGCTATATTGAACTACAGCTTCCCTCCGGTACAAAGAAAATCCTCCGATCCGCCTCATCGTCCATCCTCCACCGTTTCTCATCCGACGAGACACGAGGCACAAGTGACGGACACGGACGAACTCAGACGTTCGTGTCAGTCCGTGTTTCTGGACAGCAACAAGGCAAAATCGTCCGATAATCCCGGTCTGGACGTAACAAAGCTCCAGATTTCTACCGGCCAAAGTAAAGACGGTGGCAACTCCCCGCTCCCCACCTTCGCGGGGACAAGCTTGCCCCTGCGGAAGCAGGGGGCAGATCGGTTTTTCACTGCTGCGGGCGTTGAGTCCACCACAGGCGTAGCATCAAGCATCGAATTTGAGCGATCATTTATCCTCACCCAGAATGCAAATATAGCCAAGAATGCTTTGCACAAAGATATCTCCAAGGACATTAGCGAACAAATTATTGAATCTATTCACAGCTCTTTACGCCAAGCAGATAAGCAAATTACCATTCGCCTTAATCCACCGGAACTGGGGCAGGTCTTTTTAAGATTCCAGGAGCGAGAAGCGGAGATTACCGGCTTGTTAGAAGTCAGCAAGGCAGAAATCAGATATGAGATTGAGCAGGCACTGCCACAGATTATCCGGACCCTGGCAGATTCCGGCGTTCAGATAAAGCGGCTCGAAGTGCAACTGACAGACCAGCTGGAATCTGCCCCAGGCGGACTAGGGGCGGACTCGTTTGAGCAAGGTGGTTCTGGCAATCCGCCCTGGGTCCGCCAGAGGTGGAGCGACGCGGTGACGGACACCTACAGCTATGAGGATATTGGCGAACCCGTCCAAAGGCGGGCCGAAGGCCCGCTGTGGCCAGTCACCAACGGTGGCATAAATGTGTTGATATAACCCAGCACCCATTGCCCAATGACATTGGTAACTGGTTAAATAATTACCAATTACCAATTACCAATCACCAATTACCAATTACCAAGAACAAACTTAATTTTGCGAATTTTTTTTAGATTTTTTGCCACCTCTTGCCGGCCGACTGCGATATCAGCACCTGCAGAAACGATATTACAGGTCCCACTATTTTGCAGTTATTTTCATGCAGAAATCCCTTAAGTGCAGTCTATTTTAACCGATAATGACAACTGCAAGGGTTCCCGCTAGAGGTGGCGGCAGTATGCTGGCCAAAGGCGGGTAGGACTACAAAATCGATTGGTATATTTTTAAGGAGTCAACAATATGTTAGCAATTAAGAACAACATTATGGCAGCCAATGCTGCTCGACAGTTGGGAGTCAGCTACGATGCCTTGGCTAAATCGGTCGAAAGGCTGTCGTCAGGTTTACGCATCAACACCGCAAAGGACGATGCAGCCGGTCTGGCTGTTCGTGAGATGATGCGTGCCGACATCTCTGTGCTTCAGCAGGGCAGCCGTAACGCCCAGGACGGCATTAGCATGTTGCAGACAATGGAAGGAGCGCTACAAACAATCGACGATGCCTTAGTGCGTATGAAGCAGTTGGCTGAGCAAGCAGCTACGGGTACTTATTCTTCCGCACAGAGGACTATTATGGGCAGCGAGTTTGACGAAATGGCTGAAGAAATCGACCGTATCGCCACCGCAACCGGGTTTAACGGCATCAAGATGCTTGACAACTCCGCTACCGTATCGATCCACTTCGGTGATACAAATGATAAGATTGGCGTCGAAGGTAGCAAAATGACCAAGGCTGGTCTTGGTATTGATGCACTGTCCATTACTACAGCAGCCAGTGCTAAGGCAGCTTTGACAACTCTGGGTAGCGCTATCAGCACCAAAGATACTGCTCGTGCCAAGTTCGGCTACAAGATGAACCGCCTGGAAAGTACCGTACAGGTTCTTAACATTCAGACGGAGAACCTGATGGCAGCCGAATCCCGTATCTCGGATGTCGATGTGGCCACCGAAATGGCAGAGCTGACCAGAGGCCAGGTGTTGGCACAAGCCGGTGTCGCTATGCTGGCTCAGGCCAACGCAGTGCCTCAGATGGCATTGACGCTACTCAGATAAAAATAGCGGTATACTCCCCATTTTCACGGGGACAAGTTTACCCCTGCGAAAGCAGGGGCATTTAACAGCGAGCAGGGAGATGACGAAAAGAGGAGCGTCATCTCCCTGCAAGTTATTTAGTTTATAGTTCGCAGATGGGTAGGGTGGGCTGTCCCGCTACGGCTCGGCGAGCCTACGCCGAGACGAGTGCCCACCATTTGGGTTCCCGCAAAGCGGGGTCCCTCTTTTTTGGTGTGCGGGGCACACCCTACAGAACGGAGAATTACGATGAAGGGAATCGCAGCATATCAAAATGCCGCAGTTACCACCCAAAGCAAAGGTCGACTTATAGTACTGCTTTATGACGGCGCAATCAAATTTATGAAGCTGGCAATCAAGGAGTTAGAAGCACACAACTACGAAGCGAAGGGCCGATACATAGCCAGGGCCCAAGATATAATCAATGAGCTTAATGCGGTGCTGGATATGGATACTGGTGGCGAAATAGCTACGAACCTTCGCCGGCTCTATTGCTTTATGAATAATCGTTTATCCGAGGCCAATGCAAAACGTGATCCTCAATTGATCCGTGAAGTAATCACTCTGATGGATGAACTTAATCAAAGCTGGAAAGCGATCACTGGCTAACCAATCACGGACTGACCCTGTGCTTGCGCGGGGGCAGGCTCCCCCTGCGAAGGCAGAGGTAACGCAGACTGGCACGGACGTCTGTGTTCGTCCGTGTTTAACTGATAGTACCGCTCGACAACTCCGGTAATGCGGGATAGAACCTGCCGGCCTTCGGCACTTGCTTCCAAACCAACAATCTGCAGGCCAAGATAGATGCTTTTGTGGTCTTCTGCGGGCAAAATGTTTCTAATCTGGGTAGCAATGGTCAACGGCATCTCATAAGGCAAAGGTGTAAACCGCAGTCCGATAAATTGTCCTTTCTTAAAGGACGGTCTTTGCGTACCAAAGCAGCTCACAGCGCCGTCCATCGCTCCATCTTGGTGCGGAACCATAACTTGCACGCCACCGGCAGAAATATCAATAAGCTTACCCTGGTAATAATTTGGTGACTCGTCCCCCATGGCTCGTCGCTCGTGCAGGTCCCGTGACCCCGGTTTCATAACCCCGGTCTGGCTGCGATGCCACAGCGTTACATTTACGTTAAGCGATTCTGGTACATTAACGCGGAAATAGCTTCTTCTTTGAACCACCTCCATCCGGTCCGGTACCGCCAGCACTATCCTTCCGCCTTGGCCTCGGCCCCCGCTCTGGTCTTCGCAAGAAGACGCGGTGGGTGACGGCTCAAGAGCCATCACGGTGGTATCAAAAACAAACTTGCCGTATTCATACTTGAACGATATGCCGACCGGCTGATTAATCTGGATATTTATCGGGCGTGGCTTCTCCCTCCAGCCAAAGCCCTCCACAGTTAGTCTATTGGCAGGGCCCCCGTCTTGCGGGAACCTCAGATCGGTTAACAGCACCTTGGCGACATGCCATTTGTCCTTGGACAAATAGGACATAATGGCGGGTACCTTTTTTTCAATACAGGACCGCAGGATTTCCTCGGACTGGGCTCCGTGGAGCATAACCACTTTACTCATTCCAGCACCCCCAAAGATGTACTTTAGACATCGTATTTTGCAAAAGAAACGCAGAATGGGATTCCGCAATCCGCCTGTGGTCCGCCATTTGGTGGACTTCGCGGCGAATCTTACCCCCTTTTTAAGTCCGCCTGGGGGCGGATTGTGACAGCTTAACCACATACGCAGTCTCTCTAAAAACATATACTAATAATTCGGCCATAAGCAAAATAAATATTACATCCCGGCGAGAAATTCTAAAAATGGCCCTGCACCGATGGAGCTTGGCGGCACTAAAAATAAAACTACAATCGTATTGACCCCGTTAGAGACCTCAGCTTAGAATAAGCCAACCTCCAAAAATGGCCTGGACCCAGTGAAAAAAGTCTCTAACGGGGTTGATAAGGGCTTGAAATCTTAATATTTTATGGTTCGACTTTGCTCACCATCCTGAGCTTGTCGAAGGACTGCGTGAATGGATGAATAGTTCAATTGGGTTTCCCGCCCAGCGCTGGGCGGGACTGCCTTTGGGGATTTTTGGGACTAAATAGCGTGCAGAAGCGGCAACTGGGCGATACCAAGTTGAACCTGACGACCGTAGGTTTAGGCACCTGGGCTATGGGCGGACCCTGGCAATTCGGCTGGGGACCTCAAGATGACGATGAGGCAATTGCGGCAATCCTGACGGCCCTGGAGGAAGGCATCAACTGGATTGATACTGCTCCTGTTTATGGCCTGGGCCGTTCGGAGGAACTTCTCGGAAAGGCCCTGAAGCAAACAAGGAAAAAGCCATTTATCGCTACAAAATGCGGGCTGTTATGGAATGAAAAGAAGGAAAAAGTATCCTGTTTGAAGAAGGAAAGCATCCGCAAGGAATGTCACGCGAGTTTAAGAAGACTCGGCGTGGAGGTCATAGACCTGTACCAGATGCACTGGCCTGAGCCGGACGAGGATGTCGAACAAGCATGGGAGGAAATGGCCAAACTGATGGACGAGGGCAAGGTTCGATATATCGGCGTATCTAACTTCAATGTTAAGCAAATTAAGCGCATCCGTAAGATTGCTCCGGTGGCTTCACTTCAGCCGCCTTATAGTATGTTTCACCGCGAAGCTGAGGATGAATTGTTAGGCTATTGTGCCCAGTGCCATATCGGGGTGGTGGCATATAGTCCGATGCAGAGAGGTTTGCTTACGGGTAAATTCAGCCAGGCGCGGCTTGCGGCTCTTGCGCCGGACGACCACCGAAGGAAAAATCCTGATTTTCAGGAGCCGCAGTTTACCGCCACTTTGCAGCTTGTTGAAAACCTTCGGCCAATCGCACATCGCAACGGCAGGACGCTGGCGCAGCTTGCAATCGCTTGGGTTCTTCGCCGGCCTGAGGTTACTGCCGCCATCGTTGGTGCGCGAAGGCCGGAGCAGATCGCTGAGACTGCCCCAGCCTCAGATTGGAATCTAAGTAAACAAGATATTGAAGAAATTGAACAACTGTTGGCTCAGCTGTAGGGTGTGCCCAGCACACCAAAAAAGAAATGGTGGGCACAGCCCACCCTACCAATCGTAGAGGAAAAAATGCCAAAAGATAAAGATATATACACAAGTCCGCTCGTGGAGCGAAATGCCTCCAGAGAAATGGCGGAGCTTTTCGGAGCGCAAAAAAAATTCAGCACATGGCGGCAACTCTGGCTGGAACTTGCAAAGGCACAAAAAAAGCTCGGCCTGAATATAAAACAGAGCCAGATAAATCAGATGGCTCGGCACCTTGACGACATCAACTTCCAGAAAGCTGCTCGCTATGAAAAGCAGTTTCGCCATGATGTAATGGCTCATATCCACACCTTTGCTGACGCGGCACCGAAAGCTGCACCGATTATACATCTCGGCGCCACGAGCTGCGATATTTCTGATAACGCTGATTTGATAATTATGCGGGAAGCACTGCAACTGGTCGCAGGCAAATTAGCAACAGTCATAGATTTGTTAGGCAAATTCGCGAAGGAGCATCGTTCGCTTGCGACGTTGGGTTTTACACATTTTCAGCCTGCGCAACTAATCACCGTTGGCAAAAGAGCAGCCCTTTGGTGCTATGAGTTTGTGATGGACCTGCAGGAAATCGAGCATCGGCTCGATACGCTACCCTTTAGAGGCGTAAAAGGCACTACCGGCACGCAGGCTTCTTTTCTGGCACTTTTCGATGGCAGCCATACCAGGGTCAAGCAGCTTGACAAAGCCGTCGCTGCGGCCTTCGGCTTCAAAAAAACTTGCGCTGTCACCGGCCAAACATATCAGCGAAAAATCGACACTCTTATTATCAACACACTTTCCTGCGTTGCGCAATCAGCGCATAAGTTGTGCAATGACCTTCGGCTGCTTGCCAATTTGAAAGAAATTGAGGAGCCTTTTGAGGAGTCTCAGGTCGGTTCGTCGGCGATGCCATACAAAAGAAATCCGATGCGATGCGAGAGAGTGACAGCGCTGAGTAGATTTGTATTGAGCCTGGCTACAAGTCCGCCGATGACTGCCTGCGAGCAGTGGTTTGAGAGAACGCTCGATGACTCGGCTAATAGAAGAATTGTGCTGCCAGAGGCTTTTTTGGCTGTCGATGGAATTTTAGAAATCCTTATAAATGTTCTTGACGGGCTTGTAGTTTACCCGAACGTGATAACGGCACACGTGGCAGCAGAGCTGCCGTTTATGGCCACAGAAAATATCCTGATGGCAGCAGTTAAGGCCGGCGGCAATAGACAAGAATTGCACGAGAAGATGCGACTGCACTGCCAAGCAGCCGCGGTGCAGGTAAAGCGATTTGGCAAGCCTAACGATTTAATCGGGCGTCTGCGCGCTGATATTGCTTTTTCTAAAGTCGATTTTGAAAAAATATTAGACCCAAAGAAATACGTTGGCCGAGCTCCACAGCAGGTCGATGAATTCATTAAGAATATCGTGACGCCCATCCGCAGAAGGTATCGTAATGAACTTAGCAGAAAAGTGGAACTTAACGTTTAGATATTTAGCCCCGCAATTTATTGCGGGGTTATTCATGGGTTATTGTGGGAAGAAAATGACAAGAAGTGAGTTGATAAAGCGTGTCAAAGAAACCGCCTATTTGGAGGGCGATTTTGTCCTGCGAAGCGGAAAGCGAAGCAGATATTATCTTGATAAGTATCTTTTCGAGACTTGCCCGGATATTCTCAAGGCCCTCGGCGAAGAATTCGCCAAGCATGTAACTTCTGATGTCACTTTGATAGCTGGTGCTGAACTTGGCGGAGTTGCTCTGGCAGCAGCTACAGCGTTAGAAACAGGCAAAAACTTCTGCATTATTCGCAGCAAGAAAAAGGGCTACGGCACCGATAAGCTAATCGAAGGCATCTTGAGGCCGTCTGATACGGTGCTGCTTGTCGAGGATGTTGCGACCACTGGCGGAGCTGTTCTTGAGGCCGCTAAGGTTATCACCGAAGCCGGCGCAACGCTCAAAAAAATCGTCTGTGTCATCGACCGTAAACAGGGAGCTTCTGAAAATATCATCCAGGCCGGCTACAAATTCGAGTCCATCCTCACCAAAGACGACCTCGGAATCGCTGATTGAAAGATATTGAGGAAGTAGTCGGAAGATTATAGCGAATCCTGCCAAGTCTGCGGATATTCTGAGAGAAAATGCGTAGGAAAAGATGCAAATTTCTTTGGCTCCGAGGTTGTAAAAAAATGCTTGCGTGGAGAAACCAGGCCGAGTATATTATGCTTTGACAATTGTCAGGGCACAGTGGTTACTGTTGATTTGTACCGGGCTGAGGACTGGCTATGTCAGAGAAAGTCCAAAGCAAAAAGAAAGGAAATATTTTTATTATCACAGGTGCTTCGGGTGTAAAGCCCAAGCTGGCTTTGAAGAAGTTTAACAATTTTCTAAAACAAAAAGGGAAACAGCAGCTAAAAGTAGTTGACCTCGAAGAAAAGCTTGTTTCGCTAGCCCTTGAAGACCCCATTTGTTGTCGATCGCAGGCTTTCCAGCGGGAGATCAAAATTCAAGAACCTATCATCGCAGTCGCATCGCTACCGCATCTGTTGCGCAAAAAGCTCTGGGAGCAGGCAATGGATGAGGTGTGCAATGAGGTATTAAATGTTATCAAGACCGGACGCAACGTAGCAATGGTATTACATGCGGTCCATTTCAACCCAAACTCAACCGAGCTTGTGCCAATTGTCGATTCTCGGAAAATCGAGGTTGTGAAACCAACATGTGTGATTAATCTTATAGATGATATGGATGACATATGCAGGTGGCTAACAAAACCTCGCGGTGTGTTTGATAAATCTTCCTATCCAGAAGGGCAATTCGAACAGATGGAGAGGAGCGTTAAAAACCTATCTTCCATACTTATTTGGCGGCAGGCTGAAGCCGGTTCTTCAGTACACATAGCTGGACTAATTGGAAGCATCCCTCACTTTACTATCGCCACTAAACATAGTTGTCGATTACTTGAGCATGTTTCTAAATCAAATCCTTACTGTGTGTACATATCTCACCCGATTACTGAAGCGCGTCAGCGAGCGGCTTCTGGTAACCAAAAGCTTTTTGATGCGTGGAGCAAGGAGGTAGGAAACCTCGCAGATCACCTATCTAAGGACCTTGCGGTTTGGGAACCAACAACTATTGATGAACTAAGAATCCACACTAAAAAAGTTAAGTTGTCTTCGGGATCCGGGCAGACTACTAAAGAGGTCGAGTTTGCTTTTCCCAGGTTCCTTCCGCGATGGCCATTTCAACGGTCCGATGAGATACTATGGACGACCCCACCAACTCATGTAGAAGAAATCTTAGATCCCGCTTCATTTTTCACCGAGAAGGATATTGCGATTATTATGGAGGCTACGACTTGGGAGGACTTAGAAACAAAGTTGGGTAAAGATAAGAGCGCACAACTCAGGTCTATTTCGGGACAGTTGGGTAACTTAAAATTCTTGATCGGTCAACAAATAAATGCGAGAGACCGAACTTTAATTGGCCAGTGCCCCATTCTTGTGGTCTACCGACCATTATTCAATGGAAACCCAGCGACCGGGGTATTGAGAGAATTGGAGACGCATCAGATGCTTGTAGAATTAAAGCATTTTAGCGGAGATTTAAAACCAGCGGTATTTGTGCTAGAGAACAGTGAGGACGAAAGGCTCGTATGTCGAAACACGCTAAAGGAGTTTTGTGCTCCAGATGGACGCTGGTCCCGCTATGTCTGCGATGATAAAGGTATATCACTTTCGGAAGAACGATCTCAAGAAATTGCTAACTTTTTGACAAAAAATTCTCTTAAGGCTGGGCATATCGTGAATACAATGCAAACGGCATCTCAAAGACTGCAGTTTCGCTGGGGTGAGTCTCCACAATCTCGAAGTACTTTGAATGGAATGGGAAAAGGAACAACAGCTTGGATGGGTTTCGTAAATGATAGGATTAACGACCTTGATAATAAGATTCAGGAAAAGATGCAGTACAAAGTAGTACTTAAGACATACAAAAAGGGCATAGTATTCCGATCCCGGGACGTTAGTATTATCGATTTTGCTAATGAGGTTATTAATAAAGTTAAGAAAAGATTGACTTAAGGAAAAGGACAGTGTATAATGAAAGGCGAAAAAAGACGAATTCGGGAGGAGGATATGACTATTAATAAGTCGGAAGCTAGCTTCTACATTCTTATTGGTCGTGAGGATGAGAAAACTCAGATCGCCAGAAAACTACTAGATGCTGCAGGACTCAATTACAGGTTCGCGCATGCTGATATTTCTGAGGAACCACTCCCACAGCTTGTATCAGGGCTCAACACATTTATAGGTCTAGAACAAATATCTCGAGTCGCGGCCTGGGCTCAGCACAACAACGATGTAGGTTGATTATTAGAAATTCGTCGCGGTTTTTGTGGTACAATCTCATAGAAGCGATTGCTCGGCGAAACCAATAATCTTCTTGGCGAACACGGCCTTACTGCATGATAACTTGAGTGAATGACCACCGCGCATTTTGATGTGAAAAGTCGCCTTGTTTGCGCCGATTGCGGCAGGTGTGTTTGCGATTATCATATCAAGATTTTTTTCTTTTAGTTTCTTTTCTGCCCGCTTACGTAAGTCCTTATCCTCCAAAGCAAAGCCAACAATAATTCGTGGCCCGTGGCTCGTCGCTCGTGACTCGTTTTTATGTCTGCCGGCCCATTTCAAGATGTCGGCGGTAGGTTTTAATTTGATTGTTAGTTCTCTTTTGCCGGATTTTATTTTGGTTTTGGAAGTGCGGATTGGGGTATAATCGGCCACGGCGGCAGCCATAATTAAGCAATCGCATTTGGAGAAATGCTTCTTTACAGCTGAAAACATTTCAGCAGCAGCCGTAACTTCGATGACTTTTAATTTCGAATTTCGAATTTCGAATTTCGAATTTGCACAAATAAGTGTCACTTTGTGGCCGGCTTTCAGCGCCGCATTAGCAAGGGCAAATCCCATTTTGCTGGAACTTGCGTTGGAAATAAAACGCACCGGGTCGATGTATTCTCGCGTACCACCTGCTGTAATTAAAAAATTCATTTATTAAATCCGAATATCGAATTTCGAAATTCGAAACAATATCTAATAACCAAAATTCAAATGACCAAAACAAGTTTTGAAAATTTGAACATTAGGATTTAGAATTTGTTTCGGATTTAGGATTTCGTGCTTCGTGCTTTTTTAATTTTCGAGGCGATTTTTTCGATTGCCTTGAATATATCCGGGGGTTCAGCCATTCTGCCGATACCTTCTGTGCCGCAGGCCAGGTGTCCCTTGACCGGGCCTATCAGCTTAAAACCCATCTTTTTTATCGTCTTTACATTGTGCTGCACGGCGGGATTATCCCACATATTATTGTTCATCGCAGGAGCTAAAAGTGCGGCGCCCGATTTAATCAGTGGCCAGCAGACACAAAGTGTGGTGCTGAGCAAATCATCGCAGATGCCATTTGCGATTTTGCCTATGATGTCTGCGGTTGCAGGTGCAACTACCACAAGGTCCGCCCAATCGGCCAGATTTACGTGTCCTGGTTTTTCAAGTTGAAAAACCTGGTTGGCCCACAGACTTGTATAAACCGGGGAGCAGGTGACAGCTTCAAAGCTTTTTGGGCCTACCAGTTGACAAGCGGCCTCAGTCATTACCGTACTTACCCTGGCCCCAGCAGCGACGAGCGAACTAGCCAAATCGACCGCCTTATACGCGGCGATTCCGCCGCTAACACCCAACAAAATATTTAGATTGTCAAGCATTCTCGGTTGGTGATTGGTAACTGGAAACTGGTAATTACCAATTACAAATTACCAATTACCATTTAGCCCGAATCCTGTCTTTGAGAGTTGTCGTCGAGCGGGGCTCCCTCGACAGTTATCTTATCCTGCAGGATTTCCGCAACTACGATCTCCAGCATTGTTTTGCCATCGGCATCTTCGATCAATGGCCGAGCACCGGATAGCAGCTCACCCATTCGTTTTTGAACCAGTGCCGCTAATTTGAATCTGCCGCCAACTTTATTAACTATTTTCTCGCTTTTGAGCTCGTCTAACATCGTTTCTCCTGTTAAAGATGGTAATTGGTAACTGGTAAATGGTAATTACCAATTACCAATTTCCAGTCGGTTGCTGGATAATCTGCATTACCTCTTTTACAGCCTCCTGCAGATCCTCGTTGATAACCATATGCTGGTAATATTGCCAGGCAGCAGCGATTTCAGCACCTGCCTCTTCCAGTCTTTCTTCGGCGACCTGTGCCTGGTCTCGTCCTCTATCAGTCAGGCGCTTTGCCAATATACGTCTTGCCAGCTCCTTTTGGGTCGTCGGCAGAATAAAAATCATTACTGCATCCGGATAAATTGTCTTTACCTGTTTGGCGCCTTGAATGTCGATTTCCAAGATTACGGTTTTGCCGGCGGAAAGCTGCTGATCAACCTTGTCCTTCGGCGTGCCGTATAAATGGCCGAACACCTCGGCATATTCCAGCAGCAGGCCCTGCCTTATCCGCTCGGCGAACTCTTGTTTTGATATAAACCAATAATCTCGGCCGTGAGTTTCTTTCGGACCCCTCGGCCGAGTCGTAACCGAGACACTAAGATAAACATTATTCAGCCTTTTGGCTACCTCCCTGCAGATAGTGCTTTTGCCGACGCCGGATGGACCGCTGACTATCACCACCTTACCTTTGCCTCGACTACGCTCGGGGCAAGTTTTTTTCGTCTGTCGCATCTTGTTTCAAAGATGGTAATTGGTAACTGGTAAATGGTAATTACCAATTTCCAATTACCAATTTCCAGTCGCCAGTTACCAATTCTATTCTATATTTTGAACCTGTTCTTTAATGCGTTCTATCCGGCATTTAATATCGACTACATAGTGGATAATCTCGGCATCGGAGGCCTTACTGGCAATGGTGTTGGCCTCTCTTAGCATCTCTTGACTGATAAAGTCTAATCTGCGTCCAGCTGCCGCCTCGGGCGGATTTGCCTGACAGCTCTCGGCAAACCGCGCCAAATGCGAAGAAAGCCGAGCAATCTCCTCAGATATATCAGATTTGTCTGCCAAGATAGCCACTTCTCTGGCCAGCGTTTCTTCATCCAATTTTAGTTTTGCCTCGGCCAGAAGCTCATCGACCCTTTTCCTTAGTCTTTTTGCATATTCCTGCAAAACGGCGTCACTGCGAGCACGGATTCGCTGCAGGTCCCGTTTTATTGCTTGACAATGATTTTTCAAATCAGCTTCCAGGAAGCTGCCTTCCGCAGCCCGCATTTGTTTGAGCTTATCTATCGCTGCCTGAGTAATATTTAAGACCGCATCCTTAATTTGCTCGAGCATTTCTTTATCCGGCAGGGTGGGCCGAATGATCCCGGGCAAGCTTAATAAGCTGCTAATATCAATCTGCCAAGCCCCACCCGGCGCTGGGCGGGGCGAACAGCTAATCCGGCTCAATCTGTCCATAATGGCTTGCAAGGCCATCTCATCTATATCAAACAGCGCATTTGCGGTTATATGTTTGAGCCTAAGCGCGTAGTTTATAGTCCCGCGGGACAAATTCTTCCGCAGAAGTTTTTCAATATCTTCCTCCAGGAACGCCACCGCCTCCGGCAGTTTTATATTGGTCTTCAAGTACCGATTGTTGACCGTTTTAATTTCGACGGCGTAGCTTACAGCCTTAACCTCACCCTCTGCTTGGCCATAGCCGGTCATACTGTTTATCATAGTACTACACTTCCACTTCGTATTGCGTGGTGCCCCCGCGTCTTCCTGTCGGAAGACAGGAGCGGGGGCACCACGAAATTAACTGCCGGGCAGATTTGCTTCGGTACTTGCGTTGGCGTCGGTGGTACTGGTCTTGTTGAAGTCGGTTGGTGCTGGTGGTGCCGAGTCTGTTGTTGAGGTTTGTTTAGTCGTCTGCTCCGTGCCAAATTCACTGACCGTAGGTTTGTAGAATTTAGCCATCACCACTGCAAGACTTAAAAATATACCCACCAGGACTATTGTAACCCAGGTCAGGAAGTCGCCGACTTTGGAACCCAGGATGCCGCTGGCCATAGCCCCGCCGAAGGCCGCACTCAAACCGCCGCCCCTACCTTTCTGAATCAGAATAATCAGAATCAGTATCACCGAGCAGATAACGAAAAGAGCTGCGACCACCTTCATAATAAAACTTACTGCTAATAATGGATAAACAACCATAAGCCTTTCCTTTTCAATTATACCGCTGCCTGGATTATGGCTAGGAAATCTTCTGCATTCAAGCTTGCTCCACCGACCAGCAGCCCATCTACATCGGGCTTTCGCATCAAGTCCACTGCATTGGCTGACTTTACTGAACCGCCGTAGAGGATGCGAATTTCCTCAGCCAGTCGCTCATTATACATCTGGGTGAGCAGCTTTCGTATAAAATTGTGTGCCTCCTGGGCCTGCTGTGGCGTCGCTGTCCTGCCTGTGCCGATGGCCCAGACCGGCTCATAAGCTATAGTTACCGCTGAAACTTTTTCGACACTTAAATCAGATAGGTCGGTTTTGAGCTGCCGAGTTACCACCTTTTCGGTTTGGCCAGCGTCCCGCTCAGTTAGCAGTTCGCCCACACATAATATCGGCAAAAGTCCGCCGGAAATGGCAGCAGCAACTTTCTTATTTATAAGCTCGTCAGTCTCGCCTATTACGTGTCGGCGTTCCGAATGCCCGCACAGCACATAAGTACAACCAATATCTTTAAGCATTGAGGAGCTTATTTCACCCGTAAAAGCACCATTGGACTCAAAATAAGCGTCCTGGGCGCCGACCGCCACGCTCGATGCGCTAAGGGCCCTGGCTACGGACTGCAGATAAACAAAAGGCGGAAAGACCCCTACGGTAACGCTATGGCCTGCTACCTCCAAAGAGCCGCAAGCTATCCGCTTAGCCAGCTCCACGCTGCTGTGACTATCGGTGTTCATTTTCCAATTACCAGCCACAAATGGCTTTCTCATATACTCTCCTGAATTCGTATTGCGTTATGCGTATTGCGTATTGCGTTTAACGCACGACGCATCACGCACGACATTCAAAGTAGCTCCGTTGCTCTGGGGAAGCTACCCAATACCGAAAGCTGCAGACAATGCTTACGGGTCTCTTGAAGCGCCTTTTGAACCTGCTTGTCTGTCCTGTGTCCTATAAAATCCACAAAGAAATAGTATTCCCACTGCCTTTTCTTGCTGGGCCTGGACTCTATATTGGTCAGATTGATATTGTATTGCTTGAAGACATCCAGCACATCAGCAAGGGCGCCGGCCTTATGAGCGGTACTAAACAATATTGCGGTCTTATCTTCGCCGGTCGGCTTTGCATCTTCCCGGCTGACCACTAAAAATCTGGTTATATTATTAGCGATATCCTCGATATTTTCGCAGATAATTTTCAGCCCATATAGCTCTGCGGCCACCGCCGAGCCGATCGCTGCGGCACCCGGTTCGGCAACGGCCATCTGGGCCGCCTTGGCAGTAGAGGCGACCGAGATAGTTTGCGCGTCCTTAAAAGTGGCACTGAGCCAGTTTCGGCACTGGGCGAACACCTCCGGCTTTGAGTAAATCGTCTTGATTTCCGAAAGCTGACAATTTGACAGAAGGCTATGATGAATCGTCATTAGAACCTCGGCGCAGACCTTCACGTCCGAATCTATAAAGGCATCCAGCGTCTCAATCACTCCGCCGCCGGTGGTATTTTCAATCGGCACCACGCCCAGATCGCAATGGCCTTTGCTGACCTCGTCAAAGATACTTTTGATATCCGCTAACGGCTCATACTCGACACTTTGGCCGAACTTGAGCATCGCTGCAGTATGGCTGAAGCTGCCGCCCGGACCAAGATAGCCGATTCGCAACGGCTTTTCCAACACAAAAGAGCCGCTCATCAGCTCCCGCCAGATAGCCACCATGCACTTATCCGGCAGCGGCCCTTTATTGGCTGCGGCAATCTTGGCCAAGACCTCCTTCTCACGGTCCGGTGCATAGACAGGCTTGTCGGTCTTGTTCTTCAGCTTTCCTATCTCCACCACCACTCGGGCACGCTCATTGAGCAATTGCACAAGCTGGTAGTCGAGCTCGTCTATGCGTTTTCTTAGTTCTTCAAGCGACATATTGGATCATAACCCCTCAGTAAACTGCGGGGCTAAATATTTATCCGCCTTCGGCGGATTTAGCCCCCCAATTTATTGGGGGGTTTTTATTCTATTTACATTTTATGTGGGTTGTTCTTCTTTATAAAATCTAAAATATTTAACAGAATTTTGCACTTGCGTCAACAAATTTGGCTTCCTTACATATCATATTTCGACTATAACACTATCAAAAATGCAAAAATCGCTAAGATATACAATTTTCAAGACAAAATGGGGTTATTTTGGCCTTGCCGGTTCTGAATATGCACTATGGCGAACCTGCCTGCCTTTGTCCGACTCTGAAAAGGTCAAAAGTGAGCTTCTGACCCCTGACCCCCGACCTCTGATTCCTTTATTCGACAAAAATCTTTTCAGGATGCTTCAAGAGCAAATAACCGCTTATTTTGAAGGTGCTTACATAGATTTTAGCCCAGATGTTCCAATTGCGCTTGACGGATTTAGTTCGTTTTGTAGCTCGGTCCTAAGTGCCTGCCGCAGGATTAGATTTGGCCAGGTAATAGCTTATTCGGCTTTAGCGGAAAGATTAGGCCGCCCTACGGCTGTCCGCGCGGTAGGCAATGCGTTGGCTAAGAATCCCTTGCCCCTGATTATTCCCTGCCATCGGGTCATCCGCGGTGATGGCAAGATCGGCGGATTCTCTGCCCCCGGTGGCAAAAAACTCAAAGAAAAGCTGCTTAACCACGAACTTGCAGCTCTAACCCGTGCCAAAGATGCTCCACATAGAACTGTACCGCGGAACCTTTTACTCTAAATGCACTACGCTGGTTCGGCGGTCGGCTTCAAGACTGGCCTTTTTGATGACATCGTAGAGTTTCCGGCTGTCACGCACCTTCTCGAAGGCAAACTCCGGGTCGCTTTTGTCAGTTGTTGTCAGCACTACTTTGCCGACGCCAAAAATACAATCCATAACACTTCGGCGAAGTTTCAGGTCAACGATGCGAAACATATCAAGATTATCAACTTTTTTGTCAAAAATTCCCCTTGCCCATTCAATCCGCTCGGCAGTTACTTCATAGTAGGTCAATTTGAGCCTGGCAATCTTAATCGCAAGAATCAGTAAAACAATAAACCCAAATGCAAGGCTGCCAAGAATCCTGTATCGCGTGAACGTCACAGCTTGGTCTTCTGTAATCCTGGAACTTAGCAGGTTCTCCACAGGTAGCTTAATTATAAGGATCGCTATGCCAAGTAGCAGCAGGGCTTTTATCATCTGCGGGATAATTCCCAATAATGAAGGGCTGCAAGCAAAAAGAATCTTATTATCTCCTTCGACCCGGCTCAGGACGGGCTTTGCCTGGTTCTGGGGAGAGATTAAGTCTGTCTGTGAATTAGCCTCGATGGCTTTAGCTTTGGGACTATTGAGAAATTCGCCGCAGAACCGGCACTTAACAGCCGCTGCCTGGATGGTCTCGGCACAAAACGGACAACTTTTCGGTTCAGATTGAGGATGCGCAGTAATTCTCATCTTGATTTATATATCGGAATATCATAAGCAAACAGACCAGTGAATTGCACCAACCTTAAATTTTTCTAAAAAATTCTCAGAATTTGGATATTATCTAAATAATTCAGAGTGCGAACCCATTCGCACAAGAATCAGCTCTTTTGTTGATTTGATATATCAAAAGCCAATCTGATTGTATATGTAATTCCCGGTATTTGCTCATTTGCCCCATGAGTTTGTGGTCACGATATTTTTCATCAAGAATTTGACCTGCGGATAATTTTTCCAGAACATTCTTGAGGATACCCAAATCTTTGCCTTGCTTACAAGCCAGCTTAAAATCCTTTTTAAATTGGCCGGTGCGGACAATTATCAACTCTCAAGCTCCTTAAATAGTTCATCTACACTTTCAACTTTATGAAGGTCCTGACCTGCTTCAAGTTTCTTGATGGTCTGAGTTGTGATATCGCTCGGTACTTTTAATTCAAATGGGATGCCATTATGAAACACGATTTGTTTCAAATACATTGAAATGGCTTCCGAGAGCGAAATATTCAGCTTATCTAAAATCTTCTTGGCTTGTATCTTGGTTTGCGGCTCAATCCTTGCTTGTATAGTAGCAGTTCTGGCCATTTTTATACCTCATCAAATCTATGTACATAAATTATCAATACATTATCATTACAAATGATATACATTGTTATTTCGTTTCTGTCAAGATTTTTATTAAAAATTATTTAAAAAAAACGCAAAAATTGTAAATTATACTTGACAATATGTATAATTTAATTTACATTTAGTAATGTTTACAGTACATTCAATAAGAAAATTTAGGTTTAAGATGGAGAATTTTATGAATAGAGCGCAGAAAATTGCCTGGCTGTTTGTAATTACAATATCTCTGGCCGTTGTCACCAGCATTGCGACTGTTGTTTTACTCTATGTTAAGTTTGGAATGCCGAGAGCGCAGGCAGGCCTTGCATTTTTGGCCATTGCAGGCTTCGGCGGCTTGGGACCTCTGGTCTTCAAAAAGGACAAAGGGCCTGTAACCTGCGACGAACGTGGTCGGCTGATAAACAAACGAGCAGCTCTGGTGGCTTTCACTACGTCATATCTCTTCGTTGGCCTGGCGTGTATGATTCCCTTTTGCATTCTCGGGCCGGATGCCTTACTATCGGTAAACTGGCTGCCAATGATATTTATGGGGGCCGGTTTGATTACCTTCTTCGTTCATTCGTTAGCGGTTCTGGTTCAGTACAGCTGGGGAGGCAAAGATGGCGAACGGTGAAAAAAATATGGATTCCTGCTTTCGCAGGAATGACATTCTTAAAAACCAGATTCGTCGGCTGCGTTTTGAAAATGGCGAGATGACCCAGCAGCAGTTGGCGGATAAGGTAGGCGTAACTCGCCAGACGATTATCGCCATCGAGGCCGGCAAGTACGCACCTTCGCTGACTCTGGCCTTTAGAATAGCAAGAACTTTCAATGTCCCAATAGAACAGGTTTTTCAATACGAGGATGGATAAATATTTAGCCCCGCACCAATTGTTCAACGACATTGGTAACTGGTTAAATAATTACCAATCACCAATTACCAATCACCAATTTGGTGCGGGGTTACTTAAATTCCTGCAATAATTCCAAAAGTTTTCGGTCGAGCTTATGGCCGTGAAAGTCTTCGTACTGTACATCTTCGCGGTCAGAATCAAGGATGCCAAATGAGCCGCGGAAGTTCCAAAGTGCCAGGCCAATGCCATGCCCGGTGAGAATCTCCAGCACGTCACGCAGCCAGGCCAGGACTACGTTATGTGGGGTTTCGTTGTAGGCACCGCCCTCGCCGCAATGCATGCCGATGCCTTTTTTCGCGAGGTCGGCCCATCTCTGGTAGTGCTCCTCAAGGCGTTTTCGGTCCCAGCCGTGACCAGGCCAGGCTGGTTCAGGATAATTTTTGCTATTGACCCAGGAGGCCTTGTAGTGACTTATAAACATTGGTTCATACGCCCGGCAGCTCTGGGCTATTCCAAGGTCAGCTAATTCCGGCAGCGGCTCGCGGGCCCAGCTTAACCCGTCAGCGATGATAATTCGGTCCGGGCTTACCTGGCGGATAGCAGCCACCGCGGCACGAACTACCCGCTCATGGTCGGCCCGGCTCATCCGCTCACCAACAGAGGGTGGCTCGTTTATCAGGTTAAAACTGAGTTTTTCCTTTGAGATACGTTGATAGCGATTGGCCAGCATCTGCCAGTGAAAGCAGAAAGCATCGAGGGCTTTTTGATCTTTCCAGAGGTTCAGTGGCTCAGTGAATTCTCTATTTACCGAATAGCCGGGGCCGCGATGAAAATTCAGGCAGGCATGCAGGCCGTATTTGCCGCAAAGTTCAACCGCACGGTCGAGCTTTTGGAGCATCGGCTCATTGATTTTGTAGTCGTCGCCGTTTTCGATCCACAGACGGTAGCACATTGGCAGCCGGACAAAGTCAAAGCCGAAGTCACGTATCCAGCGGAAGTCATCCTCCGGGAAATCGCCCTTGCTGCGCATGGTGAACATGTCCAGCAGATTAAACCCTCGCCACCGTGGCAGCACCGTTTGCGCAACCGGCTTGCTGGTCTTTTCCTCAGGCTGCTGCGCATATCCGGGCAACGCATTCGCAGCTATTCCAGCAGCGACCATCTTCAAAAAATCACGTCGATTATTTTTCATAGGATCTCCCTTCAAATAAGACTACATCAGCCGAAATAAGTCAAGCCCGAAAATTAAATCAGCAGGAATTGCAAACCTGATTTGCAGCAAAGATGCACCAATCGTTATTGTGGAGGTGCTGGAAAACGTAGTCTAAATTGAAATATCTTGATTCTGCTTCCAAAAATTTAGAATTGAGAATTAAGAATGAAGAAGGTCTAATTCTCAATTCTGCATTCTAAATTTTTAATTCCTCGTTTAACAAACTTATTTGTAGCAAATTAGCTGCCTTTCCGTCAAGAAAAACATTAATGCAGAAAGAAAAAGTAGCAATAATTCCCGCAAAGCAGGGGCCAGCTCAAAAGCGTAAAACATAAAGCGAAAAGCGTAAAGTTGTGGAATTCCACAGTTTTTCTTTTTTAGCTTTTAGTTTTTCGCTTCTTCGCAGCGGCGGTCTAAACAGCTTTACCCAGCTATGTCCAAGCCGGCCCCGCCCAGGGCAGGCTCTGAGAATAGTCGAAGGACCAGATTTGTGAAAAACGGATGGACGACTAATGGCTGGCCAGTTACAATTTCTTTGTTATTCTGGACTCGGTTAAATAAGGGTTATACATGGACAAGAGCAAGGGACAGATTGAGGCTGAGATTAGTGAGGCCCTCATCAAGTTTGAGAAAGAATATATGGGGCGAGGACCCGAGGAGACTAAGACTTATATAATTGGCGATATGGTAGTAGTTCGGCTACAACGCGTTCTAACCCCCGCAGAGCAACAACTCGCCGGTACGAACGACGAGACTACCGGGCGGACCCTAATCAAGCGGGTTAGAACGGAGCTTCTTGAAAAAGCGCGGCCACTTTTGGAGCAGATAATTGTAGGTCTTACAGGAAGAAGGGTAAAAAGTCTTCATACAGATATTAGCACCATAACCGGAGAGCGCGTTATTATCTTTACTCTCGAAAGTCCGCTGCCGTTTCATAACAAAGAGAGAGATTAAACCCAGGAAAATTTTCTTGACCAGATGAGATTTTATCGCATAATGCTTTAGGTAAGTAAAGGCAGATTGACAGGAGGTAGTTTTGTGCTACCTGCTGGAGAATAGGCCGGCAAACAGTAAATATCTGGAAAAATGTTGCCGGTTTTCTTTTTGCCCTTAAATATTGTACTTGTATGTTGCCGGCGGCCCTTCGTTGGTGGCCTGGCAAGATATAGGTCAGTAGACCATTTACTTGGGCTCTACTGGCCTTTTTTGTTGGCTGATGACCGCAGGTCACGCTGCCAAACAGAAGAGATAGGATTATGTATCGAACTATCAGAGACGCCATGCACAGAGGTGTGGTTACGTGCAGAGTTGATGCAAACGCAGCCGAAGTTGCCAGAATAATGCTTGATAACGATGTTTCAGCTCTTGTCGTGATAGACGAACGTCTGAACGCCTGTGGAGTCGTCTCAAAGACGGATTTGATTAGGTTCTATGGCAAGGACCTATCGACGATCACTGCTGAAGACATCATGACTGCTGAGATACTTACTGTTTCACCGGACAGCTTGGTCCACGAAGCTGTTCAACTGATGTTGGAACGTATGGTTCACCAGTTAGTAATTGTTACGCAGGCAGGCGCTCATCGCCGGCCTGTAGCTATATTCACCAGCGGAGATGCTGTTGCCCTGATGGCGGGCGGATCTGGACCACGCTCAGAAGCTCAGATACGCTGCAGTGCTTGCCTGCGCAAGCTTATATCCATTGGTTCGGATAAACAAGTTGATGGTAAAGGTCAGTAATGTGAACGAATAAGGAAGAACCATGCGTAGTAATGAGAATGCTGCGATATTTCTTGACCGGGACGGCACAGTTATCGAAGACGTTGGGTATCTGAAAGCCCCGTCTGATGTTGTTTTCTTTCCAGGAACCTTCAAGGCATTGCGGAAAATGCAGAAACACTTCCTGCTTTTTATAGTTACTAATCAACCGGGAGTTGCCGAAGCCGTGATAAGCCGCAAAGATGTGAACCGTGTCAACATCCATCTAATTAACACGCTTGCTAAAGCAGGAATAGAAATTACTGATGTTTATGTTTGCCCACATCGGCGTTTGGATAATTGCCGTTGTATTAAGCCCAAACCATATTTTTTGAAAAAAGCCGCAGGTCTCTATGGCCTTGACCTTAGCAAGTCTATAACTATCGGTGATCATCCGCACGACATTCAGTTGGCCAAAAATGCTGGCGCACGAGGCATTTATGTTCTTACAGGTCATGGTCATAAGCACCTGACTGAACTGCCGGAGGGTACTGAGATAGCGTCCGGGATAGCCGACGCTGCCGAGATGATTGTGGCTCATCATACCGCCACGAGACGAGGGCGAAGGCCCAAACAGATGGGCAGCGAATTTGTACTGGATCTCATGGTTGCCCAAGACTTGTGGTGGAGACCGGATTTAGGTACAGAACCCAAACACGCTTGTGAGGTAGCCAGAGCGTTACGCGAGGTAGGGATAAAAGTGTACAAAGTATCCGGTGGTTGGCTGGAGTGTGAACCACGCCCTGCTGGAGTATGGGAAGCGCTCACTGGTAGGATTGCCTCTCCAAATTGGGTAAGCCTTTTCAATTGTCCACCGGAAAGACCAGGAAGCGTGTTGCAAATATTGGCAATAAAGGAATACTCCACTTTTATTAAGGTCAAAAAACAAGAGAAAGAGAGAACACAAGATAGGAAATAAGTTGACGTCCGTCGGCTATATAGTTTACAATTTCGCGGTTTTTTGGGATACCCCGCCCAGCGCTGGGTGGGGCAATCAATAGGAGTATAAAACTATGGCTACACCGCTTGAAAAATGGGTCCAGCAGCAAGCAGAACTCACTAAGCCAGATAATATCTACTGGTGCGACGGCTCTGAAGAAGAGGCCCACAAGCTCATAGAAGTCGGGCAGACAATCGAGAAAATAGCCGAGCATAATATTTTTTATGAGCTTGATCACAGAACTTGGCCGAACGCATATCTGCATAGAAGTCATCCCACGGATGTGGCCCGAACCGAGCAGTTGACTTTCGTATGTCACGCTGACAAAGATACCGCCGGCCCGAACAACAACTGGATGGAGCCAAACGAGGCAAAGAAACTGCTCACAAAGCTGTCCGAGGGCTGTATGCGAGGCAGAACTATGTATGTCATGCCCTATATGATGGGCCATCCTGACTCGCCTGCAGCCCGCGCCTGCGTGCAACTTACCGATGTAAGCTACGTCGCCGTCAGTATGAGAATAATGACCAGGATGGGTAAAATGGTTTCCGAAAAGATAGGAAACCGCACCGACTTTGTAAGAGGGCTTCATTCTGTCGGAGATTTTGACCCGAACAAGCGCTTCATTATGCACTTTCCTGATGAGGATTTCGTCTGGAGCGTAGGTTCAGGCTACGGAGGAAACGCTTTATTAGGCAAAAAATGTTTTTCACTGAGGATTGCCTCGTGGCTGGGCTATCACGAGGGCTGGCTGGCCGAACACATGGTCATCATAGGCATAGAAGACCCGCAAGGTAATATAACCTATATCACCGCTGCAATGCCTTCTGCGTGCGGCAAGACCAACCTTGCGATGCTCGAATCGGCACTGCCCGGCTATAAGGTCTGGACGATCGGCGATGATATTGCGTGGTTAAATGTCGGTGCAGATGGCAGATTGTATGCAATTAATCCTGAGGTAGGGCTTTTTGGAGTCGCACCGGGCACCTCCACAAAGACCAACCCCAATATGGTAAGGGCACTAAAAGCCGACAATTTCTACCCAACTCTTTTTACCAACGCCGCCTTGAATGTTGACACCAGCCAACCTTGGTGGGAAGGGATGGATGGGCCTGTGCCAGAAAATTTACTTGATTGGCAGGGTAAGCCCTGGAACAGGGCTCAAAACACCAAAGCTGCACATCCAAATTCTCGCTTCACCGTATCCATATACAATTCGCCGACGCTCTCGAAGGAATTTGACAATCCCGCTGGCGTACCAATATCAGCTATTCTTTTAGGAGGCCGAAGAACGCGATTGATCCCGCTGGTTGTCGAGGCATTCAACTGGCAGCACGGCGTATTCATAGGTGCAAGAAGCCGCTCGGAGACAACCGCTGCAGCGGCCCATCAGGTCGGTGTGCTGCGAAGCGACCCGATGGCTATGATCCCCTTCTGCGGATACAATATGGGTGATTACTTCGGGCACTGGCTGAATATCGGCAAAAGACTAACTCATCCGCCCAAGATATTTTCAGTCAACTGGTTCAGGGTAGATGACAATGACAATTTTATCTGGCCAGGATTTGGCGAAAATATAAGGGTGCTAAAATGGATAGTAGATAGGGTAAAGGGCCGCGTGGGCGCACAGGAAACGCCTATTGGGTTAGTACCGCACCAAAAAGATTTAGACCTCGAAGGGCTGAACATCTCGCAAGAGGGGTTAGATAAATTGTTCGAAGTTAGTCCTGGCCCGTGGCAGGAAGAATTGCAGGATATAGGGAAGTTTCTCAGCCAATTTGACAAGCATATTCCCTCTGAAATCTGGCAGGAATATAAATCGTTAACTGGAAACTGGTAATTGGTAACTGGAAACTGGTAATTACCAATTACCAATCACCAATTACCCTGGATTTGGATGAAAATGAAAAAAAAGACTATTCGTACCGGTATTATCGGCGCAGGGTTCGCAGCAAAGTTCCATTTTGAGTGCATCAGGAGAGTTGCAAGCACCGATGTCGAAATTGAGGGTATATTCGATATCAACACCAAGCAAGGAGCATCGTATGCGAAGGAGCGAGGTATCCGCCTTTACAAAAGTCTGGAAGGGCTCATCGATAAAGTAGACGTCATTCACGTTTGTACTCCGCCGGTCGTTCACGAGGAAATAGCGATTGCAGCTCTAAAGCGGGACAAGTTCGCCATTGTGGAAAAGCCGCTTACCGGCTATTTCGGCGACGGCTCTTGTGATTTCAACGGTGACACCTTCCCAAAGCAGGTTGCACTGGACCACGCCCTGACCAGCGTCGCTCGGATGCTCAAAGCCGAAAAGAAAAGTAAGGGCAAGATAATTTACGCTGAGAACTGGGTCTATGCACCTTCGATTCAAAAGGAGCGGGAGATTATCGAGAAAACAGGTGCACAGATACTCTGGATGCACGGCGAAGAGGCACACTCTGGCTCACATGCTTCGACGTATGGCTTCTGGAAATTTTCCGGCGGCGGCTCAGCAATCGGCAAGGGCTGTCATCCGCTGACAGCGGCGCTTTATCTGAAGCGCGTGGAAGGAAAAACGCGAAAGGCAAAGCCCATACGTCCAAAGTCGGTATCCTGCAGAACGCACGCGCTGACCAGGCTTGCGAACTTTGAGAATAAAGGACATATCCGCGCGGACTATCACGACATCGAAGATTTCGCCATTATGCATATTGTCTTTGAAGATGGCACGATTGCGGATGTCATAACCAGCGAGATTATTTTAGGTGGCATTCACAATTGGCTTGAGGTCGCCGCGAATAACCACCGCACCATCTGCAACATAAATCCCAACTCAGCTATGCAGACTTACAATCCGGTAGATAAGAATTTCCAGGATATCTACGTGGTGGAGAAGATTGGCACCAAACAGGGCTGGTCGAACCCATCGCCGGACGAGGACTGGGTCACAGGTTATCCACAGGAGATGGAGGCGTTCTACAGGACCATTGCGTATGGCGAACCGCTCCAGAGCAACAGCAGTCTGGCGGCGGACTGCATCTCAACAATCTATAGCGCGTATGTTTCAGCCGAAAAGACAGGGGCTGAGGTCCCCATCAAAACCTTCTGACAAGGAGGATAACAAATGGTTAAGATGGCAGCAGAAAAGGCGAAAAGTATTGGCGCAAAGCCCTGGTGGAAGCAGATGAGCCGGTATCATTGGCTGGTGCTGATAATTGCGTCGATGAGCTGGCTGTTCGACTGTATGGACCAGCGGTTCTTTAACATTGTCCGAGAGCCCGCTCTAAGAAGTCTGCTTTACGGGCGCCAGGTCAATGCTCCAGATGCTCCGGCTCTAACAACCGAGCAGAAAACCACCGTGCAGTTCTATGGCCGAATCGCTACAGGTACGGTGCTATTGGGCTGGGCAGTTGGTGGCTTTTTCTTCGGATTGCTCGGCGACCGCATAGGACGAATAAAAACAATGATGATTACTATCTCAGTCTATGCTGGCTTTACAGGCTTATCGGCTTTGTCAATGGCCTGGTGGGACTTTATCGCCTATCGCTTTTTGATGGGTCTGGGCATTGGCGGACTTTTTGCCGCCGCCGTGTCACTTGTTGCTGAAGTCACCCCAGCCCCGGCCCGGCCACATGCACTTGGACTTTTGCAGGCACTATCAGCCCTTGGCAACGTCATCGGCTCAGCAATCACCATCTATCTGAAGCCACAAGGCCAACTACTGGGTATCGAAAACTGGCGATGGGTTTTCTCGGTCGGTGTGCTTCCTGCACTTCTGATTGTCGCTATCCAGAGGGCACTGCGAGAACCCGAGAGCTGGCAGCGTGCGAAAACCAAAGCCTCTGAGGACCTTCAAAAACAGCTCGGTGCTTGGCGCGACCTATTCTCGCCGGGCCTTCGCAGAAATACTCTGGTGGGTCTGGCTCTGGCAGTGGCCGGCGTAATCGGCTTGTGGGGCGTGGCATTTTTCTCGCCGGAATTGGTGCGCGACGGCTTAAAGGCGCTGCCCAAAGCAACACAGGATAAATACGTCGGTATCGGACTGATGCTGCAGGATATAGGAGCCTTCTTCGGCGTCTATTGTTTCACAATGGTTGCGGCGTGGCTGGGCAGAAAACGGGCCTTTGGCCTGTTCTTCTTGTTGGCATTTGTCGCTACAGCTCTCATTTTTCAGTTTTTGCGCCAGCCTAATCACGTCTTCTGGATGCCGCCGATTCTGGGTTTCTGGACGCTTTCGGTATTTGGCGGCTATGCAATCTATTTCCCGGAGCTTTACCCGACCCGCCTGCGCAGTTCTGGTGTCGGTTTTTGTTATAACGTCGGGCGTATAATTACAGCAGGTGTTCTGTTTGGCAGTGCCTATGTGGTTCAGATGCTCCAGGGATTTGGAGTCTCCGAGCCATTCCGCGTCGGCTCGATTCTGTTTACTTGTCTGTACTTCCTCGGCATCGTTGCGCTTCTGTGGGCACCTGAAACCAAAGGCCGTCCGCTGCCGGAAGATTAGTCGATTGCTAATCCGCCGTAAGGCGTCCTGTAGAGAAAATTGAAAATTACCAGAGGAACTAACACCGATGGAATTCTCGCCTTCTGTATATGAACATGCAGCCAGAGTGATTGGCAAAAGTCCCTGGGAGGTGTCACGCAGTGCCGAACTTTTAGCGCAAGGCAACATAGAAGCTTTTCGCCTTTACAGGCATCGCCCGGTTGTAGTGGGCATAGACATCTATAATCTGGAGGCAGAAGCGTATGGTGCAACGGTCGAAAGACCTGGCGGCAACGGCATTCCTGCAATTTCCAAGCACCCTTATTCAACCCTGAAAGATTTAATGAATCTGGAGCCATTAAATCCGAGGACAGATGGCCGCATCCCCATGGTTATAGAAGCTGCCAAGCGCGTCGCCGGAGAATATCCGGAGGCTGACGTGAGGATACCATTAGGTGGTCCCTTCTCGATAGCAGCGAATTTAATGGGCTTTGAGAGTCTGCTTTGTGAGGTTCAAAGCTGCCCCGATTCGGTCATCGAAGTTTTGCATCACCTTGTGATCGGTCAAGTCGAGCTTTGCAAAGAGATTGTTCGTAACGGCCTGGATATAGCCTTTTTTGAGTCGGCAGCGACTCCGCCTTTGCTGTCGCCGCAGCAATTCAGGGATATCGAGCTTGGCGCCTTAAAACAGATAATGCAAAAGACCGGCGCCATTGTTGGCCATCCTGTTCCCTGCATTATTGGCGGCAATACCACCCCGATACTGGAGGCAATTCTGGAGACCGGCACAGGATACGTTGTTTGTCCGGCAGAAACAGACCAGCAATTGTTTATGGAAAAAATGAAATCGCATCCTGCTGTGATGGTCCGAATCAATATGGACCCAAGACCCATGACGGCAAAAAACTTTGAAGCTGTATATAAAGAAGTTAACAGAGTTCTGGCACTGGCTGAAAATAGAGAAAAAGCCTGTATAGGTACAGGATGTCTGCCGTTCGAAACAGACCCACAGGTAGTTTTGAAAACCAGAGAATATATTTTGTCCAGAAGCGTAGTAAAAAACAATTAAGCTGGAGGACAGGAAAATGTCCCCAAACCAAACTCGTGGACAAGGCTCGCAGCAGCAGGTAACGGATAGAAAGCCGCAGATTGAAAAAGACCGTCAGAAGTTAATTAATGCTCGAAAAAAAGGCGGCTGGGCAGTTGCAAGGGCGTATATCAGTCTATCGGGGCCCGGCTGGCTCCAGAGCGGCATAACCATCGGCGGCGCATCATTCTCATCGAGCCTATACCTGGGCATATTATCCGGCTTTACTTTTTTATGGCTGCAGCCTCTGTACATGATATTGGGTATCGTCATGCTCGCCGCTATCGCCTATGTGACACTCTCCACCGGAAAGCGGCCACTTTCAACCATCAATTCACACGTCAATCCGGTGCTGGGATGGGGCTGGCTGTTTGCAACTATGGCTGCTAATCTGGTTTGGTCTTTGCCGCAGTTTACCCTGGCAACTCGTGCAATTCAGCAAAATCTTCTGCCTAATCTGGTCGGGCCGCAAGTTTTGCCGGACCCCTGGGGTAGGATACTAGTTGTCTGCATACTTGCCGCAATCTGTATTACTGTGACGATGTTCTACGGCGCCGGCGTCCGAGGCGTCAAAATCTTCGAGGTAATCATAAAGGCCATGGTCAGCATGATCGTATTGTGTTTCTTTGCTGTCATCCTGAAGCTGGCTTTTAAGGAGGGCGGCATGAACTGGGGCCAGGTTCTACGAGGACTAATACCTGACCTGCGGTTCTTTTTCAGACCCGCAGAAGGGTTTACCCCGTTTCTTGCGGCTGTTGCCGAGAATTGTCGCCAGTTCTGGATAAATCTGATCGTCAGCCAGCAGAGTGCTGTCATGATAACCGCATCAGCCGCAACGGTAGGGGTCAATATGACGTTTCTATTTCCGTACTCGATGATACGGCGAGGCTGGGACAGGCACTTCCGAGGCCTGGCAATTTTTGACCTTTCGACAGGACTATTTATACCGTTTGTTCTTGCAACCGGCTTTGTTGTCATGGCTTCGGCCTCGCGATTCTACACCGTGCCGGAGCCGGGTTTCGTGCCTGACGTGCAGGGCAGCTTGGTAATTGTAAAGCCTGCCGAAAATCTTGTCGGGCCATACAAGGCACTTCTGAAACAACGTCTAACTTTTGAAATAGGCCACCAAGCAGCAGGTTCGCTTTCGCCGGAAGAACTCCAGCAGAAGATAAACGCACTGCCATACGCCGATAAAAGAATGGCCGCTATGCTTGTCAAGCGAGACAACATTAACCTGGCAGACACATTGACACCTCTTACGGGCAAAGTAGTTGCACAATACCTGTTTGGGTTCGGCGTGATGGGACTGGGTCTAAGTGCCGCAACGATGCTGATGACAATCAACGGGCTTTGCCTGTGCGAGCTGCTCAACAGACCCCCCAAGGGTTGGACCCAGCGGATTGGCGCTCTGATGGTCTCGGTCGGTGCCTTGGGTGCCATCTTCTGGGAGCAGCCGGCACCCTGGCTGGCAATGCCGACCTCGGCATTCTGCTCCATATTGCTGCCGATTGCATACTTTATCTTTTTGATCCTTATGAACCAAAGAACCACCCTCGGCGATAGTATGCCGCAAGGTGGCAGACGCATTAGCTGGAATGTCCTGATGGCTCTGACTACCACCATAGCAACATTTATCAGTATCTGGAGTCTCTGGGCCTGGCTGAAAGCCTGGAGCATCGTGTTAATTGCTGTCTTTGTAGGGCTTGTCTTAGTTGTACACTTTGCTCGCAAGAGAAAAACAGCATGACAGGCGAGCAATGGGAAAAACTGCTGGCCGTAATCAATGGTGAAGTCTTTTCCGCTGGAGGCGGACTGCCGGTGGGATTTATCATTGACAGTCCCTGGCTGCCTGGCTGGGCAGGCATATCCACGCTCGATTATTTCTCCAGCGAGCAATTATGGTTCCAGGCCAATCTTAAGGTAGTCCGTCGATTTCCGAATGTTATTTTTTTGCCGGGCTTTTGGGCCGAATTTGGTATGTGCACTGAGCCATCGGCTTTCGGCTGTAAGTGCTGCTGGCGGGAAAATGAATTGCCCTTCGCAGAAAAAATAATTACCGATATTCAGGATGTTCGCTCACTCTGCAAGCCGAATCCCAAGACAGATGGCCTGCCGCCATTTGTTCTCAATCGTCTAAAACACTACAGAAGCCAGATCGAACAGACGGGTCATGCTATCAGGTTTGCGGTCTCGCGTGGGTCATTAAACGTGGCCTCGTTCCTTATGGGAACCACGGAATTCCTTATGGCCATCCGCACTAATCCTGATGAGTCTCAAATGCTACTCGGAATTATCACGGACTTTATCATCGACTGGCTCGGACTTCAGGCGGAAACGTTTTCCTCTATTGACGGCATACTGATTCTTGATGACATCGTAGGCTTTTTGGGAGACGAAGATTTCAAAGTAGTTGCGCTACCCTATCTATCGCGGATTTTTCAATCGCGAAAGGTCAGCGTCAAATTCTTTCATAATGATGCAGCAGGGCTGGTCTGCGCGCCGTATCTTGCCGAGATCGGCGTGAACCTATTTAACTTCAGCCACCAGCACAGCCTCAGCCAGATGAAGGAATTGACAAAAAATAGCGTCGCACTGCTGGGCAATATTCCTGGCCGTGATGTGCTTGCGGCGGGCACACCCCAGGATGTACGCAAAAGTATCAAGGCAGCACTTGATTCGATAGCAGATAGAAGCAGGATTATTTTATCTTGCGGCGGCGGTATGCCACCAGATGTTCCGACAGAAAACATCGAAGCGTTTTTATCGGTGGTGCATAACCCCCAGTGAAACTGGGGGCTAAATACACATTTTATTTAGCCCCACGTTTTACGTGGGGTCTTCATGTTAAACCCTTCAAGTTTTTTCTACTAAACAACCGATAATTAAATATAATCCATAAAGAACAATACTCTTTTTCTTATCGTAGATGAACCTTGAGGTGTAATTATGAATAGAAATTTATTGACAATTTTTATGATGGTTATTGTGTGCCTGACGTTGATATTTGCTGTCGGCTGCGAAAGTAGAGCACACACCGGCGCCCTTATCGGCACAGCAGTTGGTGCCGCCGCAGGCCAGGCAATAGGCCGCGATACAAAATCAACTGTGATCGGCGGCGCCATAGGCGCCGGGGCCGGCTACATCATCGGCAACGAAACCGACAAGAAAAAATAATTAATTTGGAATTGGTGATTTGTAATTGGTAATTACCAGTTACCAATTACCAGTTACCAATTTACTTTTTTGCGGGCAATCTGGAAGGCAGGCTTTCACATACCTTCTTTATTATCTTTTGGACTTGTTCAGCCTGTTGAGGCGATAAAGCGTGGCCTGCTACGCCACCCAACACACCGCCTATTACCCCACCTGCTACTCGGTCGCGCGTATCGCCGCCGCCCAAAACAGCACCGACAGCAGCGCCACCTGCAGCTCCGGTAATAGTGGATAGGGTTTTGCCGGTGCTGCCGAAGCCGCTTCCTACCCATAAAACGCTGCCATCCTCAACGTCAATTATCTTTGCGGTCATGTTCATCTCTTCTTTATAAGTCGGTATATTGACGACTATTACCGCCGGCACGTTCAGGATTTTTCCAGCTTTAGCGGCATCTTGGTCGCTGGTTACTTCCGACTCCTGAAACTTCTGCTCTTTGAGCAGCGCCTGCACCTGTGCTCTTTCTACGGGCGTATAGCCTTTCTTGAGCAGCTCCATAGCAAAAAAGTCACCAATTTGATTCTTTACGGCGTCGCCCCTCACTGCGCCTGAAACCTCAATCACCGCGACTTTGGTCAGTTTGCCGAAATCATAATCGGCTCTAATATAGCTTTCACCTTTGCCTGTCGCGCAACCACCGACAATTAAAGCTGCTAATAATGTACATATACATAAAGTTCTCATATCCTAATGCCTCCCGAAAACAGATTAAATGATAGAACAGAACTAAAGCATTTGAGTATCTAATCGATCTGCAAAGAATTGTCAATGTTTTTTTTGCGTTTTTTCCGTAGCAGGTTAGTGAAACTGGTAACTGGAAACTGGTAATTACCAATTACCAATAACCAATTACCAATTTGATAGCCGCTTAGAAAGACCAGCGTTTCACTTTTTCCTGGCGAGCCCGAGGTGGCAAGCTTTGACATATCCTTCTTACTACCGCTTGTACGCTGTTAGCCTCGCCGGGAGTTAAAGCCTGTCCTGCCGTGGTTAATTGCCCACCTAAAATGCCGCCTAATGCTTGAGCATCTTCGCCGCCGGGAATAGTGCCGGCCTCGGCTGTCGTTCCCAAGATGGTGGATAGAGCTCCCTCGGTTCTACCGGAACCGCTGCCTATCCATAAAAAGCTGCCATCCTCGACATCTATCATCACCGCCGTCATGGATATTTGCTCACCAAAGTAGGGAATACTAACACTAAGAACGGCAGGGACTTTCAGGATTTGCCCAGCCTGGGTAGCCCCCTCGGCGGTGGTGAGGTCTATTGATGATTCCTGCTGCTTGAGCAACGTTTTAACCTGGGCTCTACCTACAGGTGCGTAGCCCTTTTTTAATAACTCCATGGCGAAGAATTCGGCGATTTGATTCTTGGCAGACTCATTTCTGACCGCACCTTCAACGGCTACAATAGCAACCTTATCCACATTAGAAAAATCATAGCCAGCTCTGTAGGAACTTTCTCCTGCTCCCGAATAGCAGCCGCCTATAATGAGCAAAACAACTATTACCCATATATAAACAGAAACGATTTTCATACCCGATACCTCCGACAAAATGAATAATCAAATATTTTGTTAATTTTAACAAATTCGGGCAGAATTGTCAACTTTTTTATGCGGTTTCCCAGCGCATTTCGTATTGGGTATATCGTATACCGTCGCCGTGCCAGCGACGGCTAAGCAGAAAGGAAAGGATAAGGCATTGCTTTTATCCTTAGCCTTTCTATATATTTATCCGCCCGCCGGGGGGAGGCAGCTCTGCTGGGCCGGGGTTTGCTATGTCGGATTATAGGTCAGACCATCGTAGCCGGGCTGTTTCTGCGGCCGATTGGGCCATTTCAATACATCAAACACAAACTCACTGGCCTGGCGAACCATCACGCCAGGCATACAAGGACACATCTCAAATGAACCAACTACGTCATTATCGTGTTTGCTCAAGACATCTAACAAATAGTCCCAATTTTCACGGGCGATACCGCCATGCAAGCCGGGCGGCTCATGGTCGTCCGCCTGGCCATAGTTATCGGTCAGGTGTAAATGAGCTACTTTCGGGGCCAGATCATCCACATACCGTCTGAATGAAAATTGCGGGTCCAGATTTGCATAGCCGGTATCCAGACAATACCAGATTGACTCGAATTTTTCCCCGACTTTCTTGAGGGTCGGCAATGGCCCGGTTTCAATGCACAACTTTACGTTATCGGTCTCGGCCAGCTTGACCACCTCACGGGCAAGCTCCCAGCCATTAGAATCGCAGCCTGCAACGATGCCCAGGCTTTGCAGTTCCGCCACGATATTTGCCTTAAGCAGCTTGGCACACTCGATTTGTTCGGCCCATTGCGCCAATGTAGGCTGATCGGTGCGCGAGCGCATCGCCACCAGCATACCGGCGGTAGCGGCGGTAAGCCGAGGCCAATTTCGTCTGTCGTAGCGGCAGTCATTCTGGCCTTTTATATTAGGCCATAATTCCACGCCGAAGCCCAGCGACTTTAAGAATTGGCATTCCTGCTCGAAGGAAAGATGGTGCTCACGCCACCAGAAAACCATTGTGGAAACAACGTATCCAATTTGCATTATGCCATCCCTTCGGCCCTTCGGCTTTGCTCAGGGCAGGCTCCACATTGGGCCTATAAAATCCCTATCGCATTAGAATTATTATCGATTAAAAACAAAGGGATATTCAAAGTTTCTTGAAAATTGTGGCATTTTTAGGCTGGCACATCAGGTTTTTCGCAAGAAGATAGTGTTCGGCTGCCTTGTCTTGGTCCGCTAACCTCTATCGTCCCTCTTCCATTGTCCCTCTTCCATCGGCTGACGAGGCATGAGTGATGAGGGACGTAGGCCGTGTTTATCAATTGCGGCTGGGCCGAAACATATAAACGAGATAAGTATTAGACCGGCGCCGGCGAAAAAAAGTATGATTCGCCGTCGAGGCTCGCGCAAGCGACTGAGCCACGTGGGCATGGTCGGCTCGGTTTGGTTGCCCGCCGAAGGCGGGGGAGCTTCTGCTAAAGCCTTCCTGGCGGCAGCTAATTGCCTGGCTGTCGCTCTGGGGTAAATGGTGTTTGCATCTTGCGGCTCGGTGCCCAGCGCAGCCGGGACGATACGTTTGACGAGATTTGGGTCTGTTTCCAATCGGCGAAGCAATCCGTCATAATCGGTGTTTAGAGATTTGAGTCGATCTAAGTATTGTTGCGCCGCTTTCAAGAGATGCCTGTTTCGGTAGTACTGAGCCAAATCATCACAGAGTATAGAGCCCCCCAGCGATGCAGCACCGCTGCTAAAAAAAAACGCAAATAAAATCGTCCGAATGACATTTTGCATTTGCATAGGTCAAAAACCCCCGAATAAATTCGGGGGCTAAATACATTTCTGTCTTCTGTATTCCGTCTTCTGTCTTCTGTCTATACCGGGTAAACCGGCAACTGTTCTCTTAGCAATTGGTATATCTTCTTACCTTCTTTAATGGATTGCTTGGCACTATTTCTAAATTGAGCTTTCAACTGCTCAAAATCCATAGTTTTCAGAGCCGCCAAATCTTTTTTATCAGTCTGCTTTGCAGTTGCCTGGACGAACCTGGCCATAGTTTCTGTAGCCATTTCTCGAATGAGCTGCCAAAGCTCCTTACCTTCTCTGGCTGCAATTGCCCTGCCCAGCGCCAAGGATACGGAAAGTATCGCGTTCATGCCGAGGATGCCTTTTCTTTGCATCAGAGATACCTGCTCTTGGGCAGGGGCATCCTGAGCTAATATTCCTTCGGCGATTGCCTGTTTCCTTTCGAGGTTGAGCAATTCTCTATCTACGTCCAATAGGTCTCCCAGGCTGGAGAGCCTTTTTCCGGCAAAGGCCTTGGCCAGCACGCCCTCAATGTGCTGCACTGCATCCATGCAACCTTTGCCATCGTATCGCCTGGACTTTCTCCAGAGGTGCAGAAGTTCTTCATCGTTTTTGGCCTTGACATCGTCAAACTCGACATTTTTCTTGAATCGATAGGTTCCATCGCCGGCAGCTTTAAACAATTCCGAGTACTTCTTGGTTGCCTCACCCGGTCGAATAATACTATCGACGTAGTGAATGGCTTCATCTACGCCGGCGGATGTTCCAAGAGGGGTCGAGCCCTTAAAGCGAATAGTGCCGGTTCTGCCGAGAAACAAAGTCGCAGCGGCGGAAGGAATACCAGCATTGGTTGCTTCCTCGGTTCCGCCGATGGCCTCGATAGCCAGCATTCGGGTCAACAAGCTGGCAATATCAATTTCAGCGGCATCCGGCGCCATATCCACATCTTCTTTGCCAGTTAATATGCGAACCAATTCTTTAACATTTGCTTGTATTTGTTCTGTTTCTTTCTGTGTTATTTCTCTCAGGCTGGCCTTTGCCAGCGCTATTATTTCCATTACTCGGCCGTATTTTTGCAATCTTTCGGTGTTGGCTCCGCCGCCTGCTTTCAGACCTAATGCGTTCATAGCAGTAGCGATTTCAGCCTCGAATGGGTCGTTTGGCGATTTAGAACGGTGCGAGACCACCAGCTCCGCTCCGTAGGCTAAGGCCGTAAGCATAGCAAGGACGGTTTCCGACAAGGTTCCAATCTGATTGGCTTTAATAAGCGCCGCGTTTATCTCTCCACCTGCGGCGCAGTTCTCGATGTTTTCATCTTTCGTCGTGACCAGGTCGTCACCAATGATAAATATTTTATCGCCAAGCTCCTTCATCAGATTCTTCCAGCCTGTGTGGTCAAGCTCACCGAAGCCATCCTCGATGGATAGAACCGGCACACCTTCTTCCATAGCTTGTTTGTAGAGATTGAGAATTTCATCCCGGCTCATATCCAGCTTGCTCTTGTCCCGCCAGAAGCGATACATTCCAACCGAGTCTTTTTGGCCGGTCTCTTCACGGTAGGCGTTCTCCAATTCCGAAGCAGCAGGGTCAAGTGCTATTGCTACGTCCACTCCAGGGACATATTCACAGTCTAAAATAGCCTGCTTCATCATCCTCCACATTCTCTGCTCGGGCACACGGTCTTGCGGCTCTTTGTCAACGTAAGGTGCAATTCCTCCCTCACTGCCGACGCCCATAACCTTTGCCCCGGGCGCCGATTCGATAATCTCCTTCAAACGATACTGGAGCTTAACCGTCATTTCCTGAGCATCTTCGTATGTCTTTGCAGATAGCGGCATAAACATACTTTCCTGCATGCTTATATTGCTTTCAGGATACTCTTTTTCGGTATGGCGTCCGCCCATGGCGCAGTTTCTGAACTGCCAAGGGGCCGCGACTCTGGTTCCATCCGGCAGCTTGACTTCCTGCATTCTGGTCGTGAGCAGGCGCTGCTTTACCTGCTTTACTTGATACAGCCAGCTTTCCTTTGAGACCGCTTCCGCTGCTCTGGCAGCTTGTTCGGCGGCTACTTTTTCCCTCATCCTGAATTCTTTGAGCTTGCCTCGGTCTGCAAGGAGCCGGTCCAGTAGGCCGACACAGCCCGGAGCCAGGAAGAACCGGCCAATGTAGATAAGGATTTGGTTTTCAATGGCCAGGCCTACGCCGATGCCGATGGCAGCAATCGGCAGGAAAATAAGCGCCAAATACCCGCTCCAGACCGGTGCTGATGCCGCCACAGCCAGGTTATATGGTGCGTCGGGGGCGAAGTTACCACCTTCCTTTTTGACGCCGTAGAACCTACCCCACGGTATCAGCAGGAACATCTTTATGTACCATCCGAACGCCTCTGCTCCGCCGCCAACGACGGCGTCAGCTTTTTGCTGAGAATCCTTATTCAGAGCTGTCAACTTAACAGCCGTTAAGAAGTGGCCCATCTCATGTATGGCAATGCCGATATGCCAGGACAGATACCAGATAATCAAGGAGACAAAGGTCTCCCAGCTTACGAACATGAAACGCAGCGTCTGGAGCTTTCCTTCAACATCTGCTGGAACACTGAGCACCGATGAAATAAAGGCAGCGTGGAAAGAAACCAATTTGTGGTTGGCAATCACCCAGCCGCGCTCTAATCTCGTCGCTAGTCGCTCGTGGCTCGTGACTCGTGATTCGTGGCACGATTCACTATCCAAACTGCTCCGCTCTGTATCTAACATTTTGCCCATCCTGAATTTCTCCTTATCGGTACTGCTACATTTTCATTTCGTAAGTTTTCAAAAGTTTGGTGTATTTTGCTGCTTTTGTTGATTCTGTCAAGATGTTTTTAGTTCATAGTTAGTTGATAGCTCATTGTTCATTGTTCATAGTTCATTGTTCATTGTTTATAGACAATGAACTACGAAACTATTAACTAAAAATGATCACGCTGTCGTTCAAAATTATCTATCTGATCCATTCTCAGATGCGAATGAATCACTTCCAATTCTGGATACCCTCATCCATCGAATGGCGGATTAACGAAATGATAAAACACATCAAACAAATGGGAAAATAGCTTTTATCTGAAGATATTGGCACAGCGACCTGCGGTGGGTGTCCAGTTTTTCCCCCGCGTCTTCCTGTCGGAAGACAGGAGCGGGGGCTTTTTTTTAGGGTTTTTAGGTATTTTTTGCAATTTTCGAAAAATATTGTAACATTTCAGCCTGTCTGGTGTCTATAAATATAGAAAGCCCACACCAAAACGGAGCACCCGCGTCTTCCGGTCGGAAGACAGGAGCGGGTGCGATATAAGTTCCTTTACCCTCCTTCTAAAGGCCGATACTCATCAGATCGGCCTTTTTTATTTTTGTTGATTGCCCGCCAGAAAAGCATAAAATTGGTAATTGGAAATTAGTAATTACCGATTTCCAAAAAATTTTAGTTTTTTATGAGGATTCCGCTGACAAAATATGGTTGGCCGCAGGTGGTTATTTTTCCAGCAGCATTACTTGCAACGATGGCTGTCTACCTGCTGATAGGCATTGCGTTTTTGTCTGTCTGGGTCATCGTTTTGGTAGAATCGGTCTTAGGGCTTATCTTGATATGGGTTTTGTCATTCTTCCGCGACCCATATCGGACCTGTCCTGCGGATAGAAATCTTTTATTTGCTCCAGCCGATGGCCAAATAACTGATATCCAGACCGTACAAGAAAGCGCCTTTATTGGCGGAGATGCACTGCGGCTCGGAATATTCTTGAATATTTTCAACGTCCATATCAACCGTGCTCCCTGCAATGTAAAAATCGAGAAGATAACCTACAAAAAAGGCAAATACAAAAATGCAGCCAATCCTCACTCCAGCCGGGTTAATGAATCTAACGACCTGGGCTTGGTCAGAACTGACGCACCTTCGGATAGACTGGTTGTTCGGCAAATCAGCGGCAGCATCGCCCGGCGGATCGTCTGCCAGACCAGCGAAGGTGCAGAATTGACAATCGGCGAAAAATTTGGGATGATAAAATTTGGCTCAAGAACAGAACTATATGTGCCTATAAATGAACCGTCGTGCGTGATGCGGTACGCAATACGCAATACGCAATACGAAATAAAATGCTTGGTGCAGATAGGTGACAAGGTCAAAGCTGGCCTGACACCGCTTATAAAATACGAAATTCGAAGCACGAAATCCGAAACAATACCAAAATTCAAATGTTCAAATGACCGAACCGTTTATTCCTGTCATTGCGAGCGAACGAAGTGAGCGTGGCAATCCCCTTTGAGATTGCTTCGTCGCTGTTGCTCCTCGCAATGACATGTTTTTGTCATTTGAATTTGTTTCGAAATTCGGATTTCGATATTCGGATTTATACGAGGTACGAGTGATGCCCCGATTGAAAACCAGAGCTGCCAAAGAGCGTTTGTTGCGGCGGGTTAGAAAGCAGAGATTGAAGTACATCACGATTCTGCCGTCGCTGATAACCGTTCTTAACGGTGTGTGCGGTTTTGCGGCTATTGTTTTTGCCAGCAAAGGCGCTATCAGCACCGACGAGTTTTCTTATCACAGGCTCCAATTGCCTTATTTTGCGATGGCTGGCTATATGATTCTGCTGGCCATGCTTGCCGATATGCTGGATGGTCGGCTGGCACGAATGAGCAAAAGCACCTCCAGCTTCGGCGGCCAGCTCGACAGCCTTTGTGATATAGTCAGCTTCGGCGTAGCACCAGCCTTTTTGATGCTCAAGATTCTCGAACATAAATTTGCTACCTCCGTCGGGCTCAATCCTGCCGTTTCGGATCTTCTGCAGCGTTTCATCTGGCTGGCAGCGGCGGCATATATAAGCTGTACGGCTATCCGATTAGCCAGGTTCAATGTGGAAAATGAGGAGAATGAGTCTGCACACATGAGTTTTATAGGTCTGCCCAGTCCCGCTGCCGCGGGAGTAATAGTCAGCCTGGTGATATTCCAGCAGGAAAAAGCGCCCGATTTCAATGCTATCACTTATGCTCTACCGTTTTTGACCCTCGCTGTAGCGGTATTGATGGTCAGCAGGATCCGATACCCACATATCGTAAATCAGTACTTTAAAGGCAAGAAACCATTTGCGCATCTTATAAGGGTGCTGTTGCTGTTAGCTTTCGTTATCTGGAGTAGACAGGCAGCTTTAGCTTTAGTATTGATTTTCTGCTCGTTTGCAGCAGGCAGCTTTGTGAAATGGCTGTATTATAAAGTGGTCCGCAGAAGAGGTTATTTAGCTCTGGCAACTGAGCCCGCCCAGGATGGCCTTGAAATCCCTGAGCCGTCCCGCACCAATTGAACCGTCCTCAATGCTTTCAGGCCAATCAAAGTTTGGCTCTTTTCGCCGAAGGACAGTTGGTGCGGGATAACGTGAAACTGCGGAGTTTATCGGTTTTTACGCCACAGCTTTATACTGACTGGGCGATACAGGATTCGGACCTGTGACCTCACGGGTGTGATCCGTGCGCTCTAACCAACTGAGCTAATCGCCCGCAGCCAGTTTTATTAAACCACTGTGCCCCATACCTGTCAAGCTTTATATCATTGAAGTTCCGTTGTAATCAGGTTGATCTTTCCAAGTTTAACGCCTTTTAGGCTCAATATATTTTCCCCCATCCTGTTGATTTGGCCGACACGGCCTTTAAGCACGATTACTTCCATACAATCGTGAACGTCCAGATGAACGTGCATGGAGCAGATAGTCTGCAGCAGATGTGAATGTTGCATTCCGAGAAGCTCTTGCATCAGTTTTGTCAGATGATGGTCGTATATCAGAAAGACCGCAGCAACCGCTTCAGCTTTCGGATTGCTCAGACGCTCGCTACTTAGATGCTGGCGCAACAGATCGCGTATAGCCTCGGATCGGCTTGAATAACCTTGTTTGGCGATGAGTTTGTCGAAATTCGAAAGTAGCGCCTTATCTAACGATACTCCTATTCGCTCTACCTGTTCCATTTTTTACTTCCTGAAGGAGATAACCCTACCCCTTATTTTCGATTTGCGATTTCCAATTTTCGATTTTAGATCGTCAATCTGCAATCGACAATCGAAAATTCAAAGCTTGTCTTCTATCTTCTATTTGCTGGTTACATAGATTACCTGCTCGGCAAACAGATTAGGCGCAAATCTTACCGGGCTAAGGTACGTCTTAACCAGCGGTATCCTTTTTTCTACTCTAACGTTCAGTTTTTTGCAAAATTCATCGAAATCTTTCAGCGACAAAAAATGTATGTTCGGCGAGTTGTGCCACTTGAAAGGCAGTTGCCTGGTTACCGGGACTTTACCCCGGAAGAATAACTGCGCTCTGCTCCTCCAGTAAGCAAAGTTAGGAAAGCTAACTATAACTTTCTTACCTACCCGTAGAAGTTCCCTAAAAACCTTTTCGGGATTTTTCAACGTCTGCACTGTTTGTGACAGTATCACATAATCGAAGCTCTTGTCACCGTAATAATGCAATCCCTCCTCAACGTCCTGCTGGATAATCGGCAGCCGACGGCAGATGCAATCCAGCACCAGCTCCTGGTCAAGTTCAATGCCCTCACCTTTTATGTTTTTGTCGCGCACAAGGTTGGCCAGTAACTGCCCGTCACCGCAGCCGACGTCAAGCACCGTGCTGCCCCGCTCGATGAGAGATTCTATCAGCTCGTAATCTACACGCGCCCTGTGGGCGTGCTCAAGGGAGCTGAGTTGCTGCATACTCCGGGCATAACACGAACAAAGCTGCTGCCTGTCCTGCGGCCTGTAGGTAGCCTGCAAAAAGCAACAAATGAACCTGCCTAAAACTTCCGGCTCTAATAAAAATGCATCGTGGCCGTAAGGCGATGCAAGACAGCAGTAGCTTACGCCCTTGCGGTTGGCGGCAAGAGCTTCGACCATAGCCACCGATTGCGCAGGCGTAAAAAGCCAGTCACTGCTGAAGCTGATTACGAGAAATCTCGATTTGACATTAGCAAAGGCCTTGGTCAATGAGCCGTAGTCCTTTTGCAGGTCAAAATAATCTGTCGCTTTGGTTATATAAAGATAGCTGTTGGCATCGAATCTTTCCACAAAGGTTTGTCCCTGATAGTCCAGGTATGTCTCGACGGCAAATTCGGAATTGAAATCGTAGCTGTATTGGTCAGCACCTCGCAGTTTCCGCCCGAATTTCTCACGCATGCCCTGCTCCGAAAGGTATGTTATGTGCCCAATCATACGTGCAATTGCCAGGCCCCCGTCTGGCCCTTTGTTGCTTTGATATTGACCATCTGAGAAATTAGCATCTGCCAATATGGCGTTTCGGCCTACCGCATCGAATGCTATCGACTGAGCCCCAAGATGGGCAGTGGTGGCAATTGCTATCGCCGCCTTGACAAAATCAGGATATGAAATTGCCCACTGCAGGACCTGCATTCCGCCGATAGACCCGCCGACTACCGCCAGAAGTTTTTTTATCCCCAGCTTATCGAGTAACAGCTTCTGGACCTTAACCATATCGGCGATAGTTATAATTGGAAAGTCCAAGCCGTATGGCTTACCGGTTGCCGGATTTATCGAAGATGGCCCTGTGGTCCCGCTGCAGCCGCCCAGAAAATTTGAGCAAATCACAAAATACTTGTTGGTGTCAATTCCCTTACCATACCCAACCATATTATCCCACCATCCAGACTTTTTGTTGTTGGGACTGTTGTAACCGGCAACGTGCGCGTTGCCACTGAGGGCGTGGCAGATCAAGATAGCATTGTCCCTGTCCTCATTAAGCTGGCCGTAGGTCTCATAGGCTACATCAATCGGAGCTAATTTCTTGCCACAGTCTAATTCCAAAGGCTTCTGTGGTTCTACCAGCCTCACTGTATGGGTCTGCACGACACCAACCGAATTTTTTTCAATCTCTGCCATAGCTGTAAATAAGCATACCAACAAATTAGTCAATGTAAAGGGAGATGGCGGCAAAGTATAGCCGTAAGGGTCATCTTCTAAATATACGATATATTTAGCCCCCAGTTTCACTGGGGGTTTTCCGCCAGTTTAGACATTTTTATATTATTTCCAGCCGACGAAGGATAGCCTTTGCCCAGCGGGAACTTCGTAACTGCGAGAAGATAAGCAATAGTACAATCAGCAGCCAATAGCCGGTGAATCGCAAATAGTGAATAATCTGCTCAAATATGTCGGTGCTCTCGGCAGCACACCACTTTTGAAGCTCGTCAGGAGTATATATCGCTCCCATAACAACATTGTCAAAGAAATTCTGCCAGGGCAGCAGCAGAATGAGCATAACCAGCGAGAGGAAGAATGCTCGGCAGATATGGTTTATACCGCCGAGCCTGCCGACCAGCGAAATCTTTATACTAAGCAGCATCGTTAGGCAATAGAGCGTCCCTGTTAAGATAAGTACAAAGTTACAGAACCTGATGACCCAGTTTACTTGTTTTATTTTTATGCCGAAGAAGGATCCTGCCGGTGAGGCAGCTTCTTCTGTGCTTTCGCTGGGTTCCGTAGCAGCGGCCTTTTTAGCAGCTTCTTGGATTTTGTCTGGTTCTGTAATTGCCGGTCCGCCGGAGGCAGGTACAGTTGCCGTAAGAGCAGTTTCCACTGTTTGGGTTTCGGTATAAATTATACCAGCATCTACCAGCCAAAAGGATATTTGCAACAATAACAGGCAAAGTGCTACTATTACAAACAGAAAGTTTTTCCATCCCCTAAGCACTCCAACAGCTTCGAGGCAATCGGTAGTATCAACCAAATGACTTTGTCGGTCCTTGTCTCCATCCATTTTTCAAACCTCCCAATTTCGACCTTAAGCTTTCCTATACTTAACGTTTAACATAACGTACATGGCGTTAGTGTTTAAACATCCAGAAGGTTTTTTAGTACCGCCGCTGTGTGCATCGCCAGCAGCATCAAATAGTCCAAATCGCTCAGACTATAGTGCTCGTGTACCATGGCATTGTCAACATATAACACGCCGAAACAGCCGGCAGACCGCCTAATCGGCGCTATCATTGCCGAGCGTATTCTTGCCTGCTCCTCTACATCGGCTGCAACTCTCGGCAGGACTAAGGACTGGCCTTTTTCAACCGCTTGATTGATCTTTTCACTCAGTTTTATGTCACTTAGTTCAACTGCTTTGCCGTCTCGTCTTCTGCCTGCATGATAGGTCATGGGGCCGCTGGGCTGCTCTCTCAAAGCACACCAGGTATGAAATGCGCTGAACTGCTTCAACGTGATATTCAGCAAAGTCAGTAACAGCTCTTCAAGATTCCTTGCTTCGCAGATGGTCTCGGTAGCCTGCGAAAAATCCGTCAATCTTTTGGCCGCTAATCTCATAGCAGGTGCGTGACCGGCATCCGGCTTTCTCACTACAATTTCGTGAGGAGGTGTTGCCAGCGATGCTTCCAAATGAAGTGTATCTTCTGGTTGCACCGGCAATTCTGCCTCGGCACTTTCTACCAGAACGACCTCGATGGTAAAATCAGTTATCCGAAGACAGTCGCCGTGTTTAATTTCAGCCTTATGGACAGCCTGGTCGTTTAGATACGTTTTGTTAGCCGAATCCATATCTTCGACCATCCATTTGCCGTTCTCGGTGGCCGAGATTATAGCGTGCTGTTTTGAAACCGTTCGATCCGGTAAAAAAATGCTGCTGCCCTGTGCCCTGCCTATGGAGATAGGGCCCTGGCTGAATTGGAATTCCCTGACCGGGCCATCTTTTTGCTTTACCACTAAACGCATTGCGTTTCCTCCGCACCAGCGGTTAACCCCCGCCATCACTATGGCGGGGTAGACCCTGCGACGTGGTCGCAGGGCTAATCCCCGCACGCTGTGCGGGGTGTTTATTACAATTATCCACAATCTGGCGGATTTGTCAAGTAAACAGTTTGATAATTGTTTGCACAAGCGATGGGGGTTTTGCCGATAAAAAAATTATGTATATCATACCGGCAATCGATCTATTGGCAGGTAAATGCGTCCGGCTTATCCAAGGCCAGTATCACCGCCAGATAACCTACGAAGATGACCCTGTTAAAAAGGCCAAAGAATTTATCTCGGCCGGTGCAAAGTGGTTGCACATCGTTGACCTGGATGGAGCCAAGATAGGCAAACCCGTCAATACTGAGCCAATTTCAGCTATCGCTGCCCTTGGAAAACTGAAGATCGAGGTTGGCGGCGGAATACGCGATGAGGCCTCCATTGAGCAACTATTTGGCATCGGCGTAGAGCGGGTGATAATCGGCACAAAAGCGGTAAGCGATTTTGAATGGTTTAGAGCGATGGTGGAGAAATTCACCGGCAGGATCGTACTCGGCCTGGATGCCCGCGGCTCGAAGGTCGCCACTCACGGCTGGACACAGGATAGCCCGAAGCTACTTGTGAAATTCGCACAAAAGGCAGCGAAATTACCTCTTGCTGCGATAATTTACACCGACATTACTAAAGACGGCATGATGGCTGGGCCAAACTTTGAAAGAACAGGTGCACTAATTCAGGCCGTTGATGTGCCTGTTATCGCTTCGGGCGGCGTAAGCACGATAGATGACATTAAAAAATTAGCCGAATTGGGCGCTTCCGCAGCGATAATCGGCCGAAGCCTCTACGAAGGCACACTCAAACTTGCCGATGCCATCAAAGCCGCATCATGCGTAGATAAGTAGAAAAGTATGTGAGTATGTACGTATATGAGTAAATGAGTCGTTAAAGGAACAGCCCACCTCTTTACTCATCTACTCATTTACTTATGTACTCATATACTTATGTACCCATATACCTGTGTACTCATTCCTTCGCCCCGTGCTTACGCAAAAGTTCTACGATTTCAGTGTGCCCTTGTTCCTTTGCCGATGACAAAGCTGTCCGCCCCTTGTTGTCTTTTGCGTTCATATCGGCACCTTTGGCAATCAGCAGCTCTGCCACATTCTTGTGGCCGCGTAAGCACGCTGAGTTCAGCGGCGTATCGCCGTTGTCGGCTCTGCTGTTGATATCCGCGCCTTTGGCAATGAGGAGTTCTGCCAAATCCTTGCGGCCCCAGCAAGATGCAACATCCAGCGGCGTCCTGCCGCTCATCGGGCCGCCAGTACTTTTTGCATTCACATCACCGCCGTTGGCAATAAGGAGCCTGGCCAAGTCTTGGAAGCCTCGAGCCGCTGCTTGGTGGAGGGCCGTGTAACCGTCTTTTTCCTTTGCATTTACATCGGCACCTTTGGCTATGAGAATCTCTACGATGTCCCTATTGCTTTTGTCTACGGCCTCGTGCAGAGGCGTGCTACCATCTTGGTCTTTGGCATTAACATCCGCACCTTTGGCGATAAGGAATTTGGTAATATCGTTATTGTCTGCGAGGATGGCCGAGAAAAGAGGCGTCTGGCCGATTTTATCCCTCGAATTAACGTCAGTACCCTCTTCGATAAAACTTTTCACCTTTGCCAAATCTCCCGCGCGTGCCGCTAAATGGATGGTAGAGACAGGAGTAGCGCCTTTAGCAGTGAGTAAATCGACAATGTCTTTACGGCCGTACACAGCTGCCCAGTAGTATGGTGTAAGACCATCCTTGTCCTCGGCGTTAACATCGGCTCCGTTATTAATTAGCAATTCCGCAATGCCCTTGTAACCCAGCCAGATCGCCCAGTTAAGCGGCGTGAAACCATTAGGGTCCTTTTCGCCGACATTTGCTCCCTTGCTGATGAGTAGCTTGATAGCATCTTTGCCTTTATCACCTTCATCCCACATAGCATAATAGAGCAAGGTATAACCCTTCTTATCCTTCGCATTGATGTCGGTACCTTTATCCACCAGCAGGTCCGCTATATCTTCATAGTTGTGCAAAGCTGCATAGTACAGAGGCGCCAGACCAAAGGTGTCTCTTGCATCGACATTGGCACCTTTGTTGATAAGAAACTCCACAATGTCTTTCTTTCCTGAATTGGCTGCAGCATGCAAAGCTGTGGTGTTGTACATGGCTGGTGTATTTACGTTTGTACCTTCTTCCAGCAACTTTTTTAGTTTATCCATGTCTCCTATGAAAGCAGCAAGATGGAAAGCAGGGACTTTAGCACCCTTTGCTGCCAGAAGCTCAACCACTTCTTTGCGACCCGCTGCCAAGCTTCTCATAGCCTCAAACCAAGGCCCCCTGCCATTCTTGTTCTGTGCATCGATATCAGCACCTTCGCTAATCAATAGTTCGACGGTCTGCTTGTCCCCGCGCATGGCTGCGTAATGCAGAGGTTTTGCCCAATTCCTATCCATGGCATTAACATATGCCCTGTGGCTGATAAGTAACTTCGCCACTTCTGCATGGCCTTTCTCGGCCGCATAATGTAGTGCGGTCTTTCCAAGCTTGTCTTTTGCGTTGATATCGGCCCCTTTTGAGATAAGCGATTTGACTTGTTCTATTTCACCGTCAGCAGCGGCTTGATGTAAGGATTTAGCAGGTTCGGGCTTTTGCTCAGAGGTTGCTTTTGTTTCTGCACGAGCGGTAAGCACAAGCGCGGTTGGGACAGTTAGCAAAGCTAATACCAATACCACTGTCACAGCTAATAAGCTTGGACGCTTGTAGAATTTTTTTCCTGGTCTTAACATGGTCTTTATCCTTTCCTCAATATTTTTCACTGGACCGGCTACAGCCAACGATGGAATAGGCCGGGTCGATTCATGCTCGCAAATCAATATGTTCACAATTGCGCTACTATAATCTTTAACTTTCGCACCTAAGCGTGCGATAGCCATCTCATCGCAGCATTTCTCGCGCTCTGCCCGGATTTTTTTATTCGCCCACCAAACAAATGGATGAAACCAGAATATAGCCTGCGCAATTACCTGCAGAACATTAACCGCAGCATCAAAACGCAGGATATGGCTCAACTCGTGCCCTAAAATGCCCTTGCGATGCTCAGCGTTATCAACCTTAACGAAATTGGCTGGCAGATAAATGCTGCCCCGCAGCAGCCCCCATACAAACGGCTGACCTATGCCGTTTATCAGCCAGACCTTTGGGAAACTCTTAGAAACTATCTTAAGATTGTCACCCTGAGCGAAGCGAAGGGTCTGACCAGCAGAAATAAGAGATTCTTCGCTGCGCTCAGAATGACAAGTTGTGTTTTGAGTTGGATTCTTAATGCCGATGGTAGAGAATAAATTTACGATGCTGGTTTGTAGCTCTCCTGGCAGTGGTTTTCGCTGCCGGCGCAGCCAGCGATTCGTACGCCATGCTTTTGCCAAGGCAAACAGCAAAAAAGCAACCAGGCCACTAATCCAGCATAGGGCCAGCCATTGGCGGGCAGTGAATGTCTTTCTCGGTTCAGGCCGCCTGTGGCGGGCCGGTGCCGGTGGTCTTGCGTCCGAGGCTGGAGGCGACACTACAGGTTCGGATATCATCGGAGGCGGGGTTTCTAACAGCAATATGGGTTTTTCCTCCGGCAGAATCGGCAACGGTATGGCAAGTAAAGGCGGCACAAGACACTTGGCTAAGACAATCAGCCAGAGCAAGTAGCGAATGTGTGCGCTTTTATTTTTTAGTAGCCACGTTGCTGTTGCTATTACAAGAACCAGAAGTGCTATCTGCCAGCTTTGCGTAAGCAGATAATTCGTGAGGTTGTCAAGATATGTTTGCATTTTTGTCCCTCCATAAAAAGTCATTTATTTTTATCTACAAGTCGTTTAAGCCTTTCAATATCTTTGGTCTGGATTTTGCCGTGTTCAGCTAAGTACTGCATAAGTGGAATCGGGTCGCCGCCGAAAAGCCGGTTCAAAAAATCACCGACCGACCTTTTTATAACTGCTTGCTGTTTGACAGCCGGGAGAAAGACATGAGCCTTGCCTCGGATGTGGTGCTTTAAGTAGCCTTTCTTTTCCAGCCGACGCAAAAGTGTTTGCACCGTTGCATAAGCTATCTTTCGCCTGGCTGGCAAATTATCACAGACATCCTGTACGGTTGCTTTATTGAGTTGCCAGACTAATCGAAGGATTTCGGTTTCAGAAGGACTTAAGGCTGGTAAATTCTTTCCCATAATAATCTCCTTTTACAAGTGTATTTTACAAACGTACAACATAATATTGTACATTTGTACAAGCTGTCAACAAAAAAAATAAAAAATTTTGCAAATTTTTTATGCTTCAAAGTAACATTCTGCCGGGCCGATTATCGACTTTTCGATGCCATTCTTGAAGAAAAACTGCCGAATATTAGTGCAGAAATGGCATTTATTTGCGTAGGTTTTTGCTTTTTTATAGCCCAATTTTGTGGCCTTTTCCAGCAGTCCAGAAGGGCCGAGAGCAAAAAGCGTGCTAATAAATTCATTTTGGTTCGGATGAAATTGCTTCCAGATATCCGTAAGCGGCGTTTGGTTAATATTGCCAATGATGATACCGCTGCAGGTGCCGCTAAAGACGTTGCCGAATGGGTCGATATGGACACCTTTTGCAGACAAAAAATTATTTTTACAATTCATCGCCATCCATTGTAGGGTGGGGCTTGCCCCACCAATTATCTTTTTGGTGTGCAGTGCACACCCTACCATTTCTGCTAATTTGCCACCTGCGCGACCGGTGAAGCGGCAGGGATAATCGTTTATGGCGCGGATATACTGTTGGTTTCGCTGAGAGGGTGACAGATTTTTCATTTCTATCGGATTTTCTAAATACTTTCGCCAGCGGACCAGCACACGATTAGGTCCTAAGATGTCACTTGCTGCCTGTGCTAATCGGCGAACCGGCTCTATATCAATATATTCTTGATGAAATGGGTCGGTACTGATTTTGAGCTGGTCCATTCCAAGCTCATCGAGGATTTTTATTCGCTGCCTTATAATTTTTTCGCTGGTAGCCCAGAATCCGTTTGTCTCTATCAAATCAACTTTACCAAGATTTTCTTTCTTTGCCTGCTTTAAGATTTGCTGCAAATGCTCCCAATACAAAAACGGTTCCCCACCTGTTAGATGAATCTTAGCACTATCGCCTGCAAGGATTCTGAGCGACTTCCACGCGCCGATGGCGGTATCAACAGGCATCAAACCACCTTTATCTGGCGAGCAGCTGTAATAGCAAAATTCACACGCTGCATTACACTTGTAAGTCAAAAGAAGCCCTGCTGAGTTCCATAGCTTGAACTTAGGCTGATCCCTTCTAAGAAAGCGGTTATAGATGTTTTCAGACAGTTCCATCATAAATATAGTGTTTAGCCGCCACCTCTGCGGTGCCGGGAATAGCTTACAACGTTTAGTTTTCGGCGTCCAGAATCAAATCAAGGCATTAAAACGCCAATCAGAATACAAAGCCACCTGAGAACCTGATGCTCTGTTCACCACTACCTGATAAACTGATAACCTGTCCTTCGTGTCTTCGAAAAATCCATTTGACCTTTCATCAGGTGAGTGTTATCATATTTATGATCACTTAAAGGAACAAAACTATGGGACGAATCGTTGCAAACGTTCGGATTAGCAATTTGCTTGAACCCCGCAAAAAAATCCAGTGCGATGCACTCGTTGACTCCGGAGCTGCCTATATGGTGCTTCCCAAAGCATGGCAGAAACGCTTAGGCAAGCTGAAAGTTATCCGCGAGATAGACTGTGAGACAGCAACCCAGGAACTGGTAAAAGCACCGGTTTGTGGCCCTGTCGAGATACAAGTCGAGGGTTTCGCTCCTGTTTATGGCGAAGTTATATTTCTAGATATGCACCCTAAGGACGGAACCTACGAACCTCTATTAGGATATATCGTGCTGGAGCAATGCCAGGCTGCCGTGGATATGCTCGGCCTGCGTCTAGTCCATGCCAAGAAAACGGACCTGAAATAGGCACTCAGTCCAGCCGATACGCTATGAAGGGTGTCTTAGGCTGACATTGGATCAACCAAATGTTCTTGTGGCAATTCTTTCATAAATCGTTAGATGAAAAATATTATGAAAAGAAAGAAATTTATGCAAAACCCATGGTTCATAACAATTGTTGGAGGGTTAATTGTCTCCTTAATTATCTTTATCCTTGGACTCATTTTTTATAAAGGTTACATCAAAACCAAAGGTAACTACAGTCCAGGGATTGTTGAGGGTGACTATAAAGCAGGAGACACTGTTTCAGGAGATAAAATCATTAATTATGAGACTATCATAAAGAATGAAATTGCAAAGACCGACCCGAGCAATGTCGTAACTGAGGAATTCATAAAGGATTTTTTTATAAGATTACAACTATCTTTATCTGAAAAAAGGGTATCTCTTCCGCATAACGAATTAGATTCTTTACCTGGTTATTTGCAAAGACCTTATAGTATGAACGTAACCATATCAAGATCTCATGGGTTGGGATATGAATTTACTACACCATCGGACAATCCTAAAATAAATATAATTGAAACTGATTTACCAATTGAAGAATATTATTTTTCTAAATATACAGAGAGGAAAGACTTTTCCAAAGCCACAGGTTTTCGTATTAGCCGAAAATATTGGGTATTCGCTAATTTTATATTTATAGCTGGGAAAGAAATGATAGTTGTAGAACAAGATGGAAATGTTTTGCTCAAAAATATTGGTTTAAAATACGCAAAAGAAGACTCAACTAAAGAAATTGAATTCCTTAGACTTTTTGCAAATAACCAGAAAAATTATTGGAATCAAATGAATCCTGAAGATGAAGCAACATTTTTGTTTAGTCAACAATTACCTTTTAGCGCTCATAAAAAATAATTTCAATATAAAAATTAAATATAACTGACCAAAAAGCTACTTTTTTGACAGATGATTTCGAATGCTTGAGCCGATCACATGTAGACAGCTCTTTACTATAAGTACGCTAAGTTTTCGTCATGCGCCACTTCGACCTTGCTCGAGATAGTCTTGTTTTATGCAAACTACGTATTCCCTTAACTCATAACTTAACACTTATAACTCTTTTTGAGGTGCACCTGAATTACCGTAATATCCGCTGGCGTTATGCCGCTAATTCGAGAGGCCTGACCGAGGGTGGCTGGTCTAAAAGCCGACAGCCTCTCTTTCGCTTCCGCCCGGAGATGCGGGATGCTATTATAATCCAGCTCCAGCGGAATCTTTTTGGCTTCCAACGCTTTCATACCTGCTACCATACGCTCCTGTTTGGCTAAGTAGCCTTCGTATTTGGCATCAATTATTACCGCCTGCAAAACATCTCTGCTGTAACCCATCTTTTTAATATCAGGATGCTCTGGCAACGTTTCGGCAAACGCATTTTGCGGCTGGCGAAGCTGCTGCCACAAGCTTTGGCCATCTGAATGAGTGTTAATTAAATAATTTTTCAGCGTATCAATGTCATTGAGTTTTTTCTGAAATTTTGACCATCGTTTTTCATCAACGAGGCCGACCGATTTGCCGATGGGTGTCAATCTTCTATCCGCATTGTCGGCCCTTAACGCCAGCCGAAACTCAGCTCTTGACGTGAACATCCTATACGGCTCATCAATTCCCCTCGTCAGCAAATCATCTATCATCACTCCGATATATGCCTGGTCTCTACCCAGAACGATCGGTTCTTTGCCTTGTAACTTCCTGGCCGCGTTTATACCGGCGATAATGCCTTGCCCGGCTGCCTCTTCGTAGCCGCTCGTACCGTTTATTTGTCCAGCCAGAAACAGTCCTGATATTTTCTTGGTCTCCAGATTAAGTTTTAGTTGAATCGGCGGACAATAATCATATTCGATTGCATAGCCGTAATGTACAATCCGAGCGGTTTCGGTTCCGGGCAGCAATTTGAGCATTTGTTCTTGCACATCCTTCGGAAGCGAAGTGCTAATACCATTGCAGTAAATGATTCTTTTTTCTTCTTCCTCCGGTTCCAAGAATATCTGATGCCGCTGCTTGTCGGCAAAACGCACGATTTTTGTCTCAATACTTGGACAATACCGTGGCCCCACTGATTGTATCTGCCCAGTATAAAGCGGCGCCCGGTGCAGGTTCTCACGGATTATCTGGTGTATTTTTTCATTGGTGTAGGTTATCCAGCAGGGAGTCTGCTGCCGATTTATCTTTTCATTCAGAAATGAGAAAGGCACTGGTTCCGTGTCACCATGTTGGACTTCGAGCTTACCGAAATCTACCGTTGCTGCATCTAATCTTGCCGGCGTGCCGGTTTTGAGCCTTCCAAGCTCCAGGCCGATTTGCCGGAGGCTTTGCGAAAGCTCGGTAGCTGCCGGCTCGCCAAGCCGACCGCCGGGGAATTGCTCAGTCCCAATGTGCATCCGGCCGCGAAGAAATGTCCCTGTTGTTAGAATTACCGCAGGTGCATTATAAGACAGGCTGTCACGGCAGCAAACACCACGCACATTATTATTTTCTATAACAATCTGCGTGACCATCGCCTCGATGATGTGTAAATTCGGTGTTTGTTCCAGCCGCGTTCGGATATTATCCTGATATTTGTACTTATCAGCTTGTGCCCTTGGAGATTGCACCGCAGGGCCCTTAGAGCGATTGAGCATACGAAACTGGATACCGGTGTCATCAATCGCAAGGGCCATCAGGCCGCCAAGGGCATCAATCTCGCGGACAATTTGCCCTTTGGCAAGTCCGCCGATAGCCGGATTGCAGCTCATCCTGGCTATCGTGTCGCGGCTTAATGTTATAAGGGCCGTTTTGACTCCGATTTTAGCTGCGGCATGAGCCGCCTCGACGCCAGCGTGACCTGCACCAACGACAATACAATCGAAATCATGTGTTTTCATTATGTTAGGTATAATCCAAAACAAATTTAAGTAGGGCACAAAGGGACATAGGCACTAAGTGAATTAAAAATTCAAAATTAAAAACTACTCTGTGCCTTTGTGCCTTTGCTCCTATGTTCCTTTTGGAAATTTCGTGCTTCGAGTTTTATAGCGTTATAGTATAGCTTTTTGGACTCTTTAATCAATCGTGATTCGTGCTTCGTATCTTGACAACTGATGCCATTTTTCTAATACTATAGAAAGATGACTGGATTAAAACTATGGCTAAAAAACAAATACGCCAATATTGAAATTGATGAATACGTGGTAATATCAAACCATTGTCACGGTGGTTATGCAGGCCAGTTGGTGGAAGGCCAAAAAGATTGGGTCGATGGACTTTGCAGATAGTTAAACGCGACGACGATGTTGCTGGTTCCTCGGTATTATCGAAGCGTTGGATTGTAGAGCGGACGTTTGCTTAGCTGGGCCGATACCGTCGGTTGAGCAAAGATTATGAGGCTTTGGCCGAAAGCAGTGAGAGCATGATCTTGATAGCAATGATCAACCTGATGAGTAAGAGATTAGCCAAAAATGTGTGCGTCTAAGGCTTTTCACACACCCTCTTAGATAAAGCGCATTAGTATTGTGCTGTTTGAGACAGAGAATCTTCCCCGAGGAACCCCCCGTGGTATATAAATCTCGGTTTTAACCCGCCCGCTTTTCTACAACCACCTCTTTAACTTACTGCCCCCGCCCAGCGCTGGGCGGGGTCGGTATCTTAACGTTACTGAGCAGGGCTGCGGTATTTCGTATCCGTGTCATCGAAGGCGCCGGCCGCACCAAGTGTCCCAAACGTTATCCCTGCGCCCCAAGCAGCGGTCGGCAGGTTCCAGCCAAACCAGTCCCAGCCGCCCTGAGCTACCTGGCCTGCTCTGCCACCCGATGCCGCCAGCAGGGTACCTGTGGTTGCCGATTCACTGAAGCTCTGCAACTGGATTATTTGGGCCGCAGGCAAGAAAACCGTAGCGACAGGATTCAAGGCCCCTTCGCAGGAAGCCGCGGCACATACGTTTGCCACCTGGGCAGCTCTTACACCATCCATCTTGGCCCACTGAGGTAAAGATCCGCCTTTAACAACCGCAAGGTTGCTGGTCACCCCCAGCTTGCTGATGAGCTTTTCAAAGTCTTTGTCTTTGCCAAGAACACTCAAGTCTAATGGTTTTCCCTCGGCATCAGCCTTGCGTGTCGCCACCGTATGTTGCAGCACCTCGTTAAAACCACGGACGTTTGTGGCCGCTCTGAAGATAGATACGCTAAGGTAGATATCCTGCAGTTCTGGGTCGAAGACATAAACGCAGTTAACTCTGCATTGAACAGACGCAACGGCGGCCTTGTCTTGGGCTGTTCCTTCGGCTTCCCCCCGAGCAATCGGGGGCTGCTCTGAGCTTGTCGAAGGGACAAGTTTGACGGAGAAAGGCTCTGATAACGCCCTGACCGCTATCAGCTCGCCAAAGGCCTCTGTCTTAACTGGTATCGCCGTCAGAGTAAGTCGCAGCTCGCTGGGCAGCGAATTACCCAGAGACGACAAATCAAAACCTTGTTTCCATGTCTTGCCAACGTTTTCCTTTGCTACTTTCTTGAGGGTACTGACACACTGATTACTGACCTTTTCCAAAAATGCCAGTTCTGTCCCGGTCGCTGATAAATGCTGGGTCTTACCATCAATAACAAATGACAGCTCCTTCAAGGAAATTTGCTCACCGGCATTCAGCTTGTTCTCTGGCAAGTCCGGGTCATTCGCTGAGAGACAGAACTGCACCTTATCATCTGATGAGATCAGCTTCTTGACCGTACATAGCGTTTCGAACTCGCTGCTAAATTGACCCTGTCCGCTATATTCTAAGGTGGACAGCAGTTTGTAACGGTGCACGGTTTTATCTTGTGATGCCAAGCTGGGTCTACCAAACGTTGGCAACAATAATACGCTCAGAGATATCGCCAGGTACAATCCTTGCTTACTCCAGACATCCCCTAACTTTCCCATACTTACTCCCTTTCAATAGTTTGTTTATTATTTGGGAGCTGCCCACTGTGAGCACTACTCCTTATTTATTTTTGTACCCGTTCATGGGCTTAAGATGCCGATTTCGGGCTAAAAACTGCGATTTGGAACGCTACTTACACTAAAACAGCTGACAGAACATAAAGGAACCGTTTTTTCGAGCTTTAACCCTTGAGATAGCGAAGCGACATTTCACGGGTTTAAGACGGCGATTATGCCCGTGAACGGTTACTTATTCTTGCCACCCCATTAAAAGAAAGCCTACAATTAGCTATTACCTTAAGTACTGTCAACATAATTTTAATTTTTTCCCGTTTTTTTTCTTCACTTTTTAATTTAGGAAACCTGCAAAACATAG
>Ga0315314_1000168_pt1 | contig 84648 bp, 70 predicted proteins | sample TDP9_MG_FD_203631 | JGI IMG/M metagenome (GOLD analysis project Ga0315314, IMG submission 203631) | Freshwater sediment microbial communities from Lake Towuti, South Sulawesi, Indonesia - TDP9 | ecosystem: Environmental > Aquatic > Freshwater > Lake > Sediment | place: Indonesia: South Sulawesi...
GGACTTTGGAGGCAAAGAATTAAATCTATGTTCGAGAAATCTTCCGTACATAACAAAATTACCGAATTTCTAATCGCAGCACTGTCTGCCGCAGCGTAATCAATTATGAAAAGTGCGAAAGTTCACATGATTTAAAACAGGATTATAAGGACTTTCCTGATCCCGTCAAATCTCATAGGGTTCAATTTAAGATGACTAACAAGTCTGGTTTCACATTGAATAAACCAACTTTAACTTTTAGGGTTCCTCTTCGAAGAAAACACCCTCATAGAGGTGAAAAAGAGCAAATTTGGTCGAGGCGCAGTTTCAATTCTAATCTATATAATTCGACACAAGAACTCCGAATATTTGAATTCGCAGATACATCTATACTTTCAAATAGCAATTTGCCTTATTGGAATTCTGGAGAAGAGATAACTATTTGGATCAGGATGGTTCTCGATGATAGTGAGTTAAAACCGTTTGATGTTGAAGTGTCCGTTAATTGTGAAAATGCTGATGGAATAACGGAAAAAGTTAAGATATACCCTGAAGAATTGCTGAAATCGTTAGTCGAAACAGATTCCAGTGAAAAACAGGGATAAATAATATTTAGCCTCTGTTTTTACCTGAGGTTTGGTGATATTTAGCCTGCCGTTTCACGGCAGGTTTAGACCTTGGAAGTAAAAAAGGAGTGTTTTTTTAATGAGTGACATTTACGATGTTATTATAGTTGGGGCTGGGCCGGCGGGGCTGGCGGCGGCGCTTTACACGGCACGCGATAGGATGAAAACCCTCATACTCGAAAAGCTCATGCCCGGCGGACAAATTAACAACACCGACAGAATAGAAAATTATCCCGGCATCGAGCGTATAGACGGCCCGGGCCTGATTGAGCAGATGCAAAAGCAGGTCCAGAACTTCGGCGCCGAGATTAAGAACAGCAGCGAAGTAACCGCCTTAGAGAAACTAAAGGGCGGCAAAATCGCCGTTATTTGCGATGAGGATAAATACACTGCAAGAGCCGTCATTTTAGCACCGGGCAGCGACTATCGCAAGCTCGGCATCCCCGGCGAAGAAGAATTTCGCCAGGCAGGCGCAGGCGTCAGTTATTGCGGCACCTGTGATGCGCCGTTTTTTAAGGGTAAGCAGGTCGTTGCTGTCGGCGGAGGTAACACCGCAGTACAGGAAACGCTGCACCTGACCAAATTCGCCGAAAAGGTAACAATGATACACCGCAGGGACGAGTTCAGAGCGGCCAAAGTCCTGGTCGAAGAGCTGCTGGCCAAAGCCAGCGAGCCGAATTCAAATCTGATTATCAATTACGACACCGTAGCAACCGCCATCGAAGGGCAAGGCAAGGTCCAGTCGGTCAGGCTCAAAAATGTCAAAACGAATAAAGAAGAAGACTATCTCTGCGACGGCGTATTTATATTTATCGGTATGGTGCCGAACACCGGCTTTTTGAAAGGTTTTTTGGAGCTGACCGACAAAGGATTCATCAAGTGCGACTGTGCATATCTGCGCACAACCGTTCCGGGCGTCTTCGTGGCCGGCGATTGCAGAATCGGAGCGGCTATGCAGTTAGCCACAGCCGTCGGAGACGGCGTTGTCGCCGCTATGATGCTCAAGCAATATTTCAGAGACCCGAAATGGTGGGATGAGCCGGTCAGCGACCTGCTCGCCCCCGGCGGATGGTAAAATTAAAAAGCCGTTCTAAAAAACTTCCCAGTTCTATCTTCAGAGCGACCTGCAGGTAAAATTAGCAAGCCAACCTCCAAGAACAGCATAGTAATAATTTTTGCTCCTACTTTTTAGCTTATTCGTTGACGTGGGCCGGCTGTTCAGGTATTATTGCCATCGGACAATCCGGTACTATAGCCGGGTGTTAGTTTACTGCGAAATTTTGGCAGAGAGGATAAAATAATATGGCTGGTAATGTAATTGAGCTGACTGATGCCACTTTTGACCAGACTATCCATAATACTGATGTGCCGGTGCTCGTTGATTTCTGGGCACCTTGGTGCGGACCCTGTAAAATGATAGCTCCTATTATCAAGGAAATCGCAGATGAATATAAAGACAAGGCCAAAATCTGCAAGCTCAACACCGATGATGCCCGTGACAGTGCTATGGAGTTCGGCATCAGCGCGATACCCACCCTTATTCTATTCAAGGACGGCCAGGTGCAAAAAAAATGGGTCGGATTAACCAGTAAAAAAAATCTCGCCGCAGCAATCGACGAGCTGCTCTAAAAAAACTCAGCTTCCATTCATATCATGGCAGAGATTTTCTACAAGTCAATGAGTAGAAGAAGTTTCATTAGAATCGCTTTAATTACCGTCGGGGCTTTGGTTACTCTCGGTACGGGTTGTAGCCCTGGCTTATGGAAAAGTGAAAAAAAGCCTGCTCGATGGGCGCTTTTAGCCGACACTCATATACCGGCGGATGTTAATGACAACTATCGAGGATTCTTTCCCTATCAAAATTTACAAAAAGTCATTCCCGACATTATTTCTGCCTCGCCGGATGGTGTGGTTATTGCCGGTGATTTGGCCCGGCTGACGGGCGAGTTGGACGGTTATGCCAATCTTAAAAAACTGTTAAAGCCGGTTGCCGAAAAAAGGCCGCTCTTGATGGCACTTGGTAACCACGATAACAGAGAAAATTTTGTTAAGGTTTTTGATGAGGCTCCCGCCGGAAAACAGCCTGTCAAAAACAAACTCATCACTGTTGTCGAAAAGCCACCCGTTCGTTTGATTATTTTGGATTCGCTCTTCTACGTTAATGAGGTCCCAGGTTTATTAGGAAAAGAGCAAAGGCACTGGCTGGAAAATTATTTGAAAAAATGCGATAATACTTCAACGATTCTGTGTTTGCATCATACTCTGGAGGATGGAGATGACGACCTGCTTGACGTGCCGCGGCTGTTTTCTATCATCAAACCGATTCGGAAGGTCAAGGCAATTCTATACGGCCATTCCCACGCTTGCGGATTTTCCAAGTTCGAGGGGATTCATCTCATCAATCTCCCGGCGGTGGGGTATAACTTCAGTGATACCGAGCCGGTCGGATGGGTAGAAGCCAAGCTGACCGCCAAAGGCGGTTATTTTACACTGCACTCGATAGCAGGGAATAAGGATAACGATGGAAGCGTAAAAAAGCTCACCTGGCGCAGGTAAGAATCCGAAAAAACAATCCTTGCAATACACCCCGTTAGAAATTTTCTCTTTTTTGGGCAATATTATTGCTTGTGATGGAATTTCTAACGGGGTAAACTATCTTTTTCTGATATATAATGTAGGGGGCAGGCCTGTGTGCCTGCCCAGGGCAATCACATTGGGTTGCCCCTACGGCCGCAATCAAGAAGGCAAAGAACAGGAAAAACTCTAAATGCAATCTTTTGCACGGATGCAAACAGACCTCAATCAAGGTAAAAAGCGTCTTGAACCTTTTAGACGCGAGTCTAAACTTGACAGCTATTGTAGAAAACAATGGGTAATCCGGCCTCCGGACGGCCGCGCTGCACAACTTGCTAAATCGCTGAAGGTCTCACCTCTTTTGGCACAGGTTTTAATTAATCGTGGAATAGCTGACGCACAGACCGGTTCTGTTTTCCTCAGGCCGAAACTGACGCAGCTTATCGACCCTGCACAAATGCCGGGAATCGAGCCGGCGGTTCAACGATTAAAGCAGGCCGTTACAAAAAAGGAAAAAATCACCGTCTATGGCGATTATGACGTGGACGGCATTACCGGCGTCGCAATCCTTTGGCAGATTTTAACGCTGCTCGGTGCCGACGTCGATTATTATATCCCTCATCGCATCGACGAAGGCTACGGCCTGAACGACGAGGCTATCCAGACGCTGGCAAAATCCGGCAGCAAGCTCCTGGTTACTGTCGATTGCGGCGTTACAGCATACAGCTCCGCCGAGCTCGCCGGGCAATTGGGTCTTGATTTGATAATAACCGACCATCACCAGATTGACGCCCGGCCAGACCGCCCCCCGACCCCGCTTGCCTCGGGAAACGCAGGGGCAGCCGAGCTTCCTAAAGCCGTCGCAATTGTGCATCCTGCACTGGAAAAATCCTATCCGAACCAGGATTCTGCCGGCGCTATGGTCGCATTTAAACTGGCCTGGGCTATTGCCAACGAATTGAGTTCAGGCCGGCTCGTCGGCGCCAAGCCCGCAGCAGCCAAAAAGCTTGAGCCGAGATTACGCGAATTTATGCTCAACGCAACAAGCCTGGCTGCGATAGGAACCATCGCTGATATCGTTGACCTGCGAGGTGAAAACAGAGTGCTGACAAGCTTCGGGCTGAAGGCACTGCCGGAATGTAATCTTTCCGGCATACAGGCTCTGATTGAGTCAGCCGGACTGACCGGGCATCGGCTTGACAGTTTCCACATCGGCTTTCGCCTTGCGCCAATGCTCAACGCCGCAGGGCGGATGGGACACGCACGATTAGCCGTCGAGCTGCTGACATCCGACAGCCGCATTCGCTCGATGCAAATAGCCGAATATCTCAAAGAGCAAAACAACCAGCGCCAGCAATATGAGCGAAAAATATTCAAGCAGGCCTGTGAAATGATAGTTGAGCGAAACCTCCATCACCCCGACCGCAAAAGCATCGTTCTTGCAAACGAAAACTGGCACACCGGCGTAATAGGCATTGTCGCTTCGAGAATTGTGGACAAATTCTATCGCCCTACGATTATGATTAATGCCGGTGCCGCCGAAAACGGCATCGCTCAAGGCTCCGCACGCTCAATACGCGGTTTTTGTCTGCTCAGCGCAATCAAGGCCTGCTCACAGCACTTAATCAGCTTCGGCGGCCATAAAATGGCTGCCGGCGTAACTATCGAAATCGAAAAAATAGACTGCTTTGCAGCCGATTTCGAGGCTTATGCAAAACAAAACCTTAATGAAGATGATGTGTCTGCTAAACTTAACATCGACGCGGTGGCTCCGTTAGCTGAGTTTCGTAAAGAAACGGTTAGCGAGTTGCAAATGCTCGGCCCTTTTGGAGAAGGTAATCCCGAACCGATTTTCGTCACAAAAGGCGTCCGTCTGGCCAGTCCGCCAAGAAGAGTCGGCTCGGCAGGCGAACATCTGCAGCTCGCCATAACCGACAACACAAATGCTGTGCGCTGCATCGGCTTCAGGTTCGGGAAGCTGGAAAAGAAGCTGCTCGAGAACGAATTCTTCAACGTTGCATATCAGCCGCAGCTCAACACCTACAATGGAACCACCAATGTCGAATTCGTGCTCACCGACATCCAATTCGAATAATCGTGTAGAAGGGGCTTTAGCCCATGCTATCATTCCGCTATCTTTTTTTGACTGTCACCTTGTCGATTTTGAATTGTCCCATTGTGTTGACCAGGTTTAAGAAGTCTTCGGGATTCCCATTGCCCACTGCCAGGGCGATATGTCCGGCGTCATAGCCGCCAAAGCCGGCGCTCTTGAAGGCCGCATCGAGACCGGCCCACTTGTCACCGATATAGACCTGTACCCAGGCGTGCCCGCCAAATCCATCCTGAACAGTGCGCCACTGGGGTACGTAGGCCACGCCCGTAACAACTTGAGCCGGAATCCCAACGGCCCGGCACAGTGCCGCGGTCAGCACTGCGTGCTCGCTGCAATCTCCCTGTTTGCTGACAGCGACCTCGGCCGCCGAGGCATAGCCGACTGACAGGCTCTTGTCTGTAACGTAATCCGCCACGAACGTCTCAATTCTGCGGGCAGCTTCCGCTGCGTCACCGGTATCGCCGACCGCCCGCCTTGCAAGGTCGATTATCAGTTGCTGGTCGCTCTCGACATATCTTGTCGGCTCAAGGGCATTGAGTGCCGCCGGGTCGTTGCCTTTGTAAGGAAACCTCACCCCTGTCGGCGCAGTAACTGGCTCGACTGTCAGGATTATTGTGCCATCGCCAAGCCGCTGTACTTTTTGATTACCATTGGATGGAATCTTCAAATCGGCCACATCTGTCACAGGGCTTAAATAATAAGTAATTGACCGGGCTGAACCAACATCACTCAATGGCTCAGGGCTGGCCATAAACATCTTGTCCACCACTTCAAGCACATCGTTCTCCCCCAATGCGAATTCTTTAGTGCAGGCAAGTTGCTCAACAACCATCCCCATTACAGGCGTAATGCTTTTTTGAAGCCGAAGGTTATCATCATAATATTCGGTGCTTACGAGTGCTCCAATCTGCGCAGAGCTTACATTGCTCTGAACCTCAGTCAACGCAACGACACGTCCGAGCAGGTCAACATTTTGTTTTAGGCCTACCTTTACCTCGACATCGACAACCTGCAGCATACTTGGGTCAAACAATTTTACGGTGTATGTGGTTCCTTCCGTAAGGCCATGTTTCAAAAGCAGCAGTCGCATCCCCTCGGACATTACCGCTCCGCTGGGCCAATCGAATTCTTCTTGCTGCTGGCCGGTCTTTACTGTTACCCTGCCCTGCTCATCGACCGTTCCTGTCGTTTTCGTCACCATCATCCCCAATGCCTGCTCGAGCTCGAAGCCCAGCGGCTTACCATCAACGGTTTCGGTAGTGCTCGCTTTGGTCTGGACGCTAACCGACACTCCTATGCGACTCAAGGTAATCTTAAGCTCCACGGATGTGGTAACTTTATTACCGGCAACAGCACGGTTTTGGATAGCGTAGCCGACCTTCTTGCCCTCCATAAAGAGGGCAAAGTATTCGGTTTCCTCCGGCTGGGCCTGCTCAGACCTGTCCTTCACCGATACGGGTTCCTCTGCCTGCCGGGCAGGTTCAAACATTTTTGGCTCTTGTTTTGTAGGTTTGTCTGAGGCGGCTTGCTCGGCTGTAGGCTGCTCCGATAACTCTGCTTTTTGCGTAGATTCTTTCGGCGTGGGTGCCGGCTTCTTGCGGCAACCTGTTATGGTCAAAACAACCAGCACCAAACAAATCCAAAGAAGACATTTATTTTTCATAATCAAATTTCCCTTCTCAAATATCTGCAGAAATCTTAATCAGACATTTCTTTAACAAATGCCGAAGATTCTAATACTCCCGGCATTTGCCGGGGTTCAAGGCCGGATTATAACTCCTCAGGGCGAATTCTCACCAGAATAATTCTGGCATAGTCACAAATAATCCGATATGAGAATCAGATATAACCGAAAAACACATTTTTTATTACAGCGGCAAGAACTCTACGGTTGAATTGTCTGTGCTTTTGGTTAAAATAAAAAAGAAAACTTTTCTACGCAACGTTATGAATTTTGACGAGCTGATAAAACTGGTTTCTTCGGACAACGCACCGAAAATTCGTGTCGATTCGCGTGCCGTCGAGGCCGGCGATATCTTCGTAGCTGTTGAAGGTACTGTCTATGATGGCCACAATTTCATTGACCAGGCCATCGCCAACGGTGCTGAATATATCATTAGCCAAAAAGACAAATCGAGTATCAAGCATCGAGTATCGAGTATCAAGACTATAGTCGTTGACGATTCCGCTAAAGCTGCTGCGCTTTTAGCCCAGGCAAGCAGGGGCAATCCGGCTTCACAATTAACGAACCTGGCGGTTACCGGCACAAACGGAAAAACAACCGTCGCATATCTCGTTCGCTCCTGCATCCAGAAAGCCGGCCGGAAATGCGGCCTTCTTGGTACCGTCATTTACGATACTTGCTCGGGCAAGAGCAGCGAGTCGATTTTAACAACTCCCGATTGTCTGACTATCGCAGCCGCACAGGAAGAAATGGTAAAGAACGGCGCAAAGTATATGGTCATTGAGGCCAGCAGCCACGCCCTTTCTCAAAACCGCCTGGCGGGTATTAACTTCAAAGCCGCTGCTTTCACAAACCTCGCCGGCGACCACCTGGACTATCACAAAACCCAAGAAGATTATTTAGCTGCAAAAACCAGACTTTTTTCAAATCTTTCACCTGATGCTGTGGCGGTTTTGAATAAGCAATCGCTGCAGGCCGAGCTTATCGCTAAGTCCGCCTTGTCGGACCATAGTCGGACCAAAATCTTATGGTACGCCATTGATGAGCTGGCAGATATTAGCGCACACATCGAGTCGATGGACATAAATGGCACCATTTTTACGCTGCAGTACGTTCCCAAATCTTCAATCGTCAATCGTCAATCGTCAATTGTGAAGACTCCGCTTCTGGGCCGATACAATGTCAGTAACCACCTGGCAGCGGCGGGCTTGTGCCTTGCAGCCGGCCTCGATTTGAAAACGATAGCAGCCGGCCTTTCGGCCTTGCAGGGGATACCAGGCCGATTAGAAAAAGTCGAATGTCCAGTTGGTAGGGTGGGCTTTAGCCCACCTTCGCCATCCAAAGAAAGTGTTAGGGCAAGCCCCACCCTAATTGTTGATTACGCACACACCGATGACGCTTTGAAAAATGTCCTCTCGACACTAAAGCCTCTGTGCAAAGGTAAATTAAGGGTCGTTTTCGGCTGCGGCGGAGACAGAGATAAAACCAAACGCCCACGCATGGCCAAAGTCACTGAACAATTAGCTGATTTTATCATCGTTACCAGCGACAATCCCCGAACTGAAAAACCCGAAGACATCATAAATGAAATTATTGCCGGTTTTGAAAAAGGCCCGCTAATCAAACATGCTGATTTGCGGCAGACCAGCGACGAGCAACGAACGATGATAATAGTTGAGCCGGACAGAAAAAAAGCCATCGAGTTAGCCATAAGAACCGCCGGCAAAGACGATATTGTTCTTATCGCCGGCAAAGGCCACGAAACGTACCAGATAATCGGAAAGCAAAAATTCGATTTCAGTGACAAGGAAGTCGCAGAACAATGCCTTCAAAAACGATGAGAACATTTTCGATAGCAGCTTTGGCCGGAATAATAAAGGCTCGGTCGGAATATCCAATACGAGGTTTTACCGGCGTTAGTACCGACTCGCGGACTGCCAATCCCGGCGACTGCTTTTTTGCTATACCCGGCGAGAACTTCGACGGCCACGATTACGTAGCTGACGCCTTCGCAAAAGGCGCCGTCTGTGCCGTTGTAAGTAAAGACATAAAAGACAACAAATTTGCCGACAGACCCATGCTCAAAGTTAAGGACACCATAAAAGCCCTCGGTGACTTCGCTGCAGAATATCGCCGACGAGCGGGTTTCAAAGTGATTGCGATAACAGGCTCGGCAGGCAAAACAACTACAAGGCAAATAGCTTATCAGGCCTTAAGTAAATGTTTTCGCGTCTATCAGTCGCCGAGGAGTTTTAATAATAATATCGGCCTGCCCCTTACCCTGCTCGGCGCCCAGCCGGATGACCAGATAGTCGTCGCCGAGCTTGGCAGCAATCATCCAGGCGAAATAGCACACCTGACTCGTATTGCCGCCCCGGACATCGCAGTGGTTACTAATGTTCATCCGGCCCACTTGGAAGGATTCGGTAACCTGCAAACAATCATACAGGAAAAGCTCTCTATATCTGAAGGACTTATGCCCGACGGCGTTTTTATAATCAACGCCGATTTCGATGGCTTGGTAAGTAACTGCCGAGCCAAAGGTACTAAATTCATAACGTTCGGAAAATCGGATGGCGCCGACTACCAGGCACGTAACATCAGCTACCAGGCCTCAGCCAGCCGATTTACTATCGACAATACGGAAGTTTATTTACCGTTAGCCGGCCCCGGAAATGTGGAAAACGCGCTTGCCGCCTGGGCTGTTTGTAGCCGGCTTGGTCTGTCTATTGATGATTTCGCACAGGCTCTCAAGACACTCTCACCCGCTTCTATGCGGGCCGAGCTGCTCCAAATCGGAACCCTAACGGTACTAAATGACTGCTATAATGCAAATCCCGCCTCAATGAGAAATGCCCTGGATATATTGGCTGGCCTCGACCCAACGGGAAAACGCAGATTGGTCTTTATCTGTGGCGATATGGCTGAGCTTGGGCAGCAGACCGAGTCCCTGCACGCCGAGCTGGGTATCTCTATCGCACAGGCCGAAGTGGGACTGCTGGTAGCTGTTGGTAAGTTTGCAAGAATCGCAGCCGAAGCCGCCAAAACCACCGTCGAACACAATTTGGGTTCCCGCAAAGCCCCGTCCCTCCAAATAAAATGTTTCGAAGATACTATTTCAGTCTGTAATAATCTGCATGAATTCGTAAAAGATTACGATATAATATTAGTGAAAGGTTCTCGAATAGCCCGGCTGGAAAGGGCTATCGAGAAACTGAAGGAGCTTTATTTGTAACTCGATGTCGAATGCTTGAAACTCGTAACGAGCATCGAGGAACAAGTATCGAGGAACGAAATGATATACCACTTGTTATGGTATTTGCGAGATGTTTTTACGCACAAGCTCGGCTTCTACGCTTATCAGAACGTAATGTTTCGCGCGGTATCAGCCATACTGACCAGCTTGCTTATCGCCCTTATAATCGGACCTAAAATCATTCGTTGGCTGATGCGCAAAAAAATCGGCGACCGACCGGAGTTTTACCACGCCACCCTAAACGAGCTGACCAAAGAAAAGGCCAATACGCCTACTATGGGCGGCCTGATTATCATCCTCGCAACTGTCTCAACCACCTTATTATGGGCAAAGCTGAACAATCCTTTTGTTCAGAAAGCAATTGTGCTGGTGATATGGTTCGGTGCTCTGGGCGGCGTCGATGACTGGCTAAAGCTCACTATCGATGTCCGCCACCGAACCAGAAACGGATTAAAACCCTGGGAAAAGCTCATCTTTCAAATCGGCGGTGCAGTGCTGATTGCGTCCTTTCTATACGCCGACTTTGTCAACATAGACGATGCCAGATTATTCTGGCTGCCGTTCTACAAGCATGGCCTGCCGTTAGCAAACTGGATGTTTATACTAATAGCGATTTTTTACCTCTCGGCCACCAGCAACGCCGTCAACCTGGCCGACGGTATGGATGGACTGGCGGCAGGCTGCGTCGGAATGGTTTCTCTGGTGCTTGCGCTGCTGTGCTTTGTCGCCTCGGAAACAATGTCACGAACCACTCCTGTTACCTGGGCAAGCTATCTTCTGCTGCCTGCCATACCACAGGCCGGCGAGCTGAGCATCTTTTATTCGGCAATCTTAGGGGCCGTCCTCGGATTCTTGTGGTACAACTGCCATCCTGCTCAGACCTTTATGGGGGATGTGGGCTCGCTTCCTTTAGGCGCCGCTATGGGCTACGGTGCGCTGGTAACAAGAAATGAAATCCTGCTGTTAATTATCGGCGGCGTATTCGTCATTGAGTTGCTTAGTGTAGTATTTCAGGTCGGCTATTTCAAATACACCGGCGGCAAACGGCTTTTTAAATGCGCCCCGATACATCACCATTTTCATCTGATTGGCTGGAGTGAGCCGCAGGTGGTGGTGCGGTTCTGGCTTTTAGCCGCCGCCTTTGCAGCCCTCGCTTTGGCAACATTAAAAATCCGCTAACGCCGCAGTTAGGCTCGAAAATGGTTACCGTAAAAACTATTGACCCTTCTTAAGCTCGCCGACTGCCAATGAAAAATCGAAAGTCTGATAATCTCTCCATACAAAACTACTTTTCCTGTGTTTAACCCCAATCAAGGCCTAATTGAGAAAATCGCCGCCTTAATCTCAAGTTTTCACTAACTTATGCCGAATTTGTAAAATACCACCAAAAAGTGTGTGAAGACAAGGAGTTAGCGATGCTCAGAGCAAGAGACATTATGAATACAGATGTAATTAGTGTTAAAAGAGACACCCCAATATTTGAGGCTGTAGAAATCCTGGTGGAGAATAACATCTCAGGCTTGCCTGTGGTCGAAGATGATATGACTTTAACGGGTGTGCTTTCAGAAAAGGATGTCATAGAGCTATTCTACGAAGGCGAACGGGCTGAGGACAAAACGGTTAATGACTATATGACCTATCCCGCAGTTCATTTTGACCAGAACAATGCTCTGTTGAATGTTTGTGACTTTTTGGTAAAGAATATCTTCAGAAGGGTCCCCGTTACATCAGGTGGCAAGCTGGTTGGCATAATCAGCATACAGGATATTCTCAGCGCCATCCTTCAGCTTAGGCGGGAAAAAATAGCCAGTGCGACTTAAGATTAAAAACACTACTCTGTAATAGCTAAAATGACAACACTGCAAATCAAATGTTACAGATTACTACAATATTCCCCGCCTCTGTTGTTTTGTCTCGCTCCCATTAGGCGCAAGCCAGATTTAACAAGCATAGGATAAAATGAGAGCTTATTATACTTCGTAGTATTCTTCGGTATGGATTCGGACGTTCCTTCTGTAACCTGTTGTGCCGTCGTCAGACCTCATTTTTTTAAGTTTTCTCTGAGCCAAAAAGATTTTAACGGCGATGGTTCCACAAAACAAACCAGCGGCGAAAAATACTATGGAGGCAAGTATTGCAAACAAATCTCGCAGAATATAAACCAGAAATCCAAATCCGATTAGCAGCAGCCCTGTGATAAAAAGTCCTGCCGCAAAGTTTCTGGACGCTTGAGAGATGATATTTCTGTAAACCCGAAAGCTCATATTCACATCTCATAAAGTGACTAAAGTTTAAGATGCCTAAAGTGACACTCTGTGTCACTTTAGGCATCTTAGTTCACTTTAATACATTCCGCCGCCAGGCGGTCCTGCCGGCGTCTCTTTCTTTTCAGGAATCTCGCTGACTATTGCATCGGTCGTCAGCAGCAGCGAAGCAATAGATGCGCCGTTCTGCAGTGCAACCCTTTCGACCTTAGTCGGCACAATCACGCCGAACTGAGTCATATCACCGTATTCCTTGCGCAGCGCATCGTAGCCGAAGTTCTTTTCTTTGCTGTCCATAACTTTCTGCGCCACAATTGAGCCGTCCAGTCCTGCGTTCTCGGCGATTTGCTTAATCGGTGCTACAAGTGCTCTTCGAACTATATCAACACCTATCTTTTCGTCACCGGAGGCCTTGACCTTATCCAGCGCCGGCAAAGCCCTGAGCATCGGCACACCGCCTCCGGGCAGGATACCTTCTTCTACCGCCGCCCGGCAGGCGTGCAGAGCATCCTCAACACGTGCCTTCTTTTCTTTCATCTCTGCCTCGGTCGCAGCTCCAACATTAATCTGGGCTACGCCGCCGGCCAGCTTTGCCAATCTTTCCTGCAGCTTTTCAATATCATAATCGCTGGTGGAGTTATCAATCTCATTCTTAATTTGCTCGATTCTGCCCTTGATGGCTTCTGTGCTGCCGCCGCCCTCAATGATAGTCGTTGAGTCCTTGTCGATTGTAACGCGTTTGGCCCTGCCAAGCTGGCGAAGCTCGATGTTCTCTAATTGCAGGCCCAGGTCCTCGAAAATAGCCTCACCGCCGGTCAAAGTTGCAATGTCACTGAGCAGTGCTTTTCGTCTGTCACCAAACCCGGGTGCTTTGACAGCCGCCACCTGCAATATTCCTCGCAGTTTATTGACAACCAGCGTAGCCAGAGCCTCGCCCTCGACGTCCTCAGCGATAACCAGCAGCGGCGTGCCTTGCTTGGCCACCTTCTCAAGCAGCGGAACAAGCGATTTTACTGAGCTTATCTTCTTCTCGTGAACCAGAATATATGGTTTTTCCAGCACTGCTGTCATATTCTGCAGATTGTTAATAAAGTGCGGGCTGAGGTATCCTTTGTCGAACTGCATACCTTCGACCAGCTCAACTACCGTTTCCAAAGACTGGCCCTCTTCGACGGTAATGACGCCGTCTTTGCCGACCTTGTTCATTGCCTCAGCTAACTTTTTGCCAATCTCCTCGTCCTGGTTCGCCGAGCAGGTCGCCACCTGTTCGATTTGTTTGCTCGACTCGACAGGCGTGCTCATCTTTTGCAGCTCGTTTACAATAGCCTCCACGGCTTTCTCGATACCGCGTTTCACCTGCATTGCATTGGCGCCGGCAGTAATATTTTTCAGGCCCTCGTCGAAAATGCTCTCTGCCAGAATCGTTGCCGTCGTTGTCCCGTCGCCGGCCACACTCGATGTCTTCGACGCCACTTCCTTGACCATCTGGGCGCCCATATTCTCGTAGGAATCTTCCAGCTCAATCTCTTTGGCCACCGTTACGCCATCCTTAGTAACGGTTGGTGAGCCATACGATTTTTCTAAAACTACATTTCTGCCGCACGGCCCGAGCGTAATCTTTACTGCCTTTGCCAGTTTGCTCACACCTTTTTGAATGGATGCGCGTGCGTCAGTACCAAATGCTATCTTTTTTGCTGCCATGTCTTTCTTTCTCCTATTTTATTGATTGTCATTCTCTTTGTGTGCTTTGCTATCTTTGTCGGTAATCTTCTATTACTTTTCAATCACTGCCATAATATCCGACTCGCTCATAATCAGATACTCTTTGCCGTCTATCTTTACTTCTGTCCCGGCGTAGCTGGTAAAAAGCACCGTATCACCCTTTTTCACCTGCAATTTTTGTACCGTCCCGTCGTCGAGCACTTTGCCGTCACCAACGCTTACAATTTTGCCTCTTTGTGGCTTTTCTTTGGCACTATCCGGCAGGACTATTCCGCCCGTTGTCTTGTTTTCCGCCTCGAGACGCTGAACAAGCACCTTGTCTGCCAATGGTCGAATCTTCATTTTGTACTTACTCCTTTCGAAAAACTTCTTTAATCTTTTACTTCATTTATTTTAAAAACGTCGCACATTCTATCTGTTTTTTCTTTCTGTTTCTTACTCTATTTTGCAAAAATGTAACTGTTATATTTCTTAACAAACAATCTGTTCAATTGCTCCTGCAGAACACTCATATCAACCGGCTTGTCAATCACGCTGAAAACATCAAGCCGTAGTGCCTTACCGAGCAGGGATTCACCCGCAGCGCTGCTTAAAAGGATACACGGCAGAAGTGGATAATCCATTCGGATAATCTTTATCGTCGCCAGACCATTTGATTGCTCCGAATCCATATCAATGATTGTAGTATGAATCCGTTTCCTTTCTATAATATTGACGAACTCTACTGCGTTCTCAGCCACCAGAAGATTAACGCCTCTTGGCCGAAATATGTAGCGCACCGCCTCCGGCCACGCCCAGTTCGCCTCACTGGCAAGCACGTTGATTTCTTCAAATTTTGACAAATTCGACACCATATCCGTACATTCCTTTCTTAATCTAAGCAAATATCGTGCCAAATGCCTTTTTACACGTCTATATTAGCGCAAGTACCTGCTGTAAATGAGGTTAAGATGTGAGGTCCAAGAATGCCCCCTCCTGCCAAAATTCCCAATGCTCTGCCAATTCGACAGAATCTATGCCGTTTGGTCCTTTTTCTTGATTAGCCCTGGCAACACCTTGCCGGGGTTCTGTATTTGATTTAATTCCGTTGAATCGTGCGTAACGGTCCCCGTTGAGGAGCGGCGCAGCAGCAGGGTAGGACCTGCCCTGAATTAGCCGTAGCCCTGAGCGCAGCCGAAGGGGAAGTCTAAAGTTTGCCCCACCATTATTTCTGTTCCGTCATTTCGACCGAAGTGATGCGCAGCATCACGGAGTGGAGACACGAAGTGGCGGTAGCTAAATCTATTTAAACATTAAACAGCTTCGCCGAATGTGAATAAATAGCCGTGTAGGGTGCGGTATTTCGCACCATTTTCCTCTATTGATTTCCTTTGAACTGCGCGTAACGCCTCTGTTAAGGATTTGACAATGAAGCGTAGCGCAATTAGCGCTCTCTCTTGAACAGCTTGTCAGCGGTTCAACTCGCTATTCAACGTTCTCATCCTCGAGATACTGAAGGTAAGCCTCGATCATATTGCGCGCAATTCCACGGGCTTCCTTAAGCTCAGACTCTGTTGCATCTCTTAATTTACCTACTTTCTTTCCCCGATGTCGTCCCTGCCAGAGTGGCTCATTATTAGCAAGGTTGCCTAACCTGGACCAATCCGACTTGCTAATGCTCAAGGTGGCGCGTGTAGCACCTTCACTTGCGAATTTGGAAGACAGTGCATCCCGGATTTCAAAGAGATGCACCAATTCATTCTCGGGATCAGTTACGGCGGATTTGTAACTCTCCAAGATAGACTCGACTACTTGGTCTTTTGATCTATATTTTTCTGCCAGTTCTGCTAATTCTTTCTTTTTTTCAATACGATCCCGACGTGTATCGGCAACTATATTTCCCTCCTTATTTTCCACTATAATATCTGTTAAATTAATCGTCATTTTCATAACAATTGGTTCCGGAAATACGGTGACATCTTTGCGTCCGTCCGGGTATAGCCGGTACATAGATGCCTTCGACAATTCGTATTGCTTGTGCGTAAATAGTTGGACACCTAGAAACCGGTCATTCAACGCCTCGTGAAGTTCGTCCCGTATTTTGTGTTCTTGGTCATAGGCAGTCGGGTCTATTCGTGCCTCAATCCTTCCATTTTCAATGATTATGGAGTATGTTTCGCGATCGATATGTATAACCTCCTCAAAGTAATCGGGAGGGGAAAACTTCCATTCGAGCACTACAATATTATTCATTGTTCTGAAAACCTTTTGATTCACGGTAACTATGTATTTCGTATAACATCCCGAAATTCTCGTCATTCAGATTAATCCCAGCCGCTGTTGTACTCACACAAGATACAATCAAATTATTGCTCTTTCAAGTGAAAATTTGTGATTCAATAGGTGGTTTCTTTCTGACTTAGGCAACGATTTGCTCAACCGTTACCCTGCTCTGCGAAGCTGCGCAGAGCGAAGCAGAGTAATCCTTGGCACATCACTTAATTTTGGTCAATTTGACAAACCGGTTGCATCTAAGTTGCATTCCCTGGCCAGTAAAACTCATTTACACGGCAACCGAATTGACTTCAAAGACTTTGCCCTTTTCGCCGACAACTTGCTCGAAACCCAAATCTGGCCATAACCCACAATCCCCAAAATAATCAATAGTCAATATTCAATAATCAATTGAAATGTCCTCCGTCCCGGAGTTTACCCCCGGTGCAGGCTTCTCTGTTTCTCTGCCGGGGGTCCTCCATCGTCTCGAATCCAGCATCAAGTGCAGTGCCGTGTCTCGGAGATTTTTCCGGATTTCACTCGAAATCTAATCTGTTTTATGGTATAATTTATCTAACTATGTATGGTTCATAATTCGTTGTTAATAGAAAATAGCAAATAGTCAATCATCAATCAGAAAGGGGGATTCCCAATGTCGAAGTCAAAAATCCGGCATCTGTTTGACGGAATCCGACTTTCTTTGAACAGAACTGATAGTCAATTATCAATTAACTATATTATCCAAATTAACCATTTTACCACTCATAACTATCGAGAATCGAGTATCGAGCAACGAATTATGCAAAACAAAGCCAATTTCCGAAAAGTCAAATGAACGTAAACTCATTATTAATAACTGATTGTGAAAATAAATCCAATTGGACACTTGGTGAAAACAAACCCAATCAAACCCAATCTTGTCCGCCGTAGGCGGATTGCAAAAAGGGTAAAATTGATGCAGAGTGTGTATTTACAAAGGATTACGAAGAAAAATGCGGCTAAGGGCTTTGAAAAAACAAAGCCAATTAAAATCCATTTTCCTCAAAGGGTAAAATTGATGCAAGGTCTGTATTTACAGAGAATTATGAAGATTAAGGGGGATATGGGTTCCGAAAAACAAACCCAAACAAACCCTGTCCTGAGCGTAGTCGAATGGGCCAATTCTCCCCCAATTTTAAAAATTCAGTTCTCGATTTTGTTAAGCTGTATAAAATACTAACGACCTATGAAATCTCGTTCTGAAAATTCAAAATTGTTTAATCTTTTTCTGGCTTCCAGGCCAAAATTCCTCGTTGCAGGTGCAGCCCCCATCCTGGTCGGCTCTTTTCTCGCTTACGCAACCACCGGTTCTTTTCAGTTCGGTTTATTTATCCTGGCGTTAATAGCAATAGTGGCCCTGCAAGCCGGTGCCAATTTGGCCAATGATTACTTCGACCATATCTCTGGAAATGACTGGGTCAATAAAAATCCAACGCCATTTTCAGGTGGAAGCCGTTACATTCAACAAGGCATTCTTTCGCCCAAAGAAGTTCTGCTCGCCGCCCTGGCCGCCTTTGCAGCAGGTTCGGCAATCGGGCTGGTCATTGTCCTGCTGACAAAGAGCATCCTTATTTTAACTCTCGGCATTATCGGCCTGCTCGGTGGTTTCTTCTACACCGCTCCGCCTGTCAAGCTCGGATACCGTTATATCGGTGAGTTTATCATCGCCCTGCTGTTCGGCCTATTTCCGGTATATGCCTCCTATTATTTGCAGACAGAAACTATTGATACTGTCTCACTCTTACCTGCTGCAATTGTTGCCATATTGATTTTTCTTGTGATTTTAATAAATGAATTTCCCGATGTTGCTGCCGACGCCGCGGTAAACAAAAAAACACTTATTGTTCATTTCGGCGTGCCGGCTTCGGTGTGGATTTACAGAGCCGCACTGATTGGAAGTTTTATTATTGCAGCAGCTATGTTGATTTTTCACTCAATGTTCTTTGCTGGATTGTTTTATCTGCTTACGCTGCCGCTTGCAGCATTCGCTATAAAATCCGCGAATAAAATAGACCTGGTCAGGCCCGGCCAATACCGCGCCAGCCAAATCACAGTTCTCTTGCACGCAATTGGCTCCTTAGCCCTTACTGTCGGCTTTATAATTACCGGCTTGCGCAACACGGTAATATAAAGTCCTTAGTTCTTTCAATCTGTTAATTTTTTATCAGAGATATTGGTGGGGTTTACCCCACCCTACAAAAGCTATCTAACTTTTTATCAGCTTTATAATAGCGTCGAGGTCGTTTGGTGCCTCAATGGGCGTATTGCTGAACCGGCCATGTTTTTCTTTGTGGTAGTTGACAGTTACATTGGGGTCTTTTAGCGGATGGCCTGTCAAAACACACGCAACCCGCTCATCGTCGCCAACGGTACCTTCAGCCCTGAGGTGTTTTAAGCCGGCTATTGTCGCCGCCGAAGCCGGCTCACAGCCCAATCCATATTTGCCGACAATCGCCTTGGCATCTATAATCTCTTCGTCGGGGACCGCGCGCACGACGCCGTTACATATATCAATCGACCGAAGACATTTTTTCAGATTGACCGGTCGTGATATCTCTATCGCCGAAGCACAGGTATGCGGTGAAAAGTTGCGAGCCGTCAAATCGGTGTAATAATCGTCAATGATTTTCTGGTCAACCTTACCGTCGTTCCAGGTCAGCTTTTTGTTATTGACTAAGTCGGCCAGGGTGTCAGCGCCGGTGGCGTTAATAATGGCCATTCGTGGTATTCGTTCAATCAAGCCGAGCTGCTTCAATTCCCAAAAGGCCTTGCCGAAGGCACTGGAGTTTCCTAAATTTCCGCCGGGCACCACAATCCAGTCCGGCACCTCCCATCCTAAGCCTTCAATGATTCGATACATTATGGCCTTTTGCCCTTCAAGCCGGAAAGGATTCAGCGAATTAAGCAGGTAAAGCCCCAGCTTCGTGCAGACATCCTGAACCTGGCGCATACAGTCATCGAAGTCACCTCGTATTTGAATCGTTTGTGCGCCGTAATCCATTGCCTGGCTGAGTTTGCCGAAGGCGATTCGACCGGAACCTATAAAAACCGTGCATTTAATGCCGCAGCTATGCGCATACAAAGCTACCGATGCGGAGGTATTGCCGGTCGATGCGCACGCGCTCGAGGTTGCCCCGACCATTTTTGCATGGCTGAACGCCGCCGCCATTCCGTTATCTTTGAACGACCCGGATGGATTCAAACCTTCGTATTGCAGAAACAGACGGCCCGGCTGCATATCGACATATTCAGCCACGGCATCATTTCGCTGCAAAATGGTCTGGCCTTCGCCGATGGTTACTTTATATTTATCTTCACAGAAGCTCAGCAGTTCGCGGAATCGCCATACGCCGGAAAAATCCAGCAGGGTATCTCTGGTTGCCCAGCGCCTGGCAAACTCGCTTAATTTGCCTGGAACCTCAATCTTGTCCCAGTTATAACGTATGTCCAGCAGCTCACCACATCGGGGGCACTTAAACATCGCCTGCCCGCAGTCGAACTGTGCCCCGCAATCCGGATTAATACACTTCTGATAAGCTGAACCGGTGCGTTTTGACAAGTGCATCCTCAAACATCTCACAAATTAGAAATCTTGATTTTTTTAGTAATTCGGCTCAAACAGCGATGCTCTTAACCAATATTGACAAAGAATTATATACTAAAGCCGAAACGCTTGATATGGAAATCGGGCCTTAATGGCAACCTTGCACAAAGAACTATATGTACGGAGCTTTTATTCATCTTTTGCTTTCTGGTCTTTTTGCTTACCATCTGCATCACTCAACCACGCTATGCTTGCGGAGCAATTCGACTATTTCCTTGTGGTTCTCACTGACCGCTACATCCAGCGGGGTCCTGCCCCATTTATCTCCGGCGTCCACCTTTGCTCCTTTGGCAAGTAGTAGCTCGGCTATCTCTATGCGTCCCCTGGCGGCTGCCCTGTGCAGCGGAGTATGGCCTTTATTGCTTTTGGCGTCAACCTCCGCGCCATTGGCAAGTAGAACCTCGACCACTTCCTTTTGCTCCCCAACCGCCCTGTGCAGAGCAGTATGGCCTCTATCATTCCTGGCGTTCACCTCCGCTCCAGCGGCAATTAAAAGCTCAACCACTTTCTTGTGCCCATTTTGGGCCGCCCAGTGCAGAGCAGTTGCGCCGTCATTAGCTTTGGCCTTTATCTCCGCTCCGCTTGCAAGCAGAAGCTCGACTACTTCATCGTACCCTTGGCCGGCTGCCACGTGCAGGGCAGTCTCGCCCTTGCCTGTTTTAGCGTTCACCTGCGCCCCTCTGGCGAGCAGAAGCTCGCCCACTTCCTTCTGGCCCTCGCTGGCTGCCACATGCAGAAGAGTCCTGCCGCATTTATCCTTGGCGTTTGCCTTCGCGCCGTTTGCAAGTAGTATTTCGACTATCTCCTTGTAACCCCTGGCGACCGCTCTGTGCAAAGAAGTATGGCCTTTATCGCTTTCTGCATCCACTTCCGCGCCATTGGCAAGCAGAAGCTCAACTATTTTTTTGTGCCCACTGGCGGCCCTGTGCAGAGGAGTATGGCCCTTATTACTTTTGGAGTTCACGTCCGCTCCTTTGGCGAGCAGAAATCTGACTATTTCCTCGCAGCCGTTATCGGCCGCCTTGTGCAGGGCAGTCTCGCCGTCCTTGGCTTTGGCGTTCACCAGCTCCGGCCTCCTGGCCAATATGAACTTAACCTTGCTGAGGTTTCCTTTTTGTGCGGCGCCGTGAATATTCGCACTCCATCCATACATTATCCGGGGAAATAAGTCCATCAGTCCGGCGACCAGTCTTTTGCTATCGTTCATAATTCAATAACTATTCATTTGCTCATAACAGCTATCCAGGCCGCCAGTGTACCTGGCGGTGCTGTTATTGCTTCGTTTATGGCTATTTCATAATTTTTGGCCGCAGTCCGAAATCGGCCCTTCAATCCGGATTAATACACTTCTGATAAGCTGCACCATTCATATTCCTGTATCTTGTGTCTGGTATCTGGTATTTCGTCATTCGACTCGTAATTCACGGGCGAGAAGCACCGAATTTATGTATCGGCTCATCTTGCACAGTCTTGAAATTATAAATAATAAACACAGCCAATGGTCTAGAAATTGGCTTTGTTTGGGTTTGTTTTGTTCGAGCCTGAAGGCGGTTTCATTTTCATAAGCCTTTGCGGTAAATAAGGTTTCGTTCATTTTGGGTTTTCGGAAATTGGGTTTGTTTTGCATAAATTAGGTCTGCCGGCGCGCCGAGACTCGTCGACAGTGTCATTTGGCCGGTTGATTTTCGGGCGTTACGGCGGTTGGCGAGGATACCTATGGCACAAGTTTGGGCTTGGGTAGCCCCGTCCGAGGAAGGCCGGGTTGCGTCAAACAGATGCCGGATCTTTGACTTCGACATTGGGAATCCCCCTTTCTGATTGATTATTGACGATTTTTTATTGGTTTTTGGTTATGAACTATTAACTTTTTATAATTTTATTCTATTAGTTAAATAAATATTATACAATATTAAAAGTTAAACGTCAAGTGAATTTGTTCACAGTTTACATAGATTTTTTAGGCACAGATTGCACGGATTTATCAAGTGATACGACATCTGCGGATAGTCAAATGACTACGGGCATTTTCGCGCTCCGGCGGGTGAAAGGTTGGGAAACGAATCATAGTCAAATGACTATGGACTTTAGAGAGGTGTAATGTAAAGAAGAATCATTTTAAAGGGAGATTAAGACGGTGGGAATTAAGTAAGGGAGATTTGTCAAGGATATAGTCAAATGACTATGAGCTTTTTCGTGCTCCGGCTGGTGAAAGGCCCTTTCAAATGATAATTGGTTATCGATGATTGACTATTGACTATTTGAGAAGACAGAGGACGAAAAAAGGAATATCGAATCCTTCGACCTTGCTCAGGATATGTATAGAGCAAGGAATTTCGAATGACCAAGTGAAATGCCGGCTGCGGATAGTCAAATGACTATGGGCTTTTTCGCGCTCCGGCGGGTGAAAGGTTGGGAAATGAATCATAGTCAAATGACTACGGATTTTTTCGCGCTCCGGCTGGTGAAGGGTTGAGGAACGAACCATAGTCAAATGACTACGATATTTTCATGTTCTTTTTAGCGACATGTTATAAAATGAATCATAGTCAAATGACTATATGCATTTTCATGCTACAAAACAGGATGATTGATATTAGATTCTCGAGAACTACCATTTCCTTCGCTCACTGCGTTTGCTCAGTGGATGCCACACGTTGTAAAGCGTATTCTCAAAGCTAATATTACCATAAATATTCAGTGTGGTTGCTGGTGAGGTGTTATTCTTCTTGTAGGCCAGATCCTTCGCTTACGATCAGGATGACAAAGAGACATAACTACCACATTTCATTCAACAGGATGCCAAATAGGCATAATTACCATTTGCCATTCTGAGTGGAACGCGTTGGAGCGAAGAATCTCAATCGTACCAATCCTCAGCCAAGTCTTTCCAGTCGGGATTGGTTTTCCGTATTAATTCAATTTTCTTTTTACGCAACCAGCCTTTGATGGTTTTCTCTCTGGAGATAGCAAAATACACATCACCGAAAATCTCGAAATAAATCAAGCGACTGATATTATACTTTTTTGTAAAACCCGGAATTAGTTTATTCTTATGCGTATAAATTCTCTTTTTTATATCGTTGGTTATTCCCGTATAAAGCGTTCCGGATTTATTGGTCATAATGTAAACATAGTATTGATTCTGGGCCTGCATAATTTATCAATTATTGCTGGAAGACTTTTTACAATCACATAATTTTCATTCATCCATTACTCCTTTTGTCATTTTGTGTCAAGCCGATATGTAAAAAAGAGATTCTTCACTGCGCTGCGCTTCGTTCAGAATGACAAAATGAGGCGATTCACTCAGAATGACCGTTTATTGTTCGCTATCGTGATGTTGATTTTTTCTATGAGGGTGGGCAGTTCGGAAAGCTTGTCTATTCTGCGGACCCCTTTCGGTGCTTTCTTCCCGGCATTGGTATAAGCGGTTTTCAGAACAGCCTGCATGCCGCTTCTTATCGCAGGTTTAATGTCCATATCAATGCGGTCGCCTACGTATAAGATGTTTTCCAACGCCTCGCTAATTCTCTCGGCGGCAATCTTGAAGATTCGAACATCCGGCTTGCGAAAGTCAAACTCGTAAGAATAGACCCTGACCGTAAAGAAGTCTAATATACCCTCCTGCTCGAGGTGTTTCTCTAAGCAACAGGCGTTCACAAAAGTATTGGAAACTATACCGAGCTTAAGTCCGGAATTTTTGAGTGCGGTTAAGGTCTCTTTTATTTTCGGCTCAACCGCGGCGACTTTACTCAAAGGCTCATACCAAAGCCATGCAAAATGCTGCCATTGTTGCTTATCGAGATGGACACCTTTTTTTGTACCTTTGCCCCTTAGCAAAACCAGGGAGTTAAAATCATTTTTCGTTATATTAGAAAGCAGATGCCTTATTCGCAGCGCTATAAGATTTCGCCAATAATAATATTGGAAATTGCCGACCGGCTGGCCACAACTTTTGAGAAAATCGTACGATAATTTTGCCCCCTGCCGAAAGAGTTGGCCCGCGTTGATTTTACCGAAGTCCAGCAGGGTCTCGCCGAGGTCGAACAGAACTGCCTTGATTCTTTTATCCGGCATAATCAGCGTAAATGCGTAAAATGAGTCTGTTCATCCACCCATCCTCCTATCTGCTATTTAATTATTCTCTTAGAGGCGGCAAATCACCGCCAAAAGCTTCCTGCATCCACTCGAACATTTCTTCGTCTGATATCATAGATACCCTATTAGCCGCATATTCGGCTTCGATTTTATCTTTTATTTTGGTTATGCGAGGGTCATGCTTGGGGATTTGAATTTCATACTTGGTCTCTACCCAGTGCTTGATACCAGCCGCACCGGTCTTATCGGTAATCGCAACACCCACAGGGCGGTTGAGTAACTTTTGCGTATCGAAGCAGTTGTATATTTCCTCACTTTTTAACAAGCCGTCCGCGTGAATGCCCGCCCGCGTAATATTGAAATCTTTACCAACTAACGGATAGTTCTGTGGAATCTCAAGATGGAGCTCCTTTCTGGCGTACTCGGCTAATTCGGTCATCGCTGCATAATTAACACCCTCCGTCATTCCCTTCAGTTGGGCATGTTCGACAACCATCGCTTCGAGGGGTGTATTGCCTGTTCGCTCACCGCAGCCGAATATTGCAGCATTGGCGGCGCTGCACCCGTACAGCCAAGCCGTCACGGCGTTTACCTGAACCTTATGCAAATCATTATGACCGTGCCATTCGAGATATTCGGGTTCAATCCCGATTTGCCGAAGCCCGTGTACGAGTTTCGGGACGCTCCGCGGAAGAGAAGCACCCGCCCACGGCAGACCAAAGCCAAGCGTATCACAAAGACGTATCTTGACCGGCTTGTTATATTCTTTGGAAAGGTTCATTAATTCAGAGGCGAAAGGCAGAACAAAACCTTTATAATCTGCTCGCGTTATGTCCTCAAAGTGGCAGCGTGGAGTAACGCCACTGTCTAAAGCCGCTTTGACAATATCAAGATATGAGCTCATCGCCTGGGCGCGCGTCATTCGCAGCTTCAGGAATATATGATAATCGCTCGCCGAGGTAAGGATTCCGGTTTCGCCAAGCCCCATTTGTGAAACCAATTTAAAATCAGCGGCCACAGCCCTTATCCAGCCTGTTATCTCAGGAAACTGATAACCTCGCTCTTTGCAGAGTTCTATTGCTTCTCTGTCGCGCTCTGAATACAAAAAGAACTCACATTGGCGAATCAGCCCGGCTCCGCCGTCTATCTGGTGCAGTAAGTCGTAAATTTTAAGGATTTGCTCCGGCTTATAGGGAGGGCGAGCCTGCTGACCATCACGGAACGTCGTATCAGTTATCCATATCTTCTCCGGCATATCAAACTTAACTGTCTGCTTATCGAAGATTATCCTGGGAAATTCAGTATATGGGAAGATCTGGCGATACAGGTTGGGCTTTTCTACGTTTATAAGTTTATGGTTCTTATTGGCCATTATTTATCTCCAACGGAAGTTCAAAGTGCCTGAAGTATGGATATCAGCAGACCAGGAAATCAGGATGCAGATTACCAGTATATCAGAGTATCAGGAAAAAGCTGCCTGATGTTCTGATAACCTGATGTCCACTACCTGATATCCTGATACGCTGATAACCTTAATCTTTAGCTCACTTTTATTTCCTTCGTACTTTAGCACGAGATACGGCAATAGCCGAGGTGGGATTCGAACCCACACGCCCATTACAGGCAGGGGATTTTAAGTCCCCAGCGTCTGCCTTTCCGCCACTCGGCCGGGCGCAATAGACTAATGTATTTGGCGACAATTTGCAAATAAAGATATGCTTGAAAAAATTAGTGAGAAATTTTTTTGAAGATGGGTCGAACTCTAAATCGACGAAGAAAATCCGTTATACGCTGCCATAGCTGGGCCAGATGGATTCGTCGGCAAAGAGCTTTTAGCTGGGCGTCGTTACCTGCTAATGAGCGTGTCTTCTCGATGCTTTTCGCGGCGTCGGCCAATCTGCCCATTTCAAGGTAAACGATAGCCGAATCTCTTAACGCAAGAATGTGCTTACAATTGATATCAAGCGCGTGGGCAAGAAACTCTAAAGCGTCTCCAAAGGCCCCTTTTATAGCCCTGGCAGCTCCAAGGTAATAATAGGCATCCGCATGAGCACAATCGATATCAACAGCCCGCAGCAGGCAGTGTGTTGCATAATCGAGCTCGCCGATTTTCAAGAACATCGACCCCATAGAAACCAGAGTATCTGCATCCTCGGGAGATGTTTCGAGCTCTGAAACTAGGTAAGCTCTTGCTTTCGTCTGCTGCTCTTTCATTAAGGCATGCTGGGCCAGCCTGTAGCACGGCCCTGCAAGTGTATTGTCCTTTTGAAGTGCCTGATTGAATAGCTCCACCGCCCGCTGGTAATCGCCATTGTTAAAGGCAATCTCTCCGAGATAAAACAGGGCGGCTGCGAAATCCGGCTCAAGCTCAAGTATTCTGTTAAACTTTTCCTTTGCCGATTCGATGTCATTGCATTCGAGCAGAAACAATCCGAAATCGAAAATAACATCAATATCGCCCGGATTGATGCGAAGCTCCGCCAGGAAATACTCCCGGCAGAGTTCGGTCTGGCCGTCCGACCAATAAGCCTGAGCGATTCGGTAGTTGATTTGTGGGTGGCTCGGCTCAAGTTCAGCCGTTCGCAGCCAGCACCGAATCGCTTTTTTATACTGGCCCTGTGCAAAAAGACTGTTCCCGATATTATAGTAGCACAATCCACAGGATGGTTTTATCTGCTGAGCCAGGTAAAACATCTGCTCAGCCAAATCGTGCAGGCCCATTTCGGTATAGGTTATTATCCGGTTGCAGTAGCAGGGCTCGAAAGCCGGGTCAAGGTTCTGGATACGCTCAAAAGTATCAATAGCCAGGTCATATTGGCAGGTGCGGGTATAATCGACCGCCAGTGAGTTTAATATCTCTAAATCATTTGGGTTTAGCTGGAGTGCGACTTCATATTCGACAATCGCATCCTCAAACCGATTTATGGCATCCAGTGTCAGTGCCTTGTTGAAATGCAGGGAGCTGTCGGAAGGATTTATCTCAAGTGCCGTCTCCAGCTCGTTGAGGGCCTGGGGCATTTTGCCGTCTTCGTAAAGCTCAAAAGCCCTGCGTGCCTTCCGCTCGGCTTTGTCAAAGGAGCCAAACTCCGTACCTTCAAAAAACATAATCTCACCTTATCCTGTTTATCCCCTCACAGCTAAGGCATAGCCCAGCGTGGTTATCGCCCACAAAATTCACTCAAGTTAGCGGTTTTTTGTCGGCTTAAGACCTTTTTACCTGAACTAAAATTTTGCTGGAAATTTGGAGTATAAGCCCCTATAATTGAGCAGCTTAGCTGCTGGTACCAAAACAGTATAAGCAGCAGTTCTTCTGGTGCAGGGCTGTTTTTCTGGAAACCGGACAACAAGAGTCTTATAATGTAGCTCTGCCGGGGTTCCCGCCTTGCGGGCTCCCCAGGCGGGTCGTAACTACTGCTCTGTCAAGGACCAAATGATGGTTTGTCATTCCCGCGAGGGCGGGAATCCAGCGGATGGTACTGGATTCCGCATCAGGTTCTGAATGACAGCCCTGAAAGCACACTTGACAAAGCACTATGTGAAGTGAGTCGCGTAGCACAGATATAATTTGGAGAAGTGAAGCTATGATTAAAGAAATAAAAGGCCGGGTAACGGCCGGCAAAGGCAATTACGCTATTGTAGTCAGCAGGTTCAATGAGTTCATAACCTCAAAGCTGCTTGCCGGTGCGATAGACTGCCTCCAGCGTCATGGTGCCGCTGATGAGCAGATAACCGTGGTCTGGGTGCCTGGTGCCTGTGAGATTACGCAGGCTGCCAAGAAGCTTGCCGGCGGTGGGGAATACGTCGCCGTCATTTGTCTGGGTGCGGTCATTCGAGGCCAAACCGCGCATTATGATTATGTCTGTCAGCAGGTAGCCCGCGGTATCGGGCAGCTCAACTACGATTCGCCCACGCCGACCGTATTTGGTGTCCTGACCTGCGATACGCTCGAACAGGCTGTCGAAAGAGCCGGGACAAAGATGGGAAACGCCGGTGCGGATGGAGCACGAACAGCAATGGAAATGGCCAACGTGATGGAACAGTTAAGTAGTTCGTAGCTATGTGCTTTTAGTTTATAGACAATAGACTGCGAAACACCAGCCATGAATATGGATAAAAGAACAAGGGCCAGAGAGCTGACAATGCAGGCGTTATATCAGCTTGATATGCAGGGCCCGGGCGTGTTCGAGTTTTTGGACCAATTCTTAACAGAAGCGGACAGCGACGAATTTGTCCGAAATCTCGCCTTGGATTGGATAAAAGGAACGTGGGAAAATTTAGAGCAGTGCGATGAGCCGATAATTGCCTCGACAATAAAGTGGCAATTTGCAAGACTCTCACCTGTTGACAAAAGCATCTTGAGATTGGCGGTCTATCAGTTAAAATTCTGTCCTGATATTCCGCCCAAAGTTGTGATAAATGAGGCTATCGAGCTTGCCAAAAAGTTCAGTACCGATAAGTCACCGGCCTTTGTTAACGGAGTGCTTGATGCCATCCTGAAAAAACTGGAGTAAAAAACTAAAGTGCCTAAAGCTTGAAAAAAGAATATCGAGCGTCGAATGTTGAATAGCGAACTTCAAAATTCGATATTCCTTGTTCGATATTCATAATTCATTCTTTTAACTTTAGCTCACTTTAGGCACTTCGAGTTCTTTACAATGAGGACCATCGCAGTATTAAACCAGAAAGGGGGGGTGGGGAAAACGACAACGGTTGTCAATACCGCAGCGGCCCTTGCCGCCGCAGGCTCAAGGGTGGTGGTTATTGACTTTGACCCTCAGGCGCATCTGACAATACATCTTGGCCTTGAGCCGCAAGTCGTCCGGTTCGGCTCTTATCAGGTACTGACGCAGTCGGCTGAGTTTGAAAAGCAGATTCTGCTCATGAGGCTGAATCTTTGGCTGCTGCCCGCAAATATCAACCTCGTTGGCGCCGAAAGCGAGCTGCTAAGCGTAGTGGGCAGAGAAACCATCCTCAGAGAGGCTCTTCAGCCGAGCCGGGATAAATTCGATTATTGTCTTATCGACTGCAGCCCTTCGCTCGGACTGCTTACCCTCAACGCTCTGGCTGCCGCCGATGATGTTCTCATCCCGCTTCAGCCGCATTTTTTGGCGCTGCGCGGATTTGGAAAACTGCTGCAGACCGTCGAGCTTGTAAACAAAAGAATCAACCCTAATTTGAAAGTCAGATGGGTGCTGCTTTGCATGTTCGACGGGAGGGCCTCACTGCCGAATGAGGTCAGGGCCGACATCGAGCAGTTTCTCAACAAGGCGCGCGGAACCAATTGCGCCTGGGCGCAGGCTCAAATCCTGCCGGTTTATATTCGAAGGAATATCAAGCTCGCCGAGGCGCCCAGCTACGGCCAAACAATCTTCGAGTACGAGCAAAACTGCCACGGTGCAGAAGATTACAGGAAAGTAGCCGAGCTCCTCCACGCACAATTCCAGCCGGCAACACAATCCGCCGAGTCACCGTCTGTTGCTGTTGGCGAAATTCAAAGCCGGCATCCGGTTCCCTCTACTTCATCGCCACAGTCTGATTCGCAGGCTGTGCCACAACCGCGCATACAGCCTTCCGGCGCAGATGAAAAGCGAGCCAAACCTCCCTTCCAAATCAAATCTATCCGGCAATCTGATTCCGAAACACAACCCTCAGGATTTACACAAACACCAACCAACCGCGAACAAAGGGAATCTGAATAGCCGGATGAGTTTTTCTTAACGCCTGAATTTGTAATTTTGAGTTATCCAAAAGCCCCCTGTCCTCGCATCCAATCTTCACAGCGAACCGGCCAGCTTGATACGGCACTGTGTTGCTTGCCGAGACCAAATCCTTGGCCGCTCTTTTCATAGACGTGCATTTCAGCCGGGACCTCGGCCTTTCGCAGAGCAAGGTAAAAATAGATGCTGTCCTCCGGCGGTACACCTTTATCATCGTTGGAATAGACCTCGTCCGAATATTTTCCTTGACGGGAGGCTGAGTAATATGGTACATATAAATTAGGAAAGTTTGTGGATATGTGGTTTTCTGGCACGCGAAATGTCAAGAGTTCGTTCCACATTTTTCACTTTAATTAGCCATCCATATCGGGCTTTGGAAGAAAGGAGGTAGTGGCAAATCACAAAGGATTATCCTGGACAGATATGGATAGAATATAGCGAAGGTAAGAATTATAGGCTTTTTTGAGTTTTTATAAGGAGGAGGACTATTATGTGTAAGAGATTGATTTATTTGACTTGCCTTGTTTTAGTGCTGGGCATAATAGGTAACGCCTCAGCCCAGCTCTTAGTGCACTATAAGCTCGATGAGACTTCCGGTACAGTTGCTTCTGACTCAAGCGGCAAAGGCAACAATGGCACCATCAACGGTGACCCGAACTGGGTGGCCGGCTGGATGGGCGGGGCGCTGCAGTTTGATGGGAGTCTCTCTGTTACCCTGCCCGCAAGCAAAATGGGGCTGCGTTCGGACGCCGGTTCGGTATCATTTTGGATGAATATGTCGGAGGTAACAGGAGGTATAAATACGATATGGTGGGGCGGCGACAATACCACCGGTAGCGGGATGGGGCCCGAAAACGAGATGCACATCCATATCGAAACTTTCGTAGGTAACATTTGGGAAGGCGGTGAGCTTTGCTTCCGAGTTTTGCACGGTCCTCTCATTCACCTCCATTCCGACCCTGAAAAAGGTGATGCCAGTGTCCCTGGAAATCCTCCTGTCAATCCAATTTTGATGAATGATGGACAATGGCACCATGTTACGGGCACGTGGGGCGATGCAAATGGTAATGTGAACCTGTACCTGGACGGCAATCTACTACAACAGGCGACCTACACAACACCCAGCTATCCCCTTACCAACATGTATCTGGGACGGATGGCGGATGGCGGACGTACTTACAACGGCTTGCTCGATGATGTGCAAATCTATGGTGGGGCGTTGACGGCGGATGAGATTCAAATCGTTATGGCGGGTGGTGAAATCCTTAGTCTTGCCGCTGCTTTGCCGGAACCTGCTAATCAGGCAACAGAAGTGCCCCGAAACGCAACTCTTAGCTGGATGGCGGGTGACAGAGCATACGCACATAATGTGTACTTCGGAACGGTTTTCGATGACGTCAACGAGGCCGGCATAACCGAGCCGAGGGGCGTGCTGGTCAGCGAAAACCAGGATGGTACTATTTATACTCCGCCTGACCTTCTCGAATTCGGCCGGACATATTACTGGCGGATCGATGAAGTCAATGCTCGGCCCTACACAGCCGTCAATAAAGGCAACGTCTGGAGCTTTACGACAGTCAATTTCATTGTTGTGGATGATTTCGAGCACTACAGTGACTATCCACCCGACGATATATTTAGCACCTGGACGGACGGATATGGCCTCGAGACAAACGGCGCTGTGATTGGTTATGATGAGCCGGATTTTGACGCTGGGGAGCATTTCGTTGAGACCACGATTATCCACAGCGGCAATCAGTCGATGCCGTACTTCTACGACAACAATATGAAATATTCGGAGGCCCAGAGGACGTTCAGTGGTTCGGCAAGGGACTGGACCAGAGACAGTGTTATAAATCTCTCGCTGTGGTTTAGAGGCAATCCGGCGTATGTCGGCGGCTTCTCAGAAGGGCCGACCGGAACATATACGATGACCGGCTCGGGCACGGACATCTGGAGTAACTCCGACCAGTTCCACTTCGCCTTCAAGCAGGTCAGCGGCACAAGCGCGATTATTGCAAAGGTCGAGAGTCTGGACAACACAGACCCTTTTGCTAAGGCCGGCGTGATGATTCGCGATACGCTTGAGCCGGGGTCGAGCTACGTGGCAGTTTTCATTACCCCTGAAAACGGCGTTCGCTTCCAGTACCGTAGCACCGCCGGGGGTATCACAGACAGATATTTCGCAGAGGGCATTACCGCACCTCAGTGGGTAAGGTTGGAGCGTACGGCAGGGGGACTTGTCAGAGGGTATCATTCAGACGACGGCACTACGTGGGAGCGGTTCAATTTGATACAGGTCCGTATGGATATGCCCGTTTATGTTGGCCTGGCAGTAACCAGCCATAATGCTGCTCTTACGTGTGAGGCCAAATTTTCTAATGTCAGCTTCCCCGACATTAGTGTTGAACCGCAGTGGACAGACCAGGACATCGGCATGCAGAGCAACAGGGCCGAGCCGATGTATGTGGCTTTGTCCAATAGCACCGGTGAGCCTGCGGTGGTCTATCACGATGACCCCAACGTGGCGGTGATAGATACTTGGACACAGTGGGTTATCCCTTTGCAGGTGTTTGCAGACCGGGGTCTGAACCTGACCGATGTTGACAGGCTCGCTATCGGTTTCGGCACCAGAGGCGATACGACGAAGGCCGGCGGTTCAGGCACAATGTACTTTGATGATATTCGGCTGTATCGGTCGGAGCCGGCTGAGGAGCCGGTGTCGGTGACGATTGAAAATTTCAGCTTTGAGCTGCCCGGCACGGAAAAGCAGTTAGGCTTTGAAAACGTCCCCGGCTGGAACACCGATGGGCCGCCCGCCGACTCGGGAGTAGAAACGGGATATACCCCGACAGACGGGGATTGGACCGCTTATTTAATGAGTGGTGACCCCTCGGTTTGGCAGTTGATGGACCATACGCTCACCGAGGGTAACGTTCTTGAGCTGAAAGTGGACGCCAGAATTACCTGGGCGGCTACGACTTTACGGATGACTCTCTATTATGATGACAACGGCAGCAGAGTTCCGGCTGTGAGTAGTAACGTGGCTCTTACAAGCAGCATGCAGGAGTTTACGCTGTCGTTTTCAGCAGGTGATATTCCCGAATCGGTCGGCCACAAAGTTGGTATTGAATTTACGAATGTGAGTTCCGGTGATACCTGGATTGGTTTGGATAATGTACGCCTTGATGTCTTGACTGAGTGAGCCCCCCTATCGGATGGGTGGGGTGAAGGAGGATTATTATGTTTAAGAAATTGATTTATTTGGCTTCCTTTGTTTTGGTGCTTGGGTTGTGCGGGTCAATCGCCGGCGGCCAGGAAAATCAAATCATAAACGGCGAGTTTGACAATGCTCTCAATTCATGGAATTCATACGGGTCGGCTGGCTTCACTTTTACAACCGTGCAGGATGCGGGTCTGTCGGGGAATAACGCAGTAATGATAAATGTTACCAACGCTTCTGCAACAGCCAGTATTGGGATTGCCCAGGGGGGGCTGGAGCTTGTGCAGGGGGAAACGTATCCCATAGGCTTTACGGCGAAAGCAGAGCAGGACAGAGAAATGGTAATGCTGTTCCAGATTTACAAGCCCGAAATTCCTCAGTGGATAACACCTTTTGAGACGACCGTTCAATTAACTACCAATCCGCAGACTTTCACCTTTGAATATAAGCATGAGAGCGAAACTACTGCTGACCATCCAGGCTGGTCTGTGGACATCTATTTGATGCTGAAGGGTCAGTGGTGGCCGATGAACGGCGACGGCCTGAATAAAAAGGTCTGGATAGACCGGGTTTACTTCGGAGCTGAGACCCCACCCCGGCGCCGTGACCTCGCTATGAACCCGAACCCGGCTGACGGTGCCTTCTATGAGGACACCTGGGCAAACCTTTCATGGACGCCCGGAGATTTTGCTCTCTCGCATGATGTCTATTTCAGCGATAATTTTGACGATGTGAACGCCGGCGCCGAGAGCGTATTCCTGGGCAACCAGCCCTCGACGTATTTTATTGTCGGCTTTCCCGGTTTTCCTTTTCCGGATGGTCTTGTTCCGGGCACAACTTATTATTGGCGAATCGACGAGGTCAATGACACCGAGCCGAATAGTCCCTGGAGAGGCAACGTCTGGAGCTTTACGGTTCCGCCCAAGATTGCATACAACCCAGAACCGCCTGATAGAGCTAAGTTTGTGGACCCGAATATAGTCCTTAGCTGGGCTCCCGGATTCGGTTCGAAATTGCACACCGTGTACTTCGGTGATAGCTTTGACGATGCGAACGGTAACGTCGGTGGTCTGCCCCTGGCCGCTACAACCTATACTCCCGGCACGCTGGAATTAGAGAAGACCTATTACTGGCGTGTTGATGAGTTTGACGGCGCCGGCACGAACAGAGGCGATGTGTGGAGCTTCACGATTAGAAAGGCTGGCGGCGGCCTCAAAGCAGAGTACTTCAACAACACGACCCTCAGTGGTGAGCCGGTGCTGACCCGCCTCGACCCCCAAATCAACTTTAACTGGGGTGACGGCGATACCCGTGGAGTAAATTCTCCGGCAGAAAGCATCGATGTGAACAACTTTTCAGCCCGGTGGAGCGGCAATCTTGAAGTGGACCTGACGGACAGGTATGTATTCCGTGTTACCGCCAACAACGGCTTCAGATTGTGGCTGGATGACAGGCCCATCATCGATTTCTGGGACAATGGTACTACAAGCAGCCGCGAGAGCGAACATCTTGAACTGGCTGGGGGCAATACCTACTCCATTCGGATGGAGTATTTTGAAGGCCAGGGAACGGCGATTGCCCAGTTGTTCTGGGAGAGCAGCGCACGAGAAATGCAGCTCATTCCACAGGCAGCACTGTCACTGCCAGTGAAGGCCAGCAGCTCGAATCCGTATAACGGTGCTGTGGATGTAAAGCAGACACAGATTCTTAGCTGGTCACCGGGAGATAATGCGGCTTCGCATCAGGTCTATTTCGGCACAGATGGAGATGCCGTGAAAAATGCCGCCACAAGTTCGCCTGAATACAAAGGCACTAAGGCCCTTGGCTCTGAGAGCTATGACCCAGGAGAACTCCAGTGGGATACCACTTACTACTGGCGTGTTGACGAGGTCAATAACGCAAATCCCGACAGTCCGTGGACAGGCAACCTCTGGAGCTTCACGACAGCTAACTTCCTTATTGTGGATGATTTCGAGGACTACAATGCCGGCGAGAACCAGATATGGTACGCCTGGAAGGACGGGCTTGGCTACGGCACGCCGGGTGCTCAGCTCTACTCTCCCGGCAACGGGACCGGCTCTGCTGTCGGCGATGAAAGCACAGCTTCTTATTGTGAGGAGACTATCGTTCACGGAGGCAACCAAGCAATGCCGCTATTCTATGACAACAGCGTCCTCAAATATTCGGAGACCCAGAAGACGTTGACTTATCCACGTGACTGGACTGAGAATGGTGTCACCACGTTGACGATTTGGTTCAGGGGTGATTCGGCTAACGCCGCTGAGACATTGTATGTTGCTCTCAATGGCAGTGCGGTCATCTCTCACGATAATCCAAAAGCATCGCAGATAACCACCTGGACTCGATGGAATATTGACCTGCAAGTATTTGCAGACCAGGGCGTGAACCTTTCCAATGTCAATACGATTGCTCTTGGTCTTGGCAACAAGAAGAATCCGGCAGTCGGCGGCTCAGGCACAATGTACTTTGACGACATTCGTTTGTATCGACCGGCACAATAAGACGGGATTTAAATGGCCCCCATTGCTTCTGCCGAAAGGCATTGCCGAGAGGCATCCTGTGGACTGCCGAAAGGCATCCTGTGGATTGCGAAGCAAGATATGGTGTCGCGGTTGATACGAGGCTCTCAAAGTATGAGATTGCCGCGTCCGCCTTTGGCGGACTCGCAATGACAAACGATAGAGCAATGGATTTGTGTCAGTTCGGGGCCTATGCCAAATTGATTAGTATAGGCCCCTTTTACAATGATAAATGATTATTGACTATTGATTCGGCAATTGGGGATTCTGCGATGTTGAATTCAGTATTTCATTTCCGACTTGGTGTCTTTTATTCCAGGTCAAATGGGTTGTTATTTATCGGCTGGAACCACCCCAGTCTCAAATCGGCAGAATTAACACCATAAACATTTTTGTTGCCCAGCTTTGCCATTTTGCGCGGCTCAATATGGCTGTCGGCCCAGCCGATATTTGAACGGCCGCTGTGCCTGAAATGAATAGATGGTGACATATAAAAGCTCGTCACGGCCCGACCGTTGCTAATAGTAAAAGGCGGTTCTGCGAAAGAATATTCAATCAGAGACAATCCATTATTAGCCATAGCCGTATCTGCGAACATCAACGTTTCAGCCGGTGTCGCAACCTCCATTATAGAGGTTGTCCGCGCATAAGAATCTTTCCATGCCTGCAGGCTGTTGATACCACACTGCCAGATACGACTGCCGATATAGGTCATATTGTAGCCGTAACCGCCGCAGCCTTGTTCAAAGTTTGTATTCCAGGCCTGCCCTTTTACGAAATTCACTTTTGCCGGACATTCTTTGACCCGCCTATCAGCCAGATACCCGGCCAAAGGACCTCTGGCCGCATCAAATGGCTCATTAAGAGTATCCCTGACACCGTGCCAGCGATGCAAGCCGGGACCGTCCCATATATCACTCGCAGCCGGAACATAAAAATCATCGTTTTCAGTGGCATAGCTGATGCTTGCAATCAGAAGCTGGCGAAGATTAGATTTGCAGACCAAACCCTGCGTTCTGGACCTGGCCGCGGCCAATGCTGGCACCAATATCCCCATCAGCAAGGCAATCACAGAAATCACCACTAATATCTCAACCAGTGTGAAAGCCTTTTGTTTTTGGTTGCGCATAGATTTGACCAAAACAAACATAACGTCAATAACGCCATTGTTCTGTTTTGCGCCATTGTTCGATTAAGACGGCGAAGTCAGAGAGGTCAATAACTAAGTCTTTTGGCTCTGCCAAATCACATCTGGCTATCCAGTTCGGCTGGCCAAAGTGACTGTGCAAAGCTGAGATAAACAGCTCAAAATCAAACACATCAACCACACCATTTAAGTCGATATCAGCGCTGTACTCTTGCTCTTTCAGAACGCCTATCGCCTCCAAATCAAATCCGCCTGAGGGGTGTAGAGGTACTGATGATGTATCCCAGGCGTCATAAATCGGATGATTGTTCGCATAGCGAACCCAAACAGGCCAGGTATGGGGGTCAAAGTGCATTACAGCCTCATCGTAATAATCTCCGCTGCCGGGTATATCAACTATTCGCACATATCTTATATCGTTTATATCAACAAGGCCCGAGACAACCTTTGGGTCGTCGGCGATTTCCTGCAAATCAAATGGCGTGCCGGTACAGGTGCCATAAGCGTTGGGATGTTTGCCGGCAAGATTATGCACCTTGTCTGCCTCAACGGTGCCGAACAAAAAGTCCACAGGTTCGGCTGTCAGGGAAACTGCGGGAAACCTGACAAAATCCACACCATTAGAAGATACCTCCACATATCCTAACTCGGCAAACATCTGCCCCGCGACGGAGTTATTGCCCCAGTTTGCGCTGGAAACAAAACCATTCTCGAAAACGACAAAATCGTAGCCCTTACCCTGGCAGATTGGTTCGCTGAACAGCAAGGTTATCTGGCCGGGCGGGACACCTTGATTGATTTGCTGCTGACTTAAATCACCTAAGCTGACGATATCTACATTACTGCCCGTAACCGGTCCTAAGGCCATGTTCGGGTTGGACCATTGAGCGGCCAGTCCCGGTGCGGGCTGATAACTAACTACCTCTGCAGCCCAGCCCCGAAATATCGGGTTTATGACTGCGTTTGGGTCGTGCGGAGCGGCGTGCCGCCAGTGGTTGTCGGGATTTATGTATCCGTTTATCCCTGCTTCGGTATAAGGGGCGATATATTCAAAGGGGGGCCTTTCCATAATGGTATCGAGAACAAAATACGCCGGCGTATTCATACCCCAATCGCCGACATCGCTGGAGCTCAAGCTAAACTCCAGGCTCTTTATTGTACCCAACGAAGTTAAATCAACGTACCGCCAGGTGTTCACGATGTAATCGGCGTCATTGTCGGCAAACCGGTAATCAGCTAAGCAGAAATCAACCGTGCCTGTTACGACGCCATCAACATTTTTGCCCGTAATAGTCAGGATGAACCAGTCCTGGTCGTTGCCGCTGTCCCCGCCGAACTTTTTGGCAAAGGCGTCGCCTTCAAGCATCGAGTAATAAGCATAGTTATTGTTCGTAACATACAGACCGCCTACAAGAGCTGCTGTATCAAATGTAATTATAGGCGGCTGGGTGATACTAACGTAACCAACCGCATAATTGGCTGAACCGCTCTGACCGCTGCCTGTTATGGCGTTATATTGAGCCGTCCAGCCGGATGATGTCGTGTCAGTTATGTTCGAATAAGAAAAACCGTCCCAGGAACCCCACGTTGGGTTGTAATTATTGTTAAAGTAGGCGCCGCCGCCTCTAAAGCCGCCCGACCCATCCGAGCCGTTCCAGTATGATTCAGCCGACAAAGACAGGTCTTCAAAAGTAGCTATTTCAGAATTTGCCGTGCTTGCTATTGTCAAAACAAAGAATGAACAGACCAGATTTCTAAATCTCATCAATCTTCCCGAAGCCGTTGTTTTTCTATCTCCAATTCCCAAAATTTCCATCTGCTTTTCAAAAACTTTGCACTTCATTTTTAACATACCTCCTTTTTCGTTAGCCCTTTTCGCGAGGGCGTTTTTAAAAACAAAAGACCGCTGTTCCCACGAAAGGAACGGCGGTCTTTTCCCATTCATACCAAACCGAATCCCAGCCAATTGCTTCAGGCCGGTTATCTACACTTGCATTCCAGCTCGCGAGAACACCAAGGGCCCCTATTGTCCTGCTTTCGCATCAACTGAGCTTAATCCGACGCGTATCCATTCTTCGCAGCAGAGCTGCTTTGAAGAACGGAATCGGTACGAAAAAAACTCGCCAGGCAAAAGCGGACATAAGTATCCTTTACGAGTGTGCAACCAACTACAGGCAGGTTTTCTGACTTGCATCTTACCTTGAGACTCCTTCCCATCCAGCACTGATTTTTGCATCACAAAAGATTGTTGCTACAAAAATTAGTGCTGGACAGTGGATAAAAATGCCTCTCGGATTTCCGATTCACCAATCGGAGCAGGTGCTCACAGCGGCGCGACCGTCACGGATTTTAACCGTGTTCCCATTTGATTATCCCAAAGCACAGCTTCAGGACCTGCAATCAGGCTATTTTCTTTTCAAAGAACAGAAAAATATTATCGCACTATCCGGCAGAGGTCAAGTAAAAAAAAGATTTTTTTAGTGCTTCAGATAAATTATGATGCCAGCCAGAATCAAGATAACAGCCGCGCATACGCTCAAAGCGCTTATAAATACCCACATAAATCGTTTGTTCTGCTTGGATACGATGTATTTCAGGTATCTGTCGCTCGTAGCGAATGTACGGCTCATCTGCATAATACTGTCGGTCTGGGCGAGGGTGCTCTGGTCCAGCTTGTCTAAAGTCTGGTTAAATTTATTAAAGCTCTCGGTCATCTGGACATCGGTATCGGCAGCAGCGGCAAGCTGATGGTCGATTTCAACCAGCGCATCGGTTTGTTTGGCGGTTTCATTAGGAATCTTTTCAACAGCATCCAAAAACTGCTGGTTCTTAGCAGCAGCGGCTCTCAACTGCTCGAGAAGCTGCTCGGTTATCTGCTTTTGATTTTCCACAATAGAGGGAAAACTTTCGAGCAGCTTGGGTAGCTGTTCGATTCGCCCCATCAAATCTTCATGCTGAGTAACCTGACGGTTCAAATGCTCGTTAATATCCCGCAATTGCTCGATGAGTTTATTAAAGCCCTGCTGAAGTTTTTCGAGCGATTCATGTTTGTCCATCGGCGGAACCGCTTTTACGACGAGCTTATCACTTTGCTGGCCGCTTCGCTCGGCTTCATCAACAGCCGTCTCTGTGGACCCGGAGTCCTGACTAATCAGACCTTCATCATCTACATCCGGCTTATAATTTGCGGACCGGGATGGACTGTGAGAACGCAGCCACTTACTCGTTCCCGTCCAGATGTCTTTTATAGTCATTTTTCAATCCCTAACTCGATTCCCAAATCCTGATAAGAATATTAAAGAATTTTCCTGCTGCACAGTCAAGTTATTTTTGATACCATTACGGACATAAATCTACAGAATAAAAATTAGAGTACATGAATGAAATTAGTTACATATTCTAAAGACAAGTCGGTTTCTTGTGGGATTATGACAGCCGATGGATTGATTGATATTCCATCGGCCTGGGACGGTCCAAATCCGCCCCGCAGCGTGAAAGAAATCCTCCAAAAAGGCTCAGCCTTTCTCACGAAACTCTTTGAGCTGACTGATTCAGCCGATGATTTAATCACCTTCGATGCAGTTAAACTTCTTGCGCCTATCCCCCGTCCGGGCAAAGTAATTGCTTTGGCAGGAAATTACAGCGAGCATATCAAGGAGGCCAGTGTTACACGCGGCTTCAAGGTCGGACTTTCGGATTCGCCGCGTTTAACGACTGTGCCCAGGCCTTTTCTTATGCCCCCGACAGTGGTAATCGGGCCCGATGAACAGATACCCTGGCCGACTTATAGTAAAGAGATAGATTACGAGCTTGAGCTTGCGGTAGTAATCGGCAAAGAAGCCAAGGCCATTACAGCCGACAGTGCCCTTGACTACATAGCCGGCTACACTATTGCCAACGATGTATCGGCCCGCAGCGTAACTTTTAAAAAGAACAGAGCCAAAAGGCCCTGGGATGAATTCTACGACTGGCTGAACGGCAAATGGGCCGACGGATTTTTGCCGATGGGGCCGTACCTGATGACCTGCGACGAAATCGCAGATGTGCAAAATCTGGATATGACCCTCACCGTAAATGGGCGTGTCCGCCAGAAAGCAAATACCTCGCAGATGATTTATCCGGTGGCCGACATTGTATCGTTCTTAAGCTATATAATGACACTCGAGCCGGGCGACGTTATAGCCACCGGCACACCGTCCGGCGTAGGCCTGGCAACAGGCGATTATTTACAGCCGGGCGACCGCATCGAATGCACCATTCAAAACTTAGGCACACTGACAAACACCCTCGGCGACCGGCCGGAAGAATTCTACGAACCGCTCGGTGATTGATTATTGACTCCGCCAAAAGGCAGCATATCTGTGATATCTGTTATTGATGACAGAGAGAACTTTCACATCACTCAAGACCGCAGATTAAAGACAGAAAACTGACAACAGAAGTAAGTGTCATCAATTGAATGGTTGTTATTCTTAATCCTTCGTAATTCGATATTCCTTGTTCAATATTCGATGTTCTTTCCTTATCGGCCATCCATCTTCAGTCTTCTGCCTTGAGTCTTGTGTCTTGCCCCCCTATGCGGTTTTATGGTCTAAGAAGCCTTCGAGCTTGCGGGCACGGACGGGGTGCTGGAGCTTGCGTATGGCTTTGGCCTCGACCTGTCTGACACGCTCGCGTGTAACCTTGAAGATTCTGCCGACCTCTTCCAACGTATAGGTATAGCCATCCCCGATTCCGTATCGCAGCTTGATAATCTCGCGTTCGCGATATGAAAGCGTTTTGAGGACAACATCAATTCTGTCCTTAAGCATTTCCTGAGTAGCGGAAGCCACCGGCGAATCGACCTCATCATCCTCGATAAAATCGCCGAAGTAGCTGTCCTCGCTTTCGCCTATCGGCCTGTCAAGGCTGATGGGGTGCTTTGAAATCTTGAGCACCCTGCGGGTCTCTTCGACGCTCATCGCCGCTTCCTCAGCGATTTCTTCGATGGTAGCTTCTCTGCCTAATTTCTGATGCAGGACTTTGCCGGCCGTTCTCAGTCGGCTCATCGTCTCTATCATATGCACGGGGATGCGAATCGTTCGCGCGTGGTCGGCGATGGCACGTGTAATCGCCTGGCGAATCCACCAGGTGGCATACGTGCTGAATTTGTAGCCCCTTCGGTACTCATATTTGTCCACAGCCCTCATCAGGCCGGTATTGCCCTCCTGGATTAAATCCAGAAAGCTCAGGCCGCGGTTGCGATATTTCTTGGCAATCGAAACGACCAGTCTAAGGTTTGCACTTGAGAGCGTTCGTTTAGTGTTTTCGTATTGGCTGAAGACTCTATCCAGTGAGTGCAGTCTTTTGTCGAGCTGCTTAGGCGTTTCCATCACCAATTCTGTAAGGCCGTTCAGCTCCTGTTTCATCGCATTGATATCTTCGGCGGTTATCTCGTCGTTCGGGCCTGCAGCGATAATTTGTTCTAATTGGAACATTTTACCGCAGATGCCGTGGAGTTTATTTTTAATCGGCTGAATTCTGCTGGTCCGCAGGCTAAGCTCTTCGAGCAGCGTTGCAATTTTTCGTTTGTTTCGGCGTATTCGCTTCAATGCGTTCCTCGTTTCCCTCCTATTTTGGTCTGAGAGAGTTTTTTTAAACAGATTCTGGTTGATTTTGAGCAGTTTATCTACGGTCATAATGTTCTCAGGGAGCCGCTTTTTTATCACGCTTTTGGTGAGCTGGGGTGCAGTACCGACTTTGATTGTTCTGTCGAACGACATCATACCGTTGTGGACCTGCTGTAGTAAATCGAGGGAGTTTCTGGCGCAGTAGTCGTTTTGGAGCATTTTCCTTCTAAAGGTCATTCTTGCTATTTCAATTTTTCGTGCCAGAGCAATCTCAGACCTTCTGGTCAGCAGAGGTATCTGTCCCATCTGAGTCAAATACATACGAATAGGGTCGTCAATTCGTCGAGAGACATCTTCGCCGATGAGCTGTTTTTCGAGCAGCTCGTCCTCTTTTAGCTGCTGTTCTTTGTCGGCTTCTTCGTCTTCGGGCGTTTCAAATTCCTCTTCCTCGTGTTCCTTGGTGGCCTGCCGGGATTCGACGTCAGCCTCATCGAGCAGACTGATGCCCATTTCATCCAGCGTTGCGAGGAGGCGGTCCAGCCGGCTGGGACTGATAGCATCCTCGGGCAGGTCGTCGCTCATCTCCTCGTAAGTGAGAAAGCCTTTTTTCTCGCCCTTCTCGATGAGCAACTTTATCTGTTGCTCCGGGTCTTTGATTTCGGCGCTCTTTGATGACCCCTCATCAGAGCTCACTTTATCGGAGATATTTTGTTTGGCTCTCTTTTTTCGATTTTTTGCCACTGTTTGCACCCTTATATATGTTTTATAAAATTAACCCATAATCACAGCAGGGAACAGAGGTTCAAAGCAAAAAAGCCGGACTGCCGTTCCTTCGAACCTTCGACCGCGCTCAGGGCGGGCTTTTTGGCTCAGGAGAGGTTCCACGGTAATGACGAATATGGATACCCGCCATGAGCGGACTTCTCCAAAAATCCGCAGTCCTTGGGACTCCTTACGGAGGAGTCCTTAGGACTAACAGATGTTCTGTTTCCGCAATAGATATTAAATAATATATTACGGCTATTTGCCGACGGTTGTTCACTATACCATACCCACATTGTGGGGATTTTCCTTTCCAGTATTTTCATAGACTTTGCGTAGAAACTGTCTCTGGTCCTCTATAGTTTCGATACGGCTGCTTTTTTTCTGTGCCTGATAGCGCTCGAGCGTATCCAAGGCGCCTTTAAGGCGAGCCTTGAAATTGCTTTTTTCCTCGCCGGCCTGGGCTAATTCCACAAGAGAGCTGCCGAGCTCTACAGATTCTGCTCTGGCTAATACCTCTCTGAGCGAAGCATTAACATTAGTATTCAGCGTTTCAAACAAAATCGCCGCTGTCTGTCTCAATATCGGTACATCAAAGAGGTCTGCTGTAATTTTTTGTTTTACGATTTCAAAGAGCTTCGGCTCATTCAGCAATACTTCCAGGAGCTCTCGCTGGGCTGCGGCAAAGAGGCCCTGGCCGTAGTCTATGGTGCGGTCTTTTTGATTTTCGGCGTTATAACTTGCGGTTCTTTGAGCTTGTCTGAGTCTCCTGGTCAGCTCGGCGTTAATTTGCTTACCGTCAAGGCCGATAATCTTTGAAATCTGGTTCACTATCAAACCGCGGTCTATCGGCGAGACATTGCCGGCCCATAAGGCGGTAGCTATCGTCTGCAAGTACTCCTCAATCGCCAATCTTTTGCCGGCGAGAGTGTCATCGCTGCCGAAACTGGCTGTTAACCTGTTCCATTTAAATTGGAAGACATCGACGGCGTCGTTTACGAGCTGTTCGAATCGCTCTTTGCCGGCGGCTAAAAGAAAATCACACGGGTCTTTGCCTTGCGGTACCGAGGCAAGTCTGATATCTATGCGCTGCGAGAGGCAGACGTCCAGGGCTCTGTTGGCAGCTTCGATGCCGGCGACGTCACTATCGAAAAGCAAAACCACTTTTTTCGCATAGCGTCGTAAGATACGTCCGTGGCCTGCGGTGAAACTGGTCCCCAGGGTCGCAACGACATTGGTACAGCCGAATTGATGCGCCATTATGCAGTCGGTGTAGCCTTCGACGACAACAGCCATACCTGATGAGACAATTTGATGGCGTGCCTGCTCGAGGCCGTATAGCGAATTGCTTTTGTCGAACAGAGGCGTTGTCGGCGAATTTATATATTTAGCGCCGGTTTCGTCCAATGTTCGACCGCCGAAGCCAATGACTCTGCCGGTGACATCGGTAATAGTAAACATCAGGCGGTTTACAAATTTGTCCTGATATTGAGCTGTGATTAGGCCTGCCTGTTCCAGCAGCTTAGTTGGTACGTTGTCAGCCTTTGCGGAGCTGAGTAAATCGTCGGGTGAATTTAGCGCCAGGCCGAGCTGCCATTTTTTTATACTTTCGGCAGTTATCTGCCTTTGAGCCAGATAGTCGCGGGCATACTTACCCTTTTTTTCATCGTAGAGGTTTTGCTGGAAGTATTTAGCGGCCCAGGCGTTGACCTTCGCCAGCTTGTTCGGGTCGATATCTTCCGACGGCATTTGGTCCCGGTCTTTATCTTTTTCAGGTCTGGCGGGTTTTAGCTTAATGCCAGCCCGCTCGGCTAACCTTTGAATCGCCTGCGGGAAAGTGAGGTTCTCCCGCATCTGAACAAATTTGAAGACATCACCGCCGGCACCACAGGCAAAACATTTGAATATCTGCTTGACGCTGCTGACATTCAAACTCGGACGATGGTCATCGTGGAAAGGACATACGCCGACCATTTCCCGGCCTTTCTTTTTGAGGCTTATGTGCTCGCTTATCACGTCAACGATGTCGTTGGCCTGCTGAACCTGAATAACTGTACTATTGTCAAACATCCCTGCCATACTACTTTGGCTCCGCCGGAAAAGAGGCGATTCTTGATACCCCTCCGAGAAGCCCGCTCAAGATGGGTACTCCTATAGATAACTGTTAAAAAACTTCCATCCAACTACTTAAATATAGTCGTAATAGCCGAAAAGTCAAATCGGCCCGAAAAAACCGTTTTTAATGCTGTTAAAAGCCATTTTTGCCAATCGGACACCTGGTGAAATCAGACACGCAAAAGCAAAAGTGCACAAGAGCAGCGGATGCACAAACAACGCAACCGCTGAACGAAAAACGAAAAAATTCTTTTCCGGTTGTGGTTGCGAAGCTCGTTGGGGCTCTGTTCCTATTTTTTTATTTTTATTCACTTGTAACTTCGGTAATGAGGTCTCGCATAAATTCAGCAGCTAATTGTGCGTTTTTTTCCGCATATTCGACGCCGACCGTCCGGCCATTCACTACCGGCAGCAGATGGCACAATTCATAACTTAGATAGCCGGAATATCCAATCTCGTGCATTGCCCGAATGAAAGGGGGATAGAATGCCGCACCTTTTACTTTGCCGTTTTTGTCCCTTTCATATTCGCCACCAAAATGAGACAAGACCTGCAAATCACCTACGGCTTTGGCCGCTCTCTGGATATTTTCAGGACTTTTATCCACCATAATAGGAACATCCAATGAGACTTTCAGGCTGGGGGAGTTGACTTCTTTGACCATCCGCAGCACATCCTGATAATCCCGGATAACAGGGGTATGATTCTGCAATGCCAAAATAACGCCGGTGTCTTCGGCATACCGTGCACATTCCGCCATCCCTTCGCGACACCAGGTCCATATTTCTTCGGCTGTAAATTTTTCGTGGGTATATCTCCAAATGTCCCTTGCAATGGTATATTGTGCCAGTTGCGGATGTTTGGTTACGCCGGGCCAGGCCAGAAACATTCTCAAAGTCCTCGCACCCAAATCGGATGTCATCCGAATCAGCTCTTTAACATAAGCTATTTGGCACTCTCGATATTCCGGGATTGGACTGCTAAAATCGTTATTGGCCGCAACTCCGTGAATTTCAATACCTTCTCCATCAGAGACGGAGCGAAGCTCCTTACAACGTTTCCTCGGCCAGTCGAGGGGATTGCCGTGAGGACGCTTTCCATCGACTTCAATGCCTTCATAACCATAATTTTTGGCCCGTTTAATCATCTCCTCCAGAGAAAGGGCCTCTCCGCGATACCAAATTCCAAGAAATGTGATGCTGTATAAACCAACCTTCATATTCGACTTTTTCATTTGAGCGCTCTGAGAGATGCTGTTTATGTTTGCGACCAATCCTGCGGCGGCAGTTAGTGAAGCGCCCATAAATTGTCTTCGATTCATTTCCATTCCTTCTTTCATAAAATTATCCTCCATTTTTTAATCTGGTTCCGGAATATTTATTTATTATTTTAAAGTCTGCAATGGTATGCACAGCATACCCTGCGCCAGGCCCTTCGACACAGCTCAGGATAGACCAAAAAAGGTCTTACTCGTGGCGGTTATTGCATTGGCGAAATCGGGCGGGTCCATTTCTTTTAGTTCGGCCAAGAACTTGGCGGTGTGGACCATCAGGGCCGGCTCGTTTACCTTCTGCTTTCGCATCGGCTCCGGTGACATATAGGGACAATCGGTCTCGAGCATCAATCTATTCAGCGGTACAATTTTGGCGGCCTGCCGAGTAAGCTCGGCGTTTTTGAAAGTAACTACGCCGGTAAATGAAATATAAAAACCATAATCGAGAACAATCTTTGCCTGCTCGGCTGAGCCGCTGAAACAATGAAAGACCACGCCTTTAAGACCGTGGCCGTGTCTATCTAAAATCTCCATCGTTTCATCGAAGGACTCCCTACAATGTATGATTACCGGCAAATTCAATTCTTTAGCGATTTTCAATTGTGCGGCGAAAGCACGCTTTTGGTCCGTTTGTTTTGAAAAGCTGTAATGATAATCCAAACCTGTCTCGCCGATAGCAAGGACCTTTGCGCTTTGCGCAAGCTCCTTCAATTCTGTTAGTGTATCAGCAGTCAGGTACTTTGCATCGTGCGGATGGATTCCGACTGCAGCATACATATTCTCGAATTTCTCGGTAAGTTTGACGGCTTTTAGGTTCTCTTGTGCGTCGGTTCCGACGGTGAGCCAGCTTGTAACGCCCGCGGCTATGCTGCGAGAGCAAACATTCTCAATATCCCCGGCTAACTGCTCAAATGTTAGATGACAATGTGTATCAAACAGCTCCATTGGCTTTATGGTACGAAGGCGTTTTTGTAATATCTTATCCGCGGAGTACCTTTTGGCCCGAGGACTATCGTAACAATATCGAAACGGAAAGGACGGTTATCAATATCGTTCGCTGCAAGAAAATAACGGGCTGTCCTGAGCAATTTTTCTTTCTTGGCGGATGTGATGGATGATTCGGGCGGTCCAAAACTTTCATCCGCTCTGGTTCTGACCTCGACAAAGACGATAGTCCTGTCGGGAGCGACCATAATCAGGTCGATTTCGCCGGCGTTGCAGGAGAAGTTGCGTGCGAGGGTTTTGAGGCCTTTTCTTTTAAGAAATCTCTGGCAGTGTTTTTCACCCCATCGGCCGAGCAAACTTCTATCGGCTAATAATCTATGCCTGCTTAACAGCCAACCAATCATAATTGATTAGGTAAAAGCACCAAATAAACCCTTGGGCTGCCCCCTTCGACTGCGCTCAGGGCTACGGCTTATTCAGGGCAGGCCTGGGGGCTAAACGATTATTATTTTGAGACGGTGTGGTTGCTGTGCCGCTTCGAGAGCTTGACGGATTTGCCGGCTCGCTTGCGGAGGTAATATAGTTTTGCCCTTCTTGTTTTGCCGCTCCGGATGGGCCTGACATCGAGAACATTGGGGGAATTAAGCGGGAAAATCCGTTCCACGCCCTCGTTATTGACAATCCGCCGAACTGTGAAGGTCTCGTTAATGCCGCGGCCCTTGCGGGCGATTACTGTGCCGGTAAATACCTGCGTCCGCTCTTTGTCGCCTTCTTTAATGAGACAGTGGACATCTACAATATCGCCTATTTCAAAGTGCGGTCTATCTTTCTTCAAACTTTTCCTTTCGACCGCATCTAATATTTCTGTTTTCACTGAATTTATCTCCTAATAAAAAGTGCATAAGAGCACAGGTGCACAAGAACATCAATAACTCGTGCAGATATTTTCAGTAAATATATCTGTATCTGTGCAAAAGACAAGCGATTTTTGAAAAATTGTGGTTTTCGGGCTTTTCGGCCCCAAATTCTGGCAGAGCCGAAGCCGGCAGCTATTTGTCCAGTTATTTTTTCTTTCAGCCTGATTAAACAGGCCAGTTTGACGAGTCGGTGCGGGCGGTTTTTAGATAGTTCTCAATCTCAGCGGCCACATCGGGACGCTCGGCGGCAATGTCGTGCTTTTCCACAATATCTTTATCCAAGAGAATCGGTGGGCTAAAGCCCACCCTACGGTGTGATTGAGAAATTGGCGTCGTTTCACCCCGTTAGAAAACATTCGTCCTTTTAGAAATTGATGAATCGGTTCTAAAGCGGATTCTTCTATGCCCTTGTCTATTTTCAAGTTTCTAACGAGGTGAATGTTTTTATCTATATTTGTCTGTTGGCTTCTTTCAGTAAGACCGGCACTTGCCCATTTTTTTGACCGCCTGGAGTCTGAATATTTAGGCGTTCCTCAGCGGCGCGCACAATTGCACCCAACGTTTCCGAATAAGACAAACCGGCCAAATTTGCCATCTTTGCCAAATGGCCGTCCCAGCACCATCCCGGATTTGGATTTACCTCGAGCAGCTTGGGATTTCCCTTTGAATCCAGTCTCCAGTCAAACCTGCAGTAGTCTCTGCAGTCCAGTCTTTCGAAGAGCTTCAAACAACATTCAATAAGAAATTTCTCCGTATCTTCAGGCAAAACCGCCGGGATTGACTTGAGGTCCCAGTATGGTGAATCAGGCATCCACTTGGCCTCGTAGCCGCATATTCTGGGTAGCTCCGGCGGCAGCACAGAGTAGTCTTCTTCGATGATGGGCAAAATCATATATGACTCCGGCAGGTTTCCTATCATCCCTATGGTCAGGTCTTTGCCCGTCAGGAATTCCTCGACGAGAATCGGTTTTTCGTAGCCGAATTTTTCTCTTATATCCGAGATTGCATTCACAAGCTCTTCAATGGAGGTTGCGACGCTCTTCTGTGTTATTCCAAAGCTAGAATCACCGAAATTGGGTTTTACGATGACCGGGAAAGAAAATGAGAGCTCAAAAGTATCATCCTGCGGTTTTATAAAGAACGCATCGGGGACCGGGATTTGCATTTCCATTGCAATTCCGCGAACGAGCGACTTGTCATAACAGAAAGCCAGGCACTGAGGGCCGCTGCCGGTGTATGGGCAGTCAAGGACTTCCAGCATAGAGGGGATATGGAGCTCTTTACGGGGGTCGTTACAGAAACCTTCATCACACAGATTTAAGAACAAGTCTGATTTTGGTTTTAATTTGATGAGGTCGATATATAAGACGTCGTGATTGTTGAGATAGGTAACGTTGTATTTATTCAGGTCTCTTAAAGCGTCCTTCATCTGGTCAATTGTGTAGAAATCATCGTCATCGAAAATACGCAGGGGTTTTAACGGGTCGGGCTTGGCGGGGTCACCTAAAATTACGACCAGATTATTTGTCAGCTCTTTGGTTTTTTTCTGGGGTGTCCAGTCTTTCCGGACGATTGCTGTTAATGTGATGCGTCTTTCCATCATACCGAGGTCCTGGTTGCGTTTGGAGTCCGCGGATATTTCACTGTGGATTTCAATATCTCTGAAGCCCGCTATCGAGAAGAGCTCGGTCATATTTTTGCGTGTGTAAAGGCGCTCGGCGTAAAACTGGTCGGCGATGACGCCTTTTTTGACGTGGGTGACTACTTCTCTGGAGATTAAACGCTGTTTGTCCAGAGACAGAGAACGCTCTCTACAGACAAAGTAATTTTTGTCAATCCACTCCCACGACCTGGGCTTGAAATGTTTTCTCTGATACTCGCCGTCGGCGACGTCGATGAGAATTTTACCCCAGGGTTTCAAGACCTTGAAGACCTCTCTGAGGACTCTGACGTCATCCTGCGGGGTTTCGAAATAGCCGAAACTATTACCGGGAATCAGAACCACGTCAAAAGTATCCGGCTGATAAGGGAGTTTTCTGGCATCTCCTTCCCGAAACTTTACGCTCAGATTTTCTTTTTTATTTTGCGCTTTTGCTTTCTGAATCAGATAGCGTGAGCGGTCCAGTCCTTCAACGTTGTTGAATCCCCGCCTTGCCAGCTCAAGGGCGATGCGCCCCTGTCCGCAGCAAAGGTCGAGAATTTTATCCTGCTGCGATAATTTCAAGATGCCCACGAACATATCAACTTCTTTGGTAGTTATTTGTGCATCGTCGATAACGTCTCCATCCGTTTTGAGGTATGTTGAGTTGAAAATCCACCGCCACCAGTCCGGCTGGACGTGCTCTTCAAGGTCGGGCACCGGCCCGAGCGACCTTACACATCCCAGAGCACCTTTGCTCTTTTGTGGCGATTTGTGGTTCGTTTCCGTCTTCATCTTTTTAAGCTCCTCATATTCAAGTAAAATATAAATTTAATCGTATTTGGCAATATTTAGATTGTTGTCTGGCTTGTCATTAACGCGGTGTCCGGCCTTAAATGGCGGGGACACCAATATTAAGGGGTCTTATTCTCTTCCTCGCTGCGGTAGCCCCACCACTTGGGGCTTAGATTAAGTGCTCGGCTAAAGATAGTGTTCGCAGAAAGCTGCGAACTCTCTATCCTGGCGGGTTTGCTCTTATGGTAGGGTAAAGATATGCCTGCTCTCGTGGCGCTACCGTCTGACAGATTAAACTTGCAGCGCCTACATTGGTCATCGTCTTCGTTCTTCAAGGCTTCCACTTGCCAAACGCCTTCAGCTCTCCTAACAGGTTCGTCGCCTCAGCTATGCAACAACTGAAGATTCGACGACACCCTGGATAGTTTTTCAGGTTCAACACTTGCTCTGAATGATTCTATTAAAAGCTCTATACAGTGAAAGTCAATAGTGTGTTTATATTTTCAAAAAAATTTTTTTTCGGTGCCTTCCAGCAGGTCCGGCCGCCATTTTTTTGTTCGTTCGAGTGCCTGCTGGCGGCGCCATTCGGCGATTTTGGCGTGGTCGCCGCTTAAGAGAATATCGGGGACCTTCATTTCACGAAAGACCTCCGGCCTTGTATATTGGGGGTATTCCAAAAGACCTTCGCTGAATGAATCATCTTTGGCCGAGTCCTCATCGCCGAGGGCGCCAGGCAACAATCTGACTACCGCATCGATGATTACCATTGCAGCCAGCTCACCACCGTTTAAGACATAATCGCCTATCGAGATTTGCTCGGCATCCAGGCCGATGCGAATTCGCTCATCGAAACCTTCATATTTGCCGGCGATTAAGATTATCCTGTTTTCTTTGCTTAGTTCAACAGCTTTTTTCTGATTAAATTTTTTTCCCTGGGGGGTCAGGAGGATGACCCGGCCTTTTTCCGGTGATAGTGTCCGGACGTGCTCCAAGCAATCGAAGACAGGCCCCGGCATCATTACCATACCCGGCCCGCCGCCATAAGGTTTATCGTCAACCTTTCCATAACTATCAGGAGCGAAGTCCCTTATATCGGTAAGAGCGATTTCGACCAGAGACATTTCCTGAGCTCTTTTTAATATCGAGCAGCTCAGGGGCGATTCAAACATCCGCGGGAAAAGTGTAAGAATATCCACTCGCATTGGTTTTTGGGTCAAGGCCCCACGAAAACGTGGGGCACAATATTTTCAGCACCTGACGAAAAAATTTTTGCTATTCGGTTTTTTCTTCATCGGTTTCGGCTTCGTCATTGGCTGCTGCTTCGGGTTCGGCCTTTTCTTCTACAGTTTTGGTTTCGGCCTCGACTTTTTCCTCCGCCGATTCAGTCCCAGACTCTGCTTGGGCTTCCGCTTTGGGTTCGGTCCGGGCCTTTTCCTCAGCAGGCGGGGCTTGTTTTGCAACGGCGAGCTTTTCTTTTTCCGTCTTAGTGAAGGGCCTGCCCTTTTTGCGGGCTAAAGCCCTGGCCTTTGCCCGGCGCGCAGCCTTCTCTTCGGCGTATTTATGTTTGATACCCTGGCGAAGCAGAATTTGCGAGACCGTATCGGATGGTATTGCTCCTTTGTCGAGCCAATATTCCGTACGTTCGCGGTTGAGGACAATCTGCTTAGCCGGGTCCTTTTCAATCGGGTCGTAATGGCCCAGCTTTTCAAGGATTTTACCGTCGCGCGGCGTGCGGGATTCGACCGCATTAATTCTGAAGAACGGGCGATGCCGCCTGCCCATCCTGGTCATTCTTAACTTTACTGCCATAATATTCCTTTCTTTAATTTATAATCAATTTCCGCGCCCCATACAATCGGAGGTCACGGAACACGTTTGCAATGTAAGACGTAACCGTTTATGAAGATTGCAAAGTTTGCGGGGTCAATTTGAGCATCATCTGCGATTCTTTGTATCTGCTCATCAGTTAAATTTCCGGCGTTTTGTTTTTCGCTGGGTGTCATTATTGCCACTGCTTTTTTCAATTGTTCCAATTCATCCTCTGTGGGGGCAGCTAACATGCCAAGCTCACTGCTGCCTTCGATGTTCTTAAACTGCCCTCTGACCAGCTTGCCATATTCGCTATCGGTAAAGCGTGCAACTTTTTCCAGGTATTGCTCAATTGAAATCTTATTTAACATTGTCATTTTAACGTCGCTTAGTTTTGCCTCTTCGCTTTATGATTCTTTTTCTTTTTGAGCGTTGCTTTATTTTTCTTCCGCCGGCTATCATCTGATTCATAGCACCGATGTTAAAACCGCCTGAGAACAAATTTTTAAGCCCGCCGAGGCTTCCGCCGCTGATTGCCTTGAGCATATCGCGGCTTCGCTTGAATGTCTTTACCAGGCTGGAAACATCGTTTACATCCACCCCGGCACCTGCGGCGATTCGCCTTCGTCTGGAGGAATCTATGATATCCGGGTCACGTCTTTCCTGGGGTGTCATCGAATAGACAATAGCTTCGGTCTGCTTGAGCTCGGCACCGTCGAAGTCCAGGTCCTTGAGCTGTCCACCCATTCCTGGCATCATTTTGAGCATATCTTTTATGCCGCCCATTTTTTTGACGGCCTGCATCTGCTTTAGAAAATCGTCAAAACCGAAACTGCCTTTTGCCATTTTCTTTTGCAGCTTGAGGGCTTCTTCAACTTCGAAATGCTCCTGGGCCTTCTCCACGAGCGTTACGACGTCGCCCATACCGAGGATTCTGCCGGCCATACGGTCGGGGTGAAATTCTTCGAGCTTGTCGAGTTTTTCGCCGACGCCGATGAACTTGATAGGCTTTCCGGTAACGGCTTTTACGCTGAGTGCGGCTCCGCCGCGGGCATCCCCGTCGAGTTTTGTAAGGATGACGCCATCGAGCTCAAGGCGCTCGTTGAATTCTTTGGCTGAATTAACGGCGTCCTGGCCTGTCATCGCATCGCAAACTAAATAAATCTGGTGCGGGGTTACCGCTTTTGCGACGTTGGCTACTTCGGTCATCATTTCTTCGTCGATGTGAAGCCGTCCAGCGGTGTCGATTACGACGACATCGTTGCCATGCTCTTTAGCGTACTTGAGGGAGTTTTTGGCGACCTTTACCGAGTCTTTGCCGTCTTCGCTATAGACATCAATATTTATCTGCCGACCGAGGACAACTAACTGCTCGATAGCAGCTGGTCTGCGGAGGTCATCGGCGACCAGGAGGGTTTTTTTACCCTTTGCGACGAGGTATTTTGCGAGCTTGGCGGCGGTGGTGGTTTTGCCGCAGCCCTGGAGTCCGGCCAACATAATGACGGTAGGTCCTGGTGAGACAAAATAGATACGAGTATCGACCGGCCCCATCAACTTTGTAAGCGCGTCGCTGACGATTTTTACCATAACCTGGCCTGGATGAAGGCTTTTTATCACCTCGGCACCAATAGCCGACTGTGTAACATCTTTGCAGAACTGCTTTACGACGTTGTAGTTTACGTCCGCCTCCAGAAGTGCCTTTCGGACATCCCGCATAGCATCCGAGATGTTTGCTTCGGTAATTCGTCCCCGTCCGGCCAGCGACCTGAAAACGGAGCTAAATTTTTCAGTTAACGATTCAAACATAACTCGATAGTCGGTACTTGATACTCGATGCCCTCGCCGTGCTGGCGGATGGCTAAACGACCCCCAATAAATTTGGGAGACAACCGCAACGGCGAACTTTAAACGTTAAAGCAAAGATATAATTTTAAGGCAGCCGAGGCGATTCTGCAAGAACAAAATCTGCCAATCACTGTGCCGACTATGTCGATGGATATAAGGCTGCCTTAAAAATTTGGGATAGCCAGCCGAAAATATCTGGAATTTTTGTTTAACAGTTTTCACAAGTTCGCCGATAAGACAAACAGGGGCTGATTGGGGTGAAATCTTTCTTCGGGAAGTCCTGATAGAACTAAAAGGCGTTCTGTAGAATATTGCAGATTGGATAAATTTGGAGTTTTGAGCAGCCGTTCGCAGGCAAAACCCCAGCCGGGGTCTTTCGAGGCTCTTGTTATTGGCGGTTAAACTCGCTGATAATCGTAATGGGGGTTTAGTAAGAATGGAAGAAATGATAATAGTCGCCGGCGAGAACAGGTTTGATGTTGCCTGGCTAAGGCACTGCTTGAGGGACGAAGGTTACAACTCAATATCTTGTGAAACAGTAGAGGAAATCATCGAAGAGCTGGGTACCCTTCTAACCTGCGATGTATCTGTGCCATTGGTGGTTATAGAGCCGACAATATTGAACAACATCAGCAACGATGTGGTTAATCGGCTAAGTAAATGTGCGCTGGGGATTCCTTTTATTCTGCTTGACCAGGAGAGCTCGCCGGAGGCATTCAAGCGGATTTGTGCCAATCGGGCGAAATTTGAGCGGGAAGGAAATCCGTTAGCTAAGACGCTCGAATGTGCCGGTGTGGAGGTAAGCTGTGATTGAGAACAACTGAAGCAGAAGAATCCGCGGTGCAAGATAAAGCATCGTTATATCTGTTACCATACTAACGACAAAAAGGGCGTACGCCACTTTCTTTGAATTTTAGCCCGGCAGTAAGACACTGTATAACAGCAAGGACAGTTACCGCTCTTACGGTCGCAGCTCTCTGTAAGTCCACAGGACGCCTTACGGCGGAGTCCTTCGGATTGTTTTGAGTAATCGTATATATTTTTGTGAACCGCATAATTATTTGTATAAAAACATCCTGTGGCTTTTGGTCAAGAGCTTAAGCGGATGATTATTCGCTCGGGCCTGTCATTCCGAACGGAGCGTAGTCCCCCGAAGGCAGAAAGAATCTCCTTTTCGTTGGTCAGATTCGCGTCTGGACGCCGGACAGGCTTCGGCCTCGCCTGAGAATGACAGAGGATGCACAATTATTATTCTATTTGAAATAAGGGCGGTTTTGGGTGGTAGCGAATTGTGATAAGTCCAGCTATTACAGGACATAACAAATACGCAGGACTTTGCAAAGGTCTGCGAGGTTATTTTTTATTAAAAGTTTATTGAAAAATATGCTTGCAGATGCGAGATGGTCGAAGTATATTATTTTATTTAATTTCGGGTTTATAATGTTGGACTTCTGCATAACGGCCGACCGGAGGAGAAGTCAAATGAAATGACCCAATAAAGCAAAGTAAGCATCTGCATATTGCAGTCTTCTAAATTTTTTCGGAGGAGTATTATGTCTGAAAATGTTTTTTTGTTTTCTGTTTCACCGATGGCCGGTTTGCCCGGCAAGAAAGCCTGGTTCCTTAGCCTGTCTTTTTAAGAAGCTTCTTTTAGAAACAGTAATTTTCATTCGGAGGAAAATTATGTTAGAGAAAAAGTTTTTAAAACACATACTCTGTCTGGTGGTGCTGCTTAGAATTTCCGTCATTATCGCCGATACGACTGAAGGTGAAGGTGTAGTGACGGAAGAGGATACAGCGGTGTCCATCACGTTGCTTGGCAGCGACCCGGATGGTGACTCGCTGACTTACAATGTTGAAACCGGGCCGTCTCACGGGCGCCTGAGCGGGAAAGCGCCAAGGCTGACCTATACGCCCCAGCCGAATTTCAACGGAACAGACAGCTTTACCTTCAATGTCAACGACGGGACGCTGGACGGCGTTCCAGTAACCGTGCTAATCAGAGTAAAGGCGGTCAATGACCCGCCGACAGCTAAAGATGACAGTGTAACGACGCAGGAGGACACGTTAGTTTCGATTACGTTAGCCGGCTGTGACCCTGACGGGGATGCGCTGGGCTACAGCGTGGTAAAAGGTCCGTCCAACGGGGGCCTGAGCGGAACGGGGCCAAATCTGACCTATACGCCAAATAAGGATTTCAACGGGTCAGACAGCTTTCTTTTCAAGGTCAACGATGGGACTGTGGACAGCGCTGCAGCAACGGTGTCGATAACGGTGAAGCCGGTCAATGACCCGCCGACGGCCAGCTACGTTGGTGCAAAGGTACAGAGGAATCCGCCGATAGCCAAGGACAACAATGTGACAACGGAGGAAGACACGCCGGTGACGATTATCCTGGAGGGCAGTGACCCTGACGAAGATGCGCTGAGTTATACTGTTGTAACAGGTCCGTCTCAAGGAAATCTGAGCGGGACAGCGCCAAATGTAAGCTATACGCCAAATCCGGATTTCTACGGGTCGGACAGCTTTACCTTCAAGGTCAGCGATGAGACGGCTGACAGCGCCCTTGCAACCGTGTCAATAACCGTCAAGGCGGTCAATGATGCGCCGACGGCAAATGACGACTGGGTGATGACGCAGGAGGACAGGCCGATAGTAAGGATTGATGTGCTGGCAAACGATACCGACGTCGATAATGATTCGCTCACGATAATCACTGTTACTCAGGGCTCGAATGGCTCGGTTACCATTAACGCTGATAATACGCTGAGCTATGCCCCCAAGGCGGACTTTTTCGGCGGTGATGCGTTCACCTATACGGCCTGTGACAACAAAGGAGAAACCGACACTGCAAATGTGAACGTCAAGGTCAATGCGGTCAATGATGCGCCGAGGTTCACTTCAACACCTGTAACCACAGCTACAGTTGACGCGTTATATACTTATGATGTTAATGCCACGGATCCGGATGCAACAGATACGCTAACTTACTCCTTAACCATCAAACCGACAGGTATGACTATAGATGCAGCTACCGGCTTGATACAGTGGACGCCGACGAGCGTCCAGGCGGGGGCTAATGATGTGGCGGTCAGGGTCGCAGATAACGGTAGTGCTCCAGCTTCAGAGACCCAATCATTTACCATCACAGCAGCTCTGCCGAGCACGCCGGTGACAACCGCCTTGACCACAGCGGATGACAGCAAACCCAAAAAATGCAAAACGATATTACCATTGGCCTGCAAAAGCGACGTTGTCCAGGCCAGCGACAACAGCCGGGTGGAAACCGACCCCGGTTTATATACTTCCTATGATTTTTCAGACGTATCTATTCCGGCAGGTGTTACAATAGCATCGGTTGTTGTTTATGTGGAACACTTCGAGCAAGAACAATTTCCCGCGGGAAAATTAGAATGGGCTGCCGGCACAGGCTGGCCGAGTAATCCGGTGGTTTGGGCCTCAATAAACGCACCCGTGTACGAGGGAGAATTAAATGAGGCGATAGACTTGTGGGACGTAACAAGTCTCGTGGACACGCCCGAAAAGATAAATTCCCTTCAACTACAGGTCAGAAACAACGACGACGTTGCAAAGAGAAAAACATTGGTAGATTACATCTATGCCATAGTTGAATGGAACTGAGTTCTGCGCACCGGAAATCAAAATAGATTATTATTACAATGCTGCTGGTACCTGTAATAACGCGAGCACAGGTGTTGAAATTTTTTAAAACTTGCTGTCTTGGTCTTGCCTGTCAGAGAATACTAATCTGCATTAGTGCGATATTGCAAGAAAATTAAAATTGAATTTGGCATTCAGTCAAAAATCAAGTATAGTATATATAGAGCAAGCATAAGTGAGGGGAATAAGAGAGAATATTAAATAGTCCGGTTTTTTTCCGCTTATGCTGGTTGTTTGTGAGAGCTAATATAGTGAATGGAGTCCGAACGGGTTTGAGCGATTGCCCGTTTAGCTGCTAACATAATACTACTCCTTTCTTCTATTTGGGGGGCTGGTCACCACACGGTCAGCTCCCGTTTTTTTGCCAGCCATATCCATTCTGCAAGCAAGCGGAACACCTCTATACTTTCTTTACTTCATTCTTTCCATCGTGTTACTCTGATTATCTCCGCTATCAGAAAAAACCACTCCTATAATTGAGCTAAAAAAGCGATTCCTTCGACCCGGCTGAGGACAGGCTTATCTTAAAAAATCCAGAGCTTATTTTCGGTCTAAGGGCTGTTAAGTCCTAAAATTATTTCTTTTTTGGTCGGATAGGGACGCACTCCAGGAAAAATTCATCGGTATAGTAGTATTGCTGCAAAAACTCTTGACTTTTGCGTGCAAATAGGATAAACTTATTTTTGTGATAAATAGTACCCGGGGGGTGGTCAAAATCGGAATGGGGGGTTCTCAAATTTTCCCCAATTGAGCACCCAGGTTAAATTGATTTGGTAACCTGATAATAATTCAGGTAGCGGATTTGCTTTAACAAGCAGTCAGTTTTTGTGGATGTTCAAAAGCGATTAATAAGAGCGCCGAGCAGCTATAAAAACGGCGAGCGGGTTATTAGTTGAGAGTCTCTATTGAACAGGGCGAAAATGGGGGGCCTTAGGGACCTGGAAGAGCGAATTGTCTGCTTTGAGCAGGTTACAACAAAGAGAAGACGTTACTAAAGATTATATTGGGGGAGGAAGATGATGAAGCTGAAGTTGTTAATATCAGTAGTTTTCTGTGCGGCGGCTGTTCTGGTTCTTCCATCCGCAGCAAAAGCCACCCCTGTCGGAACTGTGGACATAGCATTTGTTAGTCATGGTGCCAATGAATTAGTTGAGGCTTGGGCTGCCGGCAATGAAGGTGCTCTGGGCTATGCGGGAGTTTATATGCTCGAGAAGAGCTACGGCACAAATGAAGGAAAGATTTGGCCCAACGGCCCAATTGGTGTCTTCTGCATTGAATGGGCGGAAATAGTCTCAAGCAACACGTTGAGGTATGATGTGTTTATGCCGGAGGATGGACCCGTGCCAACGACACTTTTAGAAGGCACAATGGGTCTGACAAAGGCTAAATATCTTCAGGAGCTGTGGGGCAGGTACTTCGACCCATCCTGGGTGGGCAGCGGCCCATTTACATACCAGCAAAATACAAAGGCCGCGGCTTTTGGGGCGGCTGTATGGGAGATAGTCCACGAGGATATTCCGATGACATCGTTAGGTTGGGATGTTACGGTCGATAGCTCGCCGGGTGACCGTGGTTTCCGTGCCAGGTATCTTGATACAAGCTTGGCCAATTATATGCTGCATTCTCTTGATGGCACCGGCCCAAGGGCGGACCTGCGGATTTTTAGCTACAACGGACAACAGGACTATCTTGTGGAAGTACCGGAACCAGCAACAATAGCTCTGCTTGTCTTTGGAGGTGTGCTAAGCTTGCTGCGCAGGAGAAGGACTTCAGTTTAAACGAATAAAGCAGGAGGGCTGAGCCGGCCTTCTCTACGGCCACGCCCTTGCTTTTTACAACCCGGTAAGAAATTTTTGGAGGGTAAAAAAGATTTTTGTTAATCTATTAGCAAGACTAACCAAGAATGAAAGGCCGACCATAGGGATGGTCGGCAGAAAGGGGGGGCACTTATAAGAGACAATTGCCAACGAGCGAAGTGAGTAACTCAAAACCAAAAGATTGAGAAGACAATCTAAGCTGCTGCGAGAAGTATGCAGCACAAAGATAAAACGGTTAGAGATTTAGAACATAAAATATCGGAGGGGACAAGAAATGAAAAGGGTAATAATGATTTTCGCACTGGCGATTTGTGCAGGCACGCCGGCGCTGGCGACACCGACAATCGAGTTCAGCCCTAATCCAGAAACCGCAGGAGGCTGGTTTTACGATGGGGCCAGCACGCTGAGCTTCAACCAGAATATCGCTATTGATAAGGGAATGGGCAGTAATTACGACGCTCTGGTCGGCTCATTGGTGCATATCCCCACTCTCATAGTAGGCGCTGGTGCAGGGGGCACCTATGAAGTGAAACCAATCGGCAGCCCAACCATCTCGATTACGAGCGCAGATAATAGCGCGGTTTACTTAATGGGGACTCTCGCAGGCGGCGACCTGGTCCCGGTCGGGACGATTGCGGGAGGCTATACGTGTTTTAAGACAGATATTAGTAACCTCGTCGTAACAGACGCCGGCAAGGCGCTGGGTTCCGCCGCGTTGAATATGATGCTTTACACGCAGACCTGTGGACTTGATTTTGAACTGTCATTGCAGGGGGGCAGCGGGACCAACTATCGCAGCTTTGCCCAGATGTTAGCCGGCGGTTATGTCGGCGGCAACGGCTTCAGCGGCGCGATGTCAATTCCTGAGCCGGCGACGATTGCTCTGCTGGGTCTCGGCTCTTTGACTTTATTAAGAAAGCGCAAGGCTTAGGACAGTCCCGCCATTTACCAATTGCTGGGGCTGTGAGTATTTATCTTGACTTGCAGCCCTTTTTATCACCTGGTGAGGGATGGGCGTCGAAAAAAACTTTTCGCCGTGGGCCGATAAAAAAGCCCGCCGCTTCACACAGAAACCTTTTGATACGTTTTTTAAAAAGCACCATTCCAATTTTAACTTTTGCTGAAACACCTTTTGTGGTATAATACATTTAGTATTGGGAATGGAGGTTTTGTATGTTTATATTCGGATTTGTGCGGAGGTGTTTGCGTCAATTGTTGCGAACAAGCGGGACCCTGCATACGGGGATTGATTCCCATAGATGGGAAAGCAAGACCGAGTCTTTTAGAAGCTTGTCAAGAGAGCAATATTTAATTCCGGAGTTAAAAGACAGGTACAACAAGTAGTATAGCCTGTCGGCACTTATTCTGCTTAGCTTTGGGGTGCTGACATTCCCGGGGAAATTCTGTTTTTTTCTGCACAAAAATCTGCTAAACATACCTCTTCGCTTTGCACAGGCACAAGTTTACCTGCAGGTGCGAGCAAGGCACAAAGGTTCAGTTTACAGGTCCCAGTCTTTAGAGCCTTTTACAAATTTGTTTTGCAGGATTATGCCAACTACTGTCGGTGCAATCAGGGCAACAGGCAGAAACCATCTTTGTTCGCAGACAAGCCGTTCTATCTCTCCAGTTGTATCCAGGTAACGGTGCAAAATCGCGAGGACTCCCACGACCATCAGTGTACTGCCGCCCAGGCTTGAAAACAGTACAACAGCAACTTTAAAAACGATAAATGATATCATACCACCGGCAACCATCCCAATAAGAGCGCCGGCCCAGATGTACCTCTCGGGCAAGCCGCAAGCGTACCATATTCCCGAAGAGAGAATTCCGCCTGCCGCCGCACCTAAAATGCAAACAGACCATCGCATCAGGGGTATAGAAAGAACCGCCAGCAGGCCCATGCCAACCAGTCCGCCGATGAGCTGACTGTCCAGGCCTTCGATTATATTGGTTATTGCTATGCCCAGGAACAGGCCCAACAGTGCAAAGCTGATTACGACCAATATTTTGAAGACCCGCCAGCCGTAGAAAAGACAAACTACACCGAAAGAAATGAAAGTTACTGCTTCAACGAGGTCGAGAGAAATAATATACGTCCAGAAGGACTCAATTGGTACAATTGCTTCTTCCGCGGCCTCCGGGCCGGATTTTTCAACTGCCTGTGCAAGGATGGTGACATAGTCCATTATCTTTCTCCTTAAATTTTATTTTTAGCTGGTTTTTTGCAAAACGCCGGAGCTGTTATGATGTCCGCCAGCTTCCCTTTGTTCGGTCGGGTTCTTCCTTATCCTTACTAATGGGTCTTTTTCGTGCCGGGTGGGTCTTTGGACGTTTACAAAGTAATAGCTGCTCAATCGTGCCGAAAGCCGTCATTGCTATAAAGACGGTGACATAAAATGACGGCTTACTGCAAATGCTGCTGACAGGCACAGCCCCTTTATACAACAGCAGTAAAATCATTCCGGCGAAAATAAGCAGTGTTCCCAGAATTGAACAGCACAAAGCCATAGTTAGTCGCCACAGTGAAAATCCCGCCACTATAAAAATCAGTGCCAACACCATTATTATCACCCAGTGGTACAGGGGCATTTGTAAACCAGCGTGTTTTATCCTTTGGCTTGCATCGATTATATAAGCTTTCATTTTTTCCGCACTTTCTCGAACGCTGTCAGCCGGGCCCTGAGTTGACATATCACCCGACATTATTGTAGCTGCTTGTTTTGAATTTTCAATGTTTGGCCCGGCTAAAACGACAAAGGCAAACGCCGCAGCCAATGCTGCTGCAAGTATTGCGATAAATACCCTATCAAGTGTTGTTGCGATACATGCAGCCAGAGCCGCCAAGAACACTACCGAGATGGGGTTTTGGCTGATTATAAAAAAACCACAAAGAGCACCGGTAATCGCGCCCGCTGCCGGGAGTAAAAGTTTTCTAAAGCCCAAGCCGCCGAGCCAGATAAATAATCCGACCAAAACAGCCGCCAAGCCCGGCCCGATTAAAACTATGGGGCTGAGCCTTACCGCTCCGCCAACGGCGGATTCGAAATCCTGCAAAATTTCAAGCATAGCGTTCTTGTAAGCTGCGCAAACCTATCGCCTATTCCCGTGAAAACAGTGGTACGTTTATTTCTTATTTATCGGCCTATTCACACAATTTTCGTTAAATCGCGTCCTGGGTATGCGATATTAGGCCAAAAAGGCCGGTTTTTTGCGATTAAGGCGGGTTTAATGCGGATGAGAGGAGTCGGACCTCCACGGGCCAAAGCCCACAGGCACCTGAAGCCTGCGCGTCTGCCAATTCCGCCACATCCGCAGGGTTCTCATCTGTGCACCTAACACGAAATAAGTCCCAGGCAAGACCAATATTAACGTTTTCTGCGTTTTCGTCAAGGATTTTCGTGCAAACTCCGTTAGAAATTACTTCCCATAGCGGACTGCAAGTCTCTCAGCGCCGTTAGAATAAAGACGTCAACTTCTAACGAGGTCATCGCCGATTTCTCCCAAAAGGGATGCCCTTCGGTCATAACGGGGCTCACGCCCATTTGGTGCCGGACAGGGTTACTAAACCGTCCTATAAACCATAAAAGGCTTTACAAAAGCAGCAAACTTTTTTGCCTGGCGGGATGTGGATAAACAGGTTGTCTTATGGCTGGTTTCTGCCCTAACGCCTTTATAAAGAAGGGCTTACATTGCAATCTAAAATCGCAGACATCCCGCCAGGATGCAAGGAAGCTCGATTTCTTGCATCATTGAATTACAAAATAAGGGTCAATTGCGTCCGAAGATTGTCCGAGAAAGTGTTAAATTCGAGTATTTACTATCGCCAAGGAACCAAAATAAAGGCATTTTTTGTCTTTTATGATTTTTGTTTTACATTTAAACAAAAATTCCGGTGAGTGGTGAGTATTTTTACTCACCAATTAACTGCTCACAAAATAGAGTCGATAAACAACGGTACGCCCTTTAGAAGTCCGCCGGTGGCGGATACCAATATTAAAAGCCGGAGGTAACAGTAATCGGATGGACTCGACACAAAGCATCTCCAAGATTTTTGGGTCAGCACAAACCATCTCCGATATTCCTGAAGTGGAAGCCCATCTTCCTTTCGGCGAATTGCTTGTCTCAAAAGGGCTGTTAAGCCGGGAAGAATTGGAGAAAGTTCTGAATGAGCAAAGCAAGCAAGGCGGCCGGCTGGGTGAGGTGCTGCTTCGACTCGAAAAGCTAAATCACGAAGATGTTACCCTCGCCCTGGCAGAGCACCTTTCGATGGATTATATCCGATTAGATGATACGAGCAAGACGGACAAGATAGATATGGATGTCGCTCGCTTGCTGCCGGAGAGCATCGCCAAGCGGTTTTGTCTTGTGGCTATAGGTGAGGCTGATGACAAAATTGTCGTTGCGATGGCTGACCCGCTCAACGTTGTCGCCATAGATACGGTTGCGCTGAAAATGAAGCGTCAGATTAAGCCTGCGATTAGCTCTCCTCGGGAGATTCGCCGGGCGATAGAGCTGATTTATCACGGTTCGGATGTTGAAGAACAACAGCTTCGCAGCCTGGTAGAGGGCCAAGTTGACGAAGAGGGTATCCTTTCGGAAGAAGCCGAGGAGCCGGATATAAGTGGTGAGGCGGATGCAAACAAAGCACCTGTGATACGGTTTGTTGACCTGCTCCTGAGCCAGGCGGTCAAAAGCAGAGCGAGTGACATTCATATAGAGCCTCAGGAAAAAACAATGATGGTTCGCATGCGAATTGATGGTGCGCTCCGTGATATGGTACCGCCGGCCAAGAAGATGCAGGCAGCCGTAGTCGCCAGAATTAAGATTGTCGCGCGGATGGACATCGCCGAGCGCAGGCTGCCCCAGGACGGCCGATTCAAGGTGAAGACATCCGGCCGGGATATAGACGTTCGAGTATCGGTTATTCCGACAATATATGGAGAAAAGGTGGTGATGCGAATCCTGGATGCGTCGGCGGTAAAGCACGACCTGGGTCAGCTTGGGCTTGAGCCTAAACTTCTCGAAGAGCTTAAAGACATGCTGGCACGGCCACACGGAATAATAATTGTTACCGGCCCGACCGGCAGCGGCAAAAGCACTACGCTATACTCAGCTCTGAATTACGTCAAGGACCCTACGAAAAATATTACAACGGTTGAAGACCCTGTCGAATACCGTCTTGCGGGAATTAACCAGATTCAGGTTAAGCCGGAAATTGAGCTGGATTTTGCAAAGTGCCTGCGAGCAATTTTGAGACAGGACCCAGACATAATTCTAATAGGTGAGATTCGGGACAAGGAAACGGTCGAAATTGCAATAAAGGCATCATTGACAGGTCATCTTGTTTTGAGCACGTTTCATACCAACGATGCACCCAGTGCGATAAGCAGATTGCTCTATATGGGAATTGAGCGGTATCTGCTGGCTTCATCGCTGAATCTAATTATTGCCCAGCGATTGGTTAGAAAAATCTGTGAGCAATGCAAAGAACCTATAACCTTGAGTGAGGAAGTCCTTAAGCGTATGAGGATAGACCCCAAGAAAAGCAAGGATGCAGCCTTCCACCACGGTCGAGGCTGTGCAGCATGTGGAGGAACCGGTTATTTGGGCAGATTGCCCATATTTGAGTTTTTGGCTATAGATGATGATATCGGCGAAATGATAATTAGAAATGCCAGCGAGGCGCAGATAAGAGAGGCATCACGCCAAAAAGGCTACGGTGGTTTACTTGAGAGCGGTGTAAATAAGGCCTTGGCGGGTCTAACAACCGCCGAAGAGGTCCTTAGTGTAGCTTTTACAGGAAGAGCTTAATACCAGGTGACAGTTATTGGGGCAAGAGCCTCTTGAAAATAGAAAAAGTAGGTCGTAGCTTTCCCGCATAAAGGGCAAATCCGGCCCAGGCTTGCACATAATTTACATATAATATTGGAACCAGACTTTATAAAAACTACGAGGGGATTTTTGCTAAACTCAAGGTTTTCAGACACCGATAAAATATAGCCGTGAGACGGCAGGGAAATTGCGCCTTTGCCGCACGGGTGGGCAAAGCCCAACTGCGCAAGTAACTTTCCTGATTTAGAACAGGAGCACAGACAACCAGACAGCCGGATGTACTTTTGAGAAGGTTCGATAAATGAAAAGCTATAAATATGTCGCTCGGGATTCAGCAGGAGCACAGAAGAGAGGTCTTGTGCAGGCAGCTTCCTCAACCGACGTTCTTAATCATCTTCGAGAGCAAGGGTTTACTCCTATTTCTGTCGATGAGATATCTACAGGAGCCTCAAAAAGCCGTAAAGTAAGACAACGCAAGCGCATCAAATCAGCGGACCTTGCAGCGCTTTGCTGGCAGCTTTCCACAATGGTCGAGGGAGGAATTCCTATTACGGTAGCTTTAGACACGATTGCCGAAGATGCAGAAAATTCGCATCTTGGGCCGATTCTGCAGGGTATCTCGGACAAGGTCAAGAAAGGTCAGTCTTTCTCGGACGGTATTGCGGAATTTCCTAAGGTTTTCAACAATTTGTCCCGCGCTTTGATAATAGCGGGTGAGACCGGCGGCAATCTGGGAGATGCGCTGGGTAAGCTGGCACAATATTTTGACAACCGTGATAAACTGGCCAAAAAGATTAAAGGAGCGACGGCTTATCCCATCTTCGTAATGTCTTTTATTACCCTGATAGTGATATTTATAATGGCTTTTATTGTCCCGCGGTTCAAGGCGATATTTGACCAGCTCGGGGGTAAGCTGCCGGCCTTTACACGTGGATTTATGGGATTTTACGATATTCTCCGCAACGATATTTTCTACATCGTCTGTTTTATTGCTGTCCTGATAATTCTCAGTGTCTTCTTCAACAAGACCAAAAAGGGACATTATTTCTTTAGCAGAGCTGTTCTGGGCATACCATTGCTCGGCAAGGTATTCAGTCAGGCCTTCGTTGCAACGTTTTGCAAAACGATGTCAACTTTATTGTCCTCGGGTGTCTCCGTGCTTGAGGTGTTCGATGTTCTGACCGGGATGACCGCCAACGATATTATGAAGTCGGCGATAGTGCGAGCCAGAGAAAATATTGTCGAAGGCTCAAACATCTCTTTGAGTATGGCGTCAACGGGATTTTTCCCCAATATGGTTATCAAAATGATACAGGTCGGGGAGGAAAGCGGCTCTTTGCCCACAGTGCTCGGAAAGACCAGTGAGCATTATGAACGAAAGATAGATGCCACAGTAACCACTTTGACCAGCCTGCTTGAGCCAATAATGATTGTATCGGTTGGCGGTGTCGTAGCGGTTGTAGTTATTGCACTGTATTTGCCGATTTTCACGATGTCGGATATAGCAAAATAGTTCAATCCGGGACCGTAGATGGTGAGTGATGAGAGTTTGTAGGGTGGGCTTTAGCCCACCAATTATATTGTGGTGGGGCAAGCCCCACCCTACAAAATCAACATTTGCTTTTTTGGTTATTTGTGCTATACTTTAAGAAGCAAATATTATAGTGGAGGATGAGGGTTGCACACCTGATATTTTCTTCCAGCCCTCAATGGGGATAAGCAGTAAAAAACTCGAAAAACTCATATAGTTGGTAATGATTTTAGCCGATAGAGGATTGAACCCCGACCATCGTCCACAGTCCCGAAAGGGACGCCTTGCGGCGGATGCCTTGCGGCAAAGACGGGGTAGGGTGAAATATCAAAAGCGAGGTAATATTCAAAACATTTTTTTAGGAGATTAAAGATGGGAAAGAAAAGAGAGAGAAGGGGCTTCACGCTGGTTGAGCTGATGGTCGTCATTCTGATTGTCGGCATCCTGGCTGCGGTGGCGGTCCCGATTCTTCGAGGCCGAATCGAGCAGGCAAAATGGTCTGAAGCTGCTGCGTCGGCCGGTGCTATTCGTACCGCCATACGCGCTTATTATGCAGAGAATGCCACTGCGGCGGCTGCAATGGCAGGAAGTACTGTTGATACGGTACAGGCGACTTTAGGTTTTACCTCAGGCGACCTTACCGGCAGGTATTTCACCGCCGCCAATTTCACAATTACCGCTGTGGATGCCAATGGAAATGCTACTATCACGGTAGCGGCTCCTGCAGGTCTGAGCGGCTCTGGGGTACTTAGTAACTCCGGCTGGGTCTATACTCCGTAAGAATTTTGCGGATTATTTGCACTTGGGGCTGGTAGATATAAAACTGCCGGCATAGAAGGTGCGGGTTTGATTTTTGAGCGACTCGCATTTGCCCCAGGCGATTTACTCCGCAAAGTGAATAGATGCGGGGGCAATTAGTTCAATTGAGCTAATGATGGCTATGGCTGTTGCGGCCATAGCCATCTTTGCGCGCATCAAATCGTGATTATTATCATTCTTGCGGACAAGCCCAAACAGCGCATGTGCAAATCACTGCTCGCCCGGCCCCTCGGAGGGGCAGGACTTGCCGCCTGCTTCCAAGAGATTAAAGAAGATGGGGAAAAAGAAGAGAGATAGAAGCGGCTTCACGCTGGTTGAGCTAATGGCTGTGATTATGATTATCGGCATATTGGCTGCGGTGGCGGTCCCGATTCTTCGAGGCAGAAACGAGGCCACAAAGTGGTCGGAAGGTGCAGCAACGGCCGGCACTATTCGTACTGCCTTGCGCGCTTATTATGCCGAGGATGCCGTCGCGGCTGCTGCTCTGGTGGGCGGCACGGTTGACACCTGCCAGGCGACTTTAGGTTTTACTGCAGGCGACCTTACCGGGAGATACTTCTCCGCCACCAATTTCAAAATTACCGGCATCGACAGCAATGGTAACGCTACTATCACAGTAACAGCCCCTGCCGGTCTGACCGGCTCCGGACAGCTTGATAGCGCGAACGGCTGGGTCTATACTCCTTAAAGCTGATTCTCCTGCCTTGTTTCTTTCACGAACAGCCGGTCAAATCGCCGGCCTGTCTGGTGCCAGACGGAGCGTCTGATAATGTTTAGCACAGCGGATTCTTTTCCAATTCCTGCATCATCCCCGTCCAGTGCTCCATCTGGCTGGCAGCCCGGCAGAATTGCCGGGCCGGGTCGACGGATTTCAGCTGCAAATTCTACAAACCACTGTATAAGCAGTATTTAAAAACGGGCGATAATATTAAGAAAAGTTAGCCATTATCCCGATACGCCCCGCCCCTGCGGCAGGAGCGGGGTACACCCACTCATCTTGCCCAATTATTGCTGTGCATAAGCTCAATTTTGCTACAGATTCCATAGTTGTTTGTCCGGCAGAATTGCCGGACTCCAAATGCAGAGATTTCCTGATAAACTTGCGTTCTCTAAATACCGATAGATATTGACGCAGGGCAACATTGCTATTAGAAGACACCATCGCTTAGAAAATCACTATCGCTTAGAAGGCACCATCGCCCAGAAAGTCAGACAATGGAAGGAAGGCGATTGGAGCCGAGACTGTTGAGGTCGGCAAAACTGCGCATTTTACGGCAAAGAATTTAGTAACTATTAGAGAGAGGATTATTTTATGACGCCTATTGTTCTAAAATCGAAGAAGGGAACAAGTCTCGTTGAAGTCATAACCGCTGCTTTAATCTTAGCAATTGTAATAATAGGAGGCTCTCTTCTGTTTGCTGCCGGTAAAAGCCAGGTTGAACTGCGAGAACAGTATCGCGCGGCTTCCCGGCTGGCTGCTCAGAAGTTAGAAGATGCAAAAGCAGGTAATTACGACGACATAGAAAAAAGTGCAACGAGTGAGAGTCTTTCTTTGAAAGATACATACTATAGTCGAAGTACAGTCACCAAAGACCTCGGCTTATATAAACAGGTTGATGTTACTGTTCAATGGGGGCCGGTCAGCAGGGAGCATAATGTGAGTCTGGTTACTCTTATTGCTCCGAGATAGGTGAATCTTATGAAAAGAAAAGGGCAAAAAGGTTTCACTCTCATAGAGTTTATAATTGCGATTATCACAGGCACTATTGTGATTTTAGCAGCCGGTTCGATTCTTTTTTTCGCCAATAGATACTGGAGTAATGCCTGGAAAAAAACGAATCTTCAAAGGGACGCCTCATACGCGATGTTTAGAATTAGCCGTGCTATTCAAGCGGGAAAGTCGGCACAGTTGGAGGGCGACGGAAAAGGGCTGAGGATATTCAATGAAGGAGGCTGGATGAGATTTTTTGTTACGCCGGGGGCATCAATGCTTACGCTTAAAAGTGACGTTGGAGGAAGCGCTGGTACCATTCTCGAAAATAACGTGGAAGCTCTGCAATTCAATGTGGAAGGCAATAAAGTAACAATAAACCTCAAGCTGAAACAAGACAACATACAAACACATTTTGCCTCAACAGTAATGATGCGAAATTATTATGGAGGGTAACATAAGATGAAAATCAGAACGTCAAAATCAGAAAAGGGAATAGCACTTGTTGCGGTGATAATCTTCGCCCTCATTTTCATCCTTGTAGGTTTCTCCATGCTAAGTCTGGCGAACACGGAGATACTAATGACCCAGAAGGAGCTGAACTCGACAAAGGCCTTTTACGCGGCTGAGGCCGGTATAGAATATGGAGTTGTAAAGCTAAAATCACTCTTAAGTGAAAAAAGGCAAGCTGTTGACTTGGACGGTGAGGTAGATATTGCCGCCTATTACGAAATTCCTTCACCTGCATTAGAAGGTTTTACCTTTGATGTTTTCACAATAGAAAAAGTTGGAACCTTGGGAAGGCAGATGCTTGCCTCAGGGCCATGCAAGGGATTGGAAGCATTCATTCAGAGGTATAAGATTACCTCTCAGGCCACATCTAATAACGACCCGCGCGGTGATTCTGTAAGGTTAGTTCAATGGGTTGAAGACCAGAGGCTTCACATCTTACAGTTTGCCGCCTTTTATGAGCAGGACCTGGAGCTGGAACCAGGGCCAAAGATGACAATTAAAGGCAGAATTCATTCAAATAAAGATATCTACCTGACCTCAAACAGCACACTTTCCATCGATTCTTACCTTACTTCCGCCCGCGATATTTATAGAACCAGCAAACCCGGAGACCCTGGAAAGGAAAGCGGAACCGTCCAAATTAAAGATGCAGATGGAGTTTACCAGACTATGGACTTTGACAGCACCGACCCAGACTGGGCGGATAAAGCTTTGAATACCTGGGGCGGAACAGTCCGCAGTCAGGTACATTCAACTTCGGCATTAAGTCTGCCCATCCCTGTTGATTGTGAACCTGTTGAGATAATCAAGCGGGGTACGGTTGGAGACCCCGAAACACTACAACAAGCCAGACTTTACTGGCAGGCGGATTTGCGCATTATTGATGGAGTAGCCTACGATAAATCGGGTAAAGTGATAGAGCTTACGAATCCTGTTGATATGAGCAAGTCTTTCCATAATTATAGAGAGGGAAAGGATATCAAGGTTACAGAGATTGACATATCTAAGCTGGTCGCAAGCGGACAGTGTCCTCCTAATGGAATCTTGTACGTATCCTCCCATACGGCAGGCGCAGGCCAGCAGGATGGGGTTAGATTAGTGAACGGCTCATCGTTACCAGCGGGAGGATTAACAGTAGCAACTGATAATCCTCTTTACATTCAGGGAGACTATAACCTGAATAGAGCACCTGCATCGGTCCTCTGTGATGCTATAAATATCCTCTCGAACAAATGGACAGACAGCGGTACGTGGGTAAAAGCTCTGAGAACTACGGTAAACACGTCTGTTCTGGCAGGACACTCACCGACTACCGCGGAAGGCTACGGCGGAGGTTTGGAGAACCTTTTCAGATTCCTTGAACCCTGGTCAAGTGTAACTTTCACATGGTCCGGCTCAATGAACAGCCTCTGGTACAGTCAGATAGCCGCCGGAAAATGGATTTATGGCTCTCCTTACTACGAAGCACCTGTCCGCGATTGGTCATTCGACGAGAATCTCCTGACGTTTTCCAAGCTACCCCCGGGAACTCCCATCGTATGTATATCTCAACGGAGTAACTGGCAAGAGGAATCTGTCCTCGCGATGAAATAGTTTATCCCTATCAGCGAGCCCGTCCGGCGCTGAGTCGAAGGATAAGGACGGTTTGCGAACCGCCCCTGCGTACCGGAGATTTTATATTTGTCCGCAAGACCGATAACTCCCTCAAACCCCATCTCTCGCCTCTTGTCTCTGGTAACTCGTAAATCGTTTTGCCGAAACTTTCAAAAATAGTCAATAGAAAATAATCAATATTCGATTATTTATAGGACTGGACATTCTGAAATCATACACACCAGCCTTTGTGCCCGGAATGTAATTTCTAAGTAAAACACTTTGCCTTTTAAGCCGATGAAAAGGAACGTAAAGATGGACTTCTGATTTGAGAGTCGGGACTTCTTGTAAGGATCTATGGGCTTGGATTGGAAACGAATGCTTAATTTTACCAAGACCGAAGTTATAGGGCTGGATATCGGCTCGTCTGCAGTCAAGGTAGTCCAGTTGCGCAAAGAAAACGGGTGCTATGCAGTTACTACAGCCGGCATTACCAAGATTGCCCCCGCCGCTTCGTTTCGTGAAGCAACCGGCGGCGGCGGAGAAGAAAACAATAATTATCAAAACACCGTCAACGCAATTCGCGAATGCTTTGCATCGGTTCCGGGCAAGACGAAATTGGCAGTTTGCGGCCTCAGCGGTCCGGAAGTTGCGGTGCGAGAATTCGAGTTTCCTTCACTATCGAGCTCGGAGATAGAAGGAGCTGTTTTGTTTGAGGCCTCTCAGGTTTGTCCGTTCAATGCGGCAGAAAGTGCTATTGATTATCACCTGATACCGAATGGCGATAATAAGACAAGAGGCATCTTAGTAGCGGCAACGAACTCATTGATAAAAAGCAGGGTACAGCTCGTTAAAGAAGCCGCCCTTAAGTGCGTTCTGATGGATGTTGAAGGACTGGCACTTTTGAACTGCTTCAGCGGCCTGGCCGACGGTTCTGAAAAGTCCACAACAGCCATTCTGAATGTTGGCAGCTCACACACGACTGTGGCGATTATGGGCGGTAACGGCTGGCCGTTCATTCGCGATATAACCTACGCCGGTGATGATATTATAAAGCAGATTTCGGCTGAAAATAATATTTCAACGGAATCTGTTAGTGGGATTTTGTCCGGTGATTCGACGGCCTGTCCGGTGCCAGACGGAGCATCGCAAACAGAGCTCCAAAACAGTCTGGAAAAAGCCTGTCAGAAACTGATAGACGATGTTTCCAAAACGTTGCGCTATTATGCGGCCCAGGAGTCAGCCTGTGGCGGAACACCTGTTGAGAAGATATTTGTTTGCGGGGGTTTTGCTCTTACCAAAGGCTTCGTCGAGTTATTGAACCGCCGGGTTGGTGCTGAAGCGGTTTTGTGGAATCCGTTTGAAAAAATACGCTGCGATACAGCTCAGCAGCTCAGAAATATTTGCGACAGGACAGGCCCTGCACTGGCAGTGGCAGCCGGCCTCGCTATGAGGTCGGTTTAATTGATTATTGGAAAAGATTGAACGTTGTCCGAAGGACTCCTTTCGGAGTAACAACAGCGAGACAGGAGATTATGTTCACGATAGATTTATTAAAGGGACAAGGCATCCCAATGAAGAGCAGCCCCGCAGGCATAGCTATCGCTGCAATAACCGTTACAGTACCTATGACCATCGCAATAATAATGTTCGGCTTCTATCTGAACGACATAACGCGTGTGTCAATAAAGGAGCAGGAAATAGTCAGATACAAATCGGAGATTGATAAATTGTCGGATGCTGTGGAGCTGCAGGCATCGTTAGAGAAAGAGAAAGTCATTTACAGTAATTGCCTCTCGGAGGTTAAGTCCTCTATCAACAGATATATCCAATGGTCGCCCGTGTTAGTAACACTGGTAGAGAATATGCCCGACTCGGTGATGTTGACAGGGCTTGAAGTAAAGCAGCTTTCTACGAGAAAAAAGGTTCCCAACAAAGACAATCCACAAGAAATGACCGAAATCAATGTCCCTGTAAGAATATTACAGATGAGTGTTAGCGGCAGTCCACATTACGACTGCGACAAAGCAGTCAGGGATTTTCGGAATCAACTTCGCAGTTCAGCTTTTCTTGGGCCGAAGCTTGAGAACATCGGAGTTTCACAGCAATCTGAGAAGTTTAAAGGCCAGGATGTGGCCTCCTACGAGATAGAGTGTGTTTTTAAGACGAGGTTTTAAGATGTCTTTTATCAAAACGCATAAAAAATATCTTGCAACGTCAGGAGTTATATGGGCGGCTTGCTTTGTAGTATTCCTGTTAGCCTATATACTTTTCTTAGGGCCCCAAAAGAGCCACGAGAAACTCATCGAAAACAAACTTGCTGATACAAAAGAGGTTTACGAATCTGCACTAAGAGCAGCACAAAAGGAAACCAAAATCCAGTTGAATGAACAAATCAAGAATTTACAAACAAGGCTGAAAGATTTCGTTATTGATTTTGATGATTCAGCTAATTTGACGTTTGATATAAGTCAAATTGCCAACGAGAAGAAGGTCGCTTCGTTCAGCATTAAAAGCAGAGACAGCCGGGGACTTTCAACAATCCCTGAGTGCAATTACATTTCCGAGAACAACTTTGTTATCAGCTTTGTAGGAGATTTTAATCAGTTTGCTGCATTTCTGAACGCGCTGGAGAGACACCGGCCGATTCTCTTTGTGGACAACTTCACAATAACTCGCTCGGTGCAGGACAATTCAGGCTATCAAGTGAGTTTGAGTGTGGCGGTTTTTATCAAGAAACAGCAGTCCGAAGGACTCCTTTCGGAGGACAGCAAAACGGCCAATGAGGGCTCAAAACAACTTTACGGTGCAAAAATATGAGAACAATAACAATAGCAAATCAAAAAGGTGGGTGCGGCAAAACGACTACGGCAGTGAACCTCGCAGTTGCCCTTGCCGAGAAAAGCAAGAAGACGCTGATATTTGACCTCGACCCACAAGGTCACAGCACGATAGCGTTCGGCTACGACCCGGATGACCTGTCTATAACCGTTTATAATGCTCTTATGAAGACAGAACCCTCACTTGCCGATGTTATATTGGACACGAAAATAGAGTGTCTTGACCTGGCACCAAGCAATGTTTTGCTTTCAGGTGCTGAGATTGAGCTGGCCAGCATAGTCGGTAGAGAATTCGTCCTGACCGAAAAGCTCAAAACGGTCGAGGATAGATATGAGATATGTGTTATTGATTGCCCGCCGTCGCTCGGCCTGTTGACCCTCAATGCACTTGTTGCCAGCACTGATGTTATCGTGCCTGTTCAGGCGGAATACTATGCGATGGAAGGCCTAAAACAGCTATTCGAGACAGCGAACATCATCGGAAAACATTTGCACCCTTGCAATGTAAGAATTCTGGGTTTATTGCTGACTTTTGTGGAAAAAAGAATCTTGCTCAGCAGGCAGATTCAAAAGCAGATGCGGGAATTTTTTGGTGATTTGGTATTTGATACGGTTATTCACAAATGCGTAAGGTTGGCTGAGGCACCCAGTGCCGGTCAGTCGGTTTTGACTTACGCTCCTGAAAGCCGCTCGGCAGCCGAATATCGAGCTTTGGCCGAGGAGATAATCAATGGCAAGGCTCCAGCAGAGGAGGTAATCGAAGAACAGGCTTTGGCCAGGAGTAATTGATCGATGGCAGGACATAAAAGGAACAAGGCAGGACTACACAAGGAAATCTCATCGATTTTCAAGGGAGTACGGATTCCGCAAACCGAAAGCGGCCAGAAGCCTTCCACTACCCCTGTAAAAGAGCACACCGAATATACGGAGCCAAAACCGCTGGCCTCAGAGCTCCAGAATTCCGAGACTCCAAAAGTTTATCAAGCTACACAAACGCTGATAAAAACTACTTTAGAGCACACTGGTTATACCGAGCCGAAGCCAGTGACGGGGGGACCGCAGAAGCCTGAAGTTCAACAACCCAAAGCTGAGCCCGCTCACCTGCCCAAATTTGTGACAGCTCAACAACCTAAAACTGAGCCAGTTCAGCCATTCAAAGCTGGGCCTGCTCAGCGACCCAAAGCCGACCTAACTCAACAACCCAAAGTTGTGCCGGCTCAGCAACCCAAAGCTGAGCTAACTCAACCTCAACGGCCTAAAGTTGTGCCGGCTCAGCGACTTAAGAAGGCTGATATTGACGATATTGACAAAAATGTTCCTAAAAAGATTACTACCATAACAGTCAGCAGCCAAGGCTTCTGGCAACAGATACAAAAAAAGCTATTTAAAACAAAGCCTGGTGCCAATACTGCAAGGCAAAAGGCAATGGTGGTAATGATGCCGTTGCTCTTTATTGGTTTAATTTTTATGCTGTTTAGAGGAGGCGTCTTTGGCACAGGTGTCCGCAAGACAGAGACGGTCGCAGAAAATAACACCTCCGGTGTTGTCACTGCTGGTTCTACTACTGAAATCGAATGGGAGCTCCCGGCACCATATCCGACAACGCTTCGCGACCCTATGCGATTAGTCCCGGCAGCAGCCTCTCAGACCGAACAGGGCGGAACCGGAGAAATAATGAAACTAATCGTAAGAAGCATCCTCTATAGCGAAGACAACCCGTCGGCTGTTATTGGCAGCCGCATAGTGCACGAGGGCGAAAAAATACAAGGCGTGAGTGTTATTAAAATAAATACAGATAGTGTCGAATTCGAAATGAACGGGAAAAGATGGACCCAAATGGTTCCACGATGAAACAGTCCCGTCATTGCTGCGGTGCAGCAATGCCGGGACAGAAAAAAATCGCTTAAACAGCTAATTTAGAAAAGGAGCTACTATGAGAAACTTTGTGATAAAATATGGGGTATTAAGATTTTTGGTGGTTGTTGCCTGCCTTGGCTGGTCAATGGCCGCAGCCCAGAGCGGCAATGAGGGCTCGGAGGAAGAAACACGTTCGTCAGATGTTGAGCAGCGGATGCAAAAACACATATCTATCGATGTTAATGACGTGCCCATCGATACGGTGATAAGACAACTTGTTGAGCAGGCAGACCTGAACTACATCAAAAGCCCCAATGTTGTCGGCAATGTTACCGTTACTTTTAAAGATGTGCCGCTCGAAGAGGCACTGACCAATATTCTTGCGGTGCATAACTGCATCTACGTGCCGACCGAAAACGTGATAAGAATCATAACCGCTGCGGAAATGGTTGAAAAAGCCGAACCACTTCTGACTAAAACCTATGAAATTGTCTATGCGGATGCTGAAAAAGTCGTAGAGGCTCTGGACAAATTCAAGTCACCCCAGGGCTCGGTATCCACCATTAAGGGAACCAGGCATATAATTGTTACTGACACCGAGAGCAAAATCAGCCAGATAACTGCTCTGCTCGATAAAATTGACCGCATCACACCTCAAATATTAGTGGAGGCAAGAATCTACGACATAACCAGCAGGGACAAGCTCGACCTCGGTGTCGATTGGGAAGTGGGCAGACGAACCAACTGGTCCGGCGGTTATCCAATAAATGATGACATAACGGTCAGCAAGTCAGGTAGCAATACCTATGTTGGCAGCAATACCGACCCGTTTATCACAAGCATCTTTAGCGCTCCAACAGCAAAAACCGCCGCCGCTACAGAAGGGATTTTCCGTTTTGGTTTTTTAACTGGCCGTGTTGACATAGATGCAATATTAAGGGCTGAGCAGGAAATTACCAACGCCAAGCTTCTTGCCAATCCGAGAATATTAGTGCTTGATAATGAAAATGCTCTTTTCGATATTGTAACCGAACATCCCTATGTGGAGCGAACAATATCGGGAAACACCATTACAGAAACGGTTAAATTTAAGGAAGTTGGTGTTAAGCTTACCGTTACACCGAAAGTTACAAGGGACGGCATGATAAGATTGCACATCTTGCCGGAATTCGGCGTTTTTGTGGAGCGAGTTACAGTCGCGACGAGTAATGTACCCGTTGTTGATACTCGCAAAGTCAACACGATAGCATTAGTTAAAGACGGTCAGACGGTAGTTCTGGGCGGTATGCGCAAGAAGGATGTCAGCAAACAGATTAACAAAATACCGTTGCTCGGTGATATACCTCTGCTGGGAGGGCTATTCAGATTCGAAGGCGAAGATACGGCTGTAACCGAGCTGATTGTTTTTATAACGCCGCGGGTTATCGCACAGGAGCCGGTTTTGTCGTCAGACGAGCAGCAGAGCCTTGAAGAAACCGAGTTTAGCAGGCCGCAGCCGGATACTACCAGAACAGAGAAAAAGATTGCTGAAGAATAAAAGCAAAGCGGTCTTTCGTACCTGATTTGAGTAGTTGTTATTCCGAACCCATTCTGCTTTTCCTTCGGCTTTGCTCAGGACAGGTTTCGCGGGAATGACAAGCTATCATTTGGTCCGGCATTTTGCCGGGACAGAGCATTAGTCTTTCTTAACATACAGCGTCTGGGTGGGGAAGGCAAACTCGATTTGCTCGGCCTCGAATCGCCTCATAATCTCAAGATTGACCTGCTCGTTGACCTCGTGGTACATCCTGTAATCGGCGGATTATCTGTTCGTCAACAAGACTTGAAATCCTATTCGTATATATATTATAATTGAATATTTCTGAGATTCATGATAAGTTTATTGACGTAGTTATTATAAGATTGAATATTATACAGTCAAGATCCGGTAAACATGGTTAGAATTAATCCCTAAACCCTGCTTCGATGATTTCGTCAGCACTTGTACTCCTTTGCTCAAAATTCCGGAGCTTGAGGATCAAATGCGGTCTCGTGTGCGAGGGATCGTGTCGGAACTGCTGAGTTTTAAGCCTAATGTTGACCCGGCCAAGAACTTCAAACAGTTTCTTCAAAAGGATAGAGATTTCCTTGGTGTGCTTCTTGCTCTAACAAACCTCTCTCAAGAGAAATTTCTTAGAATTCTCACAGCGCAGCGTTTTGCCAAAAGAGATTTCGGGCCGGAATGGAGCGTAAACAAAATTTATCGGAAAATCCAGAAAGATGATATTTTTGCAGAAACTATTGCCCGGATGTTTCTTGAAGGTCGTGATAGCAAATTGCTCACTGAACAAGTGGCAGACTTTTATCTCGACCAGTTATCTTTGCCGGATAATTGGTCAGACATCATCCAAGACCAAAACGTAATCGCTAATTTCGTTCGCAAAAAACTTACAGGGGAATATACCGACCAAAAGGGAGAACAAGTAGAGAAAATTATTCGAGACCTTCTTGATGGAATAAGTGACCGATATGGTATCACACATACTCATGGTCAAGTCGCGTTTTTGGGTAAGCAGGTCGATCACGTAATACCGTCATTAGAAGAGCCTTATGTTATGGTAATGGTTTCGTATATGGAGACAACCTCCAGTGGACAAACAAATCGGGCTAATGAACAGCAGACCATATATGAGAAGATAGTCGGTGAGAACACACGCTGGGCACCAATCAAACGCATTTTTGTTAATGTTGTTGATGGAGCAGGCTGGTTGGCTCGGCGGTCCGACCTGCGTAAAATACATGCAGGCTGTGATTTTTGTTTGAACATGAAGACACTCGACCATCTTGAAGCGATAATTTGTAAATGTGTTCCAGCAAATTTTTTCAAAAATTCGTCGGGCTAATTTCAGAGGAAAGGTTACCATGTTAGCAGATTATATAGACAGAATAATGATTAGTGATTGCTTGGAGGTCCTTTCTGACATCGAAGATAATAGTGTGGATATGTGTTTTGCCGATCCACCTTTTAATCTCGATAAGAAATATACATCTTATAAAGACCAAAAACCGGATAAGCAATATTTGGATTGGTGTAGGCGTTGGCTTTGTGAGTTGGTACGAATAACCAAACCTACCGGCTCAATATTTGTACATAATATCCCCAAATGGCTGACGTATTTCGCCGAAATTTTGAATGACATCGCCCATTTTAGACATTGGATAGCCTGGGATGCGATGAGTAATCCGCTCGGCAAAACGCTTTTACCTGCTCACTACGGCATATTGTTTTATACAAAACGACCAAAAGAATTCAAGTTTTACGAAATCCGTGCTCCTCATAATCGTTGTCGTATTTGTAATAACTATATAAAAGATTATGGAGGCAAAAAAGACCAAATGCACTCTTTTGGGGCACTGGTGAGTGATGTCTGGACGGATATTCATCGAATAAGACATGGTGTGCGGCGCGATGAGCATCCTTGTCAATTACCTATACCATTGTTGGAGCGCATTGTGTTGATGAGCACAGACCCGGGCGATATTGTTCTTGACCCGTTTTTGGGAACTGGCACTACAGCAATTGCAGCAAAATCATTGGGCCGACATTTTGTTGGGATAGATATCGACCCCGAATATGCTAATGTAGCCAAAGAAAAGATAGAAAGTACCGATGTGATGCTTTATAAAGATTATTATGTTTCCTACTTTTTGGGAAAGATACAGAGCATTCGAGATGTTGACGCTGCAAAAATATTTCCACTTCAACTCACATCCGTCGAGAAGAAACATATTCGGCAAAATAACAGTGGACGTAAATCCAAGAAAAAAGAAACCGATTTCGTTCTTCAAAACAGGTTCTGGGAGTAGTTTGTTGTTTATGCTAACGGTAGAGCAAATAGCTAATGGTAACTATAAGACATCAATAAGTGCTTTACCGAAGCAGGCAGATTGTCACAGCGAGAAAAGAATCTATTCCTTTTTAACATACAGCGTCTGGGTGGGGAAGGCAAACTCGATTTGCTCGGCCTCGAATTGCCTCATAATCTCAAGATTGACCTGCTCGTTGACCTGATGGTACAGCCAGTAGTCGGGCGGCCTGACCCAATAACTCATATAAATATTCAAAGACCAGTCGTTAAAATCGCTGAAATATACCCTCGGCGGATTCTCAGGGTCGGTATTGAGCTGCGGCACGCCGGCAAGAACGTCTTTTATTATTTCCACCGCCCTTTTGGCTTTGGTATAACCGCAGTCGTAGGTGATTGTGATATTGGATATCCTGCGAATATAAGGGCGTCTGCCTATGTTTTCCACGCTTGAACTTGCAATCACATTATTGGGTATGGTTACCAGATGACCCTCGAGTGTTCGTATGCGTGTGCTTCTAAAGCCGACTTCCTCGACGGGGCCGCTGTGCTCGCCGATTTTGACAAGCTCACCCATTTGAAAAGGCCTGTCCGTAAAAATCGTGATGGAGCCGAAGAAATTAGCTATCGTCTCTCTGGCTGCAAGTGCAACCGCAACACCACCGACACCGGCACTAAGCAGAAGAGACTTGACATTCGCCCCTAAGATGTTCTCGCTTATGAGCAGAACGGCGATAATTGCAATTGTTAAACGTAATGACTTACGGACTATGGGCACGAGCATATTATCGAGCGCTGTTTCTGACCTGCCGACCAGTTGGTTCAGATAGTATTCGATGACATCCACAAGCCGATAGAGTGCGTAGGCTGCTGCAATGGCCAATATCACTCGTGCGAGCGTTGTCCATCCATCGCTAATGGCGATTCGTATGCCGTTTTCGTCGTCAAAGAACAGAGGAAGTTTGGCTGAGAAGATACCGGCTGCGAATATAGCTACATATACGGGATTTGCCAGCGCCTTTAAAATCAATATTAGCGGGCCTTCGCCTCTTTTTTGCACCCATCGCCCGGTATAGAGGTTCATAGTGAATTGGGCTATTCGCCCCGCTGCCATTGCTAACAGCACTACCAGTAAAACAAGTCCGAATCGCCAAATTGCATTTCCCTTGATGATTTCGTAATTGACGGTCTTTAGCAACCAATCAGCGAAGCCCATTATTGCTGCCGATTCAGTCATATCTTATCTCCCTAATTAGCTCTCGTATCTCATATTGAATTTTTTACTTTACGAATCGCTCGCACTGCCGAAAGGCATCTGCCGCAAGGCATCCTGTGGACTGTGGGCTGCGGTTACGCGAGTGCAGGCGATTATCAATAGTCAATGGTAAATAGAAAATAGAAAATAGTCAATTTCGTCGTTCTTTCCGCCAAAACAACCGTTTTTTATGGAACTTTCGCTATTTGCCGAATTTCGCTGGATTAACTTGCCGATAAATGATAAAAAGGTATATATTGTTAAGCTTCGGGAGTGAATAGTGTCATCTGACAAACTAAAAATCTATAAAAGGCCAAGTTTCAACAGTCCCCGGTTATTACTGGGCCTCTCCGGCTGGATGGACGGCGGCGAGGTCTCTACGGGAACCGTAAGGTGCCTTATCGACCAGCTCGGCGCACAGAGGCTTGCTGAGATTGAGCCGGAAGGATTCTATATCTACAATTTCCCCGGCTCAATGGAAATAACGGCACTATTTCGGCCTCACACGAAGATACAAGACGGCCTGATTAAGTCCTGCGAGATTCCTGCAGATGCGTTTTTCTACAGCGAGGAAAATGACCTTATACTGTTTTTAGGCAAAGAGCCCAATTTGCAATGGGAAGAATTTGCCGAGTGCATCTTCTCGTTATGCGAGCAGTTCGGCGTCAAAATGCTCTATTTCATAGGCAGCGTTGCAGGCCTTGTGCCGCACACGCGCGAGCCAAGACTTTTTTGTACCGTTTCGGATGCCGAGCTTAAAAAAACCTTCCAGCATTATGGAGTAAAATTCACCAACTACGAAGGGCCGGCCAGCATCATTACCTACCTGACAGCAAACTGCAATAAACGAGGCTTGAAGATGGCGACTTTCGTGGCCACGATTCCCGCTTACGTTCAGGGCAGTAATCCCAAGTGCATAGAAGCGGTAACAAGACGGCTGGTAGGTATGCTGGAATTGCAGATAAAGCTCGATGACCTGCGGGCTGTAAGCGACGAATTCGAGAAGAAATTAAGTGAAATTGTGCAGGAGCAGCCGGAGCTGGAAAGTAATATCCATAAGCTGGAGGAGGACTACGACAACGAGATTTTCAATAGCGAAATGGCCGATTTGAAAAAATGGCTCGAGCAGCAGGGCATCAGGGTCGATTAAGAGGGGTTGTCATTCCTTTGCACTTTATATAGATTTAGCCCCCGCCCCGCGTGGCGGGGGTTTTCCTTCCCTTTTTACCCACCCCGGCTCTGTTGGGGGTTGATGCTACAATTTAATGTGTGGTGTCATTCCCTACTTGCCTGTCCTGCGAAGCCTTGACGAAGCATGGGTCCTCTGGCCGGGGTTGTAAACTAAGAGTATTTTAGTTTATTGGCAAGCCGCCGTAGGCAACGATTATTTCGTCAATACTATTCATTAACCGAATCGTCTCCCCCAATGCTATCACTATCTTCTCATAATGGCTTATATCTTCATAAGAAAGCTCTCTCTGCCGTCTGTCTTTCAGCCACTTCTCGCAAACCCGATAACCCCCAATATGAAACTCCCAAACCTCAGGCTTTACTCCCTCAAAATACTGGCCTTTATTTATATAAACCTTTCCCTTTTGTGGTCTCTCTGCATGAGCAACGTATTTAGGATAACCTTTCTCTACAATGCTGTTACCTTCCACAGGAAATCTGGGCCGTTTTTTCTCATCTTCCAAAATTAGCGATTCCAACAGGTGCAATTTGACTAACTCCTCTCCCACATTGCACAGCTTACTGAAAAGCTGTTTACTTTTTGGCATTGGTACTCTTGGAAAATCTATCTTCAAAAATTCTGAATATCGCCTTCGATATTCCGGCGAATGAAATACCGCATAAATATAATGAAATACATCCTCCGGCCCAAATGTCTTTTTTAAATCCCCAACACCATCTGAAACAAATTTTAATTTTACGCTTTGTGCAAATTCCTCCACAAACTCTCTCGACAAATTTGGAACACGACCATCCTTACCAAGAGGCCAATATAAATCTCCAAATAACGAATTATTTGAAGAAGTTGGGTATAGATACACAGGAAATACTGAACAACTCTCTCTTGTTTCCAAAGAAACGGCAGTCCTTCCCGCTAATGTATCGGTGCATAGAATATGCCTGAATCCTTTACGAGCCTCCTGTCGACAAGTCAGTAAAGCTAAATTCGCATGTAAAAGATGCCGCATGACTTGCCATCCTGGCCGACTCGTTAACTTCGGATCATAGTAAAGAAATCGTTTGTCAAAGGGGCGGTATAAAGTTCTAACTATGTTGCTATGATTAAAGCACGTTTGGCCACGTCTCGCTTCGATATCATAACTAGATGAAGCTACTATTCTATACCTTGTCTTGAATTCTCTGCTATATTCTTTTGAGAAAAATAACTTAATCCGTTTCGATAAAACTTCTTTATCATAATCAAAAAATAAATCATCTCTATCTGTTGATAGACCGTTCTTAAAGATAAAAAATGCTTTTGTTAAGTCAAAATATTGATGATATTCAGATTCTTTTCCTACATCTCTTGGAACAAAGAAATTATTTTCAGACGTCGTCTCCAATACTTGCCATTCAGTGCTTTTAATATTATTTTCATTTAGCCATTCATATTTGTTTTTCCTCAACCCATACAAATCGACATGGTGTATTTTCGTTAATCCTTCTTTATCTAAGCTATCTGTAAAAAGTTTTTAGACAATAAGTGCCTTTTGCCGATGAAACTTCTGATAATGAAAACAAAATCAGGAGATTATCGGCATGAAACCACAGAGATTTATTAAAACCCTGACCAAAG
>Ga0315314_1000169_pt1 | contig 84641 bp, 95 predicted proteins | sample TDP9_MG_FD_203631 | JGI IMG/M metagenome (GOLD analysis project Ga0315314, IMG submission 203631) | Freshwater sediment microbial communities from Lake Towuti, South Sulawesi, Indonesia - TDP9 | ecosystem: Environmental > Aquatic > Freshwater > Lake > Sediment | place: Indonesia: South Sulawesi...
CTAATTGAACCCAAGTTAGGACCTGAAGAAAGACCCAATAAATGTCCCTCATGTGGTTCCTCTTTAGCTCCTGATGCCAGTTATTGCGCCAATTGTGGCGCTAAAGTAAAATGATTTAAAGGATATGCAACATACACCACACATACGTAAACATCAATACATTCACCAATACTATAAACAAACAAATATTGAAGATGATAATGGAAGAAAAACAAGTTTTTTAATTCAGCATGCATAAAGGAGAGAAACTATGTCCCTTGTGCCAGAATTTGAGTTAGGCTTATGGAACGCCTTCTATGATCTTTAGAGAATAATGGTTGTTCCTTATAGTCAAAATCCTAGAATCCTTAAATCCTTGATTCTACCTCTATTCCTTCAAAGAACCTTCAGATAAAGGTATTAGCATGGTTGAAGTTAACAAAAGTATAGTACTCGTCTTTGAGGTTCATCAGCCCTTGAGGCTGAACCGCAACTTTCATTCAGACTTGCTTGCCCATTGGCCAGTGGCAAAAGGGGATCTGCTTAACCTCTATTTTGATGACAAGCTAAATCGGCACGTTTTCAATAGGGCTGCCCAAAAATGCTATTTTCCCACAAACAGCATCATTTTGGAGCAAATTGATAAGTTTAAGAAGAGTAGGAAACCATTTAAAGTAGCCTATAGCTTGTCTGGGGTTTTCATTGAGCAGTGCGAGCGATATAATCCAAGCCTCCTTGACTCCTTTCAACAACTCGCCAAATCCGGGTGCGTCGAGTTTCTAGACGAAACATATTACCACTCCCTTGCTAGTCTCCACGGGATTGATCGGTCAGAGTTTGTTGAGCAGATTAGCATGCACCGTCAGCTTATGAAAGACCTCTTGCATTGTGAACCAAGGGTTCTTGTAAACACCGAGTGTCTGTACAACAACCCTATCGCAAAGACCGTTGATGGGCTAGGTTACAAGGCTATGATCACCGAAGGCGTTGAGAGGGTTCTTGACTGGAGAAGCCCAAACTTCGTGTATAAAGCCAAAGAATCCAGCCTTCGCGTTCTTCTTCGCAACTATCGCCTCTCCGACGACATAGGATTTCGATTCTCCTCAACTTGGTGGAGCGAGTGGCCTCTAACCGCAGACAAGTACGCTAGCTGGTTGGCAGCAACCCCCGGACAGGTGATCATCATCTTCATGGATTACGAAACCTTCGGTGAACACCAGTGGCCGGAAACCGGCATCCACCAATTCCTGAGGTGGCTACCAGAGGAAGTAAATAAATGGGAAGACCTTTATTGGCACACGCCCTCTGAGGTTATCCGTCAACATGCTCCAGTTGGAGAAATCGATGTTCATGAACACAACACCATCTCCTGGGCAGACCTCGAGCGGGATCCCAGCGCTTGGATGGGCAATTCCATGCAAACGGTCTCCTACAACCTTTTGAGGGAGTTGGAACCGCTGGTTAAGGGAATCGGAGACGAAGCACTGGTTAAGTTGTGGCGATATCTTCAGATGAGTGATCACCTCTACTACATGAGCATTAAGGGAGGCGGCCCGGGCGACGTACATACCTACTTCAATCCGTATGGTAGCCCTGCTGAGGCCTTCGCCGTCTATTCAAGGATTCTCTTCGACCTTGAAGCCAGAATCCTGCAGGAAATGGAAAAGCCTGAGCTTGTGGCGAAGAGGATACTGCGGCCCCTCCCCGCTGGGAAGGGCTTTACCTTCTTTTACGAGTTTGCCCGACCCACAGACCAAACCGTCTATAGCCTAAAGGAATTTCATTCCGCCCTCAAGGTCATTGACCTAAAATCCATTCGATTTCACATGGAACGAGGAGACTTTGAACGATGGATCCGCCAAGTGGTCGGCGACAATAAACTCGCAGACGACCTAAAGAACTTATCCGACAAAAGGCTGACCGAAGAGTTCCTACGAAAACGAATCTTGGAAGCGGTTAAGAGTAGAATTGAGGAATTGGAAGAGATCACTTCAAAACCTGCGACCCATGCGAAACAGAAGTGATTATCTTGTTAGGGTTCTGTTGTGGTTGCCAAGATAAGAGTCTGCAGGCTTTAAAAGTTCCGACGCTGTTCATTCAGGTACGTGATGGCTGTAGGAAGGGGGCGGATTGATGTCCGCGGCATTGAGGTCCTCCCCATTGACATCCGGTGCTTGTCCACTGAGTAAGTAGATTCTTCACATCTTGAAGAAACTTATCCGGAGGCTCATAGCCAACTATTCTCCCGATTTCTTCCCCATCTGGCGATAAAAAAACAATCGTTGGATACCCAACTACATCATATTCTTCAGCTAAGTCCACATGCTCCTCGGCGTCCACCTTCAAGCTAATAAAACTTTCGTTTAAGAGAGCAGCCACAGTTTCATTGCCATACGTTTCTGCATCCAATTTCTTACACCAACCACACCAATCCGTGTAAAAGTACACCAAGATGGGCTTATTTTCATATCTAGCCCTAACTAGCGCTTGATCGTAATCGTATAGCCACTTTACTTTAGATTCTGTTTCGGCGCTCATTACTATAAGGGTATAGAGTATCCCTTCAACAACTAACAGAGCTACACAAAGAACAATCGTAACATACTTTTTATTCACGTAATCTCGCCAAAATAAGGTTGTACCAGAACCAATATAAAAACGAAATTATTATGGATTTACTTAGGTCTAACTTAGATAAAATACGGAACTATGCCGAGAGCTGAGAGCAGAAGGAGCAAACCTGATAGTATAAGAACCAATGCGGACCCAAATTCAAGGAAGGGGGCAAAACTTCGATACCGCCTACCGACGAAATCTTTTGCGGATGTAATCAGCAGAGATGAGAGAATAAAGGGTGTGCCTGCCCCAAACGCGAAGATAATCAGATTCGCTACTGTTACGAGGAAGTTTCCCGGAATTATTGCCAAGAGTATCACTGACAAGAAGATTGGCATAGCACAAGGCGCTGCGATTATTGTGTATACGAGACCTAACACAAACGTGCCTAGAAATCCTCTGACCTCCAAAAGCTTTTGGGGAGGACGAAGCTTAGCGAAGGCCCCTCTTATTCGTGTTAGCATGCTCACGCCTAAAAAAGCGATGAAACCACCAAACACAATGCGTAGAAGCGCTCCATACTTCAGCAAGGGGTAAGCTAAAATTGAGGCGAGTATCCCGTAAATCATGGTCGATAACGCGATTCCCAGCGTACAGGTGAGTCCCGCAATGGCTCCTTTACGTATGTTCTTCTCGACGCGAGCAACGTACGCAAGAAACGATGGAAAAAGAGGGAAAAAGCAAGGGGAAAGAGAGGAGAGAACACCTAAAACAAACATTAAAGGAACAGACGCCGACAAATGTGAAGACTTCCAAAGCCTTTAAGAATCATAATGAACGCGTCCCTTAATTAAAACTATGGTGGCTGAGACTCTAGAAAACATCAAAAAGTTAAAAAAGAATAGTGATGTTTAAATGGTCCTTTTATCAGCCTTTACTTGAAAAGAGGAAGAAGAGGGGGGTTGGCACAGTCTAATCAACGCCTAGGCGACAACAAATGAAGATATGCATGCTAACTTGGGAGTTTCCTCCTCGAATCGTGGGGGGCATCGCTCCTCACTGCTACGGCTTAGCGAAAGCGCTTGTTCAGAGCGGGCATGAAGTGCATGTTTTCACCTTAGACTTTCCCGGCACCCCAAGTTACGAGGAGATCGAGGGGATCAAGGTTTATCGCACCGCCGCAGAACTAGGACACCCCAACTTCGTCACATGGGCTCTCCTGTTTAACCACTTCATGGAAAAGCGAGTGGCGGACATAAGCCGGCAGGTGAGTTTTGACCTCGTACACGTTCATGACTGGTTAACCGCCCCGGTCGGCGTCTCCTTCAAGCACTACACAAAGAAGCCGATGATCGTCACGGTTCACAGCACAGAGCATGGTCGATCTGGCCTCCACAACCCTGAATCCTACGCCATCGATGGATTAGAGTGGTGGGCAACCTACGAGGCAAGCAAGGTTGTAGTGACCAGTGGCTCCATGAAAAAGGAACTCTGCGAACACTTTCGTCTACCCCCGGAAAAGGTGGAAGTTATTCCAAACGGGATCGATTTAACGAAATATTGGGTGTCTGTTGATCGTTGGTCGGTTAGGAGTCGTTACGGGGTGCACCCCAACGAGAAACTGGTTCTCTGTGTTGGTCGACTGGTTCCCCAAAAGGGAGTAGAGCACCTGATCCAAGCGGTCCCCCCCATAATCCGGCGTTATCCCGAAGCAAAATTCATCATCGTGGGGGACGGGTGGCTAAAAGACTACCTAGAGGGCCTCGCCCAATCCACTGGATATCGATGGAAAATCACGTTTACCGGCTTCGTTCCAGACCAAGAGGTGGTGACGCTCATGATTAGCGCTGACGTTCTCGTTGTTCCATCAATTTATGAGCCCTTCGGCATCGTTGCCTTAGAGGGGATGGCTGCGGGTGTACCCGTGGTGGTGAGCCAAGTCGGAGGCTTGGCGGAGGTGATCGAACACGATCGCACAGGCGTTTTTGTCTACCCAGGAAACCCGGACTCCATTGCATGGGGGGTTGACCGTGTTCTTTCCAATATAGATTATGCGAGGTGGTTAACTCAAAACGCCCGAGAAATGGTCCAAAAAACTTATAGTTGGGAAAACATTGCTATGAAAACCGTTAAGGTTTACGAAGAAGTGGTGAGGTAGCGATATGTGCTCGGACCCATCAACTGGCTTTTCACGCGGCCCCGTACTTCCCGAAGAGTTTCGCCTCCTCTGCATGCTACACAACATCGGAGCCACCGCCTCAGAGAGATCGCTGACTCTCCAACAAATTTTAGAGTGGACAATGATGGAGGCTTCTGTTCTAAGGCCTTGTCTCCAAAAACTGACTGAAATGGGATACGTTCAATTCATCACGGTGGAGGGAGTCGACAAGTATCACCTTACCATCAGCGGGATCAGAAAGGTGTTGAGCATATATAGTTAGCTACTCGCACCTCGTTACAACTTTGCCTCTTCCCTTCGGATCGCCTCCCTCAGACTTTCAGCGGCGTCTTCAGGGGGCATAACGTTTATGAACGTTCCCGTGCTCTTCTCAAAACCAGCCCATATGGTTAGCTTGGGATAAACCTCTAGATGCCAGTGATAATAGTCGTGAGCCTCCTTGCTTGGCGCGATATGAAAACCGAAGTTGTAGGGAGGATCACGCAGTAGTGACCTTAATCCGCCAAAACACCCCCTTAAAGCCTTGGCTAGAGCTTTCGCCTCGCTCTGCGAGATGTCCAGCAATGTTGATTGATGCCTCTTTGGGAACATCCAAAATTCGAAGGGATGAACGCTCGCCCAAGGGGCTAAAACGAGAAAATGATCGTTTTCCCAGATAAAGCGAGGGCTATCTTTTTCCTCATCCAAAATGCGGCAAAACACGCACCCTCCACCTTTCACCCAAGACTTTCTGCTAGCCTCCAGTTCCTCGTTCACCGTCCTTGGGATAAAGGGGGTTGTGATCAGTTGGGTGTGGGCATGGGAAAGAGACGCCCCCGCGTCCCTTCCGTGATTTCTGAAGATCGAAACATACCTTACGTAGTTCTTTGCAGACAGGTCCTTCAGTCGATCAAGATAGGCGTTAATAAGGTGGACCAGTTGTGAAACTCGAGCTGCGCTGGGATGTTCCTTGTGACGTGGCGACTCGATGAGAACTTCGTGGTGACCAACAGCCCTTGCAAGGGTGGGGCTCTCCTTGACGCTTACCCCTTTTCCATGTTCTGGAGGGATAAACGCGGGGTATAGGTTTGGTACACACCGTATCAGCCAATTCTTATGGCGAAAGCCGTTTAAGTCCCTCTCTTTTTTGACCCCTCCCTCGGAGGGGAGATACACGAGGACGGCTGGCGGGGTCATGTGCTCATTACCTGGACACAAGGGACAAACACCTACGGATCTTTCCCTCACTCTTTTCGCGAAGTCCGTGGGTCTTTGCTTCCGTTTCGTCGCAATAACGACCCACCGATTTAACAAATAATCCTTCCGCATCTCACTCATCGACATGGCATTGCTTCCAGCAAAATCAATCATTTAGCGCAGTTCTTTAGGCTTTTTTGGACTTAAGGAGTTCCAAGTAGAGCTGGGCTGTTCTTTTGGCGATCGCGTCCCAGCTAAATTCTTGTAGAACCCGTCTTCTGCCATTCTTACCAAGCTGCACCCTTTTTTGAGGGTCTTGCACGGCGTTAATGATTCCCCAAGCGATATCCGCCGCGTCGCTTGGATTCACATGGAAGCCACATTGATCTGGACCACTAGGAACAACAACTTCCCTCATTCCACTAATGCCAGAAGCACCAACCACCACGGGCTTCTCCATGCTCATCGCCTCTAAGGCAACGATGCCGAAGGGCTCATACAAGCTTGGAAAAACAGCTACATCACACGCCGCATAATGGGCAATCCGCTCTTCTTCTGGTATAAATTCAAAGCGGAATTTCACCACCTCTTGAAGCTTTAAGTTGTCAACCAACTTTTCTAGGTAGTCTCGCATTTCACCGAGACCAACAACCACGAGCTTGATGTTGGGGACCTTCTTTAAGACTTGAGGCATCGCCATGATCAGTTTATCCACCCCCTTCACCCACACAAGTCTCCCAATGTAAAGCGCCATCAAGTCATTGTCCTCGAGACCGTACATCTGTCTCACTTTCTTCACCTCCGCCTCACCTACTTCTTCAAGGCAATACTTTTGTGGGTCCACCCCGTTGTGGCATACCTGAATCTTCTCCGTAGGAAACCCTAGCTTTATCAGTTCATCCTTCATCGCGTGAGACACCGTAACTATTAAATCCGCCATTTGGCTGCCACGACGTTCAATGTTACTTATTACCTCGGAACCGTTGCCTAATGTTCGACCCTTTTCAGTGGAGTGTACGTGAAAAACAAGGGGCAGACTAAGTTCCTTTTTAATGGCTGCACCCGCGATTACGGATAGCCAATCGTGAGCGACCACTATATCATATTTAAATTCCTCTTTTCGAACAAGCTCATTCACCAGTTTTGCGGCACTCAAATAGTTGTATATAAGAATTTCAGAGAAGAGCTGAATGCCTCTACCCCACTTTCTAACGTCTTCCGCGACCACGTCCGGCAAGGAGTCAGACACATCAATGTGAATAGGTCGGTGAATCTCGATACCTCGCCAGAGCTCCCTCGTTGGAAGACCCCCTATATCGTCGTTCATGGTGAAAACGGACACATCGTGGCCCAGCAAAACAAACTTCCTCGTAATTTCAGCAGCGTACGTTCCCAAGCCCCCAACAATCTTAGGGGGATACTCGTAAACCAGCACCGCCATCTTCATCTCAACCCGCTCCCAAAAAGGCATTTCCCCGCATATTTAAATAAGTATTATGAATGTAAGATTTACTTCTATTCAAGCTTTCCTAAAATCTAGGAATTGGAAAAAGGGTTTTAAGTATGACTAATTATTGAACACTAGAAGGGTGTTACAATGAGTGTGGGTCAAGCCAAAAAGAAAATTCTGGAAATGCTGTGGGAAGCTGGAAAACCCCTAAAGTCGAGGGAGGTGGCAAAACATATGAGACTAAGCATTCCCTCATCAACAATGCACCTACTTAGACTGAGAAAAGAGGGATACGTTTCCACACCCGAGAAGGGTCACTACACCATAACCAACCTCGGTAGAGAAATGATAGGTATGCCAAGTATCGACAAAGAACGAGCTCTAGACATTTTAAGGGCTGTCCCTGTGGAGAAAGCCTTCTATTTCTGTACTGAGACTGATCAATATACAGGCGTTTACGCAAACAGCCTCAGCGACCTTTGCAATAAGATCCAGACAATTGATATAAGGTCAGTTGAATTTCACGTGCCGCGCGGAGACCTTGAATTTTGGTTTCATGACCTAGGGGACTCAGAATTAGCTAAAAGAATTAGTTTAATCAAAGGAACATATTTATCCGGGGAGGACCTTCGAAAAAAGGTTTATGAAACCGTTAAATCTCGCTGTGAAGAACTAGCAAGAGTATCCCAGAAAACATAATGAAGCTATCGGCAAGAATCTCCCTTAAAAGATTCTGTGAAAACCAGTTTCCCTTAGTATTTTATTCTATTTTTGATAACGTAATCATACACTCTTTTTGCAGTTTTGTTCATTCCAAAAGCCTTAAAGAGAATTAATGCCTCAATGTAGGCCCTTGCTCTAATCGCTCTTTTTGTATCTTCACTAATGTTTTCTATCTCGTCAAAAAATTCCTTTATTGCATATTTGCTATCACTGGCAAACGTTTCAGATTCCGAAACGCCTTCCTTCTTGTATTTGTTGACGGCCCACTCGTAAATCTTCCGGTGCAACTCTGGCTCGAAGATCTGGAGGATTTCCCATACAAGGAGCATCCATTGGGTGCCTACATTCCCCTTAATGATTTTGCCTTTAGGGAATTTAGTTGCGATCAGATCAATAGGGGTGCTGGTTATCCCGTGTTGAGCTACGCCTGTTTTATAGCCGTTAGTTCTAATGGCGTCAGCAATTTCAATCGTTCTTGGTATGTTTATGCCTAGTTTGGGTATGATTTTGCCCTCTTCGTCAACGACTATACCGTGCCTAGTTCCATTCGCAATGGCTAAGCAATCAAGTTCTATGCCATTTTCCTTCAGTGCATCAAGGAAATGCAACGCCTCCTCTACCTCGGTATACTCCTTTATTCCTATCTCCCCAACTTCCCCTTCCCTGCCATAGTGCCTATCACCCATTTTCTCTTCAATATGCTTAAACAACAGAACGGAGGTTCTAAGGACCTCCCTAAGCTGATCCTCAACTCTGGTTTTGCTTCGGTTAAACAAAAAGGAGGAGTCTATTGCAAAGCTGGTGAAGCCCGCATCTATTCTGGCGTCGATCTCTTTTTTAACCTCTTCTATTTCTTTCTCCGTGCCCTTTTTAACCGTAATATGATCCGCATGGAGTACATAGCCATACCAACCAACTATTTCCGCAGCCCTTTTAACCCTTGACGCAAACATTGAAGGAGTTAAACCCGTGTAGCCCCCCGTGCAACCCATTTCTGAAAGGGCCAACTCTAAAATAACCACATTTTCAGTGTCCTTTGCCCCTTGGAGAATACCTACGATTACATCTAAAGTTAGCCTAGGGTTGGTGGCTAGTATAATGCAGTCAGGGGGCTGCAAAGCGTCAAATAAAATATCTCCAGGCAACGGATTCCTAGGTTGCCTAAAAAATTGTATATGAGCCTCTCTTTTCAACATGGTTTTCACCGTTTTTGCAAAATTCGTCTATGTTTTTGAGAAAACTTCAGTCAGCTCGTATAAGTCTTCCTGCACCGTTCTCAATTTACCCACCATGTCCTCTATTTTTACCGGAACTATTTTGGTCCCTGTTAAGCAGGCTGCGTGACCGAATTTTTTCTCTTTAATGAGGTCTACAGCAAAAAGACCTAGGCGGATTCCCAGTATTCTATCAAAGGAATTGGGAGAACCACCCCTTTGCAAGTGGCCCAAAACAACTGATCTCGCCTCTTTTCCCGTCCTCTTAGCGATTTCTTTTTCCAGAAGCTGAGCGATGCCACCTAGCCGAACATGACCGAACTCGTCCCTTTCCTCATTCACAGTAACGAAATCATCTAGCCTCTTCGGCTTAGCTCCCTCCGCAACCGCAACGATGGTGAAGGTTTTGCCCACGGCTTCACGTCTATTTATCACCTCGCAAACCGAGTCGATGTCAAAGGGTTGCTCAGGAATCAAGATTATGTGCGCCCCGCCAGCTAAACCAGCCATTAACGTTAACCAACCTGCGTATCGCCCCATTACCTCCACAACTATGACACGCTGATGCGATTTTGCAGTGGTGTGGAGTCGTTCAATGGCCTCTGACGCAATATCTACTGCTGTTTGAAACCCTATAGAGTAGTCGGTGGCGGAAAGGTCGTTATCGATAGTTTTGGGCACCCCAACAACGGGCACACCTTGTTTACTGAGTTCGTGGGCAGCGCCTAACGTGTCGTCTCCTCCAATCACTATTAAGGCGTCGATGCAAAATTTTTTAACGGTATCCAACAGTTTTTGCGGGCCATCTTTTGTTTTAAAGGGGTTTGTTCGCGACGTCCCTAAAATGGTTCCTCCAACCTTGTAAATGTCCTCAACATCTTGAAATGAGAGCGATTTGATGTCTCCGTTTAACAGACCCAGATAACCTCCTAAGACCCCTAAAACTTCGTATCCGTATTCGACGGCTCTCGTAACGATAGCTTGGATTATGGCGTTTAAACCTGGACAGTCGCCACCACCCGTCATAACGGCCATTTTCATGTAATCCTTCTCCTTTTCAGTTTTCAATGTTCACTATCCTTAAGTTGCCTTTATAGAGAACAGATTGACGAATATAAACTTTAATGCGGGATAAGCGTAACCAAGGAGCTTTCTTAAAGCCTTTCAGTCCCTCTGATGGCAGATTCGGCGAATTCGAATTAGGCGAAGGGTGTTCAATTCAAAGGGAAAGAGGATTAGGCTGGCTTGAATTTTCCGCTCAGCTTTTCTAAGACCTGGGGTAAAGTGGTGTATTCCATAACCTCTGCGCTTAACCGCGCGGGCTCGAACTCACCCATTCGGCGTATGGCAACAGTGTATTCAACAGTTTCACGGCGAGCCAAGTCGAAGGCTGGGTCGTCAAACAGATCGCTTATCAAGGGGTTGCCGTCGTCATCACTGGCTATCTTGCCATGGGAAATCTGGAAACCTAGGGCCACAATTCTCGGTGGTCCGTCAAAGGCTGTGCACTTGCTGTCCTTCAAGCTCACAGGCATTAGGGGTCCCCAATGACTGCCGCGCATCCACCCCTCTACAAAGTAGGTGTGCATAAAGGGCATCAAGATTTCTCCAAGCGCTGGCAAGCCATGCTGAGCCCTCACAATTAAGACCGGATCGTCCTTCCCCACGTATTTACCCGCAATCAGCGAGAGCCGGGTTGTGCTGGTTGCAGCGCATATGAGATCGTCTCTGGCCCGCGACACATGCGAAACGACGTAACGCCCAGGCGTCCCGATCAATGCAATTAACTCATACATCTCCTCAGGACACTTAAGGACAATCTTCTTGCTTTCAATCACGTCGAGAACCTCAAATTTGAAGCCTCCAGCCATGTTCGGGTCGATTACGAGCCCCGCGGTGTTGAAGGGATCGGCAAAGATGCGAAAGATGGGATAGTTGAAGGCGCCTGGCTCCGTCTTGTCTGCGGCAAAGACGACGAAGGGGTCTGAGCCCCGCTCCTCAATCTCCATCTCAGCCACACCGGGACCCATTCCACGAACGTTTCCGCTAAAGGCTGTTTTAAGAATGTCTTGCCCCGCACCATAGAGTTTAAGGTCCTTGGCCTTTCCGGCAGCTTCTTGGAAGATGTCCCAAGCCAGCTTATGAGTTTCTGGATTGTTCTCTCCTTTCTCGTGAACCATAAGAAGTTCAAGGTCGTCTCCAGCGTGAAACACGTAATGACTGTTGATAAGCCCACTTTCTTGCGCCTCGCTAAGACGCTTTTCACCGATGTCTAGTATGGGCTTGGGCACGGTATGGTGCCCCGCTAAGGATCCCACATCGCACTTGATCACGGATATAGTCGTTTTTTCAGGCAATTTTATTCACCTCCCAGATTTGATTTCAAGTGGTTACTCTGCAACCTCTTAAAGACTTTCCCAATTATTTAAACATGTAGAGGGCAAAAGTTAGAAAGCCGTCAAAGAGCCTTCTAGTAATATTAATACGTAATTTAAAAACAACGTTATTTCTTTTCCCTCCAACCTTTGAGCCAACCTCCCTATCTTGTGTTGTTTTTAACCCTTAGATACATCTTGGTCTCAATACATCGGACGTCTATATAAGCATTATGCTCTAAAGCATATTCAGTATGTATGTACCGGATCTTTTCTTAGAGTCTAAATCATAAAACTTCATATATTCTTTTGATGTCATTAACATCAGTCGATTCGTTTGTTGGGGAGTCCCTTCATGGATAAGCTGACCGTTATATCTGCCAAGGTACCCGAGGAGGTTTACAAGGAGTTGATTCTACGCGTTCCAGAGGGAGAGAGAAGCAGCTTCATTCGTGACGCCATCCTTGAAAAGCTTCAAAAGATTCCTCGACCTGACAAGATTTTTGAGCTAGAACAGAAGATCAACAAGCTGGAAGCAGACCTTTCTGAAATCAAGAAATACTTAGTCGAGCTTGAGGTTCTCACCTATGAAAGGGGTAAGATTAATCCCCACGCCTTTTGCATCGACGACATCGACCACAAAATCATAGACCATCTTCTAACCTATAAAGGAGTCACAACCTCTGAGTTCGCCGACCTTCTTGGAACCAACCGATGGTTAATCCTCAACAGGCTTAAGAGGATTCAAAGGCTCTCTAAGGAGCAACTTGGAAAATCCATTATCGAGTACTATCCCGGAGTGAGATCGGGGAAGAAGAAGGCTTGGTGGATGAGCGAAGAAGTTATTGAAACGGAAGCTCTATGATTGGTTGATAAATTATTCTACCAGAATGGATTTGTTCTGATAGAACTTTAGGCCCTCCTGACAACCAATGCGTCTCCTTCAATGCGAGCTGTTAAATGTTCCTCAGCTTTGAACGGCAAAGATGGCAACGCACGCCTTGGCACATGGATAAAGCCGTATTTGTTAAGCTTCGCCTTGAATTCCGTTAGGTTTTCTTTGGCGTCCTCCGTGTATAGAGGCTCGTCGGCTGCCACTTGCTTCTTCTCCTTCTTTAGCTTGTCGCTTTTCTCGATTGTTGGATCGTAAACGATTTTTCCGTCATGGCTTTCACCTCCTTATTCTTTAATAAACGGCTGTCCGTTCTCATCCAGCGTCCAAGCCTCATGCCAATAATTTTTCATCTGTGGATTCCAATGGTCTTTGTTCCGTGGGTTACGGATGTACGATCTGTACGGGTCAAGCGAATCGATCGCGGGAACATGTTCCCCTTGTTCGCAATCGTCGGCGCTTTCCAGGCCGCAACCGTGGCATGTTTTTTCTTCCATTTTTTTATTCCTCCCGGGCTAACGCCCTAACAAAGCGTAGACCAAGAAAAAAGGAAAGGGATGGACGCCGCCTCCGCATCCTATGATCGCCGCGGCGAATTTGGCAGCTCTTGGATCCACGGATCTGTCCGTTACGCCTTGGCGGGTTTCGTAACGGCCTATTCAACCCGCTTCGCTTACACCACAGGTTTAGGCGTTTGGATCGGATCTGCCTTAAGCGGCGTAGCCGAGAGCCTTTTCCCGTTTGCCTTACCCGTTTCACTTTCGCCCCCCGTTTAGGAGGTTTCTGCCGTAGCTCCCGTTATCCTCCGCGAGAGAGGTAGCATATGGGCGGGTTACGGGGGCTACCCGGGTTACGCTTTCGAAATTAAGGTAGCTCAGCCTCTATTTAACCTCAAGGTTTGAATTTTTCAGAGAATTGAGAAAATAGGCGAAAATTCAGGCTCATTTGGAAATGCAAGAAGCAAAGCGACAATGACCGCTTATATCCATCATGGAGAACAATAGCTTGAGGGTGTCGAGGGGGAGGCGCTGAAAACCTTCCAAACCGGTTTATCACCTCCTTTGAGGTTGATTTAACCATCCCTTGACACCCTCACCCTCATAAGCCTAATCAAGCACAAGAAAGGCTTTACTGAAAGAAACAAGCTAGGAAAAATTATTCAACACTTATGCGCCTCTCAGATCTGCGCCTCCTCCACCTCCTCACCACGACATGGCAGTTATAGGCGAGCCTGAGGTGGAGCCTACAAAAGGCAAATAAGCAGAGCCAAGCAAGACTCAACAAGAGGAGTACAGCCCACAGCATTCTGGGTCACTTCAGCCCAATGTTGTGGACTGTGATCCTCAAAAACCTAACCGCGGAGAAAACGGCTAAAAACTAAAAAACTTTATAATTACAAAAACTTTTAATAATAACAAAAACCCAAAAAAGTGAGCAAAGTGAAAGAAGTGGAGTCTCAATTTTTTGAATGGAACGAAAGGTGTCTAAAACCATGGTTGAAAAAGTTTCCAGAGACAAAGGAGAAGTTTGAAACGAGGACGGCAAGAGTTCCGATAAAGCGCTTATTTGTTCCAATTGATGTGAAAGGTAGTTACGTCGAGAAGCTCGGTTTTCCGGGGGATTACCCGTACACTAGAGGAATTTACCCCACTATGTACCGTGGAAGACTATGGACTATTAGGCAATATTCTGGATATGGAACGCCAGAGGAGACTAACGGGTTATTCAAGGATCTTTTAAGGTGGGGTGAGACTGGGCTCAGTCTTGCCTTTGACTTGCCGAGTCAATGCGGGTATGATTCTGACCATCCTCTTGCGGAAGGAGAAGTAGGTAGAGTAGGTGTCGCAATTAACACTTTAAGCGATATGGAAATCGTTTTTCAAGGAATACCATTGGACAGGGTATCAACATCTATGACTATAAACGCGACGGCCCCCATCATATTAGCTATGTATATAGCAACAGCAGAGAGACAGGGGGTTCCTCAAGAGAAATTGAGGGGAACCGTACAAAACGATATTTTGAAAGAAACTGTTGCTCGCAATGCATGGATGCTTGATCTTGAACCATCTTTAAAGTTAGTTGTTGATGTTATTGAGTACTGCGCTAAGTACATACCAAAATTTAATCCCATTAGTATCACAGATTATCACTTTCGCGAAGCTGGAGCAGATGGTGTGACCGGGGCAGCCTTTATGTTTGCTGACGCGATAGAATATATTAAGTGGAGTGAAAAAAGAGGCTTAAGTGTAGACGATGTTGCTTCCCGGACTAGCTTTTTCGTCGGTGTATATACAGACTTTTTTGAGGAAATAGCTAGGCTTAGAGCTATGAGAAGATTATGGGCTAGATTAATGAGAGATGAGTTTGGTGCAAAGAACCCGAGTTCATGGCAATTCAAATTTGCGGCCAACACGGGTGGTAGCATGTTTACGAGACAACAACCACTCTTAAATCTCATAAGAGGAACTGTCAGCTTGCTTGCTATGGTGCTAAGCGGTGTACAATCAGGGTGGGTAAGCGGCTATGATGAAGCATATGAAATTCCTTCTCCAGAAGCCCTCAAACTCTCAGTGAGGATAGCTAATACAATTGCTGATGAAACAAATGTTACAAGCACTATTGACCCTCTGGGTGGCTCATACTATGTAGAGTGGCTAACTGATGAAATGGAAAGGAAAATCAAAGAGAAAATCAAAGAGGTGAAATCAAAAGGAGGCGCGCTTGAATCCATTAAAAATGGATATTACCAGAGAGAGATATTAAATGGTTCTTATCAGTGGCAGAAAAGAGTGGAGTGTGGAGAGATACCTATAGTTGGCGTAAACACGTATTTAGAGGAGAAGGAGGAAGAGATAGAATTGGCATTGTATGAGCCAGATCCGCGGATGAGAAAGAAAGCCTTAGAGAGTCTGAAAAAAGTAAAGAGCAAGAGAGACGGCGGTAAGGTGAGGAAGAGCTTAAGGAAACTACGTAAAGTAGCCGAAGCAGACGAGAACTTAATGCCCTTTATCATCGATGCTGTGAAGGCATTAGCCACCGTTGGCGAGATTTCAGATATCCTAAGAGACGTGTACGGCGAATTTAAAGAGATAAAGATGTTTTGAAGGGTTAATTTGAACTCCAAAAGGATAAAAATCCTTGTAGGAAAAGTTGGGCTGGATGGACACGATAGAGGCGCGAAGGTTTTAGCTCTTGCTCTTAGGGATGCAGGCATGGAAGTCATTTACACTGGACTACGCCAAACACCAGAAAGCATCGTAAAGACAGCTATCGAAGAGGATGTCGACGTAATAGGCATAAGTTTCATGGCTGGAACTCATATGATCTTTACCCCCCAAATCATCAAAATTCTCAAGGAGGAAGGTATCATAGATAAAGTTAAAGTGTTAGTTGGCGGGACGATACCAACGAAAGATGTAGTTAAACTTAAGGAAATCGGGGTATCAGAAGTATTCCAAGTAGGATCGACAACAAAGGAGATAATAGAAAACATTAAGGAACTGTTTAAGAAGAGTTGAGCCGAGAGTAAAATGCCTCTTTAAAAGGTTTAAAGGAGATTCGATCAAAAAATAAGCAAAGTTTCGGAGGTTGTCTAATGGAGGAGAGAATAATCATGTCTGGATTTGGCGGTCAAGGGATCATGTTGATGGGTAAGCTTTTGACTTATGCCAGCATGCTTGAAGGAAAGAATGTGACTTGGCTTCCATCTTATGGTCCGCAGATGAGAGGTGGAACCGCCAACTGCATGGTTGTCATTTCAACACATAGGATCGCATCGCCATACGTAGTTGAACCGCCTAGTCTTATTGTTATGAGCCGTCCTTCTCTCGATAAGTTTGAACGTTCAGTAAACCTGGTGGGCTAATAATGCTTAACAGCTCCATGGTCAAAGGTGAAGTAAGAAGAAAAGACATTGCGGTTTTCAAAATTCCAGCCAGTAAGGAGGCTGAAAAGCTAGGGAACATCCGTCTGGCCAACATGGTTGCCTTAGGAGCCTTCGTCGGAGTGAAGCCCATCGTCACTATAGACTCGTTGTCAAGCGCCTTAGACAAGGTTCTCTCCACACGCCATAAAGATTTATTGAACCTAAATATAATAGCCCTAAAACGTGGATTTGAAATGGCTTCAGAGACCCGTGAAGCCGGATGTGGATAGGATGTATGAAACCATCAAAATTTTTATAGACCCCGAGCGTTGCAAGGGCTGCGAATACTGCTGTTCCGTGTGTCCGAAACAAATTATTCGATTGTCTAACGATTATAATAGTAAGGGGTATCATTATGCCATTCCTAGAAGTGATAAGGAGTGTTCAGGATGTAGATTTTGTGCGATTATGTGCCCGGAGATCGCGATTGAAATTGAATTAATTGACTAATATAAGATATATGGGGTTAGAAGTTTATGAATGAGCATGTTTTGGTGACTGGAAATGAAGCTTGTGGTGAAGCTGCCATAAGGGCTGGATGCAGGTTTTTTTTCGCTTACCCCATTACGCCCCAAAACGAACTCCTTGAGTATATGGCTCACAGGCTCCCGGAGGTTGGTGGAATCTTTATTCAAAGTGAAAGCGAACTAGCAGCGATCAGCATGGTTTACGGCGCGGCTGTCGCTGGTAAACGAGCCATGACGGCCTCCTCCGCCTGCGGCGTGGCCCTTATGCAGGAGGGACTATCGTACCTTGCGGCTTCGCAGCTTCCATGCGTCATCGTTAATATTTCACGTGCTGGGCCAGGCTTAGGTAGAATCGCACCTGCGCAGTCAGATTATCGCCAAATGACAAGAGGCGGCGGGGATGGCGACTACCACCTAGTCGTATTTGGACCGGCGTCTGTGCAGGAGATGGCTGAGCTAACCTATTTGGCATTCGACCTAGCTGACAAATACCGCAATCCAGTGGCTATTCTCGCCGATGGAATGTTGGGACAGATGATGGAACCAGTGGTTCTACCGAAGTCTAGAGACCCGAACGATCTACCACCGAAAACATGGGCTGTTACTGGTGCCAAGGGCCGCGAACGCAACTTGATATTAGCTGCACCTTACACCGATGAAGAACTGATCGCTATTAACGAAGAGTTAGAAAAGAAGTACCGCTCCATTGAGGCTGCAGAGCAACGCTGGGAAACTGTATTCATGGATGACGCTGAATTGGTTGTTCTGGCCTTCGGCACATCTTCACGTATCGCAATAGAAGCCATTGAACACGCACGGAATGAGGGTATAAAAGTCGGCATGATTCGTCCAATATCGCTTTGGCCCTTCCCAAAAGAAGCTTTCAAAGACCTTGATGACCATGTCCGAGCATATATCGTTGTTGAAATGAACAATGGACAAATGATAGAAGACGTACTTTTGGCAAGATGTGGGAACACGCCAGTACACCATTTTGGAAAGGGAGGCGGTTGGAGACCCACCCCCGAATGCGTATATGAGGAAATAGTCAGGCTTTGGAGGCGCGTCTGCTAATGAAAATCTTTGTAAGACCTAGTTCGATGAGTGACAAGCACGTTCCCTATTGTCCTGGATGTGGGCACGGGATAGCTCTCAGGCTTATCGGCGAAGCTATTGACGAACTGGACGTTTTTAAAAAAGTGATAGGGATCGCGCCCGTTGGCTGCGCAGTGCGTTCATGGCGCCTATTCAAGTTTGATATGGCTCATGCGGCCCATGGTAGGCCACCCGCGGTAGCCACAGGCCTCAAAAGGGCGCTTCCGGATAACATAATCTTCACATACCAAGGTGATGGTGACTCTGCAGCCATCGGCTTAGCAGAATTAATGCACGCCGCTTTACGCTGTGAAAAATTCTCGGTCTTCATGATCAACAATGCCATCTACGGTGCCACTGGTGGACAATGTGCACCTACAACGCTCATAGGCCAGCCTTCAGTAAGCTATCCCTCTGGCCGTGATCCTAACATCATAGGCTATCCGATCAAAATGGCAGAGATTATAGCTAGCGTGTCGAGGAACGCGTACGTCGCCCGCGTCGCGCTCAACAGCGTTAGAAACATCATGGAGGCAAAGGAAGCGGTGATCAAGGCGTTCAAGACTCAAGAGAGGCGACTCGGATTCTCCTTCGTGGAAATGCTTTCACCGTGTCCAACGGGTTGGAACATGAAGCCGCTTGATGCTCTCAAATGGATGGAGGAGAAAATGATTCCAGAATACCCGTTAGGAGAATACTCGGTTCCAGAAGGCTTATAGTAGCCAACTATGTGGTGGTAGAGTATGAAAACATCCTCAAGAATCAAGAAGGTTTCTGCAGGTGTCCTAGAGGAGTTCAAGGATATACCCACGAGCACCATATCTGATGTTTTGGATTCGCTAGGGATTATGGGCGTTATAACAGGAATTTTGCCGATTGTTGAAGGGGTAAGATTATTTGGTTCCGCTGTGACTGTAAAGGAAGTTTCTGGACCACGGGGAGCCTATTCTCTAGATGAATTTGATGTAGGATCAGTAATAGAGGTTGCTGATAAAGGTGATGTGATAGTTTTTGATTTAGGAGGAAAACCTGTCTCCACATGGGGTGGGCTGGCTTCGAGGGCTGCTATAAATAAGGGTCTTGCAGGAGTTGTGGTGGATGGTGGAGTTAGAGACGTTGACGAAATTCGACATCTCAAATTTCCCGTTTTCGCCAAGCACAGAGTTCCAACGACTGGAAAAACCCGTGTAAGGATGCTTTCGATAAATGAGCCTATAGAATGTAGTGGCGTGAAAGTTAGATTAGGCGATATGATTGTTGGAGACAGCACGGGACTAGTTGTGCTCCCTTCAGAAATGGCCTTGGATATTCTACAAAAAGCAAAAGAACTCGAGGAAGTTGAAAGAAGATTTGAAAGTGAACTGAAAAGGGGTAGTTCATTTAAAGAGACAGCAAAGAGACTTCGCCACGTATAATGCTAAAGAGCTTAACATACACCAATGATTGGAAACTCAAATCGTTCATTTTTTAACGTATTTTCTCAAGTCCTCAACTGCACCATAGGGAACCGGTAGATCTACCACCGTAAACAGCCCTGGCGGAGCATTTATAACCCTAGGAATATTGTTAATAATGGAATTCACTATGGCTGTTTCGACATCCCAACCTCCGCTTATCTTCTGGTAAATATTGGGCACACCCTCAATCGTGATAGCGTCGTAACTCTCTGGTGCACCTAAATAAGCCTGAAAATCGATTGTTATGACCTCTTTTCCATCTTTTATTCCCCGTGCGAACTGCCTCGCACCAGCCACTTGTCCCGTTTTCACCCTAAAATATTCGCTTTCCACGGGTTGTTTTGCTATTGCTGGCTCTGGCGGAAGCTCCTCTATTTTGTCTAGGTTCCATTTGAGAGCATAAGTTATCAAGGCTATAGACTGTGTCATGCCAACGTGTTTTGTTATGCGTCTCTCCTCTACGGCCCTTTGAAATTCTTCAACAGAAGCAAGTCCAGCACCAATTTTCTTTTGGAACGCCTTCCTGCGTGGACGAGCATCTTGTATTCTCTCCATCTTTATCTTATCGATCTTCCCGCAGAAGAACGTCAAAATGACGGGCAATACATCGTTTATGAAACCTGGATTTACTCCCCCGCCCACTACAGTTACTCCGTGTCTCTTGGCAAGTTCATCCAATGCATTTGCAAGACTAGAACTCACCAGCCATGGGTATGATAGCTCTTCGGATAGTGAAAAAACGTTTGCTCCATGGCTTATGCATTGAACAAGTTGAGGATAGATCTTTTCAAGGTAGGAACTCGTGAGATGTACGACTATATCCGGCTTTGTCTGCGAAAGCACAGCATCTGCATCGCTGGATACAATTACTCCTGTTTGCCTTCCGATTCCCGTCAGTTCACCTACATCTCTACCAACTTTCGCTGGGTCGATGTCGATGGCACCTACGACCTCAACTCCCTCTTTCTCTAAAAGAGCCTTCATACATCTGAGGCCTACGTCACCAACACCGTATTGAACAACTTTTACTTTTTCGGAAATAACTATTCCCCATAGGGTCATTTAATCTAACTTTCTATATTAGTTTTTCGACGATGACCGAAAAGGCATATTTGATGTCGAACCCGGCTTATACGGTCCTCTTGTTTGTTTAAAAGCTCAGGGGCGGCAGAAAGCCCAATTCTAGTTGAAATAATCCTCAACTAACAACAATTTGAAAAATTCATAGAAGTATACTTAGGGTCTTCAGCAGACAAGTTTTACCTTAGGTTTAAAAGCTTTCACAAATCCTCGCCACACCCTCTATAACAGCGATCTTACGATGAGAAATTATATTGGAGCCGGTAGCTTACCAGAAAATGAGGTCCGCATAACACATAACAAGAAAATTTTATTTTACATTTTTTCATAAAGACAGAGAATCCTTCGGTGTGATTAAATGGATTTCAGCTTCACTTCAGAGCAGGAAATGTTAGGAAAGCTGTGCACGATTTCGCTGATAAGGAAATTGCGCCTATGGTGAATTGAATGGAGGAAACCGATCAAGTTCCGATGGATGTAATAGAGAAAATGGCTAAACTCGGATACATGAGAGTAATGATATCACGTGAATGTGAAGGGCTTGGAAGAGGCACGTTGAGAGAATGATAATGCTCGAGGAAATTAGATGCGTATCTGCAGCTATGGGGAACACTTTATAGGTAACTCATTTGGGTGCAGCACCCATTGTAGTCTTCGGAAACGAGGATCAGAAAAAGAAATAGTTACCTCCACTGGCTCATGGAGAGAAGCTACTAGCTCTCGCTGTTACTGAGTCGACAGACGGCCCCGACGTTCTTAACTTGTAAACCACGGTGAAGCTTGAGGGGGATCGATATGTAATAAGGGTCGAAAATGCTACGTAACGAACAGCCACATCGCGGGAATTTTTGTAATGGTAGCCAAAATAGGTGAGGGAAGTAAAGGTTTTAGTACTTTTCGTTGAGCACATGCATGCTCTTAACGACAAATTTATTAACCGAAAACAAGAACTAAAGGAGCTGGAGATGAGAAATTGACAAGATTAGGTCTAATACTCCCGTCTTCAAACACGACGATGGAAAGAGAATTCCACAAGATGCTGCCTGAGGGCTTTTCAGTGCACACCGCGCGTGTCAGATTAAAATTGGTCACGGTGGAAGAATTGGACAAGATGGAGGAGGAAGTTGAGAAGGAAGCTGCAAAGTTGGCTGACGCTGACGTCGAAGTGATCGGATATGGATGTACCAGCGGAAGCTTCTTCAGGGGATTAGGCCATGACAAGTTAATTGAAGAAAAAATCCGAAAATCATCTGGGAGGCCAGCGGTTTCAACCTCCGGAGCTGTTATAAGCGTTCTTAAATTTCTAAACGCTAGGAAAGTGGCCGTGGCAACGCCCTACGTCGACAAAATGAACAAATTAGAGGAGAAGTTCCTTTTGGATAATGGGTTTCAAGTGGTGGACCTAAAGGGCTTGGGCGTCGCCGAAAACCTCAAGATTGGAAGACTAAGCAGCCAAACCCTAAGCAGACTTGTTGCGGAGCTAAAACACGATGAGGCAGACTGCATATTCATAAGTTGCACAAACTTTCCAACAGTGGACAGCATAAAAAAGTTTGAAGGAGACTTCAAAAAGCCCGTTTTCTCAAGCAACACAGCTACACTCTGGGCCATGCTTAAGAGATGTGGTGCTTCGGCCGAGATTCATGGCTTCGGGAAACTCTTTGAGAGAATCTGATTAACAGCTATTAAGCGTGCTACATTTTTTGACGGTTTTAGTGAATATCTGTATTCATCTAAAAATATTTTAATCTAAACGCGCTTTAAACTTATGCGCTCTGTTAGTCATGCGCGCTTATTTCCTTACAAATTCTTGAGGCATGTTAATCAGTGAAAGATGAACTGGCTTAGGGGCGCATCCAGAGATAGTTCAGCGCGGCTAGTTGCGTCGCCGATAGCTTCTGCGCGTGTAAGAAAGAATTAATCATCACTTCGCGCATGAATTACGCAATGAAACGTTCGTCGCTCAAGTATCTATCCCCGCTGTCAGGCAAAACAGTAACTACGTTTTTACCCTTCCCCAGTTTTCTAGCCTCATTTATAGATGCGAGTACATTTGCTCCGGCCGACCAACAGCAAGCCACCAACTAGGCATGGTTAACCACCGCTCGATAGTTTAGTTTAAACCAGCCGCTTTCAGGGCACATTTTCTTAAGAATTCGAACAAAAATGTTTATCTTATCAGCTTGAGTTAGAGGTTTAACGGTTTGTTTATATTCTTGTGCTATTTGAATAAAAGGCGCTAACCTTTTCTGTAATTCCTCTTTTTCCATCTTTCTAAGACAGCGGTTGCAAAAAAATTGAGGTGTAGAGTATCGTCCGCCCCAGGTTGTCCATGTGCCGTACCTAATATTCTTTCTTTTTCCGCAGCGTCCGCATGTATCTCTCATAAAATCCCACACGTTTTAAGGCTTTTTTAGTCCCCCTATTGATTAAACCTTCAAACTTTCCGCATAATGGGCATTTTTTAGGTTCATTAACCCGGGGAGTCCAAACGTATCCGCAACGTTTGCAGACGATTTTAGGAAGTTCCGTTTTTATCATCATAAAGAAAAAGGTAATCGCCTTAAAATCGTGGTCGTATCGCTTTTACCCTTATTCTTTCCACCACACCTTGCTTTTTAGACCCCTGTTGATCAAACCTTAGAAGTTCCTAGTCGTATCGCCTTAACCCGCTTTGCGTTCCGGAAGGTATGTAAAGTTTCAAGACCATGAATATCGTCCTAAGATTAGGGACCAGGCAAAAAGGGGCGGAAAATCCGTCAAGATTTCCGAAAACAATGATAGGGGTCAGTCGGGCGGGTGGCGGAACAGTGATAGAGGACAATTCGTGCAAGAGTATGAAACGCCTAAAAAAGCAACGGGCCACCGGTGGAAAGCTGTTAACGGAGTGGAGGCTTGAACTGATTAAGGCTTTTAGGTAATAAGTGTGAAGTCTGCGGATGAGACGGCGAGGGGCATCCTGAAGTTTTGGAGTTGCCATATTATGGAGAAGGAAGATGGAAACTATATTCTGAGGCAATTGTACCAGTTTCATAAAACGGGAATGATTCCCTATGATGTTAGGTTGCTGTGCCCAAACCATCACGTCTTAGCTGATAGAGGTATGCTGAACAACCTCCGGCCGGCGGCGAAATAAAGGTTTTAGCTCAATTGCTGGAAGTGCTGTAACGAAACTTAATTAGGTTGGGCTGTATGAATATCTTATACAACGCTATTATTAATAATCTGCTCCTTCTATTTTTACTATGATGCTGCACCAAATAGAGTTCCTCATTGAGGGCTATCTGTTGCCCCCCACCATAGGAAGACTACAGGTTTCCGAGAAATTGATATTGGAAAGGGTTTGGCGAAGAGGCAGCGAGTATCTGCTCAGCCATGAACCAGCAGACTATGCCATAGCGTATGTTGGCGTGGCCACACCGAAAGAAGCGCATTTTTTCCTCATTGCACGAGATTATCTGGACTTCTTTCTTCTAATCTATTCTCTTGCGTCGGGGCAACCAGTGAATACAACAATGGGAATAGGCACAACCCTAAACGATTTGAGTTCCTTGGGTGCCGAGAGAATTAGTTTTCCAAACTTTGAAAAGATCCACGTTCTGGGAGAGCACGCGGAAAAATTTCTCAGCAAACCAATTCTCGACGCCAAACAGCGCTTTCTTCAGCTGCTACCAGATAGACAAAGAATAATGGAGAGTTCTCTTGGGTTAGCATTGAGATACTATTATTACGCTGTTCTTGCCAGCAGGAGACGGTTAGAGGAAGCAGTTATTCATCTGATGATCGCTGCCGAGGCACTCCTATGCACCGATACCAAAAAGATCAGCATGAAGCTTTCGAGGCGACTATCTACCTTAATCGCGGAAAACGAGACGGAAAAAGCTGAGATTTTCAAGAAAATGCGCGACTTCTACCGTTTGAGAAGTGGAATTGTTCACGGTGGTGGAAAAAGGTCTTCAAGGAGTGATCTAAAGATCCTTTTTAACTACGTTAGAAGAGGCATAGAATGTGGCTTATCTTTAAGGCATCTCTCAAAGGAGGAACTAGTAGCGAAATTGGATAAAGCACACGAGGCGGGGTTGAAGTCTAAAACGGAAATATGCCTCGACCTAGGTCTGCGCAAACGTGCGATCAGACCCCGTAGAGATCACGGGATAACTTCGAACTTATCCCGGAAACGATAGGGGTGCGAAAAAAAGAGTTATTACCCTTTTCGCACGATAACCTCGCCATTCTGAAGCCTATGAACCACCTGCCAACCCGCCCGCAGATAGGCCAGCAATTCGTTTTCATTGATTTGCTCAAAGCGTTCGCTATAATCTAGGTTAGCGCCGTCTGTCTTTGTAGGTTTTTCTTGTAAAAGTGCCTTTATATCTGGCTCCTCGATTAATCTCCCCGCACGCTCACGGAATAACGTTCTTATCTCCGATATGAACCTCCGCCTTTGCTTTGGATCCATTCCTTGCAAGCGTGTTTTAATATCAGCCTTAAATAACTCATATTCATCGGTTCTTGGTATAAGGTCGATATTCTTATATGCTTTCATGCAGATCTGCCGTTGAACATTTTCAGGCGGTATTATGTAACGGGCTTCTATGTCACCTTTTCCTTTGCGAATCTTGTGGCCTGCCCAATATTTGACGACAACGGGTTGAGGGGCGTCAATTGATATATAGGTCTCAAAGAACTTCCGCAATCAATGCATGCTGATTTTTTTAGGTTTTACACGCCTTTCAATTCTGTCAAATATCGCGCTCAATGCAACCTCATTTAACCTTCTATAAGGTTTGTCAATAGTTGCAAATATTGGTGTCTCGTCCGTTATCGTTTCGCCTCGATTTCGCCTGATGCTAAATAGGTTTTTAAATCATCAACCGCATTGGGGCCTATCCATGCCTCATATTCAACTTCTTCTTTTCCTCGGAACACATCGATTTTAATGAATTCCTCTCCCGCTTCAAAAGGTCGTCGTATATCGCCGTAATTTAAGGTTAAAGCATCAGCACGGGATATTCCGCTGTCCTTCAATACGGATATGAATGCTCTTTCCCGTTCATCACAGGCTTCGTAAATCTCTCGTAAGTCTTCTATGCTTATGCCGGGTATTGTTCTCGTTACAAAGTCAGGACACTCAGCCCTTAATTTGAGGCTTTTTGGAACATTAGAATTAATTAACTTCTTTGCCGCTGAATGATACGTTGCTACAGATGTGCGTCCTAATCCTTGCTTCTGCATCCAAGATGCGAAGTCATCGAATATCTCTTCTCATTTTTCAAATCCAGCGTACATATTCACTTGAATATCGGCTTTATATTCTTCAACGATTTCATCTAAACCCTTTTTGAGGAATTCCGCCAATTTTAGGCAACCGGTGGAATACACGATTTTTGTGTTTATGCTTCCCGTTTTCTTATCCAATTTTTCAAGCATTCTTTGCCCTGAACGTGTGCTCGCAACGAAGTCGATGCGTTCTTTTTCTTTCGGGCTAATGTATTGTTCCGTGGTCGTCACCTCCTTTATTATGGTTAACCTAAAATAAAAAAATAGGCTAATGGATTTGTTATGGTAAATTATTTTAGTCTTATTGTCCATTACAATAAGCGGTGGGTAACATGTCTAAACACCCTGTTAAAGCGTATGTCCTAGCCATCGTAAAACGAGGGACTGAACATGAAGTTGCCGAAAGGATTCGGAAATTCGAGGATGTTGCAGAAGTTCTTATAGTTTATGGGATGTGGGATATCGTAGCACGCATTGAAACAGAAAGCCTAGGAAAACTTGACAAAATCATCACCGACATACGAAAGCTTCCAGAAATCGAACAAACAAACACGCTCATTGGCGCCTAAACAACTCAAAGCACAGTTTATGAAGGAGATTTTCTTGAGGTTCATTAGGCACGTAGCGCAACAATTTAATGTGCATTGACACTGATCTGAGTAGAGCCTTAGCCCAGTTCAGCCTAGATTAAGACGCTCGAGCGGTCCCTCTTTTCCATTGACTATGGCTGAGGAATATCTTATGAGTAGAGGGTCATTCTAGACTGCTTCAAAGGTGATGTTGAGTTGAAAGAATGGGCATGCATAGAACTTGACCATCACAAGAAGGTGCCCAAAGCAATTAAGGATGTGCAAATGATGGGTGGCGTCTCCACACCTATCAAGCGACTGGACAAGCAACCCTTGTGAGTCACTACTTGCTGTTTGAAAAGGGCGAGTGAGTGAAGCAAGCCGCCTTTGACTTTCCCCTTTTTGTTTAAGACGGTTATCAATTGATTACGATTGTTGTGAAATGATCATCATCACTGGCGTTTTTACTAAGAAGGAAGAATCTCATTTTAAAATTGATTGGTTAAGCAAGACAGATATTATCTCTTGATTACTGGATCATCTTCAGTTCGCTTCACGAATTGTCATCATGTTTAAATTCTCGAAAACACAATAGCCTTTTGGTAAGGAAATTGGTTAGATGTCTTGATTGTGCAAATATGGTTGTTGTCATTGACGAGAAAGGCAACCTTAAAGGATATATTTGTGAGGCTCAGCCTAAACCTGAAAGTGCTTTTCATTTCTTAGAAATCTCTTGTGACGAGTTTTCTAAGGGAATTGATTGTAATTTGTTCACACCCTCAACTTCAGTGCGCACAATGACAGAAAATGAGGTAAAGATGCATGGTGAGCAAATCAGCGATTTTGTACAAAATAAAAAGGGCACTTAAGGTCCAATCATAAAAAAGGACGATTAGTTTAAGACCCTAATTAAATGATGTGAGTATTCTGAAACCGTATTCCTAATTCATAATGTTTTAAAACATGTTCCATCAACGTTAAAATCCCTGAAGGAAATCCAAATAGGGTGTTTAAATGTCCATGTTTGTATCCAATGTTTCCGATGCTGAAAAACTTAATTTTAGCTTTGAGATCAGGAAAGTCACCTATGCCAAACTTGATGAAGCCGTAATTGATTTTGAACTTAAAGCCACCTATGAACCATACCGTGACACGGAGCGAGGCACAAAGTCAAAGAGCTTTCAAGCAAGAATTAAAACAAGCGAAATTGGAAGGATAAAACAAGCAGTTGAAAAGAAAAAAGAGGAGTTAAATGAAGCTCTGAATGAAATAAAGGATAAAATTAAAATTTTACTAGAACTCCAAAAAAAGGTAGAGGTGAACCTTAGCTCTATTTTCGATGAACTATTTGATATAAGCAAAAAAGGATTTGTACCAGAAGAAGAGTCTTAAACTCTTAAGGAGGCTCTCTCTCCCTAGGTAGTCTCTAAAAAACACTCTAAACGTTTTAATATGATTCGCATAATAGCTAGGCTCATAGTGTTCTCTTTCATATGTTTTAAGAAGGCTCTAATTTCTTCCTTGGTCATGTCACCTAAGGGCTTATGCATGAACTTTAGGATTTTGCTTAAACGCCAAACATGACGACTAACCATAAGTTTGCTTAAACCCTTGTCCCCCTCACAGAAATCCTTAAAATCCCTCAAACCACCATCATCTAATGGGTCCGCAAGGGATAGGGAGAAACCAGGGTTGGCCTCTTTCCTATTCGCCCGTAGCCCAGTCTGGATTAAGGCGTCGAGCGGTCTCCATGAGACAGCACGCAAGCCTCCGGACAAGAGGGGAAAGCCGGAGATCCGGGGTTCAAATCCCCGCGGGCCCGCCATTCTGCAAATACTGAGTGCCAAGTTTCAAGTAGTTAACGATATTGGCTTTATTATCCACTACGTTTAGACAATAGCCCATATAAGCACGAAGTCCTTTTGAACCCCTCAATAAATTTAATTACCAGCAGTGATAATTTACTACTTGTGGTAACTCATGGTCAAGTTCATCTTTGGTAGGCCGATAAGAAACCTCGAGGATTTCTATGACCGAGAAGAGCTTCTCGATTCAATGGTTAATTATGTCGTGAAAGGCCAATCCTATGCGTTAATAGGCTTTAGAAGAATGGGAAAGACTTCTCTTCTCTACGCATTAAGTGAGCTTCTTAGAAAGAAGGGTTTCATCACAGCTTTGATAGATTTAGAGTTACGTAGGGAGAAGGGCTATCTTGATCCCATTTCCTTCTTACGGTCCTATCATTTCTCCATCTTGGAGGATTACTTTGACCAGATAGGATTACTTGTTAAGCTCAAACACCTGACACGTGAAGTTCCTTCAAAGATGGTCATGGCGCTTTCTGAGACTCTAGGGCGAATAAGAGGCGCTAAGGTTAAGACTAAGTCACCAGTTGGCTCTTTGGAATTGCAAATCGAGTTTGAGAGGGCGGTGTATGAGAATCGGCGCCGCGCTGAAGTTGAAGACAAGCTTCTTGAGGCTGTGCTAAGATTACCCGAAGCACTTAGCGAAGAGTCTGGGAGAAGATTCACTGTGCTCATCGATGAATTTCAATTTATTAAAGACTTAAAAATTTGGCGTAAAGGCATTTTTCACACAATGCGGAGTATATACCAGCATCAAAGAAAAACTATGTATGTGATAAGCGGTTCAGCTGTCGGGATGGTGACTGATATTCTAAATTCCAAGGAGAATCCATTTTACATGGCTTTTATGCCCATTGAGGTTAAGCCATTCCATTTGAATGCTGCTAGAAGCTATCTTGCCGAAGGCTTTGGTGACGAGAAATTATCAGTTAATGACGAGGCATTAGACCTCTTAGTTCAAGGCGTAGATGGTGTACCTGCATGGCTAAGCTATGTCGGCCAGAAATGTGTCTTTAAAGCCCGAGAACGGCAAGTTAAATTCGTTAATGGAGAGCTTGCTTCCGACGTCATTGAGAAAATGTACGATGACTCGTTGTTAAAATCGGAGATAGAAAGAGATTTGTCAAAGCTTCAGATCGCCGTCAAAAGCCGCCGAATTCTAGGCGTCTTGGAAGTAATGGCTAAGCATGATGCAAGTAGCCCCTCACGAATCGCCCGATTGTTATCAGAACTAGAGGGCAAACCCATTCCTGAGTCAAAGATTCTTCAACTTTATCTAAAGAGACTCATAGAATATGGTTATGTTCAAAAAAAGAGCAGAGGAAAATACATCATAATAGATCCCATTCTTGTGCAGTACCTTAAACGGAACTAGAAAAGTAAAGTTACCATCACTGGTAATTTACCACTGGTAGTAATAATCATTTCGTCTTGATGTAGTTGTAAAAAACTAAAATCATAGTCTTAGCTGTATTCGGGTTACACCATTTGCTTTCTACGTATTCCAGAAAATCGCCTCGTTTATTAAGCCACTCTATGTAATATTTTCGGCTGACCTGCGGAGCCGGAGATCCGGGGTTCAAATCGAGAAACCTTTTAGGTGCTTCAGGCGTATAGTTAAAGTGCTTTAAGGTGGGAACCATGGGAATCTCGAGGAGCCAGTTGGCTAAGATGATCGACTCCACCCTATTGAAGCCCACCGCAACGAAGGATGACATCGCAAAGCTGTGCAGGGAAGCTAAAAGGCACAGGTTTGGTTGCGTTTGCGTCAATCCCTTGTACGTTTCTTTGGCTAAGCAGCTGTTGAAGGGAACCGAGGTAAAGGTTTGCTCCGTCATAGGCTTTCCTTTCGGGTCCACCTTGCCTGAGGTGAAGGCCTTTGAGGCTAGGAGGGCGGTGGAAAACGGAGCCCGTGAGGTCGACATGGTCATTAACCTAGGCGCACTGAAGTCCGGAGATCACGAAGCCTTGAAGCGAGACATCGAGATGGTTGTGGACTTGAAGCGCCTGTACAGCGACCTGATCGTTAAGGTGATCATCGAAACAGGATATCTAAACACCGAGGAAAAGGTGGCGGCCTGTAGGCTCGCCAAGGAAGCGGGGGCGGATTTCGTGAAAACCGCCACTGGCCTGGTTGGAGGGGCCACCATTGAAGATGTTCAGCTAATGCGACGGACTGTGGGCAGCGACATGGGGGTCAAGGCAGCCGGAGGCATACGAACCCTCAAGGATGCATTGGCGATGATTGAGGCTGGAGCCAATAGAATCGGAACAAGCGCCGCAGCCGCCATAATCGAGGAGTTCCCCGAGTAAATTAACCTACATTCTCTCAGGAGCCTCAATCCCGAGGAGGCCAAAAGCATTTCTGAGGATGATTCTCGTGGCTTCGACGAGCGCGAGCCTAGCGTCACTCAATTCAGGCGGCCTAGCCCTTATCACGGGCAACGCGGTGTAAAAGGTGTTAAACTTATCCGCCAGTGCAATGGCGAAATCCGCAATCACGTTGGGTTTGAGGCTCTCAGCTGCATCAATGAAAACTTCGGGAAAGCGAGCTAGGATGAGGGTCATGTCGCGCTCTAAAGGCGCCGTCAACAAGGAGTAGTTGGGATTTTTAGGTTCTCTAGACGCCTTCCTCAGGATGCTGGAGGCCCTCGCGTGGGAATATTGTATGTAGGGGGCGCTGTTCTTCTCAAAATCCAGCACCCGATCCCACGTGAATACCACAGGCTTTGTTGCATCCACCTCCACAAGAGCGTATTTCACGGCTCCGATGCCTACGGTATACGAGATCCGACGCTTTTCCTCCTCAGATAGGTGGGGGGACCGCTTAGAGACCTCGTCATACGCCCTCTTAACCGCCTCGTCCATCACCTCGTCGAGGGTTATGTAACGACCTCTTCGGCCGGACATTCGATAGCCCGGTAGTCGGACTAGGTTGTAGGCAAGGTGAACCAAGTTTTTCGCGTAGTCTGCATGTCCTAGGGCGCACAAGGCGAGCTTCAACTGCAACTGAGAAAGAGCCTGTTCCATCCCCACCACGTTAATCACTCTCTCAGCCCTCTGAAACTTCCACAAGCTGTAGGGGATGTCCCGAGTCGTATAGAGGGTGGTGCCGTCCGCCCTCACCAAAGTTAGCGATGGAACCTCATACCCTTCCCGTAAGCCCAGCGCTTCCTTGAGATTAAGGTCCTGAGCCACCTTCTCCGCGTTAAACTCCAGAACTCCACCCATGTGAAAAATGTATGGAGTCGTCTTCAGCTGGTTGAGAACCCGCGCAACATCGCTGTTCCACGCAAAGTCGCTCTCCCAGTCCCACGAATCAAAGAAGACTCCCGCCCTCTCAAGGGTTTCTTTAAACCCTTCGAGACATAGTTGGCAGACCTCCCTAATCAGCTGCTTCGCTCCTTCTTCACCGGCTTCGTATCCACGGATTAGGTTGCTCACCCTGGATTCAGGATCTTCATCTTCGCCGATCTTATCAAGGAGTTGACTGAAAAGCTTGGGACACCTGCCCTCAAGCTCAACCGCCACCGACATCCAATCGTCCAATTCTCCTTGCAACCTCGAGGTTTCTTCGGTTGACGAACGCTCCCTTGCTCGTTCAATCTCCTTCTTAAGTCGACGAACCTCCATGATACAGCTCGTTATTGTGTAAATCAAACCTATAAAGTGGTCAGGCTTCCCTTCAGGCTTAGGCTTGCCCAATTTTTCATACCCATAGGCGATGACCGCTGTCTGACGCCCCACATCGTCAATGTAATAATGTCGAAAGACCGTGTGGCCACGAGCCCTTAAAACCCGCGCAAGAGCATCACCCAGCACAGGGTTCCTCGCCTGCCCGATGTGGATAGGATGAATCGGATTAACACTGGTGTGCTCAACAATAGTTTGTGTCGGCTTATCCGATTTCACGTATCCATACTCGTTGCCGAGGGCCCTAACCGAATTGATGGTTAGGTTAGAGAAACGTGCAAAGTTTACGTAAAAATTGATGTATCCATCCCCAGCCGCCTTCACAGATTGAATTAGCGGAAAACCCGACACATCAATGATATCCGCGATCTGATCCGCGATTTCACGTGGCTTCCTTCCAGTTTGTTTAGAAAGCTCAAAGCACATCGAAGACGACAACTCGCCGAATTCAGGGCTTGGAGGGGATTCAAGCGCGATGAAAGGAACAGAAATTTCAGGGTACAGCCTATTCAATACATTCCTTAAGGCGGTTTCACATTCACTCCGAAATTCTGCGAAGGGGTTCACGGAAACCATTGATATTCGCCTTTTGGCGGGCCCGCGGGGATTTGAACCCCGGATCTCCGGCTCCGCAGGCCAGCGTCCTAATCCATGCTAGACTACGGGCGACTAGGAAAGACGCGCGGTCTTTCTCCCTAGCCTTTGCGGACCCACTAAGTGATCATGGTTTGATGGATTTTAAGGGTTTCTGTGAGGTTGACTTGGGTTTAGATAAGGAGCCATGCATGGCGTTTAAAGAAGTTCCTAGAGTTTATCGGTGATACGTCGTCGGTGTCCAAGGAAGACATTAGAACCTTCTTAAGGCGGAATTGCCATCAAAAATAAAGAAGGAAATTTTAGCCTGTATAGACTAGGCGTAGGTCTGCACCATCTTTGACGACATCGACAGGATACTTTTCTCTTTTAAGTATTGATTTGAAAGCATTGTAGAAGTGTCGTTTTTCCTCACTGTCAATTTCTTCTATTGGCAATGATTCCCAAGGTTTCAAGTTTTGCTCTTTTTTTGCCTCAAGAAATTCATTGAGTAATTTTCTTGCCTGATCCGTATAATATCCTTTTGGTCTCATCATTTTCCTATTAGTACCTAATTTTGGCATTTTCTATCATATTTAGTATTGTATATGAATCGCTATAAATATTCTGAATACTTTGATTTTATCCTAGAAGAAATTTCGGCATGGGTTAGTGTCGGTTTGTTTTTCATGTTTGTTTCATGTTATAAAGTCTTCGAGAGGCTTTCGCGCTCACACACACCACCTCCGCTAACCAGTCCGAACGAAATGATAGGAACACTATCCCCTGGTTGGAAAAGATTTTAAGAAACAAATTCTTTGGAATCGATTAGGGCATGGACCTATGTTCATTACGGATTCTGGTATGTGGGAAGCACTTTCTAGTTTTGCTCATAAATTAGGGGTTCCGGAAGACTTTATCAGCAAGGCCAAACGGGATTTCAAAAACCTCTTAAGCCGATATGCTGACGTCCGAAGAACTGTCAACAGAAACTGTAGTCCTGAAGAGTTGGATTCTTCGCTTTCCATGCAAAACTTTTATCCATGGTTTGAGAACCTTTTCTGCTTCTATTTGCTGATTCTAGCTGGTTTTCGTCATACAGCACTTAGGGAACTAAGATTCTATCTTGAATCTAGTGCTCGATGCTATTATATCGATTCAAAACATAATAAGAAAGGTTATGAAGAGAAAATGAAAATCTTGAAAAACTTGAGATGGAAGCGGTTTAAAGAGCTACTGCAAGACCTTCCTAGCGAAAAGCGAAAAGAACTCGGAGATTTTTACAACGAGTTGTGCAACTACGTTCATTTATCAGAGGAAAGCCAAACGGATGCGCTAAGAGATTTTGGTTTGAATCTGGCGCTCAGACATCCCTATTATGAACAAGACAAGGAAATGCTTGAGAAAACGTTTGCTTATGCTAATTTTCTTCTTCTAAAAAGTTTTATTTAGGAGTGAACATAGTGAATGAGGCTTTAAGGGATTATAGTCTGAACATCATCGTTTTTGGAAGGAAAACCACTAGCACAAAGAAAATGCCCACGATGGGCAGTTCATTCCGAAGCCCATTTAAAGACCAAGTCAATTGTAAAAAGGATGATGGCAAATGAGAAAGAGACGATACCCATCAGGCGAAAGAAAAGACAGAGTGATGAAGGTATTGGAGTATATCGCCTCTAATCCCGGATGCAGAAGATTGAACATTGATGCCTACATGAATAGGCTTTACAAATCTTCATTGAGATCTCAGACAGTATCTGATTATCTTGAAGTGCTTCTAATGGTTAGGGTCATTGAAGACAAAAATGGACAATTCTTTATCACCAAAAAGGGAAAAAAGACCTAGAGGAGTATACCCGCAAGATTTCCGAGAACTAGTATCGGTTTGACCTTATTTACCTTGGTCCATATAACTTTACGGTTATAAGATTATCTAAACGTAAAATAATGTTGATTTTGTTTACCTCTAACTAGCCTTCCCTATTGGGGTAGGAGTTAAGGGGTAAGTAAATAAGTAAATAAGCAATAAATTATGGTGAGGTTTTGAATGAAGAGAAGACCTCATCCAAAAGAATTGTTCGCGCTAGAACCTTTTTGGAGTAAATCTATTTGGGTGTATTCCCCAAATGAAGTGCTGAGAATGGCTATTGAAAACGAGCAATGGATTGCTGGAATAGTTCTGTCTACAATGTATTTCGAACACTTTGGCATAGAAAAATTAAAGGAGAAGTTCAGAGGTAGAATAGAGCCAGAGAGAATTGAGAATCTACATTTAGAAGCAGTCATTATGTTTCTATTAGCTTCTGGTATAATAGACGAAAACACCTATTCCAAAATGCTGGAGATCAGCAAAGAAAGAAACAAGATAGTTCACCGTATCACCGGAATTGTTGACTTGGAGCCAGAAGAAGCAGAGAAATTAATCAAAAAAGCAATAAAATGTCTTGTAGCGTTAGGACATCTCCCTCCCAAGCCAAAGTAACGTAACCTAAAAATTATTTATTTTTTGGGGGTGGAGGATTAAGCATGAAAGGGTCAACTACACGCAAAATAATATTTTGGTGCATAGTCGCTGGGTGTTCAATTATTTTATTCCTTCGAATTGAAAACATCATATTTAATCTAATAGTCTTACTTGTCAACATCTTTGGGTCCTTGTTACTCGTCCTGCAAAAGACACCTCGAGAAGAAATGCAAGAATCAATAGAGAAAGTCACAGGAATAAAATATATCCAGCCTGGGCAGGACATACAAAAAGTAGTTAATCAACTATGGGAAGAAGAACGAGAGGAAAGGAATGGTTTTCTCAATAAAATTCTAAAAGCTCTAGGTCTTAAAGAATGATATTTTGGGCTCTTTTCAGGGCGTCGGTCACGTTTTTTCTCCCCATGGCGACGATGTAGGGTCCGAGTCTCGGACCTTCGGGTGCCCCTAGAAGGATGGTGTAGAGGGTTTTGAAGAATTTTGCTGGCCGGATAGCATGTTTCCTTGCAATGTTAAAGACGGTAGTTTGTATCTGGTTTTCGTCCTCTTCGATTTGAAGGGCTTGGATGAGCTCTTTAACCGCGGCCTTTTCCTTCGCGCTTAGTTTTATGGCTTTTTCCTTTATTTCCATAAAGTCTTGGGTCCAGTTGAGGGCATATCCAACCCTTTTTTTGAGGTTGCTTGGCACCTCTTCTCTGATATATCGGTAGTCTCGAAGTTTTTGGATGGTGTATTCTGTTTCAGACCCCTTCGGAGCCACCTTGGCTAGGTAAGTGAGTAAGTTGTAGGGCACATGGATGCTGGGCTTGGAAGGAGGCTCAAGTAGGTAGCAGTACTCGTATAGTCCGGTGAGCTTGGCTCGTTCCTTTTCATCAGCGATTGGTTTCTTTCCGAAGTAGACATCTTCCAGCTCGTCGAATTCACTCATGTATTGAGGTACGTCGGTGACGGAGAGGGCTCGGGTCCCCACAAACCGTTTCAGGGTGAGCAAAAGGAGAGACTGGGGTGAGCCATATCGGAACCAAACCTGAGGGGTGAGCACGTTTCCGAACGACTTGGAGATTTTCCTCCCGCTCTTGTCTAGAAACATTTCATATTGGGCGTGCATGGGTGGAGCGTAGCCTAGAATCTCTTGACATATCCGATCGTTCACTCTTACCGAGTCGGCGATGTCCTTTCCATACGCCTCAAATCGTATGTCCAGAACCTTCCACCTAGCCGCGAACTCCACCTTCCAGCTGAGTTTCCCTTCCCCCATCGTGTAGTCAGCCTCACCCTTGTGACCGCAACCCTCTAACCATCGACCCTTTACCTCCATTCCCTCGCAAACGTAGAGGACCCTGTCCTCCTTGGGCAGAAACTCGTAGGATTTGGTGGTGTAGATGCGACCGCACTTAGAGCAAACGGGAAAGTATGGAAGACTCTCTACATATTTTTCTTGTCCAACCTCCTCCTTCACGATTTCCCCAATCCGCCGAGCGTTCATGAGTAAGGTTCTGATTTCTTTGTTGAGGAGCCCGTTTTCATACACCTTCACGCCCGACATAAACCTGTACTCTATTCCACAAGCGTCTAGCGCCTCCAAAAGGAGGGAACTCATGTGCTCTCCATAGCTCTCATGGCAACGGTAGGGGTCTGGAATAGACGTCACCGGACAGCCCAGATACTTCTTTAATGAGCTGGGGAGCCCCATCGGAACCTTCCTTAGGCCGTCCTTATCATCCGAGAAGGCGATGAGCTCCGACCTGTATCCCTGCTCCTTAAGAGCCAGCGCCACCGCGTATGCCCTCGCAGCATCCGCAAAACTGCCGATATGAGGAAAGCCAGAGGCACCGACTCCCATCTCTGTTCTAATCAAGTCGAGGCCCCTGACTAGCTTGCGCTCTCTTTCCAAAATTTCAACGGCGACCTTGTCATACCACGTGCCGTGGCCGATGATCCTCTCCATCGTGATCAACGTTTCCTCTTCACATGATCTACGTACCCTCTTAGTTAAGAATTTTGGGTTTTGCTGCAAAAAAGTTAAGAGATTTAGGCTGATAATCATAACCTTCTACAATACAACCTAAAAGGAGGTTGATGAATGTCAAAGTTTGAAGGACCGAAGATTGTTACTCCAATACCTGGACCGAAGGCTTTAGGGGTTATTGAGTGGCATAAGATCGTGGGAGACGTGAGAGGCAGGGGATTAATGATTGCCGTCGATCTCGTGAAGGATAGAGAAACCAAGGAGCGATTCCTAGACCTTGATCATATCCTGGTTGAGGCCCACAAGAGGGGTCTGATTCTGCTGCCGTGCGGGATCAACTGCATCAGGGTGGCTCCCCCGCTCATCGTAAATCAAAAGCAGATGGAGAAGGGCTTAGATATAATCGAGCAGAGCATATCCGTGGTTGAAAAGCGCCTCTAAAGGAAGGATGTTTCGAGACAAAGCCTTTCTACGGTTGCTCGATCAGCAGGCGGTCTGCGCGTTCTAGGAGTTCTTTACAACAACCTATGCGCTCTTGTGCTTTTCAGGACCCTCTATCCCAGGCTTCGATGAAACGTTTAAACACCGATATTCGTTCGTTGGTTGCATTCGCCTTGTAGAGTCTCCTCTTTCCATATTCAACGCCGGTGATCAGGTCTGCTTCCTCTAGATACTTCACGTGCTTTCGGACGGTGACGTAGTTGGATCTTATTTCCTTAGCGATCCTTGATATGGGAAGGGGCATGTCTCGCTGAATCAAGGTTCGGAGAACGGCTACCGCAACCTTGGAATTCAGGAACGCATCGACCGTTGGCACATCAGATTTTTTCATGGTTGATCAGAATACTTTAGACTTCTTCATTAAAAAGTTTACTCTAAATTACCTTCTAAAAAGAAGTAAATACTTACTTTAACGTCGGGAGGAATCTTCAATCCGCTCAAATATGTTAAAATACGGTTCCATAGCACTTCTTTTCTAAAAATTAAGAGCGGATATCGAAATCGTTGGGAAAAGGCTTATGGAAGGAAAACCATATGATCGATATTCACCAGTTTTATGGATTGAGGTGCCTCTTGCTTTGTCGTTGTACGACCCCGTGACTCGGCACGAGGCTATAGAGAAGCTCGTGGTTCATGAAACAGACAGGGTTGAGGAGAGGAAGTACTGGCGCTTCAGGTTTGACCGCTGGTATGGTGGAATCGTCACGGCCGACGCCGTGGGCTGCGGCTTAGCTTGCAAGTATTGCTGGGTTTCCGACGTGGTGATGTTTAAGCCAGCTGTTATAGGGAAATTCTATCGCCCGGAGAGAGTGGCTGAAATTCTAACGAAGATGGCAAAGAAGCGAAATATGAAACAGTTGCGGGTGAGTGGAGGTGAACCGACCATAGGCAGACGTCACCTCCTTCAACTACTCGATCACTTGGAGGGTCAGCGCCTCCTCTTCATCCTAGAGACTAATGGGATTTTGATAGGAAACGACCCCCAATACGCCAAAGACCTATCGAAACATCCCTTCCTTCACGTTAGAGTTTCCCTAAAGGGATGCAACGAAGAAGAGTTTGCCATGCTAACTGGCGCCCAACCCCGAGGCTTCCTTCTTCAATTAAGGGCACTGGAAAACCTGCTGCAGGCAGGAGTTGAATGCCATCCAGCTGTCATGACATCCTTCTCCATCGAAGAGAGCGTTCAACAACTCGTCCAACAACTAAAGAGCATCGGCCTCCGACTGGCCAAAGAAGTCGAGATTGAAGAACTGATCCTGTACCCAGCCGTGAGGCAAAAAATAAGAAAACACCAGCTGAAGTATTATAGCGCCTACACACCCGAGGGAGTTCCTGAGGAACGCGTATAGAATTTGAAAAGTATTTGCATGCATTAGACGCCTTTTTACCCTTATTTCTGTTCGTGCATCTCTATGTCTGCAATTAAAAACAGAGTCTTATTAACGTCTAGCTACCCAATGATTAAGTAGGGAGCTGCTTAAGTTGAAGGAGGAGAAGGTCTGGCCCTACGTTCTCCCGTTTCCCTTGGAAGCTGAAAAGCGTAAGCTGATTTGGAGCATCCTTCAGTCAAGGGTTGGTATGAGCCTCTTGATGAGGGTGAAGGGAGACGGTCGCACCTATCAGCAAGAACTGATCCGGAAGATGCCCTACTCTAACAAGTCCATCATTGAATACCTAAAGAGGATGGTTTCCGCCGGCATGCTGGAGTATGGCATGGAGCGAGTCGCAACCGAGAGGAGGAGGATCTGGGTGAAGTGGTACGCTCCCACAAAGCTTGGCAAGTGGTTCATCCTTTTTCTGAAGCCCCCTGGGGAGATCCCTCCCGACTTAACGAAGAAAACCATCGAGGAGCTCTTTCAAGTGTACTCGTCCAGCATCGTGGAGGTTTGCGAGCGTTACGGGTTAACTATCGACACCTTTCACCGCCTTCTTGACGAGCAGTATATTCAAGAAGTTATTGAGAAGGCGCCCAAAACGATGCCTGAAGTGGTGGTTCTGGGAAGCGCAGCCCTCGACATCTACGGCTCCGTGGAGAGGCTTCCCGAGCCTGAGGAAAGCACGTACATTCAGGAGACCGGCAGATACCCAGGTGGGATGGGCGCCAACGTAGCCGTGGCCCTAGCCCGATTGAAGATTCCCACAACGTTTTTGGGAAAAATCGGAAGCGACTCAGCGGGCAGACTGGTACTGGAGAATCTCCGAAAAAACAATGTAGATATTTCCCACATCATTTCCACGAGGTTAGTCTCCCTACAAACGTGGATTCTCACAGATAGAGAGGGAAAACGCCGGTTATTAACGTTCGGCTCATCCAGTGCAGCGATGTCTCTGGCATCGCCAACCGAGATAGACTGGGAAACAATGAAGAAGAGCAGAGTCGTATATATTGGTGAAGTTTTCCTTGAGGTTGCCCCCATGCTCGCGAGTTTTGCAAAAAACCAAGGAAAGACAGTGATTTATCGACCAGGCATCCCCTATCTTCGACTGGGCTTCGAAAAAATCCATAGCGTTCTGGAGAACACTGACATTTTCATCTTGAATCACATTGGATGGTCCATTCTTCAAGATTCGTCGAAGGAAAGAATGGAAACGGCAGCCGAACTGTTCAAAAATGGGCCAAACATCATCATTGTAACTAAGGGTCCCGATGGTTGCACGGTTTATACGCGCGAAGAACGATTCAATATGTCTGTGCCACGCGAACTACAGGCCCGATTCGTAACCGTGGACCCCACAGGAGCCGGAGACAGCTTCACGGCCGGGGTTATCAAGGGCCTCCTAGAAGGATGGAGTCTCAAAAGAGCAATTTTGTATGGTCAGGTGGCTGCCACCATAACCTGCTCCCGAGTGGGCGCCACTCCAGCTTTCCCCACAAGCGAAGAGGTCGAGAGTGTTTTCAAAAGCATAAAATGAACGAAGATACAGCGCAATGCCGTGGAGTTACTGTCTCCATGAACGAAGCGCCGCTGCCACAACCAAGATTCCGAAGATGAGCACGACTAGCGCCAGTGAATATACCCATTGGGCGGTCTGAATGTTCAGGAACCATGCTCCTCCAATCGCGGTGAGCAGGATTCCCGAGGCAAAGGTGCTGAAAGTCACGCGTTCGTATTTTTCTTGGTTTGATGTTTTGATCCCAGCGAGAATCATGACCCAAACGCCATAGAGCGCGATGGTTAGAGAAAAAACTTCATCGACTCTCGTAATGTAGTGGGCACCGTAAGCGATGAGGCAAATGGCAATGATTAGCATGAATACGCCGATTGAAAGGAGTCGTAACGGTCTTGTCGGCGTCCAGCTTTTGCCGAACATCGGCGTCCTCCAGGTCTTATTCGAGTTTTGGCCGCACTCTTTCCGCCTATCGAATCACAGGCGCGCCGCGAAAACATTAAAAATAAAAAGGGGAATGTGGGAAAATAACTACGCGAGTTTTGCTCCGCAGCTCGGGCAGAACTTGGTTCCGGGCTGAATATCAGCCGCACACTTGGGACATTTATTGGTAACCTGTAGTGGGCTTCCACAGCTAACGCAGAATTTCGCCCCAGACGGGTTTGAGGTTCCGCACTTGGGGCAAGCGACGCCAGCTACCTGTAACGTTGCGCCGCAGTTGCTGCAGAACTTTGCTGTTTGTGGGTTCTGGAAGTTGCATTTGGGGCACAGTACCATCGGCTGTGCTGGTGCTGGAGCTGGAGCTGCTGGCGGTTGAAAGAGAGGCGGGATCACCGCTATTCCCGCTCCAATTGCTGCTCCCGGGGATTTTCCCAACTCCTCTGCAGTCTTTTTGACGGTTTCCATTCTGAGAACTTCTGTCGCACCGACTCCTGTTCTTAGGTAGAAGAGCCTATCTCTCCACTCCGGGGTTGTGTCGATTCCTTCGAACTTTACGTCGATTAATTCAAGGCCTACCCTGGAGAAGGCGTCGAAAAGGGCGTTCTTCGCAAGGAGGCTCGTCTCATCAAGTTTGCCATAAACGTCCGCGAGCGAGTACTGACTCAACGTGTCGATGAGCCTTTCGTTGAAGTAGCCTCTGAGAAAGTTCTGAAGCCCATCCGTAGTATACGCTCCTTGCCCACCTACAACTTCATTAACAAAGAGATTTGGCTCTTCGGCTCTAAACCAGAAACCCCCAAAGAATTTGAGCGGAGCAAGCTCCTTTGTCTGACCTTGCGCTCCAAACCTCCCCTGGAACTGCTTTAATGAAACAAAGACAATAGTCGATCTGAACGGAACCTTATCGAATCCCGCGATCTTTGAAAAAACCTTCGTTAGCAACGGGAGGTTTGCCGTCGTTAAGGCATGACGCCCACCCCTAAAGACATCATACGCTTTCCCATCCCTAAAGAAGACTGCGGCCTCGTGTTCGTGGACAATAAGGTTGTCTCCCCACCCAATCTCCTCTACTGGATACCTCCAGACTATATCCCCTTCTCTCGCTCCGACCCACTCAATTACTTTCGGCATTCAAACTTCACCTCCGTTTAATTACTCCCTTGGGAAGCCAGGGTCTCTGTCCTGCGATAACGCTTCCATTACACGCGTCAACTATCACTGAGAAGGGCCTCCCACCCATGCGGTATTCTATGAACCACCAAGGCGCATATATAAGTTCAGGCTCGCCTACGGGATAGGCTCCCACACTAAACCTCGATACAAAGGTGTATCTCGACCTGAGTTCCTGCAAAGCTAATCCTTTAGCCTTTTCTGTGGCTTCTTGGGTACCTAGCTCCACATTAAGGGTTTCCTCCCCTGTTTTTCTGAAGGGCTCCTTCTTGTCGAGTGGAATCTTGTATGCTCCCGCGTCAGGCTGATACTCTGCCGCCTTCCGTGCCACAACAGAAACATCTACTGCCTCGCTGACCGATATTCTCTCAGTCCTATCCGTGATCGCCTTTCCAGCTCCTCTTCCAGCTCCTCCGAAGAGACCTCCAAGCGCTCCTCCCAAAGCCTGCATTGCGACCTCCTGCGCGAGCTGCGCCTTTGTATCTTTCGTTTTAACGAGAGCCTTCTTGCCTTCAACATCCCCTTCGAGCTGAATCGTTACAGTCCAATTTGGAATGTATCGAAGAACTATTGCACCCCACTCAGCACGTTCAGCCATGCCTCGGGTAACGAGAATCCCCTTTGCAACATGATCCTTTGCTAGTTCCATAGCCTGCGAGCCGCCGAGGAGGACTGGAAGCATACTGTATCTTGGAGGCTGTTCGCCCGTAGTATTGTTCACGTATCCGCAGTAGTTGCACATTACCAGAACTTCTTCGGGATCATACATAAGCGGAGCACTACAGTGCATACACGCTTCAAGTTTGGGTGCTGCTGGTTTTGGTGGTGGCGGTGGTGTTGGTTGAGGCTGGGGCTGAACCGGAGCTGTGGGTGTTGGGATTTTAATAATTCCAGCTAAACCTTTGGCAAACTCCATGGCTTGTTTCTGTGCTTGTTCTTTCCATCCGATTAAGGCTCCCGGATTGTCGCACGAGTTTGTTAGAGCTTGCTCCACAACATCCATAAGATTTTGTGGTCCCTCAACTTCAACATATACGTCCTGTGGGATGCCCCTAGCCTTAATCGATGCCTTTTCAAAGAAACCCTTCTTTAGTTCGACCATGAAACTGTTCTGTCCCGGTATAACCTTCTTAACACTCCACCCTATCTGCTGAACGTACTCAGGCAGAACCCGCTGGAAATCCCCCATTCTCACTCCTATTTCACGATAACGTGCAGAGATCATCCTCCCAACCCCCTAAGAACTTCCGACCTCTTATCGACAAGTCCATCAAGTTCCTCAGCCTTAGATATCAACTCGTCCATGGCTGCTCTCCACTCATCGTTTCCCGGTTCCATCCCGACAGTCTTTTCAACATCAGCTTTTAAGGATTCAGCCTTCTCTATTAAACCTACGTCGTGTTCGATCACCGTGTCGAGTTTATCCTCCTTAACTTTGATTGCGTCGAACATCCCGGAGTATCCCGCAACTGCTCTGTCTATGCGTTGAGTAACTCTATCAAGACGAGCCATGAGCGTGTCAAACCTCCACGCGTCCTCGCTTGAAAGCTTCTGAACAATCAAAGGATTTGCAAATTTCCTTCTGAAAGCAGTCTTCGCAGCCTTAAGCTTATTCACGGCTTCCATCCTTACAAGACGGTCGCTTTCTCTCCTTAGCTCCTTCTCCTTGTATCCCCTGTACCCTGGAATGTAGCCCATAATCTTCTCCAGAAGTCCCCTCTCTTCACGAACCTTTTCCACGTATCCTTTTCCACTCATCGTCTCTTTCTCCCATATGCAATGAAACCTATAACCGCGATAACAATCATAAGCATACCAAAAACAATGAAGACGTTTATTATGTTATAAAGCGCTGAGGCGACAGCAACGGCAAACATCACAGAACCCCAAACCAAATAATAGAAGGGTTCCCTGCCGGCTATAAGTGAATAAACAAGGGTATAGACTCCGAGGGGACCGAAAACCCATGCTGGAAGATTAAAAGGATCAAAGGGAATTATTCCCCCACCGTAAACTATCGCCATTAAACCTATAGATAGAACGAGAACAACAAGAGCTCTTGCACCATAACTTAAGGACCTATAATTGGTCTTTTGTTCGGTTCTCATCTTATTCTGATCATTCGTTTCCTTCAAAAGTACTACCACTTTAAACTTTAGCATTATGAAAATATAAGCTTTGTTTTAACATTTTCGGAATTGTCAATGCTCAAAGAATCACCGGTTAGATTATTTAGAATATTCCGAATCCTGTTGAAGGTATGTCGCCTTTTATGACGGTTCCTGTTGCTCCGTCCATTACCAACTGATAAGTTTTTCCCTTATACTGGTATTTAATAAACCATATTGGAGCATGTAAGTAGACTGTTTGGTCTATCTTTATTTCGTTTTTAATTTCGATTATTCTGTCCACATCCTGCTGAGCTAAGTATCGGTGATGTTCTTCGATTTCTTGCTTTGCCAGCTCCATCGCTTCATCCCCTTCCATCTCACTATTTAAAACCTTGGCAAAACCTTCAACCTTCCGAAAATCATAGGGCACTTTTCCCTCAAGTGGAACGTCGTATTCTCTTGTGGGGAACTCCGTGCCCTTCCTCGCCAAAATCAGCCAGTTGTATTTCTTCTCGATTCTCCCTTCCTTCACCACTGGAGAGACTAGTCGTTCAAAAACGCCTTTGTAGGTGCTCGTAGCAGTTACAGAAATGATCCAAAAGGGCAGGTACATCAGGCTTTTCTCCAAGAATTTTGATGATCTGGCGAGGTCTCCGGGCTTTAGGAAGCCGGATCTCATCCAGTTGCGCACAAGCTCCTCCACATGAGGAGGACCATACTCGTTAAGGATCATGGAGTGCTCGAGAGTGAAGGCTTTGCCCGTTTCTATGACGCACGTGAAGCCGCAGTATCGGCAAGTGGCAAGGATCTCGCCTGGGTTAAACGAGATGGGAGCGCCACAGTGGGAGCATCGAATCTCTTGAACTATCGTCACTGCAGACACCTTAAACTATGTTACGCAAGGTTCGACATCAATCTTCCTATCAACTGCCTTATATCTGAATCTGAAAATTAACAGTATGGGAGATGTTTATGGTTAAGGAAAAGTGTCCCAGGTGTGGCAGTGATACCGTTCAGCTGGGAACTCCGGTCATTATGGTTGGCAAAACCAGGGGAAAGAGGGTCGTTGTTCGAGAATGCCCGAAATGTATGCTGGTGTTCTATGAAGGAATGAAAGAGTTATAAGGTGTCAAGTATTAACAGCTCCAGCACAAAACACATCGTTAACTGTCTAGAAAGCAGGCTTGGTGGAACAACTTGATTCCCCTTCGAGACGAGAACCCCACCTTGTCCCCGCCTCACGTTACGAGGCTCCTCATCATAGCCAACGTGACTATTTTCCTTCTTGTTTGGCTTTCAGACTACGTCACTGCCTTGTCTGGTTTTGAGATCATGTCGCTTGAAGAGGCTATTCAGAAGTATGGAATGATCCCCTATTACATAACGAACGGCAAACGATTGCACACCCTTTTCACGTCTATGTTCCTCCACGGTGGCATCGTTCACCTGGCCGGAAACATGCTGTACCTCCACATATTTGGCGACAATATTGAATACGCCTTTGGACGTAGGAGGTACTTAGCCTTCTACCTCCTTTGCGGCATAGCCGCCAGCGTAGCACACATATTAAGCATAACTACGCCCGATGATTGGCTCGTCCCGGCGGTAGGAGCTTCGGGTGCCATCTCGGGGGTGCTGGGCGCATACCTTCTTTTGTATCCCAAGGCTAGGGTTCTCACGCTGGTGCTCGTCTACTGGGCCTACATGGTGCACATACCAGCGGTCTTCTTCCTCGGTTTCTGGTTCATCTTTCAATTTTTGGAGGGCATGCTGACGCTTGGACTGGGTGTGGCCAGCGGGGTTGCGTACTGGGCTCATATCGGAGGCTTCGTGGTAGGAATGGCTTTAGCTCCCATCCTGAGAAAGAGGAGACCACCTCCCATTCATAAGGAATTGAGCATGTACACCTTTGGGTAAGGCTAGCCTCTAACGTCGCCTCAACGGCTTAGCTAGCCGCCTTTTCGATGGCCTTCAAATAGGGGCCTTCTATCTCGTCTTCCCTTCCCTAACAATATTAGATGAACTCGTCTGATAGATCGTTGGTATAAAAAAGGGAAGATGAGGGAGCTAGACGGTCTTTGGTTTTCTTACCGCGAAGATAATGGTTGTGATTACGAAGATTACCGTGGCTACGGCGAGGGCGTACATGTAGGTCTTGTAGTTGTTCAGTTCACCAGCGGTGGTTTCGTACTCCGATTCCAAGCCATCGTATTCAGCCTGCAAAGACTTGTGTTCAGAGTCTAGCGAGTTGTACTTCTTTTGTAGGGCGTCTTTTTCGCTTAACAGGGCCTTGTAGTCAGATTCAAGCGAGTCATATTTAGACTTTAAGCTATCATAAGTGGCTTTCATAGAGTCATAGTCACTCTTCAGAGAGGTGTAGTCGCTTTTCCACTTATCACGTTCAGATATTGCCGCATCACGTTCGGAGAATGCTGCATCGTAGTCTTCTAAAAGGTCTTCCAGTCCAGTTTCATTTCCTGCATAACCCTCGTCTTCTAGAAGGTCTTTTACGTTTTCATAATCCTCGTTCATTATGTAAGTGATGGTAAACGATTCCGCATAGGTGTGGTCCTCGCCGTCTGCGGCCGTTGTCCATTCGGCCGTTACTTGGCCATAGACCGGCCCAGGGTCTGAATCCTCTGGGATGTCCACATCGTATTCTCTATCCTTGCCCTCCTCCGCCTCCCAGTCAACCCCGCTTACAAAACTGATGTCGTCTTCCCAGCTGTCATAGCCTAACCTCCCCTCTGCGTCAGATTTAGAGCCAAAAATATCAATAGTTATGGTGACATCCTCAAGGTCTTCTACTGCTTCGGCCGTTACCCTAACTTCGATGGTGTCGCCCGGATAGGCTTGGTATGGAGCGTAAACCCTTACCCTAAGGTCCCATTCCGTGAAGCTCAAAACACGACGAGTTTCTTCCTGTGCGATAAGTCCAGAAGCTAAAGACAATAGCAGCGCCGTCGCTAACACCGATAGAGCTACAACTTTTCTCCTTCCCATATTTTCACCTCAATAAGATGTAGTTATCAATTTCATTTTTAATACTTTTGTAATGTTTTCCAGTGCCCAGAGCGAAACAGCGAAAAATTGCCTCCGATGTTAACACTAACTGAAGTCTCTCACCCAGCGAGACAACCGTTTTGAGGGAAAACGCCTTTACGTCGCTAAATCTTTCACCTATCAACAGTTTCTTATCCCTTAGCCACCATAACCCTTAATTCACCTTCCCCTTTCTCAATTAATGTTAACTGTTGGCTCCAACAAATTCAGGAAGCCTGATACTATGGCTAGGCTGGCTCAACTGAGGCTTTCCATGAGCGTCGCCGTCTTGCTAGTAGCCATCATTTTCTCTGCCTTTCTTGTAGTCATCATGTATCTTTTTCGACTGCCCCTCATCTTCGCCCTCTTCGGAACCCTAATTTTCATATTGATTGAGTACTTGATCGGACCCGCCATTGTCAGATCGTCCACGAGGTTGAGGTATCTCCGTTCTGGAGAGCATCCATGGTTTGAGTCAACCGTGAAGGAGTTGGCGCAGAAGAGCGAGATCCCCATGCCCAAACTCGCCATTGTTCCTGACCCAACGCCCAACGCCTTTGTCTTCGGGAGAACCACTCGAGGCGCCACCCTAGCAGTTCATGAGGGACTGCTTAAGCAGCTGAACGGGCGAGAGGTTCGGGGGGTGATTGGTCACGAGCTTGGGCACATCAGGCACAAGGACTTCCTAGTGATGACCGTTCTCTCGGCGTTGCCCCTAGTTGCCTACTTGATCGCGAGGCTAAGCTTCAGAGCGGCTTTGGCCACCGACGGCGGAAAAAAGAAGGGTGGGGAAGTACCCTTCAGACTTCTGCTCATCGCGGCTGCCGCTATTTCCTATGTTGTCTACATTGTTACCCTCTTGTGTGTCATGAGGTTGAGTCGCTTGCGTGAGCACTACGCCGACGCTTACTCTGCCTACGTGACGGGTGAACCCCGACAGCTAGAAAGCGCCCTAACCAAGATTACCTATGGGTTGTCCCTATCGCCCAACCCTCCCCACGGCGCCAGAACCCTCTACATAGGAGACCCAGCTCTGGCGAAGCAGGAGTGTCAAGGCATAATGCAAAGAAGAGAAGAGTACGACCTCGACAAGGATGGCGTCCTCGACGAGAGGGAGCTGGAACTAGCCATGGAGAGGGAAGCCAAGTCCAAGTGGACCACCATCAACACTTGGTTCGCCACGCATCCACCAACCTACCAACGGGTTCTTTTGTTGCGGGAGATCGAAGGGGAGATGGAGAGCGGAAGATACACCAGCGACCGCATCTACACCCACATCTAAAACTGCTTGAGAGCCGCTTGAACCGACTCGACGAAGACGGCGGTTTCATCCCTTTCCGCGCTGAACCGGTAGAATCTGTCAATCCATGGTTCGGTTAGCCTCAAAAGCGGCGGATCCACCTCTTCTATTACGAAGACTAGAAAACATTTTGCGTAGGGATGAAACCGCTTGAGGAGGAGGAAGGAAGCCAAGGTTGTTTTCAGTCTCGAGGCGTCAAGCTCCACCTTAGCGTCGACTGCGACCATAGGCTGAACGAAGCCATCGAGTTTTTTCCCTATCAGAACGTCCACTTCCATACCATACTCTCGACTACTTCCCCTCCAGAGCAGGCACTTTTCACCCCAGTAGACCCCTAAGGGTTCAGACAAGGAAACCCTAGCTTGAATCAAGCGGTATACGAACTCTTCGAGGGAGTAGGCTCGAAACTTTCCGAAGAGCTGGGCTGCTCCGACCTGGTCCTTACCTTCTTGAATGGTTTGTATGAAGCTGAGGAGGTCCTTTAGAAGTAGGCTGCGGGTCCACTGCTGATACTGTTTGTGTAAGTTTTCTCCGAGCTGGCGCTTTTCTCGCTTAGGATTGAGGCGTAGCACGTTAACATAATCGATGGGCTTCTTTAGTCTGGACATGGTATTTGGCTCCTCGTGTGGCGCGAGATGATACTGGAAGATCGTTTCTTTCTACTTTTAATAAAAAGGTTTTTTCGTTAACGAGTGGTGATATCCCTCGAACTCCGATATCACACGGGATATTTCTTTTCTCCACCTTAGACTTAAGCGTTGAAGTAATATTCGATATTGGCTGTTCCAACTATGTTGATAATATACCCAGTTGGTTTCCCCCATCTGTTTGGTTGAATGAGTTTAAGAACTAATTCATCATGAATAGTCATTAAACATCACTTGAGGTGTCTCAAAACTACCAGATAAAAATTTGCTCCATTAATTTCTCTCTAGCCTCTTTTTTCGACACAAAATCATGTTGAATTCTATAATCTATCCGTTGATTGATGCAAAATATGAAGTTTGTCAATGAAATTATTCACATTATTAACTGAAAGCGAAGTCTCAGATGACACAACGAGTTTTATACTATAATTTCCGATAGGTTGAAAGTCTAATTCTAGTTTTAATTGTTGTGCAACTTCTCTGAGTCTATTTACAACAACTTCCAAGTTTTTATAATTTAATGTATTCAAAGAGGTTATGAATACCATTTTATCAATTCCTAACTCTAGGTCTCCTTGTATTGAGCCTTTATCAATGACTATCTTTATAGCCTTAATAGAACCCCCGAACCAGAAATGACCTTTTTTTGTCGCCCATTCAAGTTGACTTAGGTCTAATCCTTCACGACCGTAGAACCTTCCACAAGGATATATTGGCTTATTACCTACTCTTTCGATTGAGACGTTTTCAGGACGAGGAGAAAATACGTCCTTCTGAAGGAGACTTCGTATGACTAAGTATACTTTTTTGGTTAGGTTAGTTTCCAATTGCCATTCCCAATATTACGTCTTTTTTACTTAAATATAAGATTTCTTCGACGGTTTTTTTCAACATGTCGTAAATCTTACTGCACTATAAAGTTCTCATGGCTACGCTACATAACTTTTTTAAAGAAAAATATCCTAATCTAGTCTGAGATATTCGGTGTAGAGATTGAAGTATTCCTTTAAACAGCAAGATATGAACAATTGGAAGGGTCGTATAACTGAGAGTCTCACAAGATTCTACATAAGGGATGTTTTAGCCCCCAAATTGGAAAAAGAAGGTTGGTTCAAAGTTTTATACCTAAGAGACATTCCTTCACGAACTCCATCCGATACAACCAACAAATACAGCAGTAATATTTTGTCTCGCTTGAGATTAGTAAACTTTTTGAACAATGGAGTCTATCCAAGTCAAGAACTTTTGGACAAATGCGAAAAAGTAAATGGTCTTCTAGAACATTCACCAGACGGTTTTTTGTTAAAGCTCAAAAGAACAGGAGAAATGAAGCCCATGAAAGAGTTAATTTCAGAATTAGGGAGAGGAAAGTGGAAATGGTCCGATGAAGGGGGCGAATGTGAATTTTCTACAATAGAAGCAGATGAGACTATAGAAATTCCAACAGTCAATGGAGAAATAGAGGTTGTAGAGGTTAAATCTGATAAGGGAAAATTGAGCACGGTTCAAAAAGAGGAATATTCAAATCTAGTGAAAAACGGTTGCCCATTAAGGTTATTTCATGTAAGCATAGTTTCATTCGACAAAAATCATTTTGAAGTCAAGCAGAAACTTCTCAGAAGTGTTAAAGAGGTTGAGAAGGGATTAAAAAACTTATAGCAAAGCCCTATTTCGTCCTAAAGCAGAGAGAGCCGTGAGAAAAGGGTTACAAAAACCCACACATATATGTGGTTTTCTGAGGCTTGCGTTTTTTACATAGCTTAACTAGTAGTTTATTTAACTACATTGAAAATACTCTTAGCTAATTCAAGCCCAGCGCTTTCTTCGGTTGTCTCCTTTCGGCTTCAGTAATTCTTCGACCAGTTTGAACTGTCTCTCGTATATGTGGCAGTTCTTGGAGTGGAAGATGAGTTTGCCGGTTTCGATGCCGAGGTTTCCTCTCTTGTTGATTTCTGACACCATGGCTTCGTTGAAGATTTGGATCCCCGCTATGTTGGCGGGCAGTCCTGCGTAGGCGTCCCAGGACCTGAAGTAGCACGTTAGGTGCAGTTTGCCGTCGTGTATCTCGGTGTCGATCAGGCTTAGGCAGGGAGGCTCATGTTTCTTGTTCTCTACGCGCTTCTTGATGTCCGTGGGAGATCGAATCACGAGGGTTACCTGTCTGTCCCCCTGCTCCTCCAAATACCTACCAATAGCCTCTTCAATCTGGTCCACAGGCTCCCTCAGTCGGCTGCCGTAGGTGTAGGTTTCTTCTTCGATCACCCCAGACCACAGGTACTTTAAGGCGTACCACTGGACGTACTTCATGTCGCAGGGAGCCTTCTCATCCACCAAAGGCCTGTTCTCGGGGTGAGCTATCTCTAGACTTAGGTTGAGCTTCTTGGTCTTGGAGCGTTCCGACCCGTATCCCACTTCGAAGGGGTCTCCGTTGTGCCATATCTCGTGTAAGACTTTGTACCAAGCGTCTGGACAATCGAACGCTTGAATTTTTGCGTGTCTCACAGCGGGAATCTCCTAGACTCAACTCTATTAACGGGTAAACAAGGCAATAAATCACTTTCTGTAGGCAGAATTAACGAGGCAAGAAGGTATTACCTAACGAAAACTGTATGTTTAGAGGCGTGTGGCTAGATGCCGATCCATCCGCCCACAGTTACTCCTAGTAGGGCGAAGGCTCCAAATTGTACAATTCTAGTGCCGAGACTAATTAGTAGAAAGTAGATTATTTTGGTTTTAAGCAGTCCGCATACAAGGGCTAGCAAGTCGATGGGTAGTCCTGGAACCAGTCCAAAGGCAATGAGTAGAGGCGTGCCCCACTTGTTCCACCGCCGCACCATATCTTGAAGCTTTTCCTCTGACACTTTTCTCTCAACGTATTTTTTCCCGATGATCCTTGCCAAGGAGTAGTTGACGGTGACTCCGATGGTGTAGCCGATGCTTGCAACGATTATCAGAGGAACTATAGGCATGCCGAATCCAGCGGCAAAAGCAATTATGGCTGGGCTGCCCAAGGGTATAACCGTGCCAGCTATAATGGTGGCGACGAACACACCCACAAGCCCATAACCGCTGATCAAGCCCTTGATCCATAGAATGACATCGGGTCTCTCGCAAACCAGCACGCTCAAGAGGTAGACTCCAAAAAGGCAAATAGCAACACCGATGAGAATTAACAACGCTAGGGCTCTTGTCCACCTCATAGCCTCGGTCACCAGTTAACTCCAATAGGATAAGCAAACCGTAATAAAGGCTTAATGGAAGCTTTTCTGAAGTTGAACCTTTCAGGGAAGCCTTATGTTCCAGAATGAGAGGATGCCGAGCATGATGAAGGTCCCGTTCTCCGCGGGATTTCATCCCTCTCAATAGACTTCTTCAGCTTGTCGGTCACCATACCCCGTAGATTATTAGATCGGTGGTTTAGGTTTCTCTCAGCTTGAAGGGTATTTCGATGATGCATGTGGCCTCGTAGAGTTTAGCCATGATGCCTCGGTGAGTTTTGGTCATCGGCACGAGCCTCTCTTTTGATCTCCTTCGGTAAAAGGCTACAATGACGCGTCCCTCAACACGGTCTCCTGGTTCTCTTCCAATCATTGGATCATCTCTCCTCCGCGGGTTCAAGGATGCCTTCCCGCACCAGTTTTTGGATAGCGTCCACTACGGTAAAGTAGGGAATTCCTAAGTCAGCTGTTATGTCGGATGGGTAGGCTTTTTTGTTCTCCTTAATGTAGCGGATGATCTCTTCCTCAACCTTCCCTTCCGGAACACTTCTTATCTCAACGATGGAAACCTCGCCTAACTTGCTTCGAATAGCGTCACGTACAAAATCCGCCTCACTGCTATACAGCCCGGTGGTCTTCACAACATGAGAAATCTCCTTCCACAGCTTAAGAGGTATCGCCACAGTCTTATACTTTCGAACAGACTTCAACAAGCTAAGCCCCATTATAATATATTATAAAATTTTATAAATACTTTTACTTGACTTGTCCTTTGTATGCTTGGCAATGTGGTCGCGAACATGTATGGCTATACGTGACTTATGCTCCTAAGGAGCTGATTAAAGAAAGCTCAAAAAGAATAGGGTTCCGTTCCTGATCCATCAACTCCACCAGCAACACCCTTCTCCGTGTAGATGGCCCAAATTTTTCTTCGCCCAGAAAGATTAAATAAGACTCTTTCACTATTCAGTAGATTCAAAACGTTTCACGAGTCGTGTATTCAAATTGTCTAAGAAAGCCATGCAGATGAAAATAAAGGAGCTCCAGACTGGTATTGGCGTCATAAAGGACCTGGAAATTTCTATCGGAAGAATCTTTGAGGAAACTTGGGCTGAGCCCCTAGGACCAACCCCGTTTCCCTCCCTCACCGACCTTAGAGAGTGGGACTTCCAGCTTCTAAAGCGATACCAACCCCTCTACATGCCCTTCTGCGACGTCTGCTGTCTCTGCACCTTCGGAAAATGCGACCTCACCGCTGGAAAAAGAGGAGCCTGCGGAATCAACATGGCAGCCCAACAGTCACGCATCGTTTTGCTCGCCTGCTGCATAGGAGCCGCCACCCACATCGGCCACGCTAGACACCTAGTTGAGCACCTCATCGAAAAGTTTGGACGAAGATACCCCATCGACGTTGGAGGCTTAAACATCGAGGTCGAAGCCCCCATCACCCGACTAGTTTGTGGCATCCGACCAAAAACCCTCGGCGACCTCGAGGATGTCTTAGACTACCTCGAAAACCAGCTTACCCACCTTCTCTCAGCCACTCACACTGGACAAGAAAGCAGTAACGTCGACTTCGAGTCCAAAGTGTTCCACGCAGGGATGATCGACCATGTGGGACTTGAGGTCGCAGACATTGCACAAATCGCGGCATACGGGTTCCCGAAGGCGGACCCCGAAGCTCCCCTCGTGGAATTGGGATATGGCGCGATCGATTCTCTTAAGCCGGTTATTCTATGCATCGGTCACAACGTTGTACCCGCCACAGAAATCGTGGACTACCTCAAAGAAAACGGTCTATACGGTGAGGTGGAAGTGTGCGGTCTATGTTGCACTGCCCACGACGTTACTCGGTATAACCCCAGAGCTAAGATCGTTGGCCCCATTTCTTGGCAGCTTCGATTCATTAGAAGCGGCGTCCCGGATGTTGTGGTTCTCGACGAACAGTGCATCCGCACAGACGCGTTGATCGAAGCTCAGAAGATAAAGGCGCCAGTGATAGTGACGAGTGAGAAAAACTGTGCAGGGCTACAGAACCGAACCCGTGACCCAGTAGATGCCATAGTATCAGACTTGGTGAGCGGAAAGGTACTAGGAGTTCTTATTCTTGACCCGGCTAAAGTCGGTGAAGTAGCAACAAGAACAGCGGTAGAGGTAGCCCCCAACCGAAAGAAGTTTAAAGCAATTCCAGACGTCGACGAAATTATCGAGAGAGCCAAAGGATGCACCAAGTGCAACGACTGTAGACGAGCATGTCCCCAAGATTTACTAATCCCAGAAGCAATAAGCGAAGCAGCAACCGGGGACTTAACCAATCTCGCAGACCTTTACGAAGCATGCGTAGGGTGTGGACGCTGCGAAAACGCTTGCCCCCGTGATCTGCCCATACACAGTTTCATCGTGAAGGCTGCTGAAAAGCAATTGAAAGAGGAGAAGTTTAAGATTCGAGCCGGAAGAGGCGCCATACAAGACGTAGAGATACGAAACGTGGGCAGCCCCATCGTTCTTGGCGAGATACCCGGCGTAGTGGCGTTTGTGGGGTGTGCCAACTACCCTCATGGCGGAAAAGAGGTCGCGGAAATGTGCTCCGAATTCGCCAACCGTCGATACATTGTAGTCACGTCTGGATGCGCTGCTATGTCCGCTGCCATGTACAAGAACGAAGAGGGAAAAACGCCTTACGAAACATATACGGGCGCCTTCGACGCTGGATGCGTCGTGAATGTAGGTTCTTGCGTCGCTAACTCTCACATAGCCGGAGCCGCCATCAAGATTGCAAACATCTTCGCTAAGCGCAACTTACGCGCAAATTATGAGGAAATTGCTGACTACATTCTAAACCGAGTTGGCGCTGTTGGAGTTGCGTGGGGCGCATACTCTCAGAAAGCTGCTTCGATAGCCAGTGGCTGTTGGCGATTAGGGATACCCGTAGTGGTTGGGCCTCACGGATCCAAATACCGACGCATGCTTCTTGGCAGAAAGGACCGTGAAGACGACTGGTACGTCTACGACGCCCGCACCGGAGACCGTGTTTATGTGGGACCCGCGCCCGAGCACCTCTTTTATGCAGCTGAGACTAAAGAGGAGGCCATGGTTATGATTGCGAAGCTCTGCATGAGGCCAAACGACACGATGAAGGGACGAGCCATAAAGCTCACCCACTACATTGACCTGCATAAGCGTCTTTATGGCACCATGCCCAACGACATCCACCTCTTCGTCCGCACCGTCGCCGACATCCCCATCACCATGAAGGACGAAATCATAAAAATCCTAGAGGAGAAGAAATGGAAAGAGGGTAGGATTCCGGATCCCACCCTGCTACCGAGATTGATTCGCGCGCGTAGAATAACCTGACCCTATCACGTTTTTCGACTAAAGAGGGATCGCCTGAAGAAGTTTATATACAACTTCTAGAGCGCGCGCCTAGTCATTAAAAGTGCCCTGCAAGGCTATTTTGCTTATAAGCAGACGCCCTTTCTTTTCCTAATAGAAAATCTTTGGAAAGTAGCTCTTCAGAGACTTTCTTTTCAATGGGTAAATATATGCACACAGGAATATCAAAATTAGATAGATATTTACAGAGCAGGGGTCCAACCTCCTGCCACTCAAGTCTTCCAAGCCCACAACCAAGTGCTGGAATAGCTAAAGATTTTATTCCCTCTTTCTTGTAATTGTCTCGGAGCCATTGGAGCCCCTTTTCAATGTCATTTATATCAGCACGGTCTCTCCAATGTCTTTTGGTTGGGAAAAGGAGGAACCATGTCTCTGAGTTGGCATTTGATAAGGTTAGTGGCTCATCTGCCAGTTGATAATCGAGGGAAGATTCACGTTTGTAAAGATACGGCCTCCCCATTTGAAGAATATGCTTACGGCATAAATCTTGATAATGTACATACAGATCTGGGAAGAAATACTTTGCTCTTGAGGCAAGTCCTTTGCCCATAACACCAACAATATTCACACTTATCGTAAGCGTATGCATCCTTGAAAAGAACATATCCCCATCCACGACGGAAAGACTCGGAGTAAGATCATATTTTTGGTAAGGCTGGAAAAAGATGCTTGGCTCACGGCTATAGGATAACGAAAGATTAGAACTTTGAAGCATATCTTTAACTTTATCCATGGTTTTGTGGCTTGTAACAAAAATCGTTTGAATGTATTCTGGAGGTACGGAATCTGGAACAAGACATTCTGCCATAGTTTCCCTTTTGGAACCATCAGCCTCTGTCCAATAATCCTTCTTCATAATATCCCCAACTATTCGCAGTACTTTTTTGAGATGGGAAGGGGGTAAAATCTCCGAGTACGAGCTCGCAGCATTGCCTGTAGTTACAAAGATATCTCGACGATTTAGAATATCCTTTCGAATACCAAGTACAATAATATCGTCTGGGTTTTTCTGACATAATACTCGATAAAGCATTGCATTTCGAGCCTTGAAATAAAGATTAGCAAAGCTCCACAGGCTCCTGCCATCAAGAACCTTTATCTCACGTCGGTTGGAAACAATTTTCTCGTCATATATTGGGGTATATTTAATATTTTCGTTTTCCACACGTTCATGGGAGAGAATTCCTTTCTGTAGCATAGATTGTACATTGTCAATATGGGTGATATAGTAAAGCTCTCTGATGGATGTTGACATGCCTTTTCCCTTCCTATCGCGCGCGCGCCTCTATAGTAGCAGTGACCACCGAAATAAATGCATTTTCACTTAGGAAAGTTTCCAAGGCAATTCCGCATCCTTCTTGATTTGCTCGCCCTATTTCATGATTTACTCCAATCATTCAGCATAGTTTGAGATGGGCTTCTTGAAGAAGGGGCTGCCGATTCCTCTCCACTTTCTTTTTTAGTCGATCCAAACTCTAACCATAAGAAACGGCCTACATCAGAGATTTGATATTTTCCCTCGTCTACTCTCCGAATGAGTTTATGCACAAACAAGTGGTCGAGCAAGAGATTAACAAGGGTATTCTTGACTTTCACTCTATCCCATCCTTCCTCATTAATTAGTGACGCAATTTCTACTGCTGTTAGAATCTTGTCATTTGCCGCCAGAATAGAATAAACCTTAAACATTGTTTCAGCGTCAGTTATCCGATTCCACAGTTCATTCAATACAGTGCCTTTTCCAAGAATCTTTTTCGCCGCCTCTTGAACAAATTCGCTGACATTGGCGCAGGTTATTAGAACTTGTGCATTTTCTCCTAGAATTTCAACTTTGTCTGGTTTTATGAGGCAGTTATGAAATTCTAATTGAACCTTTTCCGTCTTGAATAATGCATCAGAAATTGCTTTAATGTAGTTTTCTGACAGTGTTTTTTCTCCTCGTGGGTCGATCTCAAATGATGTTGCAGTAAGCTCTAAGAGTTGTCGCCCGGCGCTATCAAACTCTTTTTCCAGTTCCCCAGATTCCTCGGCTTGCTTCTTTAGTTCGCCTATTTGTTCTTCGAGTCTCGAACGCAGCAGACTGGTTTCAGGTAGTTTTCGCTTTGCCTCTTCCAATTTGTTTACAGTATCTTGAACCTTCTCGATATCTTTTCCTTTTATAGATCCAAGTTTCTGGCGAGCGCTCAAGTATCTCTGCGCAATCTGGTCCGATTTCTCGTAAAAATCTTCACTCAACCTTCGGATCTCCCGTTTTGGGTTCAATAAAATTCCTAAGGGTTTTTGAACTCTCTGTTTCTTTGTAAAATGGAGAGCCATACATTTCCTTGTACCTCTGCATTATTCTCTTTCCGATTTCAGTGAGATAGTAATGGCCTTTCTCTCCTTCTCTTAGATACGGGTCCCGCTTCAGAACGACGTAAAGAACACCTCGTAGATCTCCAGGCCGAAGATTGGTCCGTGTCTCCATTTCTTTCTTAGTTAATGCCTTGCCGCCAGCCTCTGACAAAACATATAACATTTTTTGAATTTTTTCGTCTCGGGTTTTCAACTCCGATACGTACTTGTCAACTTCAAGTATTCCACCAGCCGCTTTCCATATTTTGGTTTCGACATGATTCATCACTTTTTTCATAGCCTCAGATACATCCTCAAAGCCTTTGGCTATGATTTTGTCCCTTTGGATTTCCACTTTGCTTGAAGAAAAGCAATCTGGTTCAAGGTTCTTGCGAATTTCATCAAGCAATCCTTTGTCTAACTCTTCGCTGAAATGAAATATTATCGTGTCGTCCTTCTTCTCTATGCCTTCTGGCCCCAGTTTTAAGGGGAATCTCATTGTTGTTAGCGATTTCAAAAATGCGTCCATTGCCTCTTTTTCTTCTTTTTTGGCCTGCTCAAGTAGGTTTTTCTTTTCTTGCAACTCCTTTTCGGTATCTTTTATTTGATCTGTGGAAATTGCTAATTCGCTGAAGAATTTCTTAGCTGTATCTTCTTCAGCGGTTACTTCGCCGAAAGTGTCCTGTTTGAGTTTTGTAACTTCCTGTTCAAGCTCCTCAAGCCTTTTTCTTGCAGCAAGTAATTTTTCGTAATTTTCCTTTACTTGTGACATTTTTAAACGCCTTCCTAATGTCTATCCACATTGGCAACATATAAAGATTTGCTTTTTTTAGCAAGATAATTGTTATTTGTCAAATAATTTGCTTTTTTGACAACAGACCGACAACCCAAATTTTTTGAGCCGAGAACTACTTTATGCGCGCGCGAAAAGCCCTCTGTTTTTAGCGCTTTGTCGAGCAGCCTCGCTATGGCTTCGCTTCTGGAGGGTATGATCAGCTGAGCCCTTCTGTAGTTCTGTAGCCTCTTCAACAATTCCTCGGTCAGGATCACGGTGACCTTCTTCCTCTCCAACAGAATAAATTAATAACCCCATGTAAATCTTGGCTAGTACTAACCAGCGGGAAAAAACCTTATATGCCAAGTTTTTGTAGTCTCATAGACTCAGGTTGATTAGGAAGAGGAAGGAGTGAGTATGGCGGCGGAACCTTGGCAGCAAGCAGAGATTCCAGGTCCAAAGAAGGCCCTCGTGATCACGAAGCCAGAGGTTGTGGTTGCCATGTTGAAAAGAGCCAAGCGTCCCATCATGGTTGTCGGGCACGAAGCTGCTAGCACTGGCCTAGGCGAGGAAAAATTGATTGACTATGCGATCCGCGTGGCTAAGACCGCGGGAATGCCGGTGGTAGCCACGGCGCACACGATAAGTGAATTTCTCAAGAGGGGCTTTCAGCCTGCTTCTTGGATGCCCGCCGTGGACATCGCTAATCGGCTTCAGGATCCGGAATGGAAAGGGTTAGACGGCGTGGGACCGTACGATCTCGCTTTATTCATGGGGATCCCATACTATATGGAGTGGGTACTCTTGAACGTGCTCAAACACTTTTCCTCAAACCTTAAGACCATAAGTTTGGATAGGTTTTATCAGCCTAACGCAACTTGGTCGTTTCCAAACCTTTCACTTAAAGATTGGAACGAAAGTCTTCAAGTAATCATAGACAAGTTAGGAGGGAAGTAAGAGTGTCAATGTTTGAGGATATCCCGGTCGATGTGGGAGTGATCTACGTAGGAGAAAGAATCCGATACAAAGATATGCAGGTGGAACTCGGAGGAGAACGCATAGAAACCAAGTTTGAACTCGTGAGAGCCAGAGGACTAGACGAGATTGAGGACGGAAAAATTACAGTGATTGGACCGGACATCAAAGACATGGAGGAAGGAAGCAGCCATCCCTTCGGCGTCTTCGTTGAAGTCGCTGGCAAAGATGTTGAAGAAGGACTTGAAGGCGTCATCGAGCGACGCATCCACGAATACTGCAACTTCATCGAAGGATTCATGCACTTAAACCAACGCTACGACATTTGGCTAAGGCTGAGCAAAAAATCCTTTAAGAAGGGCTTAAACTCCTTCCAATTTATCGGAAAGGTTCTGCAAAGACTCTTCAAAAGCGAGCTACCAATCATCGAGAAAATACAGATTACGTTCATCACTGACCCCGAAAAGGTCAGGGAAATGTGGAAGGAGGCTATGAGCGTTTATGAGGCTCGCGACGCTAGAGCTAGGGGAATGAAAGACGAGGAAGTCGACAGATTCTACGGCTGCACGCTCTGCCAGTCGTTCGCTCCGACTCACGTGTGTGTGATTACGCCTCAAAGATACTCTAATTGTGGTTCCATTAGTTGGTTTGACGGTCGAGCTTCAGCGAGGGTAGACCCGAAAGGTCCGGTCTTCGAGATTGAAAGGGGAGAATTCGTTGACCAAGTGAAGGGTGAGTGTACGGGGGTAAACGAGGCTGTGAAGAAAAAGTCGCTTGGGGAAATCACTCGGGTACACTTGTATAGCGCCTTTGGCAAGCCACACACTTCATGCGGCTGCTTTGAGGGAGTGGCTTTCTATATCCCTGAGGTAGACGGCTTGGGTGTGGTTCACCGAGGCTTCAAGGAAGTAACCGTAAACGGGTTACCCTTTTCAAGTATAGCGGACTCCACTGCTGGCGGAAGACAGGTAGACGGATTCCACGGCATATCCATTGAATACATGAGATCGCCCAAGTTCCTTCAAGCCGATGGAGGGTGGAACCGCATCGTTTGGATGCCCGCAAGTGTTAAAGAGCGAGTAAAAGAGTTCATACCCAAAGACCTTGTTGAGAAGGTCCCAACAGAAAACGAAGTGAAAACGATCGATGAGTTAAAGGAGTTCCTTAAAGCTCGTGGGCATCCAGTCGCTGAACGGTGGAAGGCGATACCAGCCGAAGTCGTGCCTGAGGTGAAGGAGGAAGAGGTCCCAACGGTCCCTGTAGCCGAGTTTCCTACGATGCCCATCGCCGCAGGCGGCTTCAAAATAATCCTTAAGGACGCGAAAATTCATGCGAAGAAGGCCATCATTAGAGCCGCTGAAAAGAAGTGATAAACATGGGAGAAGAGAAAGAGAAGAAAGCCGCTATCCGGTTTAGCCCTGAGCTTTTTGAACTTCTGAGCAAGTTTGAGGAAATCGAGCTCGAGGACGTGGACATAGAGGTTGGAGACCTCGAGATATGGTTTCAGCCCGCTGCGGTACCCGCCCCACCGAAGGCCGTTGCTCCCCCCAAGGTAAAGCCCACCACCATCCTTGAGGTGGATTTTGTTCCCCCGGTGGAGGAGTATCCCGGGCGAATCGTGGAGGTAAAGCTTGGAGGCACCAAGGGTGAGGGGGGAACTCGTGGAAGATCCATAGTCATTGGTGGAGAAAGGTCTCCGGCTTTCTATCTCTTCGAGAACCTTCCGCCTCACTTCCCCGTGATTTCCTTCGATGTTTTTGACATGAAAATTCCCTTGGCGAAAGCAGTGAAAATGCACGTCAAGGATGTCATGGAAGACCCTGTGGCGTGGGCAAAACTGGCTGTCGATAAGTTTGGTGCCGATATGATCACCCTACACCTCGTCAGCATCGACCCCCTCCTCAAGGACACGCTTCCAAAGGAGGCGGCGAAAACAATTGAGAACGTGCTTCAAGCCGTAGACGTGCCCCTCATCGTCGGTGGATGTGGAGATCCAGTAAAAGACATGGAGGTTTTTGAGAAGGCGGCAGAGGTGGCTGAAGGCGAAAGGGTATTAATTAGCTCGATAACCCGAGACATGGACGTCGAAAGATCAGCGGGTTTCGTCAAGAAACATGGGCACGTGGGGCTCGCCTTCACTCCAATGGACCTAAACTTAGCCAGAGAACTAAACCGCAGGCTCTACGAACATCTTCCAAAAGAGCAGATCGTGATGGACACAACTACGGCGGCTCTTGGCTACGGGCTCGACTACGCCTTTACCCTCATGGAGCGCGCCCGTTTGGCCGCTCTGATGGGTGATCCCGAGCTTCAACATCCCATGTCATCGGGAACGACCAACGCGTGGGCTGCGAGAGAGGCTTGGATGGAGATGGCTCCTGAGTGGGGTCCGCGAGAGCTTCGAGGTCCTATCTGGGAAACCGTCACGGCGTTAACCCTCCTTTTGGCAGGAGTTGACCTCTTCATGATGATGCACCCTGCAGCCGTCAGGACAGTCAAGGAAGTCATTAAGGAGCTGATGAGCGGAAAAAGAGGACAGCCTGAAAAGATCGCTGATTGGGTTACCGTGAAAATTTGAAGGGGGAATAGGCGTGACTGAAAGAGAGGTCAAGAGGGGTATAAGAGAACTTAGCCCCATTGATGTGTATATGCTGCTGCCCAGAACGAACTGCAAGGAGTGTGGAGAAGAAAACTGCATGGCCTTCGCCACCAAGGTGGTTAACAGAGAGGTTGCCATAGACCAGTGTCTCCCGCTTCTGAGGAAAGAACATGAAAAGAGCTACAAGAAACTCTGGGAGATGCTCAAGCCGCCGGTCAGAGAGATCACCATAGGCACGGGAGACCGGGCGGTCAAGATCGGCGGAAAACTGGTGATGTACCGCCATGAACTCACCTACTTCAACCCCACGGCCATCGCCATCGATGTCACCGATGAGATGCCCAACGGCGAGCTGTTAAGTAGAGTGAAGAAAACCGAGGATTTCACGTATGAATACATTGGCTATACTTTAAGACTCAACATGATGGCGGTTCGATCCACGAGCAACGATCCCGAACGGTTCAGGTCAACAGTGAAGAAGGTTTTGGAGAACACAACTCTGCCCCTCGTGCTCTGCTCGTTCAACTCAGATGTTCTTGAGGCCGGTTTGATGGCCGCCCCGAAAAGCAGACCGCTCATCTACGCCGCCACCGAGAGCAACTGGAAGGAGATGGCAGAACTCGCGTTGATGTATGACTGCCCATTAGTTATCTTCGCCCCCAACAACCTTAGGCTCCTTCGATCTTTGGCTAAAACCCTGACAGACTACGGTGTGGAAGACCTTGTGTTAGATCCGGGAACCTTTCCCGGTGAGGGACTTGCAGATACCCTTAACAACTTCACCATGATTCGAAGGTTAGCGTGTAAGAAGGGTGATGAGCTTCTGGGATTTCCTCTTGTGGGCACTCCTATTGTGGCTTGGGCGGAGCGGGCGGATATCCCTGAGGTTAATATGTGGAGGGAGGCTTACGTTGCCTCGATGCTGATTAACCGATACGCCGACATTCTGATAATGCATAGCGCAGATGGGTGGGTGCTTCTACCGACCGTCATATTGAGGCAAAACATTTACACCGACCCCAGGAAACCGGTGGCCGTTGAGCCTGGAGTAAGAACCTTTGGGAAGCCGGATGAGAACTCGCCGGTTATGTTGACGACCAACTTCGCCCTGACTTACTACACTGTAGCAGCGGACATAGAGGCGGGTGGCGTAAACGGTTACTTAATGGTTGTCGATACTGAGGGGATCGCTGTTGACAGCTCAGTTGCGGGTCGGAAACTAACCGCTGAAAAGGTGGCTGAAGCCATCAAGGAGACTAAGGTAGAGGAAAGGGTGAAACACAGAAAGCTTATCATACCCGGCAAAGCGGCACGACTGAGCGGGGAAATTGAGGAGCTCACGGGATGGGAAGTCTTGGTAGGACCAACAGACTCTTCGGCCATTCCAAAATTCTTACAAGAGAAATGGAAGCAAGGAAGCGGTTAGTGCGCCCAGTATCGTGTAAGGTAAGCTTCTTCGTCGGGAAAGCGTGATCTTACCATTTTCCTTCTTTTTTGAGAACCCACAGTGTGAAGAAGCGTCAAGACATCTTCTGGGGTACTGAATCTCTCCGTTTCTCCGTTGGGGCGCTTTCGGGTTACTTGAATGCAGTTGTCGACGATGCAGTTCAGGACGCAGGCTCCGCAAAAGACGCAGAGATCCTCGACAATGCCTATCTCTCCAGACCTCCAGTAGAGGGCGTTGGTGGGGCACACTTTGATGCAGAGTTCGCATTCTGTTCCTCTGCAAGTTCTCATGTCGATTCTTATGCTTCCCTCTTCGAAGTACTCTTTAACTCCGACGGATTGAAGAAGCCGAGCTCTTTCCTCTATCCTTTGTCTCTTGGAGGTTTCTAGGAGGAGCTGGTAAATATCCACGCTCGATTCGCTGTCCGGTTTTTCAGGCATTCTATCCGTTCTCCTAGGCTTCTTCTCATCCCGTCGTTGGCTCCGAATTATATCAACGAGGGATCACATGTATTTATTTGGATAGCTTTAGAGATTATGGCGTTAAAAGTGTTTTGTGATGAAGAGTGTTAGGAGATACAAGACCTTAGCGGTGAGGACGCGATACTGGAGACCCGGAGAAGATTACCTAAGACAGGTAGTTGACTCCATCGAGAAAAGGCTGGAGGACGGAGACCTTGTAACGATTTCCGAAAAGGCTCTCTCAACCGCACTGGGCGGTCTTGTGGATGAGAGCACAGTTCAGCCCGGTTGGGTGGCTTCTTTTCTCGCAAAATATTGGATGCGTTGGGTGTGGGGCTATGTCCTCGGATCTCTCTGTCACCTCAGAAAGAAGACGATCCGGCGTCTTCGTGAATACCCGATGCAAGAGGGGAGCGCCCACAAGCAGGTGGCTCTAGAACGAGCAGGCTTTTTGCAGGCGCTGATGTTCGGATCAGAGGGGGGAATCGACGCGAGCAACCTCCCCTACTCCTATGTTAGCCTTCCCCTGAGAAACGCTCCGCGAATCGCACAAGAGATTCATGAACGCATCAAATCTAAGCTGGGAAAGAACGTGGGTATCATGATCATCGACACCGACAAAACATATTCCCTAGGAGGATTCCATTTCACTCCTCGTCCTAAACCCCTCAAGGGGATTCACTCGCTTGGGGGAATTCTTGCCTATGTGATTGGAAGGTTCTTTAGGATGAAGCAAAGGGCCACACCCCTCGCGATGGCGGGTTCCGACATGCATATAGAAGAGGTTCTTGAAATCTCGGAGGTTGCCAATAGGGCTCGAGGCTTTGGCGCTGGAAGAACTGTTTGGGATATGGCAGAAACCTTTGAAGTTCCCATAACCTGCGTAACCTGGGACATGCTTGATAGGGTGGTGCACAAGCCCATCGTCATCGTGAAGTTTCAAAGATAACAACTTTAATCGTGGTTGCCAGAGGAATGAAAACCGCGTGAGAGTCTCTTACGTTTAAAACCGAATACATTAATAAGAAAACTCTACGCAAATATTATCCAAACCCACTGGAGGGGACTGGAATGATGTCTGTTGTTGAACAGATGCATCGGTTTTTTGACCCGCGGTCAGTTGCTGTAGTGGGCGCCTCCCGAAAAATGATGAAGATGGGGCATGTCATTTTCAAAAACTTTGTGGACAACAAGCGGAGGGGAATCTTTAGAGGCGAGCTGTACCCCGTTAACCCACACGAGGACTACATTCTCGGGTTTAGGTGTTATCCATCGATTACAAAAATCGTTGGGGACGTTGAGTTGGTTGTCATTGTGGTTCCTGCGGAGGCTGTGCCTAAGGTTATGGAGGAGGCAGCGGGTAAGGGAGTGAAGGTAGCGGTGATAATCAGTGGTGGTTTTGGCGAGGTTGGAAACCATGAACTCGAGGAAAAAGTGACGGAGATCGCTGAAAAAGCGGAGATTCGAGTTTTGGGTCCCAATTGTTTGGGAGTTTATGATTCCCACACCGGCGTGGATATGCTCTTTCTTCCTGAAACGAAGGTTCTCACCACCGGAGATGAGGTGGTTGCCACGCCGCGTCCAATGTTAGGACCTATAGCCATTGTTACTCAGAGTGGCGCCTTTGGCGCCGCAGCCTTGGATTATTTGGCTGGTAGGCAGCTGGGCATTAGTAAGTTTGTGAGTTTCGGGAATAAGTGTGATGTGGATGAGCCGGAGATGCTTCAGTACCTTTTGCATGATGAGAAAACTCGGGTGATTCTCTTGTATGCTGAGGGCATAGAGGCGGGGAGGGAGTTTATGGAGGTGGCGAGGGAAGTTACCAAGAAGAAGCCCATCGTTGCTTTGAAGACAGGGAAGACAGAGGCTGGGGCTAGGGCTGCTCTCTCTCACACGGGAGCTATCGCTGGCTCCGACAGGATTTATGACAGCGTTTTCACGCAGGTTGGGGTTATAAGGGTGAAGGATATGGAGGAGTTTTTTGATGCTGGGAAAGCCTTGGCGTTTCAGCCTCCAGCGGCTGGAAACAACGTTGCCGTGATCACGAGTGCTGGTGGACCTGCCATCATGGCAGTGGATGAGTGTGAGTCGAGGGGAATGCGTGTAGAGAAGTTTTCTAGCGAAACTATCCAGAAGTTTGAGGAATTGAAGAAGAGGGGTGAGATTTTGCCTTTTGCAACGAATTTAAATCCTGTTGATCTCACGGGCTCCGTCACCTCTGAGATGTTTGAGTGTGGCACCAAAATACTTCTGGAAGACCCTGATATTCACGGCATTATCGTGATTGGGCTGCATCAGTCCCCTGCCCTGCAGGAGGATTTTGTGGATAGGATAGGGAGGCTGTTGAGGGGCTTTTTGAAGCCTGTGGTGGCTTGTGATATTGGTGAGACGGAGATGGCGCTGTATGTTCGGTCGAGGTTTGACAAGCTTGGAATTCCCGCTTATTCTTCTCCGGAGGATGCTGCGCGAGCGATGGCCGCCTTGGTTAACTATGGTTCTTACCTTAAGAAGAGTGGCTATTTTGAAGAGTACGTGGCGAGGCTTGTTGCTAAGGAATGGTTGGGGTAACGTAAGATTCTAATATCTCGGTTGGTAGTTGATGGGTGAGTGGTTATGGTGGCCGGTTCATCCTTCGGTCCTTTCTTCGAGGCTTCGGGCGAGTTTGCGGAGTTTGAGAAGTTGAGGGGTTTAGTGAATTTGGAGTTTGAGGTGGAGGAGGGTTTGGTGGAGTTTGGGGTCCCCACCTTTTATGTGAGGCTGAAGGAAGACTCGAAGAGGGCGTTTTTGAGGCTTTTGAAGGGTTTAGATCCCCTGGGTTTTGTTCCGGTTCTGAGGATGAGGGGAGGTAGGACGGCGCTGCAGGTGGTTCGCAAGCGTTTGGTGGCGCCTAGTCGTCGGTTTATAAGTTTGGGGTTGTTTTTTGCGACGGTTGGAACCATGCTGTTGTCAGGATATTTACAGTCGTTGAGGTTGGCTGATCCGATTTTGGGGGCGGTGATGTTTGCTGGGGCGCTCATGGCAATATTGGTTGTTCATGAAATGGGGCACACGCTGGCTGCTCGTAGATATGGTGTGGAGGCGAGCTATCCCTATTTTATTCCGGGCCCCCCACCTGTCGGGACTTTTGGAGCCGTGATTCAGCAACAGTCCCTTGCTCCGAATAGGGATGCTCTCTTCGACTTGGGGGCTAGTGGGCCGATTGCAGGCTTTCTCGTAAGCGTGGCTGTGACCGCCATCGGCCTTAGTTTGTCCCATATGGAGCCTCAACTGCCGCCTGGGGCGGGGCTTCTTCCTGGGGCTCCTTTGCTTTTTGAGGTTCTCCTTCCGTTGATGGTTCCGCCGGGTGTTGGTCCTTATATAATGTTGCATCCGGTGGCCTTCGCTGGCTGGGTTGGCATGCTTGTTACTCTGCTTAATTTGATACCTGCTGGTATGTTGGATGGTGGGCACGCTGTACGGGGCCTTTTGGGGGAGGGCACACGCAGGGTTCTGCCCATCTTGGTTATCGCGTTGGTTCTTGTCCTTAACCCGTATCTCTACTGGCTTATGGCTATGGTGGCGTTTTTTATGTCTACGCAGAGGCATCCGGGTCCGTTAGACGATGTTTCGAAGGTTACAACGAGTAGGAAGCTGGTTGCTTTGGTGTTGGTTTTGGTTTTTGTCCTTTGTGCGGCGCCTGTCTGGCTCTTTTAACTGGGCGTGCGATTGGCGTAAAGGTTTCGTTGAAAGCAACTATTCCAACGTGAAAGAGTGAGTTGGTTTTGTGGGACGAGTACAACATGCGCTGTCGTTAGGAACGATAGCCGGAAGTCAGAGTAGTTTCCTCAGCTTGTTTAGGAGTTGGTTTACGTCTTCGACGTATTCCTTTCTACAAATCCCTCGCGTCTTACAAGAACTATTAGCCTATGGCTATAGGCTCGCAACCTACCCCATCCCCTATATTTTGTCCAGGCAAACGTCCGTTACGGTGTCCACAAAACGTTATTGCATTGAAGACTTCAGAAGACTATAAGCGCGCGATATTCTGCGGGTTAAGACACCATCTTTAAGTGGGTGGGTGTTTTGTGTTGCATCTACTAGTAATTAGGTGGTCTTCTCGCGGAGTTTCTATAAAGATTTTATGTCTTCTATGTATTTTTGGACCTTCTTGAGTTCGATTTTAATTGTGGAGAGGGATAGGATGCCCTCATAGAAGCCTTGCTCGTGAAGATGATGATCTCGCGCCGAGAAGCGATCCAGTAACACCAGCTTCTCGATGGTTGGTTCCTTTTCCTCCAACTCCTCAAGCCGCTTGCGTCTTTCCCAATGGCTTTTAGCTAGCGGGACATTCTTTTTCAAGAAAAGCGCGTTTGTTGCTTGTATTACCGCGTTCCATGCTTTTTCGCAAGCGTCTCTAAGCAAAACGGTGTCTTTTGCCTCTACTGCTCGCTTAAACTCCTTGACAGCTGCGTCATGGAAGCGTTCGGCTTCTCCGATGAAGGCGTTGATGTCTTTCGCTAAGGTCTCAGTCTTACCTCCGCTTAGCTCCATTGTTTTCTTCACTATGCACTCATCCCCTAGTAATTAATCGCGCGCGCATCAACCTTTTACTTTATGACAGAGCTTAAAAGGGGTTTCGCAAATGATACATGGGGACGGCATGAGTGGTTATGGATTGAAGAGGATAAGGTACCTGAGTCTTGATGATGTTATCAAGATTCACAGGCGTATCATCGCAGAAACCGGTGGAGAGCACGGGCTTCTAAGCCCTGGGAGCCTCGCCTTCACACTAGAAAGGATGAGGGAACGTAAGGAGGATGTGTATGGACAGGCGGCGTTTTTATTATACAGCATAACAACCGGGCACCCCTTCATCAATGGGAACAAAAGGACAGCGTTTATAACAACCGCCACCTTCCTAAGATTAAACGGATACGAGCTGGTTGTCGAAGAGGATGAGGTCTTTTCATTTTTATTAGAGGTTGCACAGGGAAAGGTTAGTTTAAGCCACGTTAAAAGCTGGATTAAGCAGCACGCAAGGAATATTAAGCTCCAAACGAAATAACTCTTGGTGCTAAACGTGGAAAATGCAAAGCTAGAAACACAGGAAAAAGAGAGAACAAACGACGACATAGAGGGAGTAGCAAAAAGCTTAATGAAGAAATACAAGGCTCTGCTAGCAAAATTAGCTAAGTATTAACTTCCATCAAACAACAAAACTTTTTAACTTTTCTCGCAAGAACCCGCCTCTTTAGGGGATGAATTGCGTCCACCCTGAATTTACGCCTGTGACGCGCGCGATATTCTGTGGCTTAAGATACCATCTTTGATTCTTTTTGAGAACAAAAAAGGGGGGAGATTTGGGTGTTTTGGTGTTTTAGGCGATTTTTCTGTAGACGGCTACCACGGCCGCTATGGCGGCTATGGCGGCGATGATGGCCATGATGGCGGTGATGTAGATCCATTCTACGGGTACTATCGGTATGGCTGCTATGGCTTCTTCTAGGGCTGCGATGTCGGATTTGAGTCCTGATACGTCGGTGGCTAGGCTGGATACGTCGCTTGCTAGGCTGGATACGTCTCCTGACAGGCTGGCTACGGCTTTCTCTAGGGCTGAGATGTCTACTGGTGGCGGTGGTGGAACCTTTATTTCAACGAAGAAGGTTCCGCTGGCTGTGGCGTCGGCACCGGCTACGGGCTTGGAAGCGGTGACGTCGACCTTGTAGGTTCCTTCTGTGGCGTCGGCTGGCACCGTCCAGCTTGCGGAGGTGATGCCGGTTGCGTCAGTTGCTGGGAAGGTTAGGGTGATGGCTGCGCCCGCGGGTGGGGTTATCTTGCCGGTGACTGTGGCGCCTGAGACTGCGGTTCCGAAGTAGGTTTGGACGTTGACGCTTATGGTGATGGTGGATTCGGCGTAGACGGTTCCTGGCATACTAAGAGAGGCGATCTTCAGGGGGCCGAGGACCATGAAGGTTACTTCTGGGTCTTCCCAGTCCTCATCGAATTCAACATCGTCGCCCGGTAGGTCTTCGACGTCAAAGGTTATCGTGTACGGTCCCGGCTCGACGTCTGGAACTGTGAAGGTCTCTTCCCAGGAGCCGTCGGAGTCGGCCTCTGGTGTGGCTAGGGTGGGTAGGTCTGGCCATTCTATGTCAACTTCTTCGTCCTCGACGAAGCCTGTGCCATAGGCGGTGACCGTGGCTCCTGCTGCAGCTTCTTCTAGGGATAGGGTGACCTTCGACAGCACACTGAAATGGGTGCTGGGTCGTCCAGTCTCGACTTCGTCTACGGTGTATCCGCCGCCTTCCGCCTCGTGCCACGAACGCTGTAGCTCGGGGATGGTAATCGTTGTGTCGAAGAATCCGTATTTGGCGGTGGCTTCTCCCACTTCGTCTCCTTCGATTTCGAGGGTGAGGCTCTTTGTCTTGAAGCCTACGCCGACGATTCTAGCCTCGTCTCCCACTTGGACTTCGAGGTCGAGGTCGCAGTCGTCCTCTAAGCCGAAGAAGAGCACCGCCTGGTCATCGTTGTAAGTGTCCAGAATCATGTAGTCGTCGAATCTATCGTTTGTCGAATCCTTGTTGGTGGTCGTCTTGCCGGCTACCTCTATGTCTACGTCGGTGATGGTTGAAGCGAACTCAGCCTCTTCTTTGGGCAGCATGAAGAAGACTTCTAGGTCTCCGTCAGAGTCGGTTTCTCCGCCTGAGGTTATCAGGCATGCCTCCTCGATGTCTTCTTCGTCGCTGATGAAGGTGACGGTGACGGATTCGTCGGCGAGGAAGCCGACGCCCGTGATCTTCATTGGGTGGCCGCCGAATATGTAGTTGGCATCGGTAAATGGATTCATCCATTCACCATCGACTGTGAGCGCCAAGAATCCTTCATCATCCGCTGGATTGTATCCTTGTATTCTTGGGTCGATCGTGATTTCGGCTTCGATGGTTAAGGGGTCGCCGTCAGCGTCTTCGCCCTTGATCTCGACCGTGACATCCTTGCCGCCTCCACTTATGTGAGGCACCGGGAAGTAGTCGTCGTCAAAGCCTAGCGTAGAGTCGAAGATGCCGTCTGCATTGACCTCTACCTCGTCGTCAAACTCGATTTCTTCTCCTCCGAAGACAATGGTGTCAAACACGGAGTCTTCGGGGAAGCCCTGTCCTATTATGTATAATTCGTCGTCGACGTATGCGCTGGTTATATCCTCCTCAGTATCCCAATCGTAGAAGGTTACCGTGGGCAGGACCTCGAAGGTTCCTATGCCCCTATAATAGTTGTTGTCGGAGTCGTAGGCTTTGACATCGTATTCTCCTCCCGCCATATCATCTAGCGTCGTGTATCCCATGAATGCACCGTTTTCATCAGAGTAGTCACTAGTGGCATAAAGTATGGCTCCCGTTTCGCTCTCAAAGAGAATCTGAACCCATACATCCTCAGGTAGGTCTATGACGTAGAACAATACGTCGTCACCGACTTCTCCACTGGTTGGGCTCAAAGTACCCTTGTGCTTACCAGGGTCACTGTCCGTTGAGGACAAGAACTGCTTCTCTAGGGTGAAGACCTCGCTGTCACACGTGACCTTGACATCGATGAGGCCTTCTGGCGGCTCGTCAACCTCTACTAGAAGGGGTTCATCCACTAAGGTGCCTGGTGGCTCACTCTCAACATCAATCTCATCGTGTTTAGTGCCTTTGGTCACGTCTTCTCCGGTCTTTATGTCTTTAACGATGAAGTCGATGGAGTCTTCCGCTAGGGTGGTGTCCTCTGGGAATCCATGGGCGAAAATCCAAACAAGTTGATCAAGCTCCTCCGCTTCAACACTGAACTCGGCGGCATCAGGGTAAACCTCCACAGACGGCTCCACGGTAAACTTCACGAAGGTTCCGATGGTGCCGTCTGGCCAGTCCTCGGCATCATCGTATAAGAGGACGAAGATCGAGTGCTCCCCCATGAAGGCTTCGTAAAGCTCAACGTCTTCCGCACTGAACTCACCGTCGACTACATCATCTTCATCCATATATCCCTGGTAATCATCATATAGATAGCCCTGATACTTGTCCCAGAACAATCCTGCCCAGTCGTAGTCTGTGTCGATGTCCTCCCCGTCCACGTCCACCGTGTTCCAGTCCCAGTATGGGAACGACTCATAAACAGCATCAGCCTCTGGGTCCACGGTGATCGTGGGCCAGTCCGCCTCCTCTAAGAACTCAACCGTACTATCTCCATTCGCCTCTGAAACAATTGCCTCTTGGTCCACCACCTTTCTGTCAGTGAGCTTCACATAGTAATCGGTCTCGGGTTCAACATCCACAGTAGACGGAATCGGAACGGTGAGCTGCATGTCCGGATCACCGTTAGCATCCCAGTCAGTGTCAAGCTCGTCTTCAATGTCGCTCGTCTTCATATTGGTGATGTACACGTCACCCGAAGATATGTATGCCTCATCGTCTTCACTGAAGTAGAAGTAGGTCGTGCCACTAGGGTTATTGAAATCTGTTAAGTTTAAGAGAAGGGCTCCTCCCGGAACCAACTTGTCCGGCCACAGAATCGTAACCTCACCCGTTACTATTGCCTTCACCGGAACCGCCATGGAAACAATGCCAATTGCGAAGATAACCAATAGCAACACCGATAGCAACATCTGCTTCTTCAAGATTTTTCCTCCAATTTCTCCCTAAGTTTATGCGTTAAACACTAAAACAAAATAACTATTTAAGAACCCCCAAAACTCCTGTAAACAAAAGTATACAATCGTAATAAACCATATATCACCACATATAGCACAACATAACATAACACCCTCAACATAAAAACTATCTATCAAGAACCAAAAACACAAATCAAAAAACGCAAAACTTAGTTAGATTTTAACTATGGCGAGAATTATTGTAACCCACATGGGTATGAGAACGCCAAGCATAATGCCTAAAGTCCACCTAAAGTTCCTATCCATCTTATCACCAAGTTTCGCTACCTCAGTTTCAAGATGGTTTAACCTCTTGTCCATCTGGCTCAGAATTCCCTCTATCCTCGCAACCCTCTCCTCTAAACCGGCCTTAGACATGGCGTTCACCGTCCAAAATGACGGTGCCCACTTATTTAAATTTATAGGATAGCTCAGCGCTGACAGCGCTAACAGTTCTAGGGAAAGGCTTTAAGTTAACGAATACACATCAGCCTAGAGGAGAGAATGGCCAAAGTAGAAGGAACAGTGGAGCAGATAGACAAAAGACTCAACCACCTTGAAAGCGAACTTAGAGAGCTAAGAAAGGACCTCAACACGAGATTCTACTGGCTCCTAGGCGTCCAAATATCCATGTGGGTAACCATCATACTGGCCATACTGATCAAGTAGAAGCATGAACGTCTTTCTCACTCATCCCACTCACCCTTCGCGCTACTTCCAGACGATGCCATATCGGAACAGGCTTGGCAAGACAGAATGGATATATTAAAATATTAAACGCTCAAATATACACTTGGTGAACTCATGTCTAGAAGTAGCGTTCTCCTAACCGACGAGGATCGGGCTCTACTTTTAAAGGTAAGCAGCCTACTCGAGGAGATCATCGAAACCCTTGAAATCCTAGAGGATGAGGATGCGATGAAATCCATCAAAGAAGCCGAAGAAGACGTGAAGGCTGGAAGAGTCAGAGACCACAAAGAGTTCCTCGAGGAGCTGAAGAAATCTGGAGAAATATAGCGTCAAAGTCACCAGAAGATTTGAAAGAGACTTCCGTAAACTCGAAATCCAGCTAAAGAGAAGATTAGATCCCGTTATTAGAAACCTTAAAATTAACCCTCACCTGGGAAAGCCTCTTCGAGGAGAGCTCTCAGGTAAGTGGAGCCTAAGGATCGGAGATTATAGAATCATCTACATAATCAACGAACACGATAAAACCGTAACGCTATACAACGTAAGACATAGAAAAGTAGCATACCGATAAACACAGACCATCATTTAAAGTGAGAAGTCGACACCCCTAACTTCTCTCATGGCCTCTACTTCTCTTAAACTCTCTAAGACCATGGGTTTTCCCGCGTATCATTTAAGATTTAGATGAATGCAAGACGAGGACCAGCTGAATTACTTGTAAACAGAAATATTTAAATTGGCCTCTTTTGTTTACTAGCAACTATCATGGTGAACCACGTGAAGGCTGAGGGCCACCTGCTAAAGGCCAAGCGTGAAGAAAAGAGCACGGAGAAGCTGGATCCAGAAGAGGACGCCGAACTGATCATAGAGGGCATATACGGAGCCGCCCACCACTACATCGCATACTTCCTCCAAAAGAAGCACAGCGAACACTCAGACAAACACGACAAGGACTTCCTATACCTCAGAAAGCACGGGCACAGAGACATAATATCCAAATTTCAAACCCTCGAGAGCTTGAGAACCGGAAACTTCTATGGAACAAGAACCAACGGCGAGAGGGTTGACGAGGCTAGGAAACTGCTTGCTGAAATCAAGGCTAGCATAGAGGTATAAGAAATGATACAGGAATCCGTACTGCCACTAATCTCCGAAATCCTACTCAAGCTAACGAGAATACCAAAGCTAACAACGGCCATCCTCTATGGCTCAGCCACACGAGGGGAGCTCACAGAAACATCAGACATAGACCTAATGCTGGTCTTTGACGTGCCCCATAACCCAGAAACGGGAGGAGAACTAGAGACTGCCCACAGAATACTCGGCGAAATAAAGACAGAGAGAAGGCTTCAAGTCGTCGCAACAAACATGAAACAAGCCCTAGATCCCGACTTTCTAGACAACATAAGCCGAGAAGGCATAATAATCTACGGAAAACCCATAATCCTCACCACCGAAAACCTACAACTAAAGCCCTGCGTCATCTACACATACTCTGTGAAGGGACTCCCACAAATAAAAAAGTCCAGACTCCAAAGAGCCTTAAAGGGCTACAAAGTCGTGAGGAAACTCAGGGAGAAGGTATATAAGAGCGAAAAGAACGGGCTGCTTAAAACCCTTCAAGCCAAAAAACTCGGAAAAGGCGTGATCATGGTTCCTCAAGAGAACTCGAAGGCACTAGAAAAGCTGTTCACCCAACATAACATAAAACACGTAAAAATCAAAGCCTGGTGCTAACCGTCGAAATTTATTCTGCGCATCAGCAAACAACAAAACCTAAATTGAAAGTCTTTGTTTACTAGTGTCACAAAAATAGTTGCCATTGAGGACAAAGACATGGCTATCAATCATAACAAAAACATAAATAGCCTTATGGAGAGGCTTAGGAGCCGCGGCCTAGACCCCCGGGAAACTTCTCGTGCGCCACGTTAGCAAGCAACCGCCGGTGGCCATTCTTTAAGGGTCAAAGGCATAGTATTCCAATCACGTTAAATAAATCTCTGACAGACATAAAATTTCTGACTACTGCCCTATCTAACCTCACTTCACCGATACTTCCTCATCAAGTCTTCAAGAGGCACATATTCCCCCTCTCCATCTCGGCCTCTATCTCCTCGATTTCTCTCCACTCTTCCTCGTTTATCTCCTCCTCAGGCAACACCATATCCATCAAAACCTCTAACGCCTTCTCGATGGATTCAAGCCTCCTATTAACCCTCTTCACCTCACCGTATACGTCCTCAAGACTTACCTGAGACATATCTACTTCCCATAACCAAGAACCGCAAAGCAAGTTATATACTTGACCACTTTCACCTATTTAAGAGGATATGCCACATTCTTGAATACGCTAAGCAGAGCTTGGCATCGGCTAAAAACTCATCCGCCAGCTCCAAACACCTTCTCCACGATTATTTCCACTTCTTTTATTCTTTGAACCTTTCATATGAATATGTTTCTTCAATTATTCTATGCCGGAACCAGCGCAAACGTTGTTAAACAAAAAACCACTACCAAACATCAACGAGAACCATTAAAAACACAAAGGAGCTAAGTCCACTCACCCCTTTTCAAACTCCAACAAAACAATTCCCCTCATAAAGTCCTCTTTCCTCACCTTATACCCCAACGAATCCATCACTCCCTCCACAAACCTCACCAAAAGCTCCGTGTTCTCCAAGGGCAAAAGAGGAGAAACACACCTCACCTTCACCACCCCATCCTCCTCCTTCACGAGGACCTCCTTCAGATCCCACCTCGTCACCGACAAAAGCTTCCCAAGGGCGTCAACCTGATTTTGATTGTGGAACCGGTCGAGCAGATACTTCCCATACCACTGACCAGACTCGTACCACCTCTCGCAGAGCACCTCCTTCCCCGACGGATAAAGTTCACCAATAAGATAGGTCAACACGTCCAATGGCGTAATCACCGCCCCTGAAGCCTTCTGCGTCTCCATAAGCTCAAAGAAGTCCACCACCTCCTGAAGATTATGCTTCGCCTCATACACCCTCAGCGCCTGCTCAAAAATCTCACTCACGAAACTGAAAAGCGTCTTCCCTTCCCGATTAGATATCCTCATGAGCCTCTCCAAGAGGTCTGTTGGAACAAGAGTCAGCTTCTTCCCCCTAGACACTCCCTTCGGCACCTAACTCACCCCCACTTTTTCTAAACCACAACCTTATGATACCCTTAGAAACACCCCTCTTTACACACTCATAACCAAACGCGTTCAGGGCACCCTCCAAAAACACGGAAAACAAGGTGGTGTAGGAAAATGGAAACCTAGAACTCACACACCTCACCACCAACTCACCCCTATCCTCCTCGCTCTCCACGATGCTGAACTCAGAAACGTTCCAAGTGAAAGAACATATGTCCTCCTTAAAAGCCTTAACCGGATCTTGGGGAAGCTTCACCGAGTAGTACTTCCCATACCACTGACCAGACTCGTACCACCTCTTCGTCACCCAACCCTTGCTCCTCTGAAAAAGCTTCTCTACAATGTCGTATAAGAGGCTCTCCACCACAGGCACAAAACCAGCATCCTTCGCCGCCTTCACGATCCCATACTGGTTCACAACCTCCTCTAGGCTCAGCCCCATGCCATCCGCCCTAATCACTAGCTCCAACGTATCATTAATCATCCCATAAAGCTTCACATTCTTGCGACTCGCAATTTCAAGAACTTTGTTAACCAAATCCTCCCTAGCCGCAAGCATCTTCCTCTTCAAGCCAAACCCTCAACACTCATACTTCATTATTTGAAAGTTTCAGAATAAAGGTTTCCATATTCCCACTACGTATTGAATATACATTTTCAGCCCAACCATCCTTTACATCTCTTAACATAAAATACCACGCTTTAGAACAACCCGTTCAATTTTAAGAACAACACGGTTCCCAACTAATCTATATTCTTTTCTTTAAGTAGTTCCTCAATCCTCCTCAAGATTGGAGCCTCACGAGCCTGCAACTGTCGACTAATGATGAGACTACGCGCCCTTTTGGGCTTAGGTATCCCGTAAAAGGAAAAGTACATCGCTGCCTTCCCTCCCCCAGCGCCAACGTCAATCGTGCCCCCAACTCTAGTGGACGCCGCGTGAACCCCGGCCACGGCCATCTCTTCACCCACACCGAAACCCAACGCCGTAATTGGTATGACGGTTCCAAAATTGAAGATCCTACCCAGTAGGCCTTGGCTGACGTAAACGTCGGTGATTCTGTCGTAGATTAGGTCTCTCTCCACCCGCCTGATGAACCCTTTCCTCATGACAATTCTATAGTTCGTGATGAAGTACTGGTGGCTCCTCCGATAAAGCTCGGCGAGAGCCATTCCCAATGCAGCGGCGATAACCAGCACCCAAAGCTTGGTGAAGGGGGGATGATGATAATATATTTCCAGAAATGTTCCTGTGGCGCCCACGCCAACCATGCAAATAAGCGGCAACTTACTGACCCAAAGAAGATTAATAAGAATCCCGCTAACAATAAGCACGACCCAGAACACAATCAACAGAGTGGCTTCTGGGGCCAGCATCCTAGTTACAAAACTAAATATTGAACCCAAAAATCCTAAAGCGTTCACATTGACTTGAAAGTAGGAATAAAGACGATGCAACGCCACAGCAACAACGATGAGGTAGATCGCGACCATATAATACCTAAGAAACGATAGAGGATGCGGCCGAAGAACATCCTCTACTTCCTCATCATGAAACAAACTGATGCCATACGCCCTAAACATGCCCTATCCCACAATTATTTGCTCACGAAACATTAATAAACCTTGGCGACGTAACGAACCGAAGTAAACTAGGCAAAATTCGCTAAAACAGAGTTTCCGCCAAAATAGTAGCCTCATAGGTGTTAGGCATTGAACTACGAAGGTGCGAAAGACTTTAGCGAGAGACTTGACGGCTGCGACACTTTAGCGGAGATCTTCGAGTTAGTGAAGCAGTCGGTGAAAAGGTTTCTAAACAGACACAGGGCGGGTCTCATGCTTGGCTTAGCCAATCTGGGGATGAGAAGAGGATACTTCGTAGGAGCCTTTCACCCGGTGGGTTCAAACATCATTGTTATGAACAGAACCCCCCTCGACACAGCCCTGCAAACCACGGAAAAGAGAGTCTTTAACGCCTATTGCTTTCACCTGCTTCTCCACGAATACCTTCACTCCCTCGGATACGTCAACGAAGACGAGGTGAGGGAGCTCACCCGTGAAATCTGTAGACTGGCTCTGGGAAGTAGCCATCCAGCCACCGTTATGGCAGAACGAGGCATCGCCTTCTACTTCCCCAAAGTAATATACTTTAAACCAGAATTTTCCTTACCTAGAGACCTTCATATTGAGCTCATAAAAGATTTCGATAAGTCAAGCGCAAAGTACATCCATTAACCCCGTCTTGAAGCCTTGAAATGAAAATGTTTAATAAACATGCATTCTCCTAATCGACGATGAGAAGGGCACGTAGTATTCATGACCTGAGGCTTAGGCGCTCTCACATTAACAGGAGGTCAATGTGTGAAAAAGATTGGTTTCATAGGTCTAGGCGTTATGGGTATGCCGATGGCGAAGAACCTGCTCAAGGCTGGCTACCCAGTGACGGTATGGAACAGAACAACTTCAAAGATGAGGGAACCTGTGTCGCTGGGCGCCAAGGCGGCGAATTCGCCAAAGGAGGTAGCGGAGAAATCCGACGTTGCCATAATTATGGTTGGGGACTCACCGGATGTAGAGGCGGTGGTGCTGGGACCTTCAGGGGTACTCGAAGGGGCCAAGCAGGGACTAATTGTCGTTGACATGAGCAGCATATCACCCACCACAACTCGCCACATCGCTGAAGTCTTGGCAGAGAGGGGGGTCAAGATGCTGGATGCTCCAGTAAGTGGCGGAGATATCGGAGCCCAAGAGGCGACCCTGTCGATAATGGTAGGTGGCCCAAAGGAGGTGTATGAAGAGTGCCTCCTAATATTCAAGGTTCTTGGAAAGCAGATCACCTACATGGGAGAAACCGGCTCTGGGCAGGCCGCTAAGCTCTGCAATCAGGTTATATGTGCGTTGCACATACAAGCCGTTTGTGAGGGTCTCATACTCGGTGCCAAGCTTGGCCTTGACTTAGAGCGGTTACTCCAAGTTGTCACCACGGGCTACGCCAACTCACGTATCCTTTCACACCTTGGGCCAAAGATAATCAACAGAGACTTTAGGCCAGGCTTCAAGATGCACCACCAGCTAAAGGATCTGAAAAACGCGCTCACCACAGCAGCCTCGTTGAAGCTCCCATTACCGTGCACCGCCCTTGTGTGCCAGCTGTTTCGTTCGGTTGAGGCCATGGGGCTCGAGCAACAGGGCACGCAGGCAGCAATACTAGTCATGGAGAAGCTTGCAGAGAAAAAGGCTGAACAAGGTCCCTTCAGAGATCGATCAGAATAATTTGTTTCATCTAAAGGAAGCCCACGGTTTGACTGAAGTTTTAATCATAGCCCATAGGGGAGCATCTGGTTACGAGCCTGAAAATACCTTAAGGTCTGTTGAGAAAGCGCTAGAGTTGGGTGCAGATATGGTGGAGGTGGATGTGCACGCAAGCAGGGATGGGTACATGGTGGTCATTCATGACGCGAGACTGGAAAGAACCACAAATGGGAAGGAATATGTTAAGGACATGACTCTTAAGGAGTTGAAGAAACTCGACGCGGGGTTAGGAGAACAAATCCCAACCTTAGAAGAGGTCATTCAACTGGTAAGAGGGAAGGCCCAACTCGTTGTAGAAATAAAGGTTCCGGGAACCGAGGAAAGGGTTCTCCAAGAAATAAAGGAAAATGGGTTAGAAGACGAGGCTCTCATCACATCGTTTTACCACCCGGTCATAAGGCGGATAAAACAGGTAAACCCAAAGGTGCAGGCGGGGGTGATTATCGCATCGCGACCCATTAAACCCGCACAATTGGCAATTGACGCAAAAGCAAACGCCTTGTTTCCCAAGTACACTTTTGTCGATCAACAGATGGTGTTAGCAGCTCACAAAAACAATTTAGCGGTATATCCTTGGACCGTGGACACCCTAAGCGAGATAGATCCTCTGATTGAGATGGGCGTGGACGGAATTGTAACAAACAAGCCTGATATACTCAAAAGTCTCCGCGTGAATGAAGGCGGAACCATACCAAAGATTCTATGAAAAAGTTTTGCGAACCAAGCATCGATAAGGGAAGTTTTTTCGTCATAACTCTAAGTTGATCTCGATGGATATACTAAGGATTTCCTTAAACCGCACAAAATTTGTTTGAAACCACACGCTGCGCCAAGGTCTATTTTAACTGTCATCAATACGTAGAAGTAGCTATCAAGGTAGCTTTAAACGCATTAAGGCTAGGAAAGAAGGGACGTGATCTTAGCAAGTTTCCTAGTGCATTGTTAAAGTATCGTAAAGATGTTAAGAGATTTTGGGGGCTTACCTCAGTTTTCTGGTTTAGCTAGCGGATTGTAGCAGGAGACAAAGGAGACATTTTCCTTCTTGTTAAGATAAAGTTTATAACCATAAGGGCGACTGCCACTGCCGCTACAATTAGGAATATTGGGTTACTGCTATTGCGAATCCTCTAGCCTCTTGTTTTGGGGGAAATTCGTAGATACAAGCGTGGCTACGCCTAACGGTCTCTAGTCTAGTCTTCTTCCCATTCAATCTTCATTGCAGTGAAGAACGTATTTAAGAAGTATTCAAACGACTGTTACGGAGATCGTATCGAAAAACGATACGAAATCTTAGCCAAAAAATCTCAATAATTTCAATCCTCATGTTAAATTCTTATAAGGCATCGTAATCCTCTAAGCCTCTTTTCTCACCTTTCATTTTAACTTTTTAGTGTTTCATCTGTTATTCTGTTTTCTGCTTCTTTTTGTTCCTGTTTCTTTGACTACCTCCCAATTCGCGCTAATTTTCCTCCCATTTTCAAGCTCCGATTTCTACCGACCAAAAACTGCGAGCGTGTCAAGTATGGTTTCAGAGCGATGTATATGAGAAATGGGAAGAGAATCCAAGGGCTTAAGAATCTTGGAATTAGCAAAGTTGAGAAGTTGAAGAGGATGAAAAGCGCACACCGAATTCTGCTGGGCATAAATAGCGCTAAGAAAGGCGTGACCATCGCATAGTAGTATTTGTATATGCCTTCATAAAAACTGTGGAATAGAATCAATGAGAGAAGTAAGTACTTGACGGCATTCCGGTCACCCAGATCTTTTGAACGAAAGACCTTTAATAGTAAAAGACCGAAGGAAGAGAGCAACGCCAATCTCAAAATGGGTGCAGCCTCCGCATAAAAATCCCGAAAATACGTAAACAGTCTATCACCTTCCATCCCTTGCGAGGTGAAGACAAAGATAGGGAAAGCTGAATTAATAGGAGAGTTTCCTCTAATTGGGTATGTGGCTTCTGCTTCAGTTATGCCTGTCGCTATCGAGGGCACTACTCTTTGATAATACTCTGGTTCAATTTCAGGCGTAGGGCTGACTTTAAAGGCTGTTAGGCACCCTATGTAATATTTTGGTGCATTTAACAAGTAGGGCATCGAAATCGTGACAGAAACTATAGTGCATACGGCAACGAATTTCAATGCTTTCCTCAAGTCAGCCTTTTTATAGATCAAAATTGATGAAGCAGGAAGTAGTAAAAGACCTGTCTGCTTGAACCCAAAAGAGACTCCTAGGGCTAGGGCGGATAGCCCATATCGTTTCGTCAAGAGGAAATATGTAGCTAATAAAGCGAAGAAGGTGACTAAAGGGGGGTTCAACCAAAGATAATCGTTGTAGAATAGGTTGATAGGAGCCAACGTGAAAAGTAGCGAAACCAGAAAGCTCTTTTTCTCAGATAGGAACTTCAACCCGATGAGATAGACTGGAACCACTGAGAAAGCGTCGAATATGAGGATGGACAGGGCAGGCCCCCAAAAATCGAATGGAAGATAAGAAAACGCCGTGAGCAGGTAAAGAAAAAGTGGAGGATAAGCATACCAAAAATCAACATAAGGGGTATAACCGCTCTTGAAGGCGTTTATAGTTGGGAGATATGCTGCTCCGTAATCTCTGAAGGATTCAACTTCCCCAAAAGCAAAGAGGTCCGGTGGGCCTCCTCCTAAATCGAAGACTCTGTTGTCGGTAACCCCTACAATGAATAATATTAGCTTCGCCATTAACGCAATAGTGAATAAGAAAACAAGGGTTCTTCGTTGATCTTTCAACAAGAAATTCCATCCATAAATCAATCTGAAAACTTCACTTTCCTTATATTTTTTTCTATCGAATGCGTGATCGATCGCGCACCGACTATACAGTTGTATAATTATATGACTTAAAAAATAATTGGAGGTTTTAAGACTAAAATAAGACTTACTGGACTCCCTCCTTTGAGATATTATTTGAGATTAAAGCGGTAATCACTATTTAAGGAAGAATCGAATCAGACTAAATCCTTGATTGCAGATGGTTTAACTAATAAGGAAATAGCCTCAAGTCTGGGAAGACCTGAAGCGGGGATAAAAATATCCGATACATCTAATGCTGAAAAGAAAAACGGAAGAGGATATTAGCTCCCTGCATCATATAAGTGAAAGGATTGAGGCTCTCGTCAACCGATAAGTGGATAGAACCGTTTTTACCTTAAGAAATAAGTTGAATTCGTGGCTTAGGTTATGGCGACGTACACTTTTTTGTCGTCTAGCTGGCGCTCATGCCACTTCGCTTCGACCTCAGTTCGTTTCTTGTGAACATAAACCTTCTTTGTTCGAACGAGCTCCGCCATCTCTGTGAGATATGGCTCTAGCAACTTCACGCTTTCTGGGTCCAGTTCTGCTATATGAACGGCGTCCAGTATATCTGTTGGCATAAACCCTAGTTCCTTTCGTAGAGCCTGAACGCGGCGGGCTAGGTCCCGCATGATGCCCTCACCCAGTAGGGCCTCGTCTCTGTGCGTATCCAGCGCAATGCCTATGCCGTCGCCAGAGGCTAAGGCCCACTTTTTCAAGTCAACCTCCGGTATCTCCTCAACGTACTCAACCTTCTTGACGTTCGCGAGCTCAAGGAATACCTCCTCCAGCTTCTTTAGGGCTTTCTGCGTCTCTGTGGATGACGCTATTATGGCCTTTTGCAGGGGCCATCGACGCTTTAACCCAGCAGACTGTCGAGCAGAATACGCCAAGGAAACGCACCGTAACAGCGTGTCGAATTCCTGTTCCAAAACCGTTTCCCGAAGCCCCTCATCTGGAGTCGGCCAGTCCTCAAAGTTCACGGATTTGGGTAGGGTGGTGTCCAGTTCTCTGTAGACATTCTGGTAGAGATCCTCGCTTAGGTATGGGGTCGCGGGGTTGAAGAGGAGAACGAGGGGCTTGAGTGCGTGCCAGAGGGTTGTGTAAACGGCCAGTCGACGGTTGAGGGTTTCTGGGTCGTCGCTCCAAAGGTCTCTGCGAACCATAGGAACATACTGTCGGCTAACCATGTCAACCACAAACTCTTCCAATTCTGAGAGGGCGAAGTGGAATTCACACTTTTCTAGCTTCTCGGTAACCTCCTTTACGGTTCGCTGCAACCTAGACAGGAGCCAGCGATCTGGAGGCCTTAAAGCGTTGTTTTCGCTGGCCCACTGAAACGTGTGCTTTTGGGGGTTGAAGCGGTCGTATTCGGCGTTTTGCATGAAGAATCGGTGCAGGTGGTAGAGGGTACTGAGAACCTGATAGGGGCGCCTCCTTAGTTCCTCAGGGTCAAAGTTCATAGATTCAATTGGTGAACATTTCCACAATAAATAGAATCGACAAACGTCAGCCGAGTGCCGCTCAAGAAACGGATTCGCTTCTATCACATTTCCGAGGCTTTTGCTCATCTTTCTCCCCTTCGCGTCCATGACGTGACCTTGAAACAGGAAGGACTTGAAGGGGGCTTCAGGCTTTCCCGTTAGCATCACGTGCTCCAGTAACAGCGTGTTTGCCCA